>Ga0307517_10003613_pt1 | contig 24023 bp, 19 predicted proteins | sample 23_EM_MG_FD_194515 | JGI IMG/M metagenome (GOLD analysis project Ga0307517, IMG submission 194515) | Populus trichocarpa ectomycorrhiza microbial communities from riparian zone in the Pacific Northwest, United States - 23_EM | ecosystem: Host-associated > Plants > Roots > Unclassified | place...
GTCTGGGACCAGTTCAAACCGGACCGGACCACCCAAGTTAGTCGGGTCCAGTCATCGCCATCACCAGGACTGGCCAGCCCGGTCCCGCCTCCAAGACTTGACCGGTCGGACTATTCGGAACCCTGGCAGAGGCCTTGCATTACCTTGTAAAACTGCTTATAATTTTCCGTGCAACCGATGGAGGGTGTGGACACTTGAATGGGCAACCGATGATGTATATAAAAATGAAGACCCTTAACTAACTTATATTTTTACAACTGTGTATGAACATCTTTAAGTACAAAAAACTGATACTACTCGTCCAAGAGTAGTTCCCATGTCATCACGTCATTCCCACCACTTATCGTATGATCCTCTTACCCCTCATTTTCCCCCTCATTCTTCTGACCGCAACTACCCCTCTTTTCTTCACCGCATTTACCCCGCATCCCGCACCCTTCACCCAGTCCAAAACTCCCCAGTAATGCTTCCAGTATTCTTCTAGCACGTTCTAACAGGTATATAGGTTCGTGAAGGGTGGAGAACAAGTACGGAGGTGTGGGCGTAGGAAGTGCTCGTGAGGACCAATAGGAGTAGGCACCGGTGACTAACAACAAAAGTTAGTCTTCAAGGCCAAAAGATGGTGAAAATAGGTGCGAGTCAAGGACCTCAAAACGAGTCTTCCCCCGAGAGCAGGTTAAGCCACCCGGCAAATACCAATACTACCAGCTTATATGGAAGTTCTAGACCTTGGGCTCCACAATCCTACCCCGACTCCCATTTTTGCCTGAAAAAACTGCAAGTTCTAAGAGAGAGTTGACTTAAGCATCCAGGGACACTATGTAAGGGGCTCATGGAGGCACGGGGCGGTGATCGGTGGCTTGTGTACTTCATTCCGGATGTGAGGATCTTTTTTTTTTTCGCCGGTTCCAATACCGAAAAACTCATGCACTTTTGTCCTCCAGTGTAAGCAGCGGGTTGAAGCGATCTGTTGTCGCAGTTTTCTCTCCCCCCATCCCCGTATCTTAACGCAAAGCTTGATATTGCAGTTCCCACGCTACTCAATACGAGAAAATGCCCTCTCCCATATGTTCCCTTACTCAACGCTTCTGATAGAGCAACGGCCTACTGCTGGTATTATTTTCCAATGCAACGGTGTGTCTCTTTGACCGTTTCCGATTGGATTAAGTTCACTCTTTATCGCTCTCCCGAAGTCTCCCGAACGGTGTTGAACAATGCCAGACTCTCTTAGAGTCAAGCTAATTGTGGGACAGCAAAGATTAATGAATGACCTGAATCCCGGTTGTCCAGGAGCACCCCAGACTCGCGAGACTCTTGTATGTGTGACGCGGGGAGTGAGTAGGTATCCCCCGAGCCGGCTGTCGGACCAATTTATTTCGCCATGTCGCATGGGGCCATCAGTTCTCTGCTATAGTTGTTGTGCTTGTGTACCCTTTGAGGATCTCCCCGAGGAGCCTCGTACCCCCCTACACGTATTACGGAGGCCTATAACGACCAAATCGCCACCAAACCGAAAAGACGAAAAAAATTTCATTGAAAACACGAAAACAAATTTGGATTAACAACAAAATTTGAGCAACAAAAAGAATAAGAGAGATTAAAGTGTAAAAAATCTAAGAAAAGTAATGTGATATGGTACCAAATAAAAAAAAACTGAGGAAAGAAAAAGAAAAACTAACCAAGGCAAAGGAAGAAAGGGAGAAAAAATCTGAAAGGAGAAGAACTCTAGTGCCCGGTGGAAAGGTAAAATTGGTTTATCAGCCATGTGAACCCAATTAGAATTTAAGATGTAGAGCTTTTGTTTTGAGATTGAGTTTGCTTTAGCACAGCAGAGCCTTGTCTCTGCATCTGCGATGGTGAGAATGACCTAAGCAGTGATCAAGAACATTTGGCGATATGATCTTTACTGTCTTATGGAAGTTGTAGGGATAGAGGGGGTCCCTGTTGAAATTCACGAAGATTCCATACCTGCAACATCGTCGGAACACTGATGGAACATGGCTGAGAAGAATTGGGTTTGATTGTTGTTGCACGATTGACTAGTATGGTATCAGATGGCTTACGGTATGTTTGGTTGAGACGTTAGTTAAAAAAGGAAAGGCTTGGGATGTTTTAGGTATTGGCACTAGAGAAGACTAGAGGTGAGGGATTAAGGTTTACCAGGAGTTGGAACGTTTAAGTGTCACACTATGATAGTTAGGAAACAGACGGTGGTGTCAGGACTGCGCAGGATCGCAGTGGATGGGTGAAATGGTATAGGAGGATGAAACGAAAGGGATGGAAGAAGGGAGTAGAAGTTTCGGGAAACCTGTTTGGACTCAGATGGTGAGAGACGAGTGGAGAGTGTTGTGGAAGATGGATTCTTTTCTGTATGGTCAAGATTGTGTATATATAGGACAAGTCTGGAGACGTAGGAAGAACAAGAATCTCAAGGTACTCTCACCTCATCATAGCCCAATATTAATTTGAGTCCCTGCACGGTTTAGAACAGTGTCTATAGATAAGCAGACCCTAATCCATATATATGATACAATACCAGCAGCTTTTCCAAATTGCTTGTGGATGGGCAGGCAATCATCATGCACTCACATAATTTTCTACTCTATATCAAATTGCTTGACACTATCAGACCGCCTATTTATTGGCATACAGATGACGGTTCTATGTGGGTGTTCAACAGAAACTTGGCCATACGAGCACAATCTTTTCTTACGATGCTAGACCCCATTGCAGCAAGAATTGTTGACTGGTGCGGCTCGCCATACCCATTATAGTTCCCTTATGCAGATAACTTCCTAGAGTGGCTTCGGATATGCGCTGAGGATTCGGGCATATGGCTTTGAACGTTTGGTTTGTACGTTCAGGAAAGCATCGCGAATGCCGAGATGAGTGATGGTTTTGGGATCATGCAGCTTTCGGGAGAAAGGCTGGGAGAAAAGCGGAAGCACTGTAAGGCCAGCTTGAAAGTGCTGGAAGCCCAGCGATGGGATAGTTTGTTTTCCTTTTAGTTAGCCGGAAGTGCTCACGGGTGGGAGGGGCTCACATGGAGTAGTGTGGTACCTCATAGATGGATATGATCTCTTTGGGATTGATATATACTCCCGTAATGGCCCTTAGTCAGTCAGTTAGGGAGCGTTGAGCATCTGGGTGGTGTTGTTGAGCGAGTTCCCCCCCCACTCCTGAGTGCGATCGTTCAGGGGTGGGTTCCAGGGTTCCGAATAGTCCGACCGATGAAGTCTTTGAGGCAGGACCAGACCGGCCCGTCCTGGTTGATGTCGATGACTGGACCCGACTAACTTGGGTGGTCCGGTCTGGTTTGGACTGTTCCCAGACCAGTCTTTATAAAAGATCGCATGAGAGTCGGAGTGGCACCCAGGCATGCGCTCGCTGGAAATACTTGTATAGCTATAGTAGGATTTTAAAAGCCGTTTGCCACGGTATAAATTAACATGCCCTCAATACAGGTTGCTAGAACATCCTGGAGAGGATAGAATGTGGTGGAAATGCAATTACCCGATGGATAAGCAGCATCGAAAACCCATATTGTGGCAATTGGTCATGTAATATCACTCACTTAATGCACGAAAAATAGTTCCATACTTGAGAACCTATTTTCGCTACCCCTAATCAAAGCGAGGCACTATCTCCACCGTACAATCCATGGAAACAATAAGTTTTATGAAGAAAAGCCTTATTTGAACATAACATATTGTGATAAAAATAGCATATCCTGTATGGTCCTAATCTCTAGTTAAGAGCATTTTACAAGCCGGGGCTCATTGCTCGCTATGAAGGAAAACATTGTACCCCGGACTTTTAAAAAAATTTGCTTCCCAACTCCCACTTGTTGGTTTTGGTTTGTAGTAGGAAGTAGTGTGTGGTTTTTGGCTAATGCGAAATAACTTTGGTGTTTTTGTTGCAATGTTTTTGGTTTTGTTGGTTCTATTGTGAATCACCGGCACCTCCTACACCCACATCCCAATCCATGTGAATCTATTAGAATATGCTAGAAGCACACGGAAGCTGCACGAGCGAGCTTTGGGTATTCGTCAACGGTGCGAATTGCGGTGTAGATTCGGTGAGGAAAAGAGGGGTAGATTCGGTGAGGAAAGGAGGGGTAGATTCGGTGAAGAAAAGAGGGGCAGATGTGGTGAGGGAAATGAGGGGTAGCGAGATCATACGATATCTGGTGGAAATGGTCTGAGGATATAGGAACTACTCCTGCCTGAGTAGTATTAGTTTTTTGTACTTAAGGGCCAGGTTCACGCACAGCTGTAGAAGTCAGGTCAGCGAAAAGGTTTCTGCACCTCATATAGTTTTGCGTCTTGTCTCCCGCACTTCTTTTACACAGTTCGCATGGAGCCCAAATTATAAGAGGTTCGGTAGCGATTTGGTCGTTATAAGCCTCCGTACACGTATAGTATTTCCCTTTTCTAAGCGAACTGCGTGTCTGGAGTTGGTTTGTGGCCGGGGAGGGCTGGTAGCGAGGGACAGAAAGGAAGAAAGGAGAAGCAGGTACTGTCAATAGTTTACTGGCAGGGGAAGCGAGTAGAATAAGAGGAAGAAAAATAATTACACAGTATAACTAAACTCTGTCATGGTAAATCATCACCAGGGTTCCGAATGGTCTAAGGGGTCAAGTCTTGGAGGCAGGACCAGGCTGGCCAGTCCTGGTGATGGCAATGACTGGACCTGACTAACTCGGGTGGTCCAGTCCGGTTTGGACTGGTCCCAGACCAGTCTTTATAAAACATCGCATGAGAGTCTGAATGGCACCTAGGGCAACACTCACTAATAATAGAAGCATAGCTATACTAGGATCTTAAAGTCGCTTGTCGGGTTTTAAATCAACACCCCCTCACTCAATACAAGTTGATAGAACATCCTGATGAGGATAATATGCCATGGAAATGCGGTTACCTGATGGATAAGTGGCATCGAATACGGGTATTGTGGCATGTGGTCATGTAATATCACTCACTTAGAGAACCAAAAATAGTTCGATACTCGAGAACCTATTTTCGCCACCCCTAATATAAGCGAGGCACTATCTCCACCATATAATTCATGGAAACAATAAGTTTAATTAAGAAACGCTTTATTTGAACGTAATATATTGTGATAAAAATAGCATATTCTGTTGCTTGGCAGGCCTGGTCAGACCAGTCCTGATCAAGTCGGTTTCCATACCATATTTTTTCGTGTTATCCGGTTTTTCGCCAAGACCGGGCGTTACTTAAGGTTGGGCGGTGCCTGGAGTCTAAAATGGGCCCTTCGATTGCCCCAGTTCTCATAGTAACTGAGGTGTGGATTTCAGATGTCTACTGCTATGCGGCTGAGTGTGTCACCATCACCTTCCGCAAGGGTTAGGATGGCGATCAAACAGGCGCCACGCACTAAAGGGTGAAGTACAGGACGCCTAAAACCCACCCTTAGTTACTATGGGAACTGGGAGCACTCCGGGGACCCATTCCAGACTCCAGGCACCGCCCACACAAAGCAACGCCCGGGCTTGGCGAAAAACCGGATAACACGAAAAAATACGGTAATGCTAACTCTCTAGTCGGTCTAATTTCCACCAGTGGACTAGACTTGACTTTCGACCTGGCTAGCTAGTCTAGTTCAGTCTTCCGCCGACGATTCGAAACCCTAATCATCACTCAAGCAATTAGACAAGGAGCTCATACAAGAGTAATAATAATATTTGTATTTCTATCTTAAGGGATTTTCTTTACTTATGCAGCATGGGGTCCCCTGAGCAATATCGTAAGGAATCCAAGGGAGGGGGTCATTTCGAGGAGGTATGGTCCAGGGGCCTCAAATAGCGCCCTGGGATCCCGCTTGGTGAAGCTGAAACAATGCCATCACCCCCTTATGATCTAACATAGAGGCAAACATGTGTGGCGTTCGGCCGTATCTATCGGGCATGTCCGGGTTGACATCTGTCCGCCCGTGTGTTATTTTCCCCACTCCTGCATGTCCCCCACGAGGGGCAAAAGAGAGCGGCGTTCTTCCAACATCATTCAACTTGTCGGGGTTCACTCCCACCTACTCGGGTAGCACCTGTACCACCCCCTCATGTCCCTTCCCCATCCTGATCCGGTCTGTCAGGGCTGACCTCTTTCCAACCTAGCAGTATTTTGACCACTTCTACACTCCCACATAAGGCACCCAACGAAAGCGGTGTTTGGCCGTCCCCATCTGGCCTTTCAGGGTTGACCTCCTTCCGCCCAAGCAGTATTTTCACCACTTATTCATATCCACCCAAAGCAGGGCAGGAAATTGGTCTTTCGCCATCACTATGATACCTGCCCTGTTGGGTTCGACCTCTTCCCGACAGAGTAATGTAATTTACCGGAATGCGGCTGACGACAGGGATCCGGCTCACGCATACCAACCATTGGAAAATCAAATCTACATTTGATTATCACAACAAAGAAATGAGATACTACCCCAAGAATCAAGCCACAGGTCTTTGAAATATAGAGAATCTGAAAATCTAGTTTTTATTTCCTGATGATAAATTGTTATTCTGATATAGAGGTTTAAAGATTTCCTATTTCATATCTAAAGTGTGGTTTTTCATAAGCATAAAGAAATTGAACACCCTGGAAGAATTACATAATAAAATAGATAGAAGGATAGTAAAAGTCTTAGATATTCAGAATAACCAGGTTTTAATTTTCTTCATAATCATTTTTGAAAGCCACAGTGATTACAAAAGAGGTAGAAAATACGTGCAAATTACATACAAATTGCATCAATTTTACCATGTAATATCTACATACGTAGTTGGCGTATAAACTCAACATCTTGGAATAACCTTTATGATGACATCTGAAGTTAGTATATGAAGTTTGAAGTCAAATAAATATAGCCTATTGTTATGAGGGACCGATTGCGAGAGAGAGGCCAATAAGAGAGAGAAAGAAAGTGTACAAGAGGAGGAAACGTTGGTATATTCTTCGAATGGTGGCTTGCTTATCTAGAATATCTATGGCAGAGCTGATCATTTAAATACACAGAACTTGAGCACCTATCCGAACTGGTGGGGATCGTTCCGCTGAGAATCTCTCTCCGTGGCTGCACAATATTACGCAGCATTCTTTGTGCTGCTCTCCGAGCATTCCCGGCCATGTTTGCGAATCCTCCCACTAGTATACCAACAGCGTATACTCGCACCTCCTCCGTGTTTCATAATGAGTAACAAAGGAACTAGTAACAAACTGCAAAGAGAAATAGGAAAGGTACAAAAGAAACCTGGATTCATGTGGAATGCTCGCCACTGATTCGCCACACTCCCCCTCACCGGTGAGTCTCTTTTGTAGATCTAGGCTGGTGGTTGGCGCAAAATGCTTCTAGTCATGGGAATTCAGTTTCCGAAACATGCAATTGGGTTCACCTGGTGAGTCGGCTAGTCCCAGTCCCAGTACGTGTTTCTGGAACTGAGTGCGCGGTAGTGGTTTTGTAAAAATATCTGCCGTCATTGCATGTGTTGGACAGTAGGTAAGTTCGATCTCTCACAATTCCACATGCTGTCTAATAAAGTGGAACTGAATGTCGATATGTTTTGTCCGCGCATGGTATTTGGGGTTCTTTGTAAGTGCGATAGCTCCCTGGTTATCACAATTCAGAATTTGAACCTGATGCTGATGGTTCAAAGCTCCATGATCTTGACGTAGCCCTCCTAGCCAGAGGGATTCTTTTACACCTGGGGTCAAGGCAATATATTCTCCCTCCTTAGAAGACAGCGCAATACTGGGTTGCTTCTTGCTTGCCCAACCTACCGCTGCACAATTTACAATGAAGGCATATCCGCTGATCAATCTCCGATCCTCCTCTCCACCCAAATCTGCATCTGAATAACCCCCACAATGCCCCGCTTGATAGTTGAGTCCCCAGGTTTGAGTTCTAGCTAGGTAGCGAAATATTCGCCTAACAGCCGTCCAGTGTGATGGTCCTTGATTGGTACTATGTTGACTAACTGCTGAGACCGCAAAGGCAATATCCGGCCTACTTCCAACCATGGCATACATGAGCGATCCGACAGCAGACAGGTATCGCTGCGGGTTGTTTGCGTCCGCTTGCTGCTCCAGTGAAGATTTGAGTAACCGAACATGAGGGTCAGCAGGGGTGCTAATCGGAGCAGAATCGGTCATGCCATGTCTTGCGAGAATCATTTTAATATACCGCGCTTGTGAATGATGCAAAGAGGGTTCCTGTGACTTCTGCGGATTTCGATCGCAAGAAATGTCGTGAGTGGTCTGAGATCCGTCATTTCGAATTCAGTATGTAGTAGATCCTGGATCCAGCCAATATCTTCTGGGTTGGGTGAGGTGATTACTAGGTTATCGACATAGAGGAGGAGAATAAGTTTAAAAGTTTTATGAATATAGATGCTGTGGTCGTGTTCACTCCGCCGGAATCCATGGTCGGTAAAGAGCTTGCTGATCATTCGGTACCAAGTACTGGGAGATTGCATTAATCCGTAAATTGCTTTATTGAGGCGGCAGACAATACGGTCTTCCTTTTGGCTATCCGATACCGGCATATCCATATGCAGCGCTTCTGGTATTTCCATAAAAACTGTTTCCTCAAGGTCACTATGGAGGAAGGCCGTCTTGACATCCATCCCTTCACGCTCCAAATCATTCTCAGCCACAAGGGCAAGATGTGAGCGGAGGGATGTGAACTTTGCAACCTGAGCAAAGGTTTCCATATAGTCTAATCCTGCTTGCTAGCTATAACCTTTAGCCACAAGCCTTACCTTATATCGGCCATCCTCTTTCAGCTTAAATAGCCATCGACAGCCAATCGCTTCTCTTCCAGCTGGCAGCAGTGACAGCTCCCACGTTTTATTTCTCACTAATGAGTCAACTTCGGACTCCCATGCCTTGTACCAGTTGTCAGTATCATCATTCGCCAGAGCCTCTTTAAGTGTATGAAGCTCGTCTAGGTGGGCAATCATAGCACGAGGAACTTGCGAGTTGGTGTGCTGCGAAGGATTTATCTGGCGTTCGGAGTGCCTCGGTCCTGGAAGACTAACCATTCGCCCTCTAGACTCATTATCACGATGTGGAGGTCTAACGATAATAGTATCGTCACCAAACCCTTCGAGGTCTGGTTTATTCCTAGTTGCAACGTAACTATCTTGTTCGGCAAGATTCTCTGGGGTTCTTTCAGCGACTCCATTTTCTCTAACCTCCGGTAACTGTATTTCCATCTCATCTTCTTCTGCAATACCTTCGCTGACAGTATTTCTCCTTGCCTCATCGATAATCACATCACTTGGGCAAACGATCCACTTGCTTCCCTGGTCGTACACCCTGTAGACCTTACTTCCTGCGTCCTCATCGTATCCGAGGAGGATACATTTTGCTGACTTTGGGTCGAGCTTCCTTCGCTTCTCTGCCGGTATCAGTGTATAGGTTACAGAACCAAACACGCGCAGATATCCAATACTGGGAGGCTTTGCAGTCCAGTGCTGAAGAGGTGATATATCTCCGTATGATCAGGATGGTATACGGTTGTGAATGTGTGCTGCGGTGGCGACCGCAAACCCCCAAAAGGCTTTATCTATTTGAGCATCGGCTATCATACAACGGGCTGACTCCATCAAGGTTCGGTTTGCCTTTTCTGCAAGACCATTATTCCTGGGTGTATATGGTGGGCTAATTCGATAAGCCATTCCACAGTTTCGCAAATAGGATTTGAATTGATGGTTGATATACTCTCCACCACCATCAGTCTTGAATGCTCTAATCTCTTTACCTGCTTCTTTTTCAGCCCGCATCTTATATGCCTGAAATGCCCCCAGTGCTTCATTCTTCGACTTGAGAAGAGTTATTGCAATTCGCCTGCTCCGCTCGTCAATAACGGTAATAAAATACCTCTCACCGCTGATAGTATTAACTTGCATAGGACCACCGATATCTGAGTGGACTACCTCCAGTAGTTCCACTGCCTTCTCCCGAGCGCCAGTCATCGCTTCTCTGTGCTGCCGCCCAATTGCGCCTGTTCCACAGATTTCCTTTTCCATTTCCTTGTGCTTAATGCTTTCGATCACAAACTCACTAACTCGTGGTTGTAGGAATTGAATTGTGTTCTGATCGAGAGTCCTGTGACCCAATCTTCGATGCCACACTTCTAGGGTGACTGGTTTGGCTTTGTTTGTTGACAATCTGATGTTGGCTTTATCGAATCCTGGCTGCCCCTGCAGGTAGTAGAGATTTCCTTCTCTCTGGGCCGTAATTTGGATTCCTTTGTTTGATATTGTACATAGTTGGGTTCCAAAGCTGACCTCGTATCCGGAATCAATTAGGCGTGCTACCGAGATCAGGTTTCCCCCAACTTGGGAAACATATAGGACACCAGACAAGCGCAATTGTCCGATACTCATCTCGCATATACCAATGGCAGCGATTTTTGATCCATCGGCAATCTCAATTCCTCTTTGACTTATTTCTTGGTAAGTCCCTGGTATGAAGTAGTTCTTGCGGCCACCAAGATGCTGACTTGCACCCGAATCTAGAATCCAGGATCCTGGATCCTCGTCCTGCCCGTGATTCTCAACCACGATAAAGGCCAGGCTTGTTTGACTATTTGGTGAATGGTGAGTGGTCTCTTTCGCTTCATCGTTCTTCCTCTTATAACAGTCCCGCTTCCAATGCCCCTCTTCGTGGCAATAGAAGCATTTACCTTTCCCTCTCGGTGTTGCAATATCCCTCCCAGCTGTCCGCGAAGTGTCGTACCGTCCCAACGAGAATGCAGTCTGCATGCGCATTCCACCTCTTGCCCGGCCCAAGGGTTGTCCACCTCGGCCATGAGCAGGAAGGCGTACTGTGAATGCTGCTGCTGGGGTACTCTGCCCTCCCGGTTGTTGTGAGTTGTGGGCTACCTGGCTTCGGGCTGATTTCTCCAATAGCCGACCGGCGAAGATGTCGAAGCTAACATCATCGGCACGAGATTCAAGAGCCATAATGACTGGCGCCTATGATTCCGGGAGACTCAAGCTTAAGAGTGTAACCAATTCATTTTCCTCCTTCCCCTTTCCATTCGCTAATAGACTTCCCACGTGATTGGCTAACTCTCTAAACTGATTTAGATGCTGAGCCATATCGTCTCCCTCCACCATCCCCAGCGCCCACAACCTTTGCATGAGTACCATGCGACCACTTGCACCAATTCCCTGATGTACGATGTGAAGCGACTCCCAGGCCTGCTTTGCTGTGCTGTATTCCGGTATATGTGTTATTTGTGAGTCTTTCACATTCAAGGTAAGGATGGTGAATGCAGCGTTGTCCTGTGCCAATGCCTTGCTATTGGTTTTATCTAGATTTTCTTTAATGGCTTGGAGCAACACTTTTTCTTTCAGGATACGAACAATCCGAAACTTCCATGCTTGGTAGTTGCTCGTGCCGGATGCCATCGACCCATCTAACTTCTCAATTGACTGGGTGAGGGAGGTGATGGCAGGCGTTGTTGAGACATCGGACTGGTAGATGAAGAGGCCGCGGTTGACATTGCAAGCTAGGCTGTTGGGAAATGGTACAGTAAGGGTAATAGGCAAGGGGGTTTGAGGAGGGGCAATCGGTTGTGTTGTGGTGTCTATTGAGCGCTGTCGGGGCTCATAACCTATTGTTATGAGGGACCGATTGCGAGAGAGAGGCTAATACGAGAGAGAAAGAAAGTGTACAAGAGGAGGAAATGTTTGTATATTCTTCGAATGGTGGCTTGCTTATCCAGAATATCTATGACGGAGCTGATCATTTAAATACACAGAACTTGACCACATATCCGAACTGGTGGACATCCTTCCGCGGAGAATCTCTCTCCGTGTCCGCACAATATTCCGGAGCATATTTCGTGCTGCTCTCCCAGCATTCCCGGCCATGTCTGCGAATCCTCCCACTAGTATACAAACACTGTATACTTGCACCTCCTCCGTGCTTCATAATGACTTACAAAGGAACTAGTTACAAACTGCTAAGAAAAATAGGAAAGGTACAAAAGAAACATGGATTCTTGTGGAATGCTCGCCGGTGATTCGCAACATAGCCTTCTATATTTCATACAAGTTCTTAAAGATGATAGCTATATAACTAAAAAACAATATATTAATCATGAACTAGTTGAAATCAAATCGTTGAGCTAATTACAAGTCTATTACCAATAAGATCAGGTTTAGTGCACTAGAGTAGACAGTATGGGGCATAGTTTGAAGTCTATATTGATTATAATAAGTAGTAGAAAGAGTATTATTGATTGTAACCAAAGGCAATTAATATAGAATCTGATCAACAGCTATTATTGAACCTAGCTGTAAACAGTGCTGCTAGACTTCCTAGAACTTATAACCTAATCTAATAACTCAGTGTAGGTTTAAATGAGTTATTAAAGCAAAATAAATATACGATAAGAATTTATTCTAACTATTTCATAGTTCGATAATCACCAATGCACAAAGTATGTAAAACCTTTTCATTTACACTGAAAATTTATATACTATCTTAAGATATGATAGGCAAAGCGATTCCAAGAAATTGAGTTCATACGCCAACTACGTATGTAGATATTACATGGTAAAATTGATGCAATTTGTATGTAATTTGCACGTATTTTCTACCTCTTTTGTAATCACTGTGGCTTTCAAAAATGATTATGAAGAAAATTAAAACCTGGTTATTCTGAATATCTAAGACTTTTACTATCCTTCTATCTATTTTATTATGTAATTCTTCCAGGGTGTTCAATTTTTTTATGCTTATGAAAAACCACACTTTAGATATGAAATAGGAAATCTTTAAACCTCTATATCAGAATAACAATTTATCATCAGGAAATAAAAACTAGATTTTCAGATTCTCTATATTTCAAAGTATCTGTGGCTTGATTCTTGGGGTAGTATCTCATTTATTTGTTGTGATAATCAAATGTAGATTAGATTTTCCAATGGTTGCTATGGGTGAGCTGGATCCCTGTCGTGAGCCGCATCCCCATAAATTACGTTAGTCTTTTCACTACCCTCTCATGCGCCTCCAACGCCACATGTAAGAGCGGTGTCCACCCGTCATTATCTGGCTTGTCGGGGTTGACTTCGGCCCCTCCGAGGAGTATTTCTACAACTCCTTCATGGCCACTGCAAGTGGCGTGCAAGACGTGAGTTTGATCTTCCCTGTCTGGCTTGTCGGGGCTAACTGTTGAAACCTGTAACCAGAGACGTTGATTCATACTTCGTTTTCAAATTGTCTCGCATTTTTCTGTTTCGCGCTGTTTCACTAAAGACTATCTGAGGCACTCCTGTCACAAGCTACTATTTGTTTTTGTATCATGTGGAGGAAAACTTTTCCTAGTGTTTTCCTTGTCGTCTTTATTGTCGTTCAGATATTATGGGATAAAAGACTGGGCCTTTACCTTATTGTTTTATGGGTATCGTACATTTTCACTTGTTCACGTCCTCACTCTCTTTGTCTTGTCTAAATAGTCAATTGAATTGGCCTCATACTCTCATACTCGATTAAAACTAACCTCCCTCCGCCCGAGCAGCATTTTGACGATTTCACCGTGTCCGTTATGAGCCGCCCATGCAAGTGGTGTATGCCCAGCAGAATCGCCTTCGTTGATGTCATAACATTCCATCTCCACCAGAGCAGCTACAACATCGACAATTCCGAGGAACGATGCGCAGTGCAGTCTACAGAACCGGTGGCTTGTACTTAGGTCGGTACCAAAACACCGAGGGCCTAGGTCGTCTTCCTGTTCTAAAAGTAGTTTGGTGGATATATGGGAATCGTATTCCTGAAAGAACCGCAGTGCAAGTGATTTTTGCGCGGGTGGAGAGTTCCCTTTTGGCATGGACCCCCGAGTTGATGGAGCTACATTTTAGGAAGGGTGAGTCGAGGATGCTCGGAGCGGCATCAGGCGAAATTCCCTTGATCAGCTTGGAATTTAGATAGGTTAAGCAGAGCTCTGCTATTACTGAGTGAGGTTTACCGAAGATCTGTGGATGGGAGGAAAGATAATCTTTGAGAGTAACATGGATTATATTGTTAATCACTGGCACTCTCTCGGGAACTATCATGGTAGAGTCTCGTACTCGGTCAAGGGTGCGAGAGGTGGGGTAGCCGTGAGGAAAAGAGGGGTAAATGCGGTGAGAAGTTGAGCGGGGAAATGAGGGGTAAGAGGATGGCGTCTGTGGTACTGGATAGGATGTGATCATAGTGGGAACACTGTGACGGCGAGTGGTTCTGGGCTTTTGTACTTAAGGCTTTAGTTCACGCACAATTGTAGAGCATAAGTTAGTGAATAGTTTGTTCCTCTCATACATCTTTTGATTCTCTCTCCCACGCTTCTTTACATTTGATCGGTGGTTATTCACAAAAAGATAGGATTGTTGACCCACTCTCGTAAATCTCCACCTCGCGAACTGAGACATAGAGTTCCAGACGCGGGTAATAGCATATATGTTCATTCCCCTCTCAGAAGTATACCACCATGTGGCGTCGCGGATCCTCCTACTTCCGTTTTCGTTTGACCGCCTCTAAAGGCTCCAAAAGCTCTATCACCCTCTTACGGCCCTGCGCGTATGCAGACATGAGAGGCGTATGGCCGCGATCATCGGGCTTGTCGGGGGTCACCTCTGGCCGCCCGAGGAGCATCTTCACAACACCGGCACGCCCTTGCGTAGCAGCAGCCATAAGCGGTGTTTGCCCTTCATTATCTTGCTTGTCTGGGTTGACCTCCTTCCTACCGAGCAAAATTTTCACCAATCCCTCATACCCATTATAAGCGGCACGCATTAGGGGTGTTTGGCCGTCATTGTCTTGGCTGTCGGGATTGACCCCCTCGTGCTCGAGTAGTGCTTTCACAATTTCCTCGTGACCACACCGGGTAGCACGCGAGAGCGGTGTACTGCCATAATTACATGATTTGTCAGGGTCAACCTCTGCCCGTCCGAGCAGAATCTTTACCATCTCCGCATGTCCTTTAGCAGCTGAATATGAGAGGGGCGTTCGGCCTGTATGATCTGCCATGTTGGGATCGACTTCTTCCCGCCCGAGTAATAGTTTCACCACTCCCAGATGTCTTTCCAGAACAGCATATAAGAAAGGTGTTTTAGCGCGATTATCTGGCTTGTCGGGATTGACCTCCTCCCGCCCGAGCAGTATTTTCACCACTCCCTCATGTCCTTTCTGAGCGGCATATGAGAGCGGCGTTTGACCGTCATAGGAAGGCTTGCTAGGGTTAACCACTTCGCACCTGAGTAGAAGCTTGACCACTTCCTCGTGTCCACACTGAGCAGCATACGAGAGCGGTGTTCGCCCACCTTTATCACGCCCGTCTGGGTTGACATCTTGCCTCCCGAGTAGTCTTTTCACTACCCCCTCATGTCCCTTCTCTGCAGCATATGAGAGCGCTGTTCTACGATAATGACCACATGGCTTGTCAGGGCAGACCGCTGGCTGCCGGAGTAGGATCTCCACCACTCCCTCATGCCCATTCTGAGCTGCATATGAAAGCGGTCTCATGCCTTGACGGTCAGGCATGTCGGGGATAACATTCTCGCTCCTTAGCAATGCGTTGACAATTCCTTCATGCCCAGCCTGCGCGGCATATGCTAGCGGTGTTTGTCCATTGTACGTTGGTTGGTCGGGGTTGACATCCTTGCGTTTGAGTAGTACTTTCACTACTTCCTCGTGCCCATTCTGAGCCGCATGTGAGAGCGGTTGTTGGTTGCAAAGGCCCGGGTTGTTAGAGTTGACACTCTCCAGCGCGAGCAGTATTCTCACCACTCCTGCATGCCCGTTGCGAGCAGCATGCGAGATCGGTGTTTCGCCCTCCTTGTCTCCTTTGTCGGGGTTGACCCCTCCTCGCTCAAGTAGTAATTTCACCACTTGCTCATGTCCATTTTGAGCAGCCCATATCAGCGGAGTATACCCCCCGAAACGACCATTGTTGATACCAGGATAGCGCATTTCGATCAAGGCAGTTACAAGCTCCACAATTCCAAAGAATGATGCACAGTCTAGTCCATTGAACGGAAAACTTCTCTTGGGATGCACGAGGTCGTACCTTGGTTGTCCTAAAAGCAATTTGACAGATATGTGGCCATTATACTCTTGAAACATCTGGAGCGCAAGTGACCTAGACCGCTCTGAGAGTTCCCTTTTCGCATGGATTCCCCAATTTAGAGAACAGTACTCTAGAAAGGGTATTTCCTTAGGGCCGGGAGAGTAGTCAGCAGCCAGGGCTTTGACATGTCCGGAATTTAGATAGGTCAAGCACGACTCTCCTATTATCGAGTGAGGGCTACCAAAAATGTCCGAATGTTGGGAAAGATACTCTTGGAGCGTAAAGTGGATCAGTCGGACACATGACCCCTCCTTATCCACGGTGATAAGCCCTTGACTGCAGCCGACCACCGCAGCCATCGAAGGGACGTCGTCGGCCTTGAAATCAATAGAGCCATGCTTGACCGCCAGGGCGTGGCAGAGCTCATCAGCCCTCAACGGCCGCTCCGCATAAGTGATCCACATCAAAGCTTCAATTCCGAGTCTGGATTTATCACCACCCTGTGCCTTTATCCGTTCTATCGCCGCACCATAAGCATCGTCCAACCCCAATCCATTTGTCATTTCTACGAGCCTTTCTCGTCTCTGGGATACAGTCGATCCTTGAAGAATTGCTTCGATGCGTAGGGAAGCGAGTAGAAACCTGAGTACCTTTATTAGCCGATAACGAGAGGTTGGACTTTCAGCATTATTGATTCCACTCACATTCCCGATATATTTCCCAGAGTATTCTCTAGAATGTCTGCTTCCAAACACTCATCCATCGCATCTTGGGTTTTGTTATTGGCTAGTCTAGCGCGAATGTATGTGACAATATCGTCCTTTCTGGGGTCTGCAGATACACATGCCACTCGTCCAGGAAGATGCTGTTCTATCTCAGCGCGAATGTGGGGCATTCCCGTCAGGAATATTCGAGTCCCCGGGGACTTCTCCAGTATTTCTCCCAATGACTCAAGAAGTCTAGACAATTGTACTCCCGCACATTCGTCTAGCCCGTCGATACATATAAATCTGGGCTGCAAGGATGTGATGAGCTGCAGCATCTGCACGATGTCAACGAGTGATATTATGTCTTCACAAAAGGCGTCTCTGTGCTCTCGCAATCCCCTGAATATTTCCTCTGGAACGATTTCCATTCCACTAATCATCTCCTTTAGTAAGGAACCTAATATACCAATGGCAGAGAGCTCCTTTGGGGCCCTGAAGTCGAAGTAAAAATATCCAACGGTGGTGTTTTGTTTTGTGGCCAGATCGCGCAACGTGTCCACTACTAGTGAACTATCATGACAGCCTGTTAGCACGAGCTCTCTTCTATCCCCCGCGAATAACTCCTGTTACCTGATAAATGTTTTCCCAACACCCGGACCTCCGTAGCAAAACAGAACTGCCTCATCAACTCCACCTTCCAACCCGCACCATTTTCTGAATTCCTCAGTTTGGATGAGCCATTCCCCGACCCCTTTGACGCGGCGTGCTTGGATATCCCGATGCCGTAAGCCGTGCTCCAAGGGTGATAATAGGGTTAAGAGTTCAGATCGATCATCGGGAGTAACTTTAGTGCTGTTCCACCCATAATTAGAAGAGTCCGTAGCATTGAAGGAGATGTTGGCATGATTGGGGATATACTAAGGCATCTTCCACCCTTCCTCACACAGTGTAACAGGGCGAGTTACTGAGTATGGTTCGTCAATGATGCTCACAGTGGAAGAACAGGCTGGGTTAAGAGAAGAAAGAAGGTGTTTGCTGGTGTTGGTGTGGAGTTGTGGATATTGCAACTTAAGCGGTGTTGAAGGAGAAATTTTGGATTAAGAGACCTGCGGAGTATGATAAGAGACGCCTTTAAGGCAGGAAATTCTGGGTGCCAAGCTATCCGCTAGTGTGAGAATTTCCCGTGGGAGAAAAGAGCTCCGTGACTGCTTGGACTACCCACGCCACCCAAGAATCACTATGGGTATGATACGATATAATGTTTTCCGTTGACAAAATTAACCGAACGGAGGGCGTGTGATGCAACGAATTGCTTCCTCCCACACTGCTGCGGGCAACAAATCTCCGAAAAAAGCATTACCACTCAACCGATAGAGTGCAAGTGATTTTTGCGCGGGTGGAGAGTTCCCTTTTGGCATGGACCTCCCGGTATGGGTTATGGAGCTATATTTAGGAAGGGTGAGTCGAGGAACTCGGAGCGGCATCAGGCGAAATTCCCTTGATCAGTTTGGAACTTAGATAGGTTAAGCAGAGCTCTGCTATTACTGAGTGCAGGGTTCCGAATGGTCCGACCGGTCAAGTCTTGGAGGCAGGACCAGACTTGCTGGTCCTAGTTGATGTCGATGACTAGACCCGACTAACTTGGGTGGTCCGGTCTGGTTTAGACTCGTCCTGGACCAGTCTTTATGAAAGATCGCATGAGAGTCGGAGTGACAACTGGGGCAGCGCTGGCTGGGCATAGATGTATAGCTATAGTAGGATTTTAAAGCCGCTTGCCATGGTATAAATCAACAGGCCCTCAACACAGGTTGATAGAACATCCTGGAGAGGATAACATATGGTGGGAACTCAATTACCCGATGGATAAGTAGCATCGAATACCCGTATTGTGGCAGTTGGTCATGTAATATCACTCCCTTAGTGCACCAAAAATCGTTGCATATATGGGAACCTATTTCGGCCACCCCTAATCTAAGCAAGGCACTATCTCCACCGCATAATCCATGGAAACAATAAGTTTTATTAAGAAAAGCTTTATTTGAACGTAACATATTGTGATAAAAATAGCATATCCTATTGCTTGGCGAGCCTGGTCGGACTAGTCCTGGTCGAGTCGGTTTCGATAATCCTGACTGTATAGTCAGTCTAATTTATACCATTAGACTAGACTTGACTTCGACCGGACTAGCTAGTCCAGTCCAGTCTTCCGCCGACCATTCGGAACCCTGACTGAGTGAGATTTACCGAAGATATGTGGATGGGAGGAAAGATAATCTTTGAGAGTAACATGGATTATATTGTTAATCGCCAGCATTCTCTCGGGTGCTGTCATGGTAGAGTCTCGTACTCGGTGCGGGATGCGAGAGGTGGGGTAGCGTTGAAGAAAAGCGGGGTAGCGGTGAGGGAAAGTGGGGTAAATTCGGTAAGAAGCTGAGCCGGGAAGTTAGGGGTAAGAGGATAGTGTCATTGGTACTGGATGTGATGTAATAATAGTGGGAACGCTGTGAGGGCGAGCATTTCTGGGCATTTGTACTTAAGGCTTTAGTTTAGTTCACGCACAATTGTAGAAGACAAGTCAGCGAATAGTTTATTCCTCTCGTACATCTCTTGATTCTCTCTCCCACGCTTCTTTACATACGATCGGTAGTTATTCACAAAAAGACAAGATCGTTGACCCACCCTCGTAAATCTCCACCCTGCGAACCGAGGCATGGAGTTCCAGACGAGGGTAATAGCCTATATGCTCATTCCCCTCTCCAAGGTATGCCACCATGCGATGTCCCGGATCCTCCTACTTTCGTTTTTGTTTGACCCCTTCCAGGGGCTCTAAAAGTTCTATCACCCTCTTACGGCCCTTCGCGTATGCAGACATGAGAGGCGTTTAGGCACGATCATCAGGTTTGTCGGGGGTGACCTCTGGGTGCGCGAGGAGAATCTTCACCACACCGTCATGCCCTCGCGTAGCAGCAGCCATAAGCGGTGTTTGCCCTTCATTATCTTGCTTTTCCGGGTTGACATCTTCTCTGCCGAGCAGTATTTTCACCAGTCCCTCATACCCATTAGAAGCGGCATGCAGTAGGGGTGTTTTGCCGCTATTATCTTGGCTGTTCGGATTGACCCCCTGGTGCTCGAGTAGTGCTTTCACAATTTCCTTGTGCCCAAGGCGGGTAGCACGCGAGAGCGGTGTGCGGCCATAATTACATGGTTTGTCGGGGTCAACCTCTGCCCGTCCGAGCAGAATCTTTACCATCTCCGCATGTCCTTTACTAGCTGAATATGAGAGGGGCGTTTGGCCTCTATTATCTGCCGTGTCGGGATTGACCTCCTTCCGCCCCAGCAGTATTTTCACCACTCCCTCGTGGCCTTTCTGAGCTGCATATGAGAGCGGCGTTCGACCGTCATAAGAAGGCTTGTCAGGGTTGACCCCTTCGCACCTGAGTAGAATCTTCACCACCTCCTCGCGTCCACACCAAGAAGCATACGAGAGTGGGGTTCGCCCGCCCCTATCGAGCCCGTCTGGGTTGACCTCTTCCCCCCCGAGTAGACTTTTCACTACCCCCCCGTGTCCCCTCTCAGCAGCATAAGAGAGGGCTGTTCTGCCGTATTGATTACATGACATGTCGGGGCAGACCGCTGGCTGCCGGAGTAGCATCTCCACCACTCCCTCGTGCCCATTCTGGGCTGCATAGGAAAGCGGTCTCATACCTCGACGGTCAGGCCTGTCGGGGATGACTTTCTCGCTCCTTAGTAGTATCTTGACAATCCCCTCATGTCCAGCCCGGGCGGCATGTGCTAGTGGTGTTTGTCCATCATAACTTGGCTGGTCGGGGTTAACATCTTTGCATTTGAGTAGCACTTTCACTACTTCCTCGTGTCCATTCTGAGCTGCATGCGAGAGCGGTGGTTTGTTACAAAGGCTCGGGTTGTTAGGGTTGACATTCTGCAGTGCGAGTAGTATTTTCACCACTCCGGCATGCCCGTTGCGAGCAGCATGCGAGATCGGCGTTTCGCCATCCTCGTCTCGTTTGTCGGGGTTGACCCGTCCCCGCTCAAGTAGTAATTTCACCACCTGCTCATGTCCATTTTGAGCAGCCCATATCAGCGGAGTATACCCCCCGAAACGCCCTTTGTTGATACTAGCAGCGTGGAATTTTATCAAGACGGCTACAAGCTCCACATTTCCAAAGTAAGATGCACAGTCTAGCATATTGAGCTGCAAACCTGCACCAGGGTGCCTAAGTTGATACCTTGGTTGTCCCAAAAGCAATTTGGTAGATATGTGGCCCTTATAGTTATTGAAAAACACCCAGAATCCATGTGACCCAGAATGCTCTGAGGGTTCCCGTTTCGCATGGGTTCCCCAGTTTAGAGAACTGTACTCTAGAAAGGGTATTTCCTTAGCCGCCGTAGAGGAGTATGTTGAAAGGGATTTGACATGTCTGGAATTTAGGTAGGCCAAGCATGATTCTCCTATTTTAGAGTGAGGTTTACCAAAAATATTCGCACGGTGGGAAAGATACTCTTGGAGCGTAGAGTGGATTAGTCGAACACATGACCCCTCCTTATCCACAGTGACAAGCCCTTGACAACAGCCAACCACTGCAGCCATCGAAGGGACATTGTCGGCATTGAAATCAATCCTATCGGTGGTCCAGATGACCATGGCGCTAGTCGGAGGGAGCTCGATTGCCAGGGCATGGCAGAGCTCATCGGCCTTCAACGGCCGCTCCGCATAAGTGATCCACATCAAGGCTTCAATTCCGAGTCTGGATTTATCCCCATCCTGTGCCTTTATCCGTTTTATCGCCGCACCATAAGCATCTTCCAACCCCAATCCATTTGTCATTTCTACGAGCCTTTCTCGTCTCTGGGATACAGTCGATCCTTGCAGAATTGCTTCGATGCGTAAGGAAGCGAGTAGTAACCTAAGTATATCAGTTATCGGATAACCAGAGGCTAGATTCCCAGCAACGTTGGCTCCACTCACCTTCCCGATATATTTCCCAGAGTATTCTTCACAATATCTGCTTCCAAGAACCTATCTATCGCATCATGGGTCTTGTCCTTGGCTAGTCTAGCGCGAATACATCTGATGATATCGTCCTCGCTTGGGTCCACCAATACACTTGCCACTAGCCCCGGAAGATGCTCTTCTATCTTAGCGCTAACGTGGGGCCTTCCCGTCATGAATATTCGAGTGCCTGGGGACCTCTCCAGTATTTGTTTCAATGACTCAAGAAGTCTAGACAGTTGTACCCCCGCACATTCGTCTAGCCCATCAATACATATAAATCTGGGCCGCGAGGATGTGATGAGCTGCAGAATCTGCACGATGTCAACGAGTGGTATTATGTCTCCACAAAAAGCGTATCTGTGCTCTCGCAATCCTCGAAATATTTCCTCTGGAACGATTTCCATTCCACTAATCATCTCCTTTACTAAGGAACCTAGTATACCAGTTGCCGAGAGCTCCTTTGGGGCCGTGAAGTCGAAGTAAAAATATCCAACGGTGGTGTTTTGTTCCCTGGCCAGATCGCGCAACGTGTCCACTACTAGTGAACTACCATGACAGCCTGTTAGCACGAGCTCTCTTATATCCCCCGCGAATAACTCCTGTTACCTGATAAATGTTTTCCCAGCACCCGGGCTTCCATAGCCAACCAGAACTGCCTCATCACCTCCACCTTCCAATCTGCACCACTTTCTGAATTCCTCACTTTGTATTAGCCATTGCCCGACCCCGTTTACACGGCGCGCTTGGATGTCCCCATGCCGTAAGCCGTGCTCCAAGGGTGATAACATGGTTAAGAGTTGGGATCGATCATCGGGGGTAGTGCTGTTCCACCGACAATTAGAAGCGTCCGTTGCATTGAAGGAGATGTTGGCATGATTGGGGATATACTAAGGCATCTTCCACCCTTTATTTCTCACACAGTGGAACAGGGCGAGTTACTGAGTATGGTTGGTTGATGATACTCACAGTGGAAGAAAAGGTTGGGTAAGAGAAAAAGGGGTTTGATGGTGTTGGTGTGGAGTTGTGGGTATTGCAACTTAAGCAGTGTTAAGCCTGTTGAGTGTGACAGCCTTTGGGGCAGAAAATTCTGGGTGCCAAGCTATCCTCTAGTGTGGGAATTTCCCGTGGGCGAAAAGAGCCCCACAACTGCTCGCACTGCCTTATCAACCGCCATAGCCCACGCCCACACAAGAATAATCATCCCTGTAGTGTTGATATGATAGAGTCGAATTTCCCTACATCGCGCTAAAACACAAACTAGAAAACTAGCTTCCCACTTTTCCAAATATGTCAATCGAGTCATACCAAAAACATTTCAGGCCATGCAGATCTTTTACCATCAACAGGAGCACTAAACCCGATATGAGAGTGATGTTTGCCGTAGTTGTGAAGAAATGCACCCATTCATATTTACCGGTCAACGTCCAGAGTCATGTGGTAGCTTTAAGTTACACCTCTATGGGTTGGATCTGGCAATTTCAGTGGAATACGCTAATTTCACTAGTGTCTCTTTAGTACGATGTAGGGAAATTCAGCACTATCAACACTGCAGGGGATAGATAATATTTTCCGTTGGTAAAATTAACAGAACGGACACTACCGACGACAGCAAATCCCCGAGGGAACCATCTCCACTCAACCAACATAATAACAATATTATATTATTATAATAATGTCTTTTTTTTTTTGTGGGAGCTGATGGATCGTATACTAATTAGTGGTGGCGGTTGCAGATCCTCAGGGGAACTGACTGCGGGTTGCGCAATTCTTGTGGACCGAATTTCCTGCCTCGGTTCATTGGTCCGCGGTCTTATCTTTTTCTGAACAAGCACCGATCGTATATAAAGAAGCCCAGGAGAGAATTAAAAGACGTAGGAGAGGAACAAACTATTCGTTGACTTGTCTTCTACACTTGTGCGTGAACCGAACCCTTAAGTACAAAAGCCCAGATCTCCTCGCTCACATAGTCTTCCTACTACATACCATATCTGGTTCCAATAAGGCTATCCTCTTACCCCTCACTGCCTCGGTCAAGCTCTCACCGATTTACCCCTCTTTTTCTCACCGCTACCCCGCCTTTCTTCACCGCTACCCCGCCTCTCGCCAGGGTTCCGAATGGTCGGCGGAAGACTAGACTGGACTAGCTAGTCAGGTCGAAAGTCAAGTCTAGTCCAATGGTGGAAATCAGACCGACTGGACAGTCAGGATTATGGAAACCGACTTGACCAAGA
>Ga0307517_10003615_pt1 | contig 24018 bp, 31 predicted proteins | sample 23_EM_MG_FD_194515 | JGI IMG/M metagenome (GOLD analysis project Ga0307517, IMG submission 194515) | Populus trichocarpa ectomycorrhiza microbial communities from riparian zone in the Pacific Northwest, United States - 23_EM | ecosystem: Host-associated > Plants > Roots > Unclassified | place...
CATCTTATACATCGATATCATTGCCTGGAGTCACTTGAGACAATTCTGTCCGCTCTTCCACTTTAGCGTCTTTCCAAATTACCCACATGGATTGGCGCCCATTCAAAGGAGCGAGAACAAGCATTCGGTTTTCTGTTTTCTTTCCTTTCTTCTCATCACCATCGAGTGTTACCTCTGCTTTCATATTGTCTGGAGAGGGGGGAGAAGCAAGCCCATGAACTCGAACATCCCTGCCAATCTCTCATCATCATCAACTATCCAAGGTGAGCCTCATTAATTTATTCTTTTTAGTTCCCAAGTATATGCCTTCAAATACACTCAAATCCTCGTCACCGATATGTAAATTCAGCTTTATGTGCAATATGCTTCTCGACACTCTGGACAGCGTCTTTTTCCCACACGCTTGTTCTCATTTTATAGAAGCAAGATAAACAATAACCATTCGGTTGAAGAATGGGAGCCGTTTTCTTATTCGTTTTCTTTTCTCACACGGAATGACGAAGATTAGTTGGTGACAAGTACCTGTGTAATGCCGTTCTCTCAGATGGCTTTTTGAACAGTTTGCAAGAAAACTTGATCTAACAGAAGGGAAACTTGAGCTGAACTTCCATCCTGGAACTCTCAGTTTACGGTTAGGCTTGGTGTGGGACTCGAGTCAACACTTGGTTAAGCACCAGGATCCATACACCGGCTTCGGCCCTCCAAGAAGAAGACAGAAATCTTACATCTTATACATTTAGACCCTAATACCTGCCAAAAACACTCCGGATCTAATCCTTACTTATAGGTCACGTCTTCTTCCCTTAGCCGTGAAGACTCCGATGTGTTGTTCCTTCTCATTTTTTCCTTGTTCTTTTGAGGCGGACTCTAGCTTCCTGGAAACTTGTCTATTCTCAAATGCTTATGCCTATTCTTACCATCGAATCGGTGCTGCGTCCGAGTCCGAGTCCTAGATATCCTCTCGGCGCTTTCACGGCTATCTGAATCTGGGGCTAGAAATATCCGGCCGAAGCAAACCATGGATTGGTTTCGTAAAACCTTCTTCAAACTCTTGACACAGCTCGACACACGGTCGTCGCATCTCCACTGCTCCTTCGTTCGTTAGATGGTGGCATATCATCATCTTGTTCAACCGAGCAACCTCGCAAATGTACATTGAAGATGGGTCCTGAACCCGGTTTGAGGCGAACGGTTGCGGAAAATGCCACACATTGAGGCATGGATGCGAAGATAAACGACAGGGATTTCCAGGACACCGGTGATTACACCTCCCAATGGAAATTGAGTGGATTTCGTTTCCAATAGAGCCACAATCGGTGACCTCCTTCTACCGCCTCTGGCTCGTGGCACCCATCAACCCGCATCCCGACGAAGCCGGCATGAGCCCACTTGCCGACCGTCGTTCCAATCAGAGACGTGCGTTTCATGTGTCCGGGAAACCACTGGATACCATAACAATGCGTGGCAGAGCTACTGAGATGTAGGTTTACCCACTTTAGATATCTTGAAAATTGGCGATGTCTCTTACACATGATTCCAGATTTGTCACAAGAGAAATCGAAGACGCAGATCTCATACTCATATATAATGTCTTGTTTCACCTTCCAGTACACCAAGTGCCCTCCCAAAACACAATGACGCAGTCGCTGCTCAAATCTTTCGACCCATTCATCTCCCACTCCTTCACGAACGGCTCTGGGCTAACGCCTCACCCACCGTTACCATCACCATATCCCGCACCCTTACCGTGTCCCCGTGTACGGACCTACCGTCCCGAAATCACTTCGCCTGACCTATGCCCTCTGTTCGACTCAAACTCTTCATCTCGAAATTCGACACCGATGCATTCACCAACGCCGCGTAGTTCTTCGCTCTCACCACCTCCTCGAGCTGCACTTCAGATATTCGAACAATTTCGGAAAGATGCCACCACTCCAGAGCTGGTTCTCAAGAAGCCTTGTGCCCCTTCATTTTAGATCCTGTAAGCGCTCCCTTCGATTGAAGAAGTCGCAGTCTAACTATTCTCTTCTCAGCCAGTCGAATCGCTTACCAGCTCTGTTATTCGTAAATACCCATATGCAAAGCATAACTTTCTCTGCCACATGTCCTTCAGAGTTCTCCGAAGCACATCGGACGTCCGTCTGAGGAGGGCCTTAGGATGAGCATGTGCGACTCGGCAGTGTCATAAAATTAAAATGTCAAGAAGAACGTATGAATGCAAACACGTCCCAGCAGCAAATACAGAACTTGTGTCCTGACATTTCTGTGAAACACAAAATATGTGTGCTAAGACCATTTGCATCGCCATCGGCCGATGGAATCTCTGATCCGTTTATGTGTGGCATTTCCGACATAAGTATCTTTCAGCATACCGTCACAGTATGGGCTATTCGCTATGCGTTCTGGGCATGTTTAAGAAATATGTATTGAGTACCATACTGACCAATTCTTTAGGCTGTGGCACCATGGGCATTGCGATCTTGTCTGGAGTATTTGATAGCCTCGATAGTCCATCCAAAACTCGGAAAAACGGAGACTCTAAGTGGGAATCGCATTCTCCAGGGACTCTAAGTCCTATTGGACCTCCGGATGAGACAGTTCCCACCCGATTCCTGGCTTGTGTTCGTCGAGAAGAAACGGCCGAGGAGCTACACCGTACATTTGGTGAAATGGACGGGCAGAGCATCGAAATATTAGCTGGCAAAAATGTTGAAGGAGTCGTATCTGCCGATGTTGTGTTGCTTTGGTGAGACTTGCTTTACATCTGACCATTCCTTTGTTGATGTCGGATCGTACGGATAGCTGTAAGCCTCAATTGGCACATAGCATTCTACACGAACCCGGGATCAAAGAGGCTTTGGGCGGCAAACTTCTTATCAGCATTCTTGCTGGTGTTACTATAGCTCAACTTGAAGAATGGGTATTGCCAACGACAAGGATTGTACGGGCTATGCCTAATACCCCATGCAAAGTCCTCCAACCACCATATTATATTCCACAAATATCTGAAAACCTTGCCTTTTTAATCAGATCCGCGAAGGAATGACAGTTATTTCAAATCTTTCCACTGCAAACACAGATGCAGACCGTGCTATCATCTTGAAGATTTTCTCATCCATCGGACGATGTCGGTTCTTGGATGAAAAGTACTTCGATGCATGCACTGCACTCTCCGGATCAGGACCTGCTTTTGCCTGCATCTTTTTGGAAGCAATGGCGGATGGAGGTGTTATGATGGGCTTGCCTCGGCCTGAGGCTCTTGAATTAGCTGCCCAAAGTAGGAGATTGTTTCTTTAGAATTCTATGTCAACTGACGATGATCGTAGGTTTGCAGGGTGCGGCACGGATGGTGCTGCAAGGGGGCACACATCCCGCACAACTCAAAGATTCGGTAACAAGTAAGCGCCATCACCTATATTTCGAGGACTTTGCTGACGGGGGTCAATGTAGCACCGGGAGGGTGCACGATCGCCGGTTTGCTGGCATTGGAAGACGGAAGAGTTCGATCGACAATCGCAAGAGGGATACAAATTGCCACAGAGCGAGCTAGTGAATTGGGACAGCTAGCCAAGAAGTGAAAAGAGTCCTGAAAAACTCTGGAGAATTGGATCGTACTTGCCTATAATCTTTCTTACTAGTTTCTATGTATAACTTTCATAAGATAAAAATAGACTTCCGTTCTGCAACTTACAGCAAACTGTCATGCGATCTACTTAGGTTCCAGCAAATGTTAAGACGCGCAGGCTGCAGTTCCAAGCGGTTGTTCCATGGTACTCAAAGGGTTTTAACGGCGGCAGGGAAGCCAAACTACGAAAGACGCATTGCTGTAATTACAGCTCTCGGAGTTGTCGTTGGCGGAGGCACAGTGTGCTACAACTCTGGCCTGATCCATAACGACATTTCTGTAGCTCCACAAGGTGTCAAGAAGCCAAAGACTTCGCCAACGGTACAGGAGAATATTCACCATTCGCATACACTCCATTCCTTGGTCTGGGGATCGAATAGGTATACCTTTACATTCTCTTCTCCTCCCAGTCGCCAATTTTCTATCTTTAGTGGTGGTGCACTTGTACCCGGCACACCGGAGGGTGACCCTATCCGAAAACCTGCCATTGCAGGATGGTTGGATGGTGTCGCACTCCGCGACTTTGGATTACTCGAAAAGCATGCTGCTTGCATTGACGCACGAGGGGACGTATATCAATGGGGAGCTGGATTTGATGGAAAATCGTCGAATGCTACGGTAAATTTCCCAAAACGAACATTGCGAGGAAAGGTATGTGTCACGACCTCTCTTCTGAATGCAGTTCCATTGAAGAGCAAGATCTTGCGTATAGAACATCGTGCAGCTGCAATTGACGGATGACAAAGTTTATGCACTATCTGCTTCTGGTAGAGTGTACATTCTGCCATCAAGCGCAGAGAGGCAAGTACCTCACACTGGCGCTCCTACCCCGTCGAGTGATGCCTGGTGGGGGACTGGTTGGCTATGGGGGGAACAAGCAACAGTTGACTTTACGGAGGTCTGCCCTGCAGAGAAATTGTCCTGGGGTGAGAAGTGAGTTGCCTCCTTCCTCTGTGTTGTATATGAGGAAAATTCCATCACTTTCCCTAGGTTTACGGAAATTGCTGCAGGGAAAAACCATTTACTCGCCCTTACATCCAGAGGACGCGTTTTCGCTCATCCTGTCAACAAATTTGCGAACCATTATGGTCAGTTAGGTTTCCGTAAATTCCACATTTCAGAACCCTCTCTGTTGGAAAGCACCAAAACATCACCCATTGAGGTAGAACTCATCCCGAAATCTTTGGCGGACCCTTATGCCAATGCTTCGCGTGCTCTTCGGGCCACTCCATTTAGATCCGAGAATCTTGCAAATATCAATGATAGTGACATTCGTTTCTGCACAACGTTGTTTGAAGTGCCGGTTTTACGTGGTGTGGAAGCGGCGCAGATCGCCGCAGGGTTAAGGACAAGCATTTTGCGTACCAAAACTGGCAGGGTGTTGGCTTGGGGTGCTAATGATTTCGGGTACGTGCCTCCCTTTGGGGTGCCTGCGCAGTGACTAATTTGATGCAGGCAGCTAGGGTTAGGCAGCCATGTGTCCCTGGACACAGTCACTGTCCCAACGGAAGTTGTCCTCTGGCGCTTTGTTCCATCTACTACAGAAAGCAAATGCTTGAGTGTGTCAGCGGGTATGCGCATACAATGACCATCTTCTTCAATGATAACACTCCGATAGGTGGTGACCTGACAGCTTTTGTTGTTGAACGCAAGGACAAGGACCACCCTACGACAACAGATCTCCTCATGTCCGGCAATGGGCAATATGGTGGGCTTGGCAATAATTCATATCTTAATTCTCAGGGAGAACCGACCCGGGCCAGGGGAATTAGTGGGTTCTTACAATGTAAGAGTCCTCGTGCACTTGGGATTTATGTAAAAACAATATATTGACTCTTTGCAGATAATGAAATCACAAAATGTGTCGAAGCCATCAAACCCGTTGTGGTATCCATTTCTCCCACTGGTCACGTCCTTGTTTCATTGAACTCCGCGAAGAAATCAGGAGTCGGCAGCAACGATCTAATGTTCTGGGGAAGAAACTATGATTCAGAATCTGGAAACGGAAAAAAGGCTAGCATTGGGCAACCTGTAGTTGTCGAGTCTGAGGGAGAACGAGTGCTGCTGAAAGAAAAGCAGGCGAAGGAAGTGAAGGATCTCGAGGGCAAAGTCTGGAAACGTGGCGTCAGGGTCCAACAGCAACCCGTAGCTGGATATCAAAACAGTGTCGTGTATTGGAAGATAGTATAGTGCGGAGAACACGACTCGCTGTACTATGAATAGGCAATATCTTAGAACTGCTTCTTCAACCTGAACCACCACCATCTCCCCTTGAGAACTACAGCGCATTCTTAATTCACCCATCTGGGGACCAGGTAAGCCCCTGGCCATCCGCAATCAGATGCTGACGACCTCACTACCATCTTGTGCCCAGACTGTCGACTTGTCTGTTGTTGCAGCTTTGAAACCTCATCGCTCGCTCCTTGTTCTCCTCTGATTATCACCTGTTCACTCGATAGCTGCGCAAACAGCAATGGCGACTACTAATCGCACGACGTTTGCCGAGGAGTCAGACGATGAAATCGTCTGGAGACCCTATGATAGAAAAGAATCGCGGCTCGCACTCACCCCCAGTCCAAGCTGTTCCTTGGTTTCCGAATTTTCCAGTGATTTTGTCATTGTCAGTAACCCACTATCCCCCGTCATTCAGAACTATCTTTCAATACCACCCGGGTCTCAAACCAGAAGTTCGCCGCAGCATTCACCAGTCACTGCCACCTTGACGAAGCAGGTAGCGAATCTGCGCTTATCGAGTAACGCCAAACGCTCTGCCAAACCCGAGGCAAAGACAGCCAAGCCTGCTGTTGTGCAGAATGACGAAAACCAGCCCGAGACAACGAAGAAGAAGAAAGCGAAGAAGGCAAAACGAAAACCTGCTGTCCCAGGCGATGCCTATCCATCTCCTTCGCCTTCGCCCAGAGCGCAGAAGACTGCAGCCAAAGCTCCTCCAAAGGAGCAGTAGGACCGGCACGACAACGATTCGAATGCTACGAAAACCACGGTTCCTCGAAGTGGTCGCACTGACGTACAACCAGTTGTACCAACCGCGAGTGATGTCCCCTCACTATACGAGGAAGCATCAACTTTCATTTCTCGGTAAGTATATGCGGCTTGTTACTCGTTAGAGCTCGACCCTTATCACTATCGTCCAGGTTCCTCTCTAACCCAGAGGCAAAAAATGATTCAGTCTGCCGCCTCACACTTCTTCAGTCTCTTATAATCGAGCTAGGACTCGCTACTTCCCACTTGCCCGCGTCACTCACATCAGCCCGTGCATTTTTGAAGGCACGGGCTTTCCTCAATATCCGCGAATATATCGATGTACGCAGCCAAGGTCCCGACGCCATTCAAAAAGCGATGTACCCGAGCAAATCCGCTCTCATAAAGAATATTAAGAAGAACAAGCGGAACAAGGCCCCTTTGCAATGGGTCAAGGACATGGGATTGCAAGTCCTTCTGGTTGGCTGGATGCGTTGAATCCCATTGCCCCATCCATGATTGGTGATATTCAACACACACTCTCCTTTGTTTTGCCGATGTTTCAAGCAACGTCCTATCCCATGTGTGTCCCCCGATGCACTTTTAATAATACTTACTTTATGCGATGCGTGCCACACAGTTTTCTTCATCCCGTTACTTGTCTGTGCGTTGAGCTGTCTTTTCGGTTTAGCCCTTACTTTATGTCATGCGAATTCCTATTCCTCCTTCGCTGCACTTGTCTATTACCAGTATCTTCATCCTTACTGTGACCCACTTTACAATTCCGATTCCAACTGCAAGTAGGAATTGCCATGATAATGAAAACACAACAATTACACTTGTGATCCAGAATAAATAACTATCCGCGTAGCAACATACATCTTCATCTTCCACAATTCGCATCATTCTACCAAATAACTTGATCACCCATCACTGTTGGTAGCGCTTCCTGCTGCTGCGATAGAGCCTAATCTACCGAAAATCTTGTTGAGCGCAACCAGGTTCTCAGACTGCTCGGAATCGTCGTCGGACTTGACGGGTGTGTCTTTAGGCGCATTCGAGGTTGGGGGTTTAAATATTACTGTGTTCGATGATAATTCGGAGCCTATGACGATTCCACCGTTCGGTCTTGGAGCGAAACCGGTATTCGGGGCAGAAGGAACTCTTGCGGGTGGAGGAAGTAAATTCGGGTTCATCTCACTGGCGGGCTGTTGCGTCCCGGACCCGGGCTGGTTCAAAGGGCGAGATAATCGTGTTGCTTCGGGGCGTTTTCTGACAGGATCAAATGGAGGGGGAGGAGGTAGTATGTCTGGAACATGAGCTTTGGTGTATGTCGGCGGCGGCGGCGGTTTGTTTTCGATTTTGGTAGGTGAGGGAGGAGGGTGTATTCCTTCGTGATGGGGGTCTTCGCCGTAATGCCACTGTCCATAAATCACCCCTTCGTCTTCCTCAGCGAAATAATCGAAGAGACCGCGCGAAAGGTCCAACGCGCCGTACGGACATCCTGGACACTACAAGGGGGATCAGTGATAAAGCCATTCGAGATCAGTAGCCTCTGAAGGAATATATAATATGTACATACCATATCCGTGATCGTCGCCGTTGTCTTCTTGCCGTTGTACACCATGGTTATTGTCTTGAAACATTGTGGGCCGGGATATCCTAAACCGAATTGGATTGCGTTCAAGGCGACGATGGAGTCATCGTTATTGTTCGTCGCTCCACATGCACCGCTAAAATAAATTCCAGAAATAAATAACGACGGGCGGGCGGGAGGAGACGGGCAATCAGTATAAACTCACAGTCCGGCATCGAAGAATGTCCATCTGGATTCATTGAACGGTTTAAGAAAACTCAGCTCCTCTGCGACTCGTTTTGCGAGGCTCTTGTGGGGTGCGCGGGAACGTGAATGGCTTGCGGATGCGGACACGGAGAAAAGAAAGGCGGCAAGGAAGAAGATTATAACATTCCGAACCATTTGAATTGTGAAATTTGAATAGGCAATTGAACAGAGTTGCGAATGTCGCGGGTAAAATCTTGTCATGAGCCTGGAATGGGAAGGGAGGTTTTTGTTCTAGGCGGGGTGGCTAACACATATTTCGAATTGCCATAATTGGATATGTGGGTCCGGAACATCAAGCCATCAAGCCATGCCAACTGGGGCTTCTGGTCCTACCAGAAATAAACATCACGCACTGATTCAAGTGATTGTGATAAATCACCAGTCACACTCTTATCCAAACAATATGCATTCGATAAAGGTTTCTTCCAGAGTATTTAAAGTATAACTATAGAGATTTATCCAGATATCCTCGTGAGTTAATGCGTAAAAATTCCCCAAGTATAAGAGGACATCTAGAGAAGATCTAGTCTTCTGCCTCATAATCTTCCAGAGAGAACATAAAAAAAACATAAAGATAGGAGAAAAAAGGAACATCACTCTATGAAAGTGACTTTAGAGACAATAAAGTGCAAAAAGTATAGTTCCCGCAAGCGCGAACATTTCCTTGGAACTAGCAAGGACAGAGATAGCCCCCGATGTACTGATAGACCCCAGTGGCGCAGCCGTTGCAGGGATATGGGACGAAGTGGATGACGGAGAGTTGTCAGAGCTGGCTGGCGATGGTGTGGCCGGCGTGTCAGGAATGGGTGAGACACTGGGAGACGGAGTGTCACTGCTGGAAGGGGGATTGAGCAGCTGAGGGGATGGGGAGATTTCGGAAGGTGGGGGAACCCCACTGGCATAAGAGTTGGGTGGTGTGTCGGATGGTGTGTCAAGTATGACTGAAGGGGATGGAGAGGGGGATGCGCCAGCATCTGGTTGCGGTGGTGGGGGCGGTGGTGGTGGTGGTGGTGGTGGAGGAGGAGGAGGAGGAGGAGGAGGAGGTGGTGGTGGTGGTGGTGGTGGTGGTGGAGGAGGAGGAGGAGGTGGTGGTGGAGGAGGAGGAGGTGGTGGTGGTGGTGGTGGTGGTGGTGGTGGTGGTGGTGGTGGTGGTGGTGGCGGCGGCGGCGGCGATGGAGCACCTCCATCCGCAAAGTCCCAGTCACCGTAAATGATACCCAAGTCTTTGGATGCAAAGTTAGGGAAGAAATCTTCAGCAAGGTCAAGACCATTAGGAGGGCATCCTGGACACTTTTAGATTATCAGGTCAGTACAGTGCAACGAAGACTTCCAAACCAAATATTTACCATGTCAAGGATGGTGGCAAATCTTGTAACGCCTTGGAAAGTCATCCTAATAGACTTGCCGCACAAGCCTTGATTCATGTTCTGCGAAACAACGGTCAGGTAGGACTATCATAGACTACTACGTATCGACTTACTGCAGCACTCAAGGCGACAATCTAACAATGGATTAGCTCAGGTAATGAATACAATGGGAGAGTTAACATACAGCTTCACCGTTGGTATGAAAACCGCCACAATAGACTCTGTTTCAGGGTCAGCATTGCGAGAACTTTCGCACCCAACCAACCACCGACTCACTCGTTGCCAGTCTGGACATCGTAGAACGACCACCTCGTGCCAGAGAAGCGTCTTGTCAAGTTACCACTGACTGCCTGATCGTCTTGGCGTTTGGAGATGGAGTTAAGCGGAGCAGCAAGTGTGCACAGAGGGAAAACGAGAGCCAGAAGAGACAATTTGAGGAAATTGACGAGCATGATAGTTGTCTCTCAACACCGAAGGACCAGTATCCAAATGAGGGGAATGGGAGGTAAGAGAGGGGAAGCCACTAAGGAGCGAGGCAAGCAACGATAGACCGGGGGTTGCTAGAAACGAGTGAAAGAGACAAAATGACGGACCAGCGGAATGAGAAACAAGGGGTCTAGTTTATGTTGCCAGGCTTTTAAACATGAGATTATACCAGTGAGAATAAATTTGACAGTTGCCCGCCCACGCCACGAAAACCATGTCTGAGAACTAGCAACCGCGCCCCACATGCCCGGAATGCGACTCTCGCTTTCCAGTTCTTTAAGGAAGCGTGCTCTGATTCCCCAAGCCCACAAATGCAGAGAATATGCCGCCAGAAATCAGAGGGGGATGCGACAGGAGTTAACGCCTTCGATCAATGGAGATCTTCGATCAGGACACTGATCCCCGTGGGAATATAATCCTGTTAAGAATCTGCCCTGTAGCAACGCATTGTACTTAGTGGCATTGTCACACTCCACTAAACTTGTAACCGGGTCCCAGTCGAAGGGAAAAATAAATTGGCAGACTGAGCTACCTATTGCCGCAGCTGGTATTGCATGACGGACGAATAAAATATGTAGACTAGCTGTTGAAAATTCAATGGTAATGGGGTATAAAGGGGTAAACCAAGAAGAGCATGAGAATAAAAAAAACTAATCTAACGATCAAAGTAGACTTTTAACCTCCACCATAACATGAAATTCGTTCCCCATGAATTTATGACAACTTGTCGCCAGAGACGACCAAATCCCCAAGCTGGATAAATGCCTGGTTCATTCCCTGCAGGTTATTGGGACCAGGAGAAATGTTGCTGGTACCCGTGGGAACGCTTGAGATGGAACTGGAGCTGACGACCGAAGAACTGGAAATTTGTGATGAGGTTGCGGGAGGCACGGATGACGTGGAGAATGATGACGATGAAGGCGGTGGGGGAGGAGGGGGAGGAGGCGCGACTACTGGTGGTGGAGGAGGTGGCGGTGGAGGAGGCGGTGGAGGCGCATAGCCAAGTGGTTCCCAGTCACCATAAATAATGCCCATTGATTGAGGAGCAAAGAAGGAAAACAAGCCTTCGGTAAGGTCAAGTCCATTAGGGGGACATCCAGGGCACTACATAAGTAAGCAAAAGTTCAAATAGAATGCCAAGACCACTCACTGTGTCCGAGATGGTCGCAACAGTAGACCTGCCGCCGAAGGTCATCTGTATCTGCGAAAAGCAGAGACTTGGATTCATTTGCTAAACAAAAAGTCAGATCTTGTTCATACCCCAAACAAACATCGACACCTACCGCTGCACTTAGGGCAACCGTCTAATAAACAGATATCTATCAGTAGGGATCTTAGGGGTCATTTTAAAATAACGAACGAATTCAGCATTCGTATGGAATCTGCCGCAAGACCCGCTGTTAAACCAAATTTAAAAAATGAATTCACGGAAAAACACGGAGACTTTGTTACCACTTACGCTTGTCCAGTTTCAACGTCATAGAAGGACCACCTCGAGCCAGGTCCTCGAGGGTTGAGAGTGACGCTATTGTTCACATTCTCATCGACGACACGCTTTGCAAGGACATGATGGCGGTTGAGCAACTGGCCATGGTTGGCAGCAAGGGCGGAGAATGGCAGGGCTAGTGCCAAGACGGAAAGGAGATTAAGAAACATCCCAAAATATATTTTGTCGTTTCAATGGTCGTCGGATATGAGGAAGGAGTGTGATTAACAACGAAAGTGAGTTGCAAGGCAGGGAACAATGATGTGGTGACCTGGGAAGAAGAAAGATTGTCTCTGTTTGCCAATCACAATTACTAATTATAAGTACTAGTAGTACTTGGCGCCGAGCTCTACTATTATCCACTCCGCCCAGCGACGATAATGGACCCGAGGTTCACCAGCACCAAATTTAACTGCTCAAGCGTTGATGGGTTTGTCCCATTCGGCGAACTAGACCACAACGCATTTAAAGCACTCGAAGTCGACGATCTTGAAGAAGAACTGCTGGAGGATGAACTTGGTATGTAAACTGCAGGGGTCGTGCTCGTTGGTTGGATGTAAGTGGTCGTTGGTGTCGGTTGAACGTAGACATAAGTGGTCGTTGTGGGCGTAGTTACGTCAGGTGTTCCACCACTAAAGTACCATGAGCCAGTGAGAACTCCAACACTGTCTTCAGCAAATTTATTAAATAGCCCGTGAGAGAGGTCGAGTCCACCAATAGGACACACCTCACACTAGATTATATTCAATCAGTGGCGGAATATATAATTTTGAAGGAAATTAACAAACCCGATCCATAATTTGGGCAGAGAGTGTCTGACCGTTAACGGTGATCGTGATCGTCTCGAAACAATGATGTCCATCATAACTGTCATATTGCTGTTCAAGTAAGGAGTTAAGACTCAGAGATAAAATACCACAAGATATGGAGCACCCACTGCGGCATTCAAGGCCACAATCTAATCCGCCATTAAGTTGGTCAGGATCACGAATAACTAAATGACCACTCACAAAGTCTGAATTCACATTCGACCTTCCACATGCACCAAGCCCGGCCTCATAATACGTGAATCTTGCTCCTTCAAACCTCTTCTCTAGATCCCTCGCACCTAGGACCGCAACCTCATTTGTCAAGGGACGATCAGATTCACGAGCGACCTGGTGGTGGTGGGCATATCCGAGTCGCTTGGCCAACGTGGGTTTGTGACGGATTTCGATGTTTCTAGCAACTGCTAGTGCGACCAAGGAAGAAATTATAGTGGAGAGGCCTAGAAAAGAGCGCATTTTTTGGGCCGAGTGTGAGCAAGACTTTGTCTAACAATGAGGGTGTGGCCTAAGGTAACGAAAATCCCAAGGCAACGAGATTTCAGAGTTACAGCGAAAGGAAGGACGGGTATCGTTGAGAGAATAAGAACCCCCCCTTCATCCGCCCTCATTTTATATGACACCCTAAATTACTCAGGGACATCATGATGCATTGTGTTCGAGCAATGTGGTGACACTATTCCTAAAAATAGGAATTTTGATCTCCTTAGGAAACGACGTTGACACCAGAGTCTAGCAGTGTCGTAAATTGAACCAAGTTTAATCCGGGACAGAGAAGTTCACAATGGCATATATTCCAGAGGTCCATGAGCAGAATTTCAACCGACTCGGACTGTCCAGCTCTGGTAGTACATGTGTTTCGAAGTTTTGATGGGAGAAATTGGGACAATTCTGTTGCGCAGCAAATGACGGAAGTCAGGTCGAAAGGCGATAAACCTTTTTGCTACATTGCTCGTCAGGCTTCCGGTAAAGTAGCTGTCGAAAGACCTTCAAGAGATAACTGACTTGTGGACACTAAGGAAGAGTCCCGCAATGAAAAACTCTTTTTCGGACCTCATGGTGTAGTTGAGGACACGGGCATAGCGCCCTGCTGCGCATACGACTGAGTTTGTGAGGATCCGAGCAAAAAATCTTAATATGCGGCACATCGGAGACAGCGGTATAGCTATAATACCACAAACCAATCATCGATCTGCAGAGTAAAACATCGTTTAATTAAAACCGCAATTCCACTAAGGTTCACCTACCTCCGCCACAGGGATTATTTCCCGATCATCCGATTGTCTTCCAACCACCTTCTCACGTCTCTTTTGTTCACCAACCCGAGCACTCTTTTCCTCTCTTCCTCCGACCTCCTTCTGTACAGCCTCATAATATATCCACTCACACTCCATACATCTTCCCAGTCAGCGTCAAATAACTCCCACCAACACACCGGCGGTGTAGAAGGAAGAGCGATCTGAAGGTGCCGTACAGTTAAGAGGATCGCAGCGCAGACAATCGTTGGAATGGGGTACAAAGCATACACAGGCGTTTGGTGGCTGAATTCGAATATAAAATTATTCTACGCCTCGGCTTTGAAAGGCAAAAAAAAAAGAGACTTACGCATCATTTAAGTAACCCCAAGCATTCTCAACAGCGTCTTCCCTCCCTGTCAACTCCAGCACTCTCAAATAATTCACTAGAGTTCCATACGGCAAGACCACCTGCACATTGAAACCGAGTCTCTTCAATATCTGCATCTCCGCCACCACAAGCGCGTCTTTCATATCATAGAACGTATTCCCAAAGTAGGACATCGGATGATAGGTGAATTCGTATTCGGGTTTACCTTGCAGCGAAAAAGCCGCACGTTGCAGAAGGAGATCATAGACGTTGATGAGGTCGCGCATGCTCATTGGACATTCCTCTAGTTTCGAAGCAAGATAGAGAGCGCCCATTCCGATGTCCTTGGAAAGAAAAAGTTCAGCATTGATAGTAGAAACCTAAAACACACAACCTACCCCGACACCAAATTGCGTCATGGAACTAACATACCAAAACCGTTGAAAGAGAATCTGTGCAGCAGCCACTGCCACCTGTTTTCTTTAGTCCTCGGCCTCCTAATTGGCAAGCACGTCCTCCATCTAACGAGAGGTGACTCACTGCTTCAGTAAAATCCCGGCTTGGTGGATAAGCTTGCATCCATAAGCTCTCAAGTCTTCTTCTAGATCGGCTGGTATTCCATCCTCTCTTGTCGGAGATTTTTCTATCTGCCCAAGAGACGCAAGGGGGCAGAGTGAAGCCATTCCTGTATCAAAGGTTTAAGGCGAACACAAACGAGGGCCGTGGCATTCCATTGCCAAATTAGGAAATGATCAGAGATTTTTTTTTTATGAATCAATAAATTTACAGCACTTCGTACTTAAGTACATTTTTATCGCAAGGACATACTTAGAAATAAAAAAAAATCTATTTCCCCCGAGCGGCATATTTGCCACCAGCTAAATTATCGTCGCTACAAAGTAAATAATCTCAAACTCAAAATCCAAATGCTCTTTAAAAACAACTTACATGGTGCAACCAACCATGGCAGCTCCTAGGTCTTCGGATATCTCTGCCAAAAGTTTGGGATTTTGATAGTGCGTCACCTAGAACATTGAAATTAGGACCATAAGGGAAAACATAGACTATAACTCACAGCTTGAACAATGGCTCGAGCACGCTTAGCAGGATCACCGGACTGAGAAAGGGTATCAGTCGTAAATAATGTGATGGATGCACCAGGCGTACATGAAAGACACCCGAACCGACGAAAACTGGAAGAAGAAAAAAGTCAACAAAGTAGAAAACAACAAGCAGAACAACGCACCTCCATCGCATCCAAGTTGCATCATCAACGCCGCATCCGCTACGCAGAGCTATCAAAACACAAAACTAGAATATGAATAATCTTATGGAACATACCAGGAGTCGCAATCCCTCCTGCAGCGAAATTCACCACAGGCAATCTCTTCAATCTTGCCGTTTCTTTTAACAAGTGGTAAGGTGCCTGAATCTCTTTTGCAAAAGCGTATAGTTCTTCGTCGGTCATCACGCCCGCTTTCCTGATCTGGCTCATCACTGCACGTTGGTGGCGAACAGCTTCAACAACATTTCCTGTTCCCGCTTCTCCCTTGGTACGGATCATGGCCGCTCCTTCCCCTATACGCCGAAGGGCTTCACCAAGGTCTCGCGCACCACAGACGAATGGAACTTTGAAGCCGTGTTTGTTGATGTGGTATTCATCATCAGCAGGTGTGAGGACTTCCGATTCATCAATGTAATCTACACCGATAGCTTGCAATATCTGCTCAACACCATAAGAAGATGGACAGTATTTGAAAAATAATTTACCTGAGCTTCGACGATGTGGCCTATTCTCACCTTGGCCATGACGGGGATAGTCACGGCACTGACGATCTGCTTGATCATAGCTGGATCGCTCTGAACAAAGTTTTAATTGGAGTTCACCAGAGAACCATAGCACAAACCATACGAGCGACACCACCTGTTTTTGTGAATTGAGCAATGCCTTTAGTCGCACAACGATAACTAACCTTCCCGTCTGATATCTGCAGGAACCCTTTCGAGTGCCATGACCGCGCACGCTCCTGCTTCCTCAGCAATGCGCGCCTATCAAAACAAGGGGTGTTGTCATTAACTGTCAAGGAAGATGGGCCTGAGAAACCCCACCTGCTCTGGGTTGGTAACATCCATGATTACACCTCCCTATCACCAAAAGTTTAACTTAGCCGGACGGAACCAAATAGTGGACCTTACCTTCAACATTTGAGCTAAGCCTGATTTGACCTATTCGCAATGTCGATGTCGATGTCAGGACTCTAAGTGTAAAATTTTGAAGGACCCATACATTGAAAGATCCAATCCCGTTTCCCGTATCCTTGGGGGCAGATCGCGTTGGCAAAATGCTAGTAGGGATTCCAGCTCCTTGAGTAGTGGGAAGCGATGGTGCGGACATTGCAGATGCAGATAAAAGTTAAAATGGGAAGAAGAACTTTTGGAAGAATTTGAAATTTGAGGGATCAATGTCACGGTGACCACCCTAACCTCATATTTGATTACTAATTTTCCGCTACCTTACATCCAGTCGTCCAATGATGAAGATGAAGATGGCCGTTATGTTCTTATGCTAACGGATTGATTCTTTTCAGGTTTATCGATTATCCACGTTATGCAGTGACATTGAAACGGTAACATTCTACCAATCACAACTCCACCGTAAACTTCAACAATCCTCCTTCCACCTCACATTTTACACTCTCCAAGTCCTTTACAATGTAGTGTGCACCACAACTCTGGATTTGAGACCGATCGTGACTGGTGCAGACCGCGATAACGGTTGCGCCGCTCGCAACGCCTGCCTTTATCCCACTCGGAGAATCCTCAAAAACAACGCATCGAGAAGCCTCATAGCCAAGGCACTTTGCCGCGAGAAGGAAAGGGTCCGGAGCGGGTTTGCCAGCCTTGAGGCGCTTGTCGTCTGCCGTTATGGTGACTTTAGGCGGGACGATGCCCACACGCTTCATACACCCGAAAGCTAAGGATGAGAGTGTTATTCATGGAAAAGAATAACATTATGACCAGGGCTTACCGTAAGTTTTGGCACCAGACGTTGCAACCGCATAACGTCCCTCTGGAATGGAGTCCATCAGCTTCCTGACTCCAGGCAAAATCTGCACCGAACGATCGACCTTTGCCGCCTCAAGCTGCCACGCTTCCAGAGCATCCTGGCGAACCTTCTCAACGGGCACGATCGGAACGATGTCGTTAGCAATCTCCTTGCCCACTAAATCAGACAAACTGGAATCGAACACATTCACAGGACGATCCTTCTTTCGAGAATTGCGAAGACGGGCCCCGATGTTCAGCATGTTGAATAGACGACGGGGGAATGACAGACTCCCAGAGCGAGGAGGTACCGACGGGGTTTCAGAAGACGTGCTGGACGAACTGCTCGAGTCCACTGGAGTGAGTGGAGGAGTACTTGGAGGAGTACTCCAGACATCTGTTTCAGGACTCGAATCGACGCTAACGAGACTCGTGTCTCGCTCGGATCCACACCCAAGCAGGGAATATGCATCTGCGAAAAAAAGAATAGATTCCTCGAACCTTTCTACTTCTTCGCCGATTTCGTGGTCTTTCAGATGAGGCTTGAATTGGGACAGGTTATCGATTGCTCGCTTGCCGTGTGTCGCGGCTATTACATGCTTGGAATCCTGTCCAATCTCAGTCGCCACTTTGTGCCAGGCAGCCTCGACTGCCGCAATGGAATCGGTCAGAGTGCCATCCTTATTGAAGAAGGTTCAGCAATGCGTCAAGACCGAAGGTAGAAGTGATCAGCTTACCATATCAAATAAAGCTGCTTCGACGTAGAATGATTTGGAAGTCATGGTTGTTGTTATCAGGGAAAGTTAGAAAGAGGGTCTGAGGAATGCGTCGACTTTTTAAAGGAGAAGTAAACAGGTTTCAGAATGTGGGCGAATTCCAAATAATCCTATTATTAAGCCTGAAAGATATGTCTTCGATTGCAGAAAGAACAATATGGGCCAATTCAAAATAATCCCACTATGTATTCGGTCTGAAACGATATGAGACTCGGATGTCATAGAATATCATGGATCCACGAGCATGATTTCGATGACACTGGAAGGAAGTCCAAAGCCCCACGCTGAACCAATCCACCAAAAGGTCTGATAACAGAAGAGATACCTCTTCTGCTACCCAGGGCTATATATGGTGTATAAGAACGGTAAGGACCATCCTTACAGACACCTTGTCATTTCGTACGAATTTTACCAGTTAGATTGAATTCAGCATTTTCTGGATTACACATGCGAGATAGAGACAGAGTCCCCGACTTTGCGAAATGTTTGTGTGCGCCCTGTCACCAAACTTAGAGTCCCCATAATGCGCCGCATACGATTTGACCAATTATGACGCTACGTAGTACTACTCCGAGCCAGAGGCGCAAAGGATATTCCACTCTGCAGATGAAGGCAACCGTGAAAGAATCTAGAAACCAAAAAAAAAACGACTAGAATTTGCGACACTTTTCGGCCTTAACAAATTCATAATACTTCGAGCGAAACGAAAGATGCATAAGATCACATTGTAGATCATAAATACGATATCACAAGAGTTTAAGGGGACAAGTTCATTAACCATTTTTACTTGTCCATCCTTCAGGATTGCTCAAATGCAAAGAAAAGGGGGAAAAATCATCGATCCTTAACTTGGCGAAAGGAAGATATGATGGAAAGAGATAAATAAATATGAGGGGATGATAATTTGGAAAGTGTGTATTGCTTGAACACGTAAAAGAAAACAATGAAATGAGAATATATGGTCAATGCAATCAAGATGCCTCGAGATAGAAAGATGGAAAGGAAAATGGATTATCAGGAAGAAAACAGATGGAAGATTGATTGATGTGAAATTGTCCAGAAAATGTGTGAATGCGAACAGATGTGCAGGTAAACTCCCATGCCTTAGATATGAATCAATCGGCCGATAGTTGAGATGCGTGTAATGGGATGGAGAGAAAGCAGTTGGCAAAAGAAAACAGAATCGGGAACAACCACTCTCCAGGGTGACCGATGACGTGTGAGGTCGAACAAATGTTCCGATGAAGAAGATAGCGACGATTCCAAGAACGAACAGAAGAACGAGAGGAAAGACTGTAAAGAGAGTAATGAGAATGAGCGTGGATAAAAGGAGCGGACAGAAGCCGATGTCGTCAATAAGATATTTTCTTTATCTTGAATCTTCGTGGTCGGACAAGAGTGTTGTTAATCATACAGCCCAACCTCCTCGGTGCTACGTATTTCCGCCGTGACATGGGTGGTGGGGGGGAGGAAGAATCCTCTAATAGTTCATTCTAGATGGCCCGTAGGTCTCTGACCTCACCATCCCTCTGGGCACCAACTTCTTCCCCTTCATCATCGTCGCTTTCGTGGGAGGGGGACACGGACTATCTCCCAACTCCGTGTCCGTATCGTCCGCATCAACAGTCAGGTTTCCGTCTTCCACAAGAGTCGAAAGAGAATTCGCCCCATTTCCCAATCCACCATTTAAAGCGGTCGAACCATTGGCGCCGAAGCAAGCTCCACTCGACAATACTCTACGACTTCTCGCAGCAGTAGCTGCTGCAGCGAACAAAGAGTGAGGAGCCGTATTCCGCTTGGGTTGGGGCTGCTGTTGCTGGCCAAACGGAAGTCCTTTTCCATCCCCATAGGCGTAAGACTTGTGTCTTCCAAATTTGGCTTTGCGAAATTGGTCCAGGTCTTCACGGCGCGAATCCGCATGATTGGGGTCGTCCATTGACACATAAGAGGGAGGTTCACAGCGATGACCTGATGCCTTGAAGTATTCGCAGTATCCTCCCTCAAGAATATAAACTTCCGGATAATGGATCTTTGGATAAATATGGTTGTTCAGTGCGCGGTCTTTGGCCCGCAGTTGCTTGGCGCTAGACGGATGCATCAGCTGAATCGAAAAAAAAAAAAATCGAGAAATGGAAGTGACCTACAATGTAGGAGCTCTCTTTGCACTAAACTCACAATGGAAAATGAGGACTGTCTTCTTCGCGCTATCGCCGCTCACAGACGGACGGGGTTTTGTCGGACTTGGACCAAACAGCAGATCTTCTACAGCTGAATTCGTGTTAATGTTCACCGCCCCAGGGATATGCCCTCCGTTATACTCATAATCAAATCGGCAGTCGATGATATGGAAGTTTACAATCTGGTGGCTATATATGCCATCAATTAAATGATCCAGCTATAACAGAAAACGTCAACAGTTATTCACAAATGGAGGCAAGTTTCTCACCGTCTGTACTTTAATTCTCATGAGTCCATCCTCAGTAACCCTATGACAAGGAAGGATTTTCCCATGTGCCTCGTTATCCCCAAAACCGGGCAGACCTGTCGCAATCATGAACTTTGACGCAGGAGAAAGGTTGTTCGAGTTGCCACCGAATGGACTCTCCCTCATCTTTAAGGCCGTAGCCCCTGTAAGTGGCCTGAAGTCCTCAGTTCCATCACACCGTCTAATTGTCTTCACCTGCTGGCGCTTTGAGTATGCCTGAGCGGGCGATGACATTTCTTGCGATACGCCTTCATTCTCAAAGGATAGTTCGTCTTCCGGTAATTGGTCTGAATCGAGGACAGAAGCGGAAACAGGACACCCAAAGAGAGACGAAGGCGGCAAAAAAGCCGAGAATGCTCGACGAACGGGTGCAGATCCACGCGGGCTGTTGTCATCTAAGTCAAAGTCATTGGCCGACATAATGGGGTTCGCAGATTGTACTTGAAGATGGTCGCTGGGGCCAACCATTGCAGAAAGAACTGGTCTGCGAGGGCGTTTCAGGAAGTTTGATGACGGTGCACCAAGGCCTTGTAGTCCAGGCTTCGACTGAGCGTTCAATGTTGCTTTGCTCGCGATCCGCTCCAACTTCGCCTCAGAAGGGGAGGACTGAAGAGTCAGGGGAGATGACGCCTCTCGCATTGTACGACGGGTAGAACTGGGAGATAATGAACGACGTTGTTTCTTGGGCTGATGACCCAAAGGTGACTCAAAGGGAGCACCTGGAGAATGCGTTTCATAGAAAAGCTGATTGAAATCTGTGATCGTCGGCGCAGCTGAGTTTGGAACAGGGGATAAAAGGATAGGATTGGGGGAAGGTAGCAGCACAGAGTCTGCGTTATACGACGTGTCAACGTCCATCGGTTCGTCTACCGGCGACGAAGGGTCCTAGATAACAGAGTCGATGTCGTGTAATTGAAGAATAAAAAGATCCAATACATACCACTGGAACTTGCGAAAAAGCGAGCCATTCTGTTGGCAACGCTGATCTCTGTATTTTCTTCGAGTTGGAGCGTGCAGAACCGAGGGGGGGGTTTGTATCCACGGAGGGACTCGGCATCAAATATTTATCTTGGCTACCGTTGCTGATATCCGCTCCGAACAGCCTGGCACCACTGGTAAATGCCCGAGGCCGAGCAGGCTTTATTCCCCCAATTCCGAAAGTTGAAACTGTAGGGGGCTTAACAGGGGCAGCAGGCGAAATATCCATGGGTACGCATTCTGATGCGAGGGAAACATTGCGCCTTGGAGGTGAGTTGAGGGAGACGTTAGAGGCGAAGGAAATTTCAAGGTCTGAGGATATGTCGATGTCCCCATTTAGAAACCGGTTGGTAATGTTCTTGCTCCGCAATGGCGCAGAAGGTGCTGCAAGGAATTGGTGGTTGATTTTGCTTGAAACTGCGAAGAAAGCCATGTCGTCTGGCAGAGAGCGTTTCCGAGAGTTAAAGGAGGTACACTGGTGTGTTGAACCCGTCGAGGGTCGAGAAGAGTGTGAACGGTGATGACGGTAGCGTGTCCGGTTTGTGCAGAGTGGGCGATGTCGCGTATTGGTGTTCAATGGGCGTGTGGCACAGTACATGTTCAACGATCAACGTCAGACAAGAGAGGGGGAAAGGAGACGAACAATGGTCAGGAAAGAGGAGCAAAGATTACGAATGGTGTGAAACTAACCGATTTCTAAATGGGCTCCACAAAAGGCCGTAAGTTGGAATTCAACCTGGTTGGAACAATAAAGGATGTAAGCGGCGTATTTCCATTGTGTGTCCAATCGGGCCCAAGTTGACTCCCAGGCGGATTTGAAAAGGACCACCCGTACATACCTCGAAGTGAAAGGAATGTCGCGCCTGCAGCAGAGCTATTAGAATAGACAAGTTTCTAAATCCCCCACAGGAAGTTGAACAAAACGCAGGGCGTTGGCCCTACGGCTGCTGGCACTATTCCGCTAATATCAATACATAATTGGGTTCACCATAGCAAGAGCGCGTACCAATTGAAAACGCGGGAGGCAAATAAATCTTGCTAAAGAAAAGGGTCTCGCGAATGCTGGAGAACGTCGACGGCGGTGGGGCAAACCAAACCGTCGTAGGACACTGATTTATTATTGTCGGGATGGTAATGTTCAACTTCCACGTGACCGCGTCATGTATGTCCTTTATCCAAAAATGGGGCTGCCATCACCTCGTGTGGATATTGATTTCTGTCAAGTTAGGAGCCAACAGCTGCATCACCCTGCATTGTCATCATCTTTTGCTCAAGTAGCAATTGCTTTGAATCAATTAATCATATTACTTTCCAGAAAATCGGACATGGGTTACTTACGTCGGTACAAACGAATTCCGTCGGATATAAGTATATATGTATCGGCGATCATCCAGGAACCTGGTATTTTCGCTTTCAACGGAGTGTCTTAAGTAAGTAGCACTGCAGCTTGTCAACCGGGCGACACGAGGTGATTGCTCCAAGATTCGGAGTGGATGGGAAATAATATTTGAGATCAATGCCAACTGAATGTAACAATTCCTACGCACGGATATATAGAGGAATTCTACGTACCATATAATTTCCCAAGGGTATACGCAGTTAATTATATCCCTTGAAACGATAGCTGACGAGCCTCGGGCTCAGGTTGAAACCGATCCTAAATATTCGACTTCAGCTCATGGATTCGTCCGCAATCAGAGGAATGGTGGCACGTACGTGATGAATCAAAGCCTTCTGGTGGGTTCTTCCAGTCCACATCATGCCACCTAAGTAAGGGAGATGAGAAAAAATCAAAACAAGGAAAGGACACAACTACGGGGAAAAGATAAAAGGCAGGTTGTCAAAATGTACATCAGGATACTCCCTGATGATGACGCCGATGAGTTCTTCGTAAACGATCTATAATGACGATCCGAATCAGCCTAGTAATCACGATAAAAGTCGACAAAAAGATCTCACAGCATACCCTTCTGCATTAAGGTGCAACCCGTCCTCCAAAAAATTCCTCAGATTAGCCTCTTCGTGTCCAGCTGCATCCCAGATCCTATTCCAGACATCCACAAAAGCCACACCCTCCTCTCTCGCCACCTGTTCCACCGCTTGTGCATATCGACTTGTCACCTCAAATTCACGATCGAGCTGTAATGGGGGATCACGCGAAGCCAGATCTGCAGCTCTGTCGATGGTGTTAACGGGTGGGGGGCTGATAAGCAGAATGTGCGTCTCATGTGTATTGTGCGGGGAATTAGAATCAGACGACTTTGCGAGGGATACCATTTGCTTGAGGTTTGAAATAAATTTTGGCAGGGGGACATGCTGAGGGGAAGGAGGGATGCATGCATCGTTTGCTCCGAACCAAATGGTCAGAATGCGGACTCTCTGAGATGTTGGGCTGTCACTGATAAGCTGCAATGTGATTAACGCAATGTAAAACTTTTTGGAGATCAAAACGCACTTGTCTTAACACTGGAATACTCCATTTCGTGTTGTAACCCGATAGCCCTCGATTCAGGACATCG
>Ga0307517_10003616_pt1 | contig 24016 bp, 10 predicted proteins | sample 23_EM_MG_FD_194515 | JGI IMG/M metagenome (GOLD analysis project Ga0307517, IMG submission 194515) | Populus trichocarpa ectomycorrhiza microbial communities from riparian zone in the Pacific Northwest, United States - 23_EM | ecosystem: Host-associated > Plants > Roots > Unclassified | place...
CGGTCCCCACAGGAGCACGAACGCCCCCAGAGCCAGCACCGGCGCCCAGCGGCGCGAGCTGAGGGTGCGGGTGAACGCGGCGATCCCGGTGAGCAGCACCGCAAGATTCAGCGGCCCGCACGCCCTCAGCAACCGCCATCCGGGCAGGTCCGTCGCCCTGGCCACCAGCCCGAGGGCCAGGGTGTACGGCGTGTAGTACGGGCTCCCGCCGCCCGGCATGTCCAGCAGCGGGTTGGACGGGTGCAGCCAGTCCGCCCTGATCCTCTCCACGGCGGCGGCATACTGTCCGAAGCCACCGGCGACCGGGAGCCGCCACGCCGTCACCGATATCAGCAGCCAGACGGCGGTGCCCAGCCCCTGATACGGCGTGAGCCATCGGCCGCGCTGCCGCCCGGCCTCCTCCTGGGCGCCGGTGACCTGCGGTTTCGCGTGGATCGTGGTCAGCACGCCGGTCACGTCGGCCCCTCCCGGATTCGTCGTCTCGTCAGGGACGAGCCTTCCGGGTGGGCGGCCCCCCTGCCACGGGGGCTGCGCCGTTCGGGGTCATCCCGCCGGCTGGGGCGGGGACGCGGCGGCGGCCGGGCAGGGCCGAGGGGGCCGGGGCGGGGGTGCGGTTCGCCAGAGGTACGTACGGGAGGGGGGTGTCCTCGCCGAGGAGGACACGGCGGACCACGCGCTCGGCGGCGAGGCCGTCGTCGAAGGCGCAGAAGCGGGCGCGGAAGGCGGTGCGCAGTTCGGCGGAGCGGGGGCTGTTCCAGTCGCCGTCGCGGAAGATGCGGACGAAGTCGGCGTCGGAGGTGGAGACGGGGCCGGGGGTGTCGCCGGGGGCGCCGGACAGGAGGTCGAAGTAGACGCCCCGGGAGGCGCGGTAGACGGGCCAGTCGTCGGCGTGGATGACGATGGGGCGGTCGAGGTTGGCGTAGTCGAACATGATGGACGAGTAGTCCGTGACCAGGGCGTCGGCGGCCAGGCACAGCTCCTCGACGGGGGAGTGCCGGGACACGTCGATGACGAGGCCGCGCTCGTGCAGCTCCCGCAGCGACTCGTCGCCGGCGTGGAAGTAGTGGGTGCGGGCCAGGAGTACGAAGTCCGGGCCGAGCTCGCGGCAGACGCGGGCGAAGTCCAGCCGGGGGACGTAGCCCTTCTGGTAGTCGCGCACGGTGGGGGCGTAGAGGATGGCGGTGCGGCCGGGCGGGATGCCCAGGGCGGCGCGGGCCGCCTCGACCTCGGCGGCGCCCGCCGTGACGTAGACGTCGTTGCGCGGGTAGCCGGATTCGAGCTGCTGGAAGGAGGAGGGGTAGACGCGCTCCCAGACCTCGGTGGAGTGGGGGTTGGCGGAGAGGCTGAAGTCCCAGCGGTCGACGCGGTCCAGGAGCCTGCGGAAGCTCATGCCGTTGGCGGAGGCGGGGTAGCGCTGCTGGTCGATGCCCATCTTCTTGAGCGGGGTGCCGTGGTGGGTCTGGAGGTGGACGGTGCCGGGGCGCTTGACGACGGCGTTCGCGAAGTTGACGTTGTTGATCAGGTACTTGGCGCGGGCGACGGTCCGCCAGTAGCGCCTGGTGCCGGGGACGACGTAGTCGACGCCCTCGGGGACCTGGTCCACCTCGGATTTGCGGATCACCCATACGGCGCGGATGTGCGGGGCCAGTTCCTGTGCCTTGCGCCAGATCGCGGCGGGGTTGCAGTGGACGCCCCGGTCCCAGTAGGCCGCGTAGACCGCGAGGCCGGGGTCGATGGGGCGGCGCAGGTGGAAACGGTAGAGGACGGCCTTGGCGCGTACGGCGAGCGTCTTGCGCAGGCGGCGCTTGCGCCTGGCCGCACCCCGCACTGCGCGTGCCGCGTTTTCGCGCATGCGCAGGCGGGCGTAGCCGCCGCGCGCGAAGCACCTCAGCTCGGCGGGCGGGACGAAGCCGGCGGGCAGGTGGCGGCGGTACCACCGCACGGCGAGGCGGAAGAACTCGCGCCGCAGGTGGGGCGGGATGCGGTCGGGGTTGTTGAGGCAGAAGCGGAAGTGGGCGACGGCTCGTTCGAAGAGCCGGCCGTGCAGGGGGACCAGGTCGGGCTTGCCGTCCAGGAAGGCGAAGAGGCGGGCGTACTGGTCGAAGATGACGAAGTGGTTGCGGCCCGGGCTGCGCGTGCTGGCGCCGGTGCGGCGCTGGCGGTATTGGAGGATCACGCGGTCGAGGCAGGAGATGCGCTCGGCGCTGAGCATGGTCTTGTACGAGACGAGGGCGTCCTCGTAGATGCCGTCGCTGAAGGCGAATCCGGGATCGCCCCGGTAGAAGTCGCGGCGGTAGACGCGGTTGGAGGTCATCGCGAAGAGCTTGAGGAATTCGGGGCGTTCGGTGATGCGGAAGACATCGGTGCCGGCGGAGGCGAGCAGTTCGCCGAACAGGCTCTTGTCGATGGAGTCCCACCAGTAGGTGCGGACGTGGTCGAAGTAGAGGATGTCGGGGTCGCCGTCCTGCTTGAGGCGTTCGGCGAGGGCGTCGAGGGAGCCGGGGGCCAGGGTGTCGTCGCCGTCGAGGAAGAGCAGGTAGTCGCCGGTGGCCGCGGCGGCGCCGGTGTTGCGGGAGGCGCCGACGCCGCGGTTGGCGGGGTGGTGGATGGCGGTGACTCGGGTGTCGCGGGCGGCGTACTCGTCCAGGATGCGGCCGGAGTTGTCGGGGGAGGCGTCGTCGACGGCGATCAGCTCGGTGTCGGGGAACGACTGGCAGAGCACCGAGTCAAGGCATTCACGCAGGTAGCCCTGCACCTTGTGGACCGGGACGATGATGCTGAAGCGGGGCATGGGGGTTCCTGGTTCCTGGACGTGTGGGCAGGTGGTTCGACGTGGCCGTGGCCGTGACGGTCACGCCTGCGGGTGCACCTCGAAGGGGCTGAGGGCCGGGGCCGGGACGGTGGTGTGCGGCCGTGGGGTGAGGGCGCGGGCCCGGCTGGGCGCGGGGGCGGGGCGGCGGTGCTCCAGGGGGATGACGGAGGGGAGGGCGCCGTCCTCGCCGAGGAAGACGCGGCGGATGACGCGCTCGGCGGCGTGGCCGTCGTCGTGGGCGCAGAAGCGGGCGCGGAAGGCGGCCCGCAGCTCGGCGGAGCGGGGGCCGCGCCAGGCGTCCGTGGCGAGGATGTCGATCAGCTCGTCCTCGGTGCGGGCGACCAGGCCGGGGGGCTCGGCGATGATGTTGAAGTAGGTGCCGCGGGCGGCCCCGTAGGCGGCCCAGTCCTCGGTGTGCAGCACGATGGGGCGGTCGAGGTTGGCGTAGTCGAACATGATGGACGAGTAGTCCGTGAGCAGGACGTCGGCCGCCAGGCACAGCTCCTCCACGCAGGGGTGGGCGGAGACGTCGATGACCCCCTCGGGCAGCACGGCGGCCGGGGCCTTGCTCAGGTGGTGCGAGCGCAGCAGGATGACGAAGCCCGGCCCCAGCTCGCGGGCCATGCGCGGCAGGTCGGCGGGGGTGGGCCGGCCGAGCCGGTAGTCGCGGTGGGTGGGGGCGTACAGGACGGCGGTGGCCTCGCGGGGGATGCCGAGGCGGTTGCGTACGTTGAGCACGTCGTCGGCGGTGGCGAGCTGGAAGACGTCGTTGCGCGGGTAGCCGTATTCGAGGGTGGTGAAGCCCGAGGGGTAGGCGCGCTCCCAGGTCAGCGTGGAGTGGCGGTTGGCGGAGAGGCTGTAGTCCCAGCGGTCGGCCTGCCGGAGCAGGCGCTCGAAGTCCAGGTCGCGGGCGGCGGCCGGGCGGTCGAGGAGGTCGACGCCCATGTGCTTGAGCGGGGTGCCGTGGTGGGTCTGGATGTTGGTCTGGCCCCGCCGCTTCACGTAGCGGTCGGACAGGTTCACATTGCTGACCAGGTACGTGGCCCGCGCCAGCGCCGTCCAGTAGGCGGCGCTGCCGGGGTGCAGCCTGCGCACGCCGGGCGGGAGGGTGTGGGCGTGCCGGGCGGTGGTGATCCAGGCGGTGCGGATGTGCGGGGCCAGCGCCCGCACGGAGGCTTCGAGGGCGGCCGGGTTGCAGGCGTAGCCGCGGTCCCCGTAGGCGCTGAAGACGGCGAGGCCGGGGTCCAGGGGGAGGCGGCGCTGGATGCCGTAGTGGAGCAGCATGGCCGCGCCGCTCATGCGGCGGTACGCGACCATGGCACGCGCGTGCAGCGTACGGCGCAGCTGACCGGCCATGCGCAGGGCGTCGAAGGCGCGGCGGGCGCCGATGCCGAGGAGGAACTGACGGGCGTCCACGCGGGTGCCGGCCGGGCGGTAGCGGCGGTGGTACTGGCGGGCGCGCTTGAAGAACGCGGCACGCGCGGAGCGGGGCAGGCGGTCGGTGGAGCCGTAGATGGTGGCGATGTGGGCGTGCAGCCGTTCGAAGACGGCGGGGCGCCAGCGGTCGAGGCCGGGGTTGTTCTCGATGTGGCCGAACACCCGGTCGTACTGCTCGAAGATGTCGAAGTGCCTGCGGCTGGTGGTGCCGAGAATGTTGCCCTGCCTGCGCTGCCGGTAGCCGACGCACACCCGGTCCAGGACCGCGATGGTGCGGGCGCTGAGCAGCACCGGATAGGTCCAGGGGGTGTCCTCGTAGTAGCCGGGCGGGAAGGTGAAGCCCCGGCGCTCGATGAACTCCCGCTTGTACGCCTTGTTCCAGACGACCTGCAGCAGCCGCAGCAGAGCGGGGCGGTCGGCGAGGGCGAAGACCTGGGGGCCGTCGGGGGACTGGGTGAGCAGGTCGGCCCGCTGGTTGCGGGCGGTGCTGCCGTCCCAGTAGGTGCGGGCGTAGTCGTAGACGAGGACGTCCGGCTCGGCGGTCTGCTTCAGACGGTCGGCGATCGCCTGGAGGGAGCCGGGGGTGAGGGTGTCGTCGCTGTCGAGGAAGAGCAGGTAGTCGCCGGTGGCGCGGGACAGGGCGGCGTTGCGGGCGCGGCCGAGGCCGACGTTCTCCTGGAGGTGGATGACGCTCACGCGGGCGTCGCGGACCGCGAACTCGTCGAGGATGCCGCCGCTTCCGTCGGGTGAGCAGTCGTCGACGGCGATCAGCTCGAAGTCCGAGAAGCCCTGTCCGAGGACCGACTCCACGCATTCGTGCAGGTAGGCCTGCACCTTGTAGGCGGGCACGATGACGCTGAAGCGGGGCAAGGCACATCCAATGAGTTCGGCTTGCGCGGGCGCGGGCGGGCTGCCGGGCTGCGCGCCGGTTATCGGATGAACTGCAGACGTACGCGGCGTGTGCCCGTTATATTCCGGGCAACGCCGCGAACGGTGATCTGGTTACGGTTGCCCGCGGCCGCTACTTGACGGCTCCGGCCATCACACCGGAGACGAACTGCCGCTGGAACGCGAAGAACACGACCAGCGGGACGATCATCGACAGGAACGCGCCGGGCGCCAGGACGTCGATGTTGTTGCCGAACTGCCGTACCTGCTGCTGCAGTGCGACCGTGAGCGGCTGCGAGTCGGCGTTGGTGAAGATCAGCGCCACCAGCATGTCGTTCCACACCCACAGGAACTGGAAGATGCCCAGCGAGGCGATCGCGGGCCCGCCCAGCGGCATGATCACCGTGGTGAACAGCCGCAGTTCGCCCGCGCCGTCCAGGCGCGCCGCCTCCAGCAGCTCGCGCGGGATCTCGGCGAAGAAGTTGCGGAGCAGGAAGATCGCGAACGGCAGCCCGAACCCGACATGGAAGAGCACCACGCCGATGGTGTCGCCGAAGATCCCCAGCTCCCGGAACAGGTCCACGATCGGGATCAGCGCGATCTGGATCGGCACCACCAGCAGCCCCACGACCACCATGAACCACCAGTCCCGGCCGGGGAAGTCCAGCCAGGCGAAGGCGTAGCCCGCGAGCGATCCGATGATCACCACCAGCAGGGTCGCCGGGACGGTGATCAGCACGGTGTTGAGGAAGGAAGAGGTGACGGTGTCGTTGTCCAGCAGGTCCTTGTAGTTGTCGAGGGTCAGCTGCGCCGGCGTGGTGAACACCTTCCACCAGCCGCTCGCGGCGATGTCGGTGGGGCCCCGGAAGGACGAGACCAGCAGCCCGACGGTCGGCATCAGCCAGAACAGGGCGACGAGGATCAGGAAGACCCGCATCACCCCGCCGCTCGCCTTGCCGGCCAGGCGTGAGACGAGCGAACTCGCGAGGCGCGTCATGCGCGGCGCTCCCTTCGCATGCGGCGGATGTTGACCAGCATCACGGGCACCACGAGCAGCAGCAGGATGACGCCGATCGCGCTGCCCAGGCCCGGGTTGTTGCCGCCGCCGAACGACGACAGGTAGAGCTGCAGGGCCAGCACGTTCGCGTCGGGCTGGGACGGTTCGGGCGCGATGATGAAGACCAGGTCGAAGATCTTCAGCACGTTGATCATCAACGTCACCAGCACCACCGCGAGCACCGGCGCCAGCAGCGGCACCGTCACCTTGCGGAAGACCTGCCACTCGTTCGCGCCGTCCACGCGGGCCTGCTCCAGGAGTTCGCGCGGCACCCCCGCCAGCCCGGCCGCGATCAGCACCATCGCGAAGCCCGCCCACATCCAGATGTACGAGCCGATGATGGCCGGGGTGACCAGATTCGGCCCCAGCCAGTCGATCCCGTTGTACGGCTCCGCGAAGTTGGACGCGGGCAGCCGCAATTGGGTCCCGTCCGCCGACGCGGGGAGCGAGAAGGTGCCGTCCGCGCCGGACCTGGCGGTGGCCACGACCTTCCCGGAACCGTCGACCGCCTCGACCTTCACCCCCTTCAGGGCCTTCTCGCCCGCGTCGATCACCCCCGGGCTGCCGCCGCCGCCCGGCTTGAAGTCCAGCCACACGGTGCCGGTCACCCCGGAGCCGGCGGTCGCGGGCCTGGCGTTCTCGGTGCCGGCCGGGAGCTTGGCCGCCGCGATGCCGATCAGTGGCAGCCCGACGGGGGTGCCGGCCTGGGCGGTTGCCGTGGTGGTGTACGGGCCGCCCACCGCCGCCGCCTTGAGCGGCCCGCCGGTGCGCACCCCGGCCCCCGGGTACTGCGAGGACTCCGCGAAGGTGTCGTGGACGCCGACCACGACCGCGTTCGCCACACCCCGGCTCGGATCCTGCTCGTACACCAGCCGGAAGATGATCCCGGCGGCCAGCATCGAGATCGCCATCGGCATGAAGACCACCAGCTTGAAGGCGGTCCCCCAGCTCACCCGCTCGGTCAGCACGGCGAAGACCAGCCCGAGCGCGGTGGCCAGTACGGGGGCCACCGCGACCCAGATCGCGGTGTTCTTGAGCGCGGTGAGCGTGCTGTCGTCGCTGAAGACCGAGCCGTAGTTGTCCAGGCCGACGAATTTCGCGCCGCCCGCGTCGAAGAAGCTGCGCCAGGTCGTGTAGCCGATCGGGTACACCACCAGCGCGCCCAGCAGCACGAGCGCGGGCAGCAGGAAGAGCGCCGCGATCCAGGGGCGGGTGCGCGTGATGCTTTTGCGCACAGGTGGCGGGGGCGTCGCTGTCGCCGTCGCCATCAGCTGTTCGCGTACGCCTTGGCGGCGTCCGCCTCCAGCTGGGACTGGGTGCCCGCGATGTCCTTGGGGTCGGCCAGGAAGTCCTGGAGGTCCTTCCACTCGCCCTTGCCGTCGGTGCCGCCGAACGCCGCCGGGGCCTGGTCGGACATGTCGAAGCGGAAGTCGTCGCCCGCCGCGACCAGGGCCTTGGCGATGGAGCGCGACACGTCATCCGGATAGGCGGACAGGTCGAGCGACTTGTTCGGGGACACGAAGCCGCCCGAGGACGCCCAGATCTTCGCGGCGTCGGTCGAGGCCAGGAAGGTCAGCAGCGCCTGCGCGCCCTTGGAGTCCTTCAGTGCCACCGCGACATCGCCGCCGCTGACGACCGGGGCCTTGCCGGTGCCGACCGCAGGGAAGGGGAACACCTTGGCGTCCGTGCCCACCTTGGCCTTGGTGTTGGCGGTGATGAACGCGCCCACGAAGTCGCCCTCGTAGACCATCGCCGCCTTCGGCGGGTCGGTGAAGGTCTGGGTGACCGACTTCGGGAAGTCGGTCTGCAGGGCGCCGCTGGTGCCGCCCGCGACCAGGTCCTTGTTGCCGAAGAGCTCCGCGAGGGTGGTCAGGGCCGCCTTGACGGAGGGGTCGGTCCACTTGATCTTGTGCTCGGCGAGCTGGTCGTACTTCTCCGGTCCCGCCTGGGAGAGATAGACGTTCTCGAACCAGTCGGTGAGCGTCCAGCCGTTCGCCCCGCCGACGGACACGGCGGGTGTGCCGGACTCGTAGACCGTCTGGGCGGTGGTGAGGAAATCGGCCCAGGTGGCGGGGTCCTCGGTGATCCCGGCGGTCTCGAAGGACGCCGTGTTGTACCAGACCAGCGACTTGTTGGCGGCCTTGGCGTAGACGCCGTACTGCTTGCCCTGGTACGCGCCGAGCTCCTGCCAGCCCTTGGTGAAGTTCTTGTCCAGCTGCGCCTGGACGCCGCTGTCGACCGGCTTGAGCCAGCCCTTCTCGGCGAACTGCCGCAGCACGCCCACCTGGGGGAGGAACGCGACGTCCGGCGGCTGGCCGCCCTGGATCTTGGTGCCGAGGAAGGTGGAGGTGTTGTCGCCGGTCGGCACGAACTTCACGGTCGCGCCGGTGCGCTTCTCGAACTCGTCGAGCACCTTGACGAAGTTCTTCTGCTCGGGGCCCGTCCACACGGCCGCGACCTCAAGGTTCTGCCCGGTCAGGCTGGGGAGCGTGACGCTCGCGCCGCTGCTCCCGCTCGGCGAGCTGCCGCCGCCTGCCTTGTCGTCGCTTCCACCGCCGCAGCCCGCTGCCGCCGCTGTGAGCGTGGCCGCCGCCACGCTCGCGATGATGACCCTGCGCGTGCGCCTGCTGGATGTTCGCATCTGCCTGCCCATCCCCTCAGCGCGGATCCGCGCACGCCGCAGGCTCGCTGGGCGTCCCGTCCCCGCGTCATCCGCTTCCGCGTTCCGGGACCAGTCCTACGCCTTGGCTGTGAGAGGCCGCAATAGCGCGTGCACGGTGGGTGGTTGGATCGTGACCCTGATGTGACCGGCATGCGGCGCGCGTACCGTCCCGGCGGCGGACTCGCTGCCCGCCGCCGGAACGATCGTCACCGGCGGACCGCACACCGTGAGCTGTGCCTTCCCGGACGAGGAAGGCCGGCGGCGGTCCGGGTGACCCGGGCGCGGGCCGGCGCGAGCGTCGAAGCCCCCGTCCGCCCGTTCGATCATCGCTCAACGAGGAGGCGGCGGAGCCGGATTACCGGCCCCTCGCGGGGGCCGCATCCTGCCAATGGCATGAAGCGGCCAGGGCCGCTCAGTTGGCCGTGGCGCGGGCCAACGTCCCGGCCCCTCCTTGATGCCGCTCTCGCACCGCTTCGCGGGCTTCGAGGCGGCTGCGCCGGCCTCCGGCCGTCGGGCCGGGGTTGCCCCGGCCTCTGGCGTCTTGGCCGGATTGTCCCGTCAGGGGGCCGTGGCGCGGGCCAACGTCCCGTTGGGGCGGCGGATGTAGAGGGTGACCTTGCCGTCGGAGCCGGTGGGGGCGGTGGCCGAGGTGGTGTCGGCGGTGACCTCGGCGAGGTTCCAGCCGGTGGCGGTGCGCAGCGCCTGGGTGAGGCCGCCGGTGTCGTTGGGGGCGTAGACGTAGAGGCGGGAGCCGAGGGCCAGCGGCTCGGGGCGGCCGGTGGTGGCGAGGCCGTCGACGAGCTCGGAGGGGCGCCAGGCGCCGTTGACGTACGGCAGGCGCAGGACGGCGCCGTCGGCCTTGCGGACGACGAAGGCGTCCAGGGAACCCTTCTGGAGCGAGACCAGGCCGGGGGCGGCGGTGATGCGGCCGGCGGTGGGGACCAGGGCCCAGGCGTTCCAGCGGCCGTCCACGAGGGAGGCGGTGACGAGGTCGCCGCCGACGCGGCCGATGAGGTCGATGCGGCCGGGCTCCGAGGAGGCGGCGGCGGGCGCGGAGTCGAACTCGGTGCGCCCGTCGACCTGGTACCAGCCGCTCCAGGCACCGGCGGTGAGGGTGCGCTGGTAGAGCAGGTGGTCGGTGCCCAGGGCGAAGACGTCGAGTTCGCCGCCGCCGGCGGAGACCACGGCGGGGTCGTCGAGGACGTTTATGCCGGGGAGGTGGTGCCAGGTCCCGTTGTAGTACCAGATGGTCCGGTCGGTGGCGCGGGCGAAGACGTACGTGGTGCCCGAGAAGGTGATCGCGCGCGGGCCGCCGGTGAACTTCACGCCGGAGCCGGGCGAGGGCAGGGACTTGAAGGAGGACCAGGTCGGGATGACGTCGGCCACGACCGCCGCCGTCCCGGCGCCGGCGCCGGCCGACGAGCCGATGGCGCCCTGCGGGGAGGCCACGCCCCCGGTGGGCGCGGTCGGCGTGGACTCGTCGGGCTGCTGGTCCTGGCGGCTGGTGGAGCCGGAACCCGAGCCGTTGTCGTCGCTGCCGCCGCTGGCCGCGGCCCAGCCGCCGAGCCCGGCGGCGACCAGTGCGGCGGCGGCCGCCGCGCCGAGCTTGACCCGGCGGCGGCGCAGCGCGGCGGGGCCGGAGGCCCGGTGCCGGTGGCGGGGGGCGCCGCCGGGGGCGGGCGGGCGGCCGGTGGCCAGTTCCTCGGCGGTGGGCAGCTTGAGGCTGGTGTGGGTGTCGCGGGTGGAGTCGGGCGCGGCGCCGCGCACCAGGGGGACCGCGCCGCGGCGGCCGCCCTGGCCCGGCTCGTACGGCTCGTGGTCCAGGTCGACCTCGTAGAGGCCGCCTTCGGGGTGGTCGGGCCCGTCGTGCGGCGCGTCCACGTCGATCGGCGGCAGCCCGGCGAGCTGCGGGAGCATCTCGCGCAGCCGGGCGCCCATCTCGCTCGCCTTGAGGCGGGAGGCCGGGGCCTTGGCCAGGCACTGGGAGAGCAGCTGCCACAGCTCGTCCGGCAGGTCGGGCAGCGGGGCGACGGACTCGGTGACATGGCGGCGCAGTACGGCGCCGGGGTGGCCGCCGCCGAACGGGGTGAAGCCGGCGATGAGTTCGTACAGGACGGTGGCGAGCGCGTAGATGTCGACACTGGCGCGCGGCGGCAGGCCCTCGATGATCTCGGGGGCGAGGTAGTCGGGCGTACCGATGATGCGCGTCGCGCGCGTGCGGCGCGGGGAGTCCACGAGCCGGGCGATGCCGAAGTCGGTGAGCAGGGCGGGCGGCGCGCCGCCGGGGCCGGGCGGGGCCGCGGAGTCCAGCAGTACGTTCTCGGGCTTGACGTCGCGGTGGACGATCCCGGCGGCGTGGGCGGCGGCCAGGCCGTCGGCGACGTCGGCGGCGATGGCGACGGCTGCCTCGGGGGAGAGGCGGTGCTCGCGCTCCAGGCGGGAGCGCAGGTCGGTGCCGCGTACGAGGTGCATGACGAGCGCGAGGTCGCTGCCGTCGACGACGAGATCGCGGATGCCGACGATGTGCGGGTGGTCGAGGGAGATCAGCGCGGTGCGCTCCTGCACGAAGCGGCCCACGAGCTCCTGGTCGGAGGCGAGGTCCTCGCGCAGCAGCTTGATCGCGACGGGCCCCTCGGGTCCCTCGCCCAGCCATACCGTCCCGGCGGAACCCCGCCCCAGCACCTGGTGGGCGGTGTACCGGCTGCCGATCTTCCGTGCCAAGGCTGCTTCGACTCCTCCGACGATCCGTCGTGTTGGCGACAAAGCTACGCGGATGAGAGCCGATTGGGGGAACGAGTCGGGGGTGACTGGGGGTTCTGCGGGGGAAATCACCCTCCGGAAGTCGACAAATCTCCAACATCGGGGGTGTTCAGGGAGATTCGGGGGCGCTTCCGGGGGTGTCGCCGGGGGCGGTCACTGCCCGCCCGGGCCTCCGCCCTGGCCCGGGAGCCCGCTGGGCGCGTTGCTCGCGGCATCGCCGATCGTCGACACCCAGTCCCACGCGGTGGTGACCCAGTCGCTCACGCTGGCCCACAGGCCCTTGCCGGTGTTGAACCAGTCCTGGAGCGGGCCGACGTACCAGGCCAGCAGGAAGATGACGACCAGGACGAGGATCATCGTGAAGCAGCCCTTGAGGCAGCCCAGGCCCGGGATCTTGACCGGGTTCGCGCTGCGCTGGCGCGGCTCCCGGCGCGGCGCCGGCTCCGCGGGGGGCGGGCGCTGCGGCTCGTAACGCTGGGGCTGGGGCTGCTGGTAGCGCGGCTGTTGCTGCTGCTGGGGCGGCGGCTGCGGCTGCCGGTAGGGCTGCTGGGGCGGTTGCTGCTGTTGCTGCTGGCCGTACGGCTGCTGCTGCGGCTGTTGCTGCTGCGCGGCCGGGGGTGCGGTCGGGGGCGCGGGCTGGCGGCGCGGGCGGCGGCGCAGCGGGTCCTGGTCGGGGTTGAGGTACTGGACCTCGGTCTGCTCGGCGCGGTTGCGGGCGGCGTTGAGCTGGGACTCCCAGGGGTGGGGGCCCTGCGGCTGTGCCGCTGCCGCGGCCGGTGCCGTGCCTGGCATCGGCGGCATGACACGGGTGCCGTCCGCCCCCGCCGGGCCCGCGGCGCCCGCGGGCAGCACGCTGGTCGCGGCGTTCGGGTCGTACGCCTGCTGCGCCTGGCGGGACAGCACCTGGGTCGGGTCGGCCGCGCCCGGCGGGACGAGCTGCTGGTCCGGGACGGTCGTCGGCTCCGGGTCGGGCCCGAGCAGCGCGGCGACGCCGAAGGCCGCCTCTGCGGCGGTGGGGCTCGCGTGCACGCCGATGCCCGAGGCCACAACGCGTAGTGCGCGTGCCAGGTTCTCGGCGCTGGGCCGCTCCGCGGGCGACTTGCGCAGGCAGCGTTCGATGACCGTCCACAGGGGCTCGGGGACGGTGGAGGGGCGGCGGGGCTGCTGGCTGAGGTGCATGTGCAGCACCTCGATGGCACTGTCGCCGCGGAACGGCGCATGGCCGGTCAGCAGCTCGTACATCAGGATTCCGGCGCCGTAGACGTCGACGGCCGAGGTCTGCGGCTGGCCCTGCGCGGCCTCGGGCGCGATGTAGGCGGGCGTGCCGACGAACTCATGCGTACGGGTGACGCCGGGGGAGTCCGCGAGCCGCGCGATGCCGAAGTCGGTGAGCATCGGGTGCATCTGCGCGTTGCCGTCGGGGCCGGTGACGGTGGCGAGCAGGACGTTCGCGGGCTTGAGGTCGCGGTGGACGACGCCGTCGGCGTGGCTGGAGGCGAGCGCGTCCGCGACGGCGGCGGTGAGCAGGGCGGTGGCGACCGGGCTGAAGGGGCCGTTCTCGCGCAGGTAGCGGTAGAGGTCGGGACCGTCGATCAGGTCCATCACCAGGGCCAGCAGATCGCCCTCGACGACCAGGTCGCGGACCTTGACGATGTGCGGGTGCGAGAGCCGGACCAGCACGGACCGCTCGCGCAGGAAGCGCATGACGATGTCGGGGTCGCTCGCGAGCTCTTCCTTGAGCACCTTGATCGCGACCGTCTCGCCGGTGTCGCGCACCTGGGACCGCCATACGGTGCCCGTGGCGCCGCGTCCCAGCGGCTCCTCCAGTACGTATTTGCTGCCTACCGGCCGCACGATCTGCGCTCCCTGGTCAATGGGGTTTTCCGGCTCACTCTAGTGCCGTGGCATGAGAGCGTCGCGGCTTCTCACACGGCACGGGCTCAGGTGTAGGACGCGGGGTACGGTCGCCTGGTTGCCTGTTTCGGCCTGGACATGATCATTTACGTTCGTGGATGATCATTGAAGGAGGGACCGGCGACGGCTTGTCAGTGCCTAGTGGGAGGATGCGGTGCTGGGGTGTCCTCGCGGGCACCGCAGCGTTCCCGGGCAGACCCGAGCAGGAAGGGACGCGAACGCCGATGCAGATCCGGCTGACCGTTCTCGGGCCGCGCAGCGGCCGCGCGGCACGCTCCAACGACGTGCTCGTCACGGCGCCCGCGGGTACGCCGCTCGGGGCGGTGGCGGGTGCGCTGGCCTCCGGCTCCGGCTCCGGCCAGCCCGCGCGCGCCTCGGGCTCCACACCCGCGCTCTACGCCGGGTCCGAGCGGCTCGACCCGGCCGTCGCCGTGCTGGGCGTGCCCCCGCTCGTCGACGGGGCGGTGCTGTCCCTGCACGCCCCGGCCGAGCAGCACGCCGGGCCCCGGCCCGGTACGCCGTCGGCCGCGCGGCTCCATGTCGTCGGCGGGCCCGACGCGGGGGGCGTCCACCTGCTCCAGGGCGGCCAGGCCCGGATCGGCCGCTCCGCCGACGCCGACGTGGCGCTGGACGACCCCGACGTCTCCCGCCTGCACTGCGCGGTCACGGTCGACGACGAGGGCCGGGTCACCGTGGTCGACCTCGGCTCCACCAACGGCACCCGGGTCGCGGGGCGCTCGGTGGACGGCCGGGGCGCGCTCTTCCCGCCGGGCGGCCTGCTGCGCATCGGCGAGTCCGCGCTGCGCCTGGAACCCTCCCCGCCGGGTTCGCCCGTGCCGCCCCCGCCCGCCTCCATCCCGGCCATCCCCGACGGCGACGGCCACCTGCGTGTCTCGCTGCCGCCGATGGGATGGTCGGACCGCGTACCGGCCCCGTCGGCCTCCTCGGCCCTGTTGCCGCCCCCGCCGCCCCGTCCGCCCGTGTTGCCCGCGCCGCCGGTGCCGCCGGCCGAGCCGCCCGTCGGCGCGGTCGGCCCGGCCAGGCCGTACGACGCCGGGGCGGAGGCCACCCGGGTCGTACGGCTGCCCCAGCCGCCGCGCACCGCCCGCGCCGTGGCCGAGGCCATAGGGGCCTGGGCCCGCAAGCTGGCGGCGGGCAGCGCCGGGCGCCCCGAGGTGGCCCAGCCGGTGAGCGCGGCCGCCGCCGCCCGCCACGCCGCCGAGGCCGACGCCCTGCGCGAGCGCTGGCCCGACCCGGCCACCGTGCTGCTCACCGCGCTGGGCCCCGGCCCCCGTCTGTGGGAGCGCTGCCCCGGGCACGCCGACGCCCTCACCGTCCGGCTCGGCACCGCCGACCTGCCCACCGAGGACGGCTTCGGCACGCTGCCGTCCGTGCCCTTCACCATCGACCTGCGCGACCCGCACACCTACGTCCTCGGCCTGGCCGGCCCCCGCCCCAGGCTGTCCGGCCTGGCCCGCGCGGTGCTGGCCCAGCTCTGCGCGTTGCACTCGCCCGGCGCCCTCGAAGTCGTCCTCATCAGCGCCGACCGCGGCCGCCCCGCCGAGCAGCGCGCCGACGAGTGGGCCTGGCTCAACTGGCTCCCCCACCTGCGCCCCGCCCACGGCCAGGACTGCCGCCTGCTCACCGCGCTGGACCGCGAACAGGCCGAGGCCCGCACCGCCGAGCTGGTCCGCCGCTGCGAGGAGGGCCCCCTCGGCCCGGGCTGGTCCGCCGCGGATCCGGAGGCCGTCACGGCCGCGGCGGAGCGCCGCGAGGGCCCGCACACCCTGCTCGTGGTCGACGGCGACCCGGGCTCGGCCTATCTGCGCGAGGCGGTCGGCCGCATCGCGGCGGGCGGGCCCTCCGTGGGCGTACACGTGCTGTGCCTGGCCGAGACCCCGGACCGGCTGGCCGCCGAGTGCGGCGTCCTCGCCATCCTCGACGGCGAGGTGTCCACGACCCTGCGCATCGAGCCCAACGGCCCCGACCGGCTGACCCTGGACGCCGTCTCCCCGGCCTGGGCCGACCGCTTCGCCCGCGCCCTGGCCCCGCTGCGCGAGGGCGACGCCGCCCTGCCCCGCCAGCGCACCGCCCTCCCGGCCGCCGCCCGCCTCCTCGACGAGCTGGACCTCGCCCTCGCCACCCCCGCCAAGATCGCCGCCCGCTGGGACGGCGGTGGCGGCCCCACCCCCGCCCCCGCCGGTGGTCGCGCCACCGCAGTGCTCGGCGCCGGACCCGAGGGCCGCGTCGTCATCGACCTCGCCTCCGAGGGCCCGCACCTCATCGCCGGCGGCGCCCCCGGCTCCGGCAAGACCGAGCTGCTCCGTTCGCTGGCTGCCGCGCTGGCCGCCGCCGAACGCCCCGACCGGCTCTCCCTCGTCCTGATCGACGGCGCCGGCACCGAGCGCGGCGAAGGCCTGCGCGTCTGCACCGACCTGCCTCATGTCTCGACCTACCTGTCCGCCTCGGACCCCCTGCGCATGCGCGAGTTCGCCCAGGCGCTGGGCGCCGAGCTCAAGCGCCGCGATGTCCTGCTGGACGGCGGCGACTTCGGCCAGTGGCATGCCACCGGCCGGGCGGCCGTCCCCCGGCAGACCGGCGCCCGCGAAGCGCAGGCCCAGGAGACGACGGACGGCCGCAAACCCTCCGTACAGGGCGCGCTGAAGGTCCAGACCCGTACCGGGACACCGTTGCCCCGCCTGGTGGTCGTCGTCGACGACTTCGACGCCCTCGTCGCCCCCGCCCTCGGCAGCACCGGCCGCCCTGCCGCCGGGTCCGTCGTCCGCGCCCTCGAAGCCGTCGCCCGGGACGGCGAACGCCTCGGCGTCCACCTCGTCGCCGCCACCGGCCGCCCCGAGCGCACCGCCGGCACCGACGTGGACGAGGCGGCCCGTCTGCGTATCGCCCTGCGCACCGAGGACTCCGACGCCGCTGCCCTCCTCGTCTCCGTCGACGACCCCGCCGCCCTCGACGACTCCCTCCCCGGCCGCGGCTATCTGCGCCGTCCCGGAGGCGCCGTCACCCCGTTCCAGACCGGTCGCATCAGCGCCCGCATCCCCCGCACCGCCACGCTGCGCCCCACTGTCGTCCCCCTGGAATGGGACCGCATGGGCGATCCCCCGACCCGCCGTCCCGTCCGCGAACTCGGCAACGGGCCAACGGACTTGGCGCTGCTGGCGAGCGCGCTGCAGCGGGCGGGCGAATCCATGGGAGCGGAGACGTCGCCGCCACTGCTGTGACGTGAGTCCTGTGTGCTGGCCTGTTTAGGCCGTGGCAGGATGCGGCCACCTCGATCTTGTTGACTGCTCACCGTCAAGATCGCTTGGATTCGCTGGCAGCATGCAAATGCTTTGCGTTTCCAGGGGGGAAACATGGGGTGGGGATTGTCGTGCCGTGATGTCGGCGCGAGAAAAGGACCGGCCGTCGGCCTGGTCTTGGGCGCGACGCCGGCAGCGCTGCTGAGCGCCGCCCCTGTTGTGGGCGTTCCGGCTTCGACGGCGTACGCCGCGCTGCCCCCCGGCGACTGAGTCGCCCTCCTCCCTCCCTTTCTTTTCTCAGCTTCCCGAGTTCCTTGGCGTGTCCATTTGGGGGTTATGGCGTCATGAATACCGGTGCAAGAGTTGTCGTCGGCGCGCTGTTCCTGGCGCTGGCGGTGCCCGCGGGCCTCGCCCCGGTGGCCCAGGCCGCCGGGGGCGGGCTGGGCCGGCCGGACGTGCAGAAGCAGCGGGTCAGCGAGGTTCAGCCGGTCAACGGTCTGGGCGCCAAGAAAGCGCGGGCTCAGGCCGCGAAGGCCAAGGCGGCCAACGCGCAGCAGGCCAAGGACGCCCTGGCCGAGCAGACCACCACCTGGCCCAAGGCCGGCTCGGACAACGCTGTCCTCCCCGGCAAGGGGGAGACGGAACTGACTGCCGGCGGTCTTCCGGTGACCGTGGCCCCGGCCGGTGGGGACGCGGCGGCCGCGGGCAGCGTCCAGGTCCGGGTTCTCGGTCGTGCGGCCGCGGAGGCGGCCGGGGTGAAGGGTGTGCTGCTGACCGCGGTCGCCGCCGATGCCGGTACGGCTGAAGTGGGCGTGGACTACTCGCAGTTCGCCTCCGCGTACGGCGGTGGCTGGTCGGGCCGGCTGCGGCTGGTCCAGCTCCCGGCCTGTGTGCTGACGACGCCGGAGAAGGCGGCCTGCCGGGTGCAGACCCCGCTGGAATCCCACAACGACATCTCCGGCCAGACAGTCTCCGCCGAGGTCGGCCTCTCCGTGGCCGCCCTGGCTACGGCGGACAGCTCCTCCGCGAGCGTCCTGGCCGTCACCGCCGCCTCCGGAGCCTCCGCCTCGGGCTCCGGCGACTACACCGCGAGCCCCCTGTCGCCCTCCTCCACCTGGGAGGCGGGCGGCTCCTCCGGCTCGTTCACCTGGTCCTACGACCTGCCGACGCCCCCGGCCGCCGCCGGTCCGGCCCCGTCGCTGTCGCTGTCGTACGACTCCGGGAGCATCGACGGCCGTACGGCATCGACCAACAACCAGGCGACGCAGGTCGGTGAGGGCTTCGACATCTCCTCGTCCTCCTACATCGAGCGCTCGTACGGCAGTTGCGACGACGACGGCCAGGACGACAAGTTCGACCAGTGCTGGAAGTACGAGAACGCCTCGCTCGTGCTGAACGGCAAGTCCAGTGAGCTGGTCAAGGACGACACCACCGGCGTGTGGCGGCTGAAGAACGACGACGCCTCCACCGTCACCCGCTCCACCGGCGCCTCCAACGGCGACAACGACGGCGAGTACTGGACGGTGACCACCGGCGACGGCACCAAGTACGTCTTCGGCCTCAACAAGCTCTCCGGCGCCGACACCGAGCGCACCAACTCCGTCTGGACCGTCCCCGTCTACGGCGACGACTCCGGCGAACCCGGCTACGACCAGGGCACGACCTTCTCCGGCCGCTCGCTCACCCAGGCCTGGCGCTGGAACCTCGACTACGTCGAGGACCTGCACGGCAACGCCATGTCCTACTGGTACACGGCGGAGACCAACTACTACGCCAAGAACGGCGCGGACACCGCCACCGCCGCGTACACCCGGGGCGGCTACCTCACCAAGATCCTCTACGGCCAGAACAAGGACACCCTCTTCTCCGGCGTCACCTCGGACAAGGTCACCTTCTCCTACGACGAGCGCTGCACCGCGAGCGACTGCTCGGAGCTGAAGGACTCGACCTCCGACAACTGGCCGGACGTTCCCTTCGACTCGATCTGCAAGGAGGACGCGGACTGCGACCCGACCAGCCCGTCCTTCTTCACCCGCAAGCGGCTCACCCAGGTCGACACCTACGCCTGGTCCGCCGCCTCCGCCGACTTCACCGCCGTGGACTCCTGGGCGCTGACCCAGGCCTTCCTGGACGGCGGCGACATCGGCGACACCTCCGACCAGACCCTGGTCCTGAAGTCGGTCAGGCACACGGGTAAGAACGGCACCGACATCGCGCTCGACCCGGTGACCTTCGGGTACCAGATGCGGGTCAACCGGGTCGACTCCAACAGCGACGACATCCTGCCGCTCACCCGGCCGCGCATCGAGACGGTCACCTCGGAGACCGGCGCCATCACCACGGTCACCCTGTCCGAGCCGGAGTGCGTACGCGGCTCGAACATGCCGGCCGCCGAGGACGACAACGCCAAGTCCTGCTACCCGCAGTACTGGCACATCAACGGCGCCGAGGAAGCCTCCGTCGACTGGTTCCACAAGTACCGGGTCACCTCCGTGCTGAACTCCGACCCCACCGGCCAGAACGAGGCGGTGGAGAACGCGTACGCCTACTCCGCTCCGGCCTGGCACTACAACGACAACCCGTTCACCAAGTCCGGCGAGCGGACCTGGTCGATCTGGCGCGGCTACGGCAAGGTCACCGTCACCAAGGGCATAGTGGGCGGCACCCGCTCCAAGAGCGTCTCGGTCTATCTGCAGGGCATGAACGGCGACCGGCTGCTGGACTCCGCAGGCGAGCTGGACACCGACACCTTCCGCGCCGTCAGCGTGGACGGAGTGGACTTCACCGGCCTGGACGTCGCCTCCCAGACCGACAGCGACCAGTTCGCCGGCTTCCTGCGCGAACAGATCACGTACGACGGCTCCACCCCGGTCACCGTGAAGGTCAACGACCCCTGGTCGAAGAAGACCTCCACCCAGCACAAGTCCTACGCCGACACCGAGGCGTACTACATCCGGACCGAGAAGGTGTCCACCCACACCTATCTGACCGCCACCGCCGGCTGGCGCACCCAGGCCGCCACGACCACCTTCGACTCCTACGGAATGCCCGCCACCGTCAGCGACGCGGGCGACACCGCCAAGTCCGGCGACGAGACCTGCATCCGTACCTGGTACGCCCGCAGCGACTCACTGGGCATCAACTCGCTGGTCTCGCGCACCCGCACCACCGGCCGGCTCTGCTCGGTCGCCGAGACCGCGCTCTCGCTGCCGACCACCACCGCCACCCGGGGCGATGTGCTGTCCGACACCGCGACCGTCTACGACAGCGCCACCGCCACCGCCTGGTCGGAGTCGCAGACGCTGACCAAGGGCGAGGCCACCTGGACCGGCCGCGCCTCCGCCTACCCGGCCTCGGCCACCAGCGGCGAACGCCACCCCTCCAGCTGGCAGACCGTCACCCGGACCACCTACGACACCCTCGGCCGGTCGCTGAACGTCAGCGACACCACCGGCACCGTCACCAGCGCGACCACCTACACCCCGACCGCCGCCGGCCCGCTGACCCGCACCAAGGTCGTCAACGCCAAGAGCCAGAACACCTACAGCTACTTCGATCCGGCCCGCGGCGCGACGCTCAAGGTCTACGACGTCAACAACAAGATCACCAGTCAGAGCTACGACGGCCTCGGCCGGCTCACCGCCGTCTGGCTGCCGAACCGATCGCAGTCCGGCAACTACAGCGCCAACTACACCTACGGGTACTCCGTCACCAACGACGCCCCGTCCTGGACCTCGGCCTCGACGCTCAAGGCCGACGGCAGCACGTACAACACCGTCTACACCATCTACGACTCGCTGCTGCGCACCCTCCAGACCCAGTCCCCGACCGCGCTGGGCGGCCGTGTGCTGACCGACACCCGCTACGACAGCCGGGGCCTGGCCTACGAGACGTACGCCGACATCTTCGACTCCACCGCCACCCCCTCCGGCACCTACACCCGCGCCGAGTACGGCGAGTCCCCCAAGCAGACCGCGTTCACCTTCGACGGCGCGGAGCGCACAACGTCCAGCACCCTGTACATCTACGGAGTGAAGAAGTGGGCGACCACCACCGCCTACACCGGTGACTCCACCGCCACCACCGCCCTGGCCGGAGGTTCCGCCACCCGCGAGATCACCGACGCGCTGGGCCGCACCACCGAGCGGCGGACATACGCCGGCAGCAGCCCGGCCGACACCGCCTACGGCGCCACCGTCGGGGCCGCCTACACCTCGACGCTCCTGGGCTACACCCGGGACGGCAAGCAGGACACCATCACCGGCCCGGACCAGAGCACATGGTCCTACTCCTACGACCTGTACGGCCGCCAGACCTCGGCCACCGACCCCGACAAGGGCATCGCGACCACCGGTTACACCAGCCTCGACCAGGTCTCCTGGACCAAGAGCGCGGCCGGCAAGGTCGTCGTCACCGCCTACGAGCCGCTCGGCCGGGTCAGCGGCACCTGGTCGGCCGCCTCCACCGCGGACCTGACCTCGACCGCCGAGGAGCAGGTCGCCGCCAACAAGCTGACCGCCTACGCCTACGACACGCTGGCCAAGGGGCAGTTGGACTCCTCCACCCGCTACGTCGGCGGCAGCACCGGCAGCGCCTACACCAAGCAGGTCACCGAGTACGACAGCCTCTACCACGCCACCGGCACCCAGATCGTCCTGCCGTCCACGGACGCCCTGGTCACCTCCGGCGCGGTCGCGGCCACCCTGGCGTTCTCCTCGTACTACAACATCGACGGCACCCTGCAGTACACCTCGGAACCGGCCGCGGGCGGGCTCGCCACGGAGAAGGTCTCCACCGACTACAACGCCATGGGCCTGCCCACCGCGCTCTCCGGCGCCACCGGTTATGTGCTGGGCACCACCTACTCCGCCCTCGGCCAGGTCGAACAGCTCGCCCTGGGCACCTCCGCCGCCGCCGGCACCAAGAAGGCGTACATCACCAACACCTTCGAGGAGGGCACCGGCCGGCTGACCGAGTCGCACCTCACCGACCAGACCCACGGCTACATGCTCCAGGACCTGAACTACACCTACGACGACGCCGGCAACATCACGGCCATCACCGACCCCACGCTCCTCGGCGGCTCCGGCGCCGCCGACAACCAGTGCTTCGCCTACGACGGCTACCGCCGCCTCACCGAAGCCTGGACCCCGTCCACCGCCGACTGCTCGGCGGCCAAGCGCACCACCGCCAACCTCGGCGGCGCCAGCCCGTACTGGACCTCGTACACCTACAAGGACTCGGGCCTTCGCGCCACCGAGACCACCCACACCAGCAGCGCCACCACCACCAGGAACTACTGCTACAACAGCACCACCCAGGCCCACACCCTGACCGCGACCACCACCGCCTCCACCTGCACCGGGGTCACCGCCACCTATGGCTACGACGCCGACGGCAACACCACCACCCGCCTGGACGGCACCGCCGCCCAGAGCCTGGTCTGGTCCACGGAGGGCAAACTCAGCACCCTGACCGAGGGCACCAGCAGCACCGGCTATCTCTACGACGCCGACGGCACCCTCCTCATCCGCCGCAACACCTCCGGCGAGACCGTCCTCTACCTCGGCAGCACCGAGGTCCACCTCAACACCAGCACCACCACCGCCGCGTACTGGGGCCAGCGGTACTACTCCGCCGCCGGTTCCAACGTCGCGGTGCGCAGCAACAAGTCCGGCACCAGCGCCCTGTCCTGGCTGGCCGCCGACCAGCACGGCACGTGCAGCGTCGCGATGGACGCCACCACCCAGGCGGTCACCAAGCGCTACACCACCCCGTTCGGCGCGAGCCGCACCGGCGGCACCGGCACCTGGCCCGACGACAAGGGGTTCCTCGGCAAGTCCGCCGACTCCTCCAGCGGCCTGACCCACCTCGATGCCCGCGAGTACGACCCGGTCATCGGCCGTTTCATCAGCGTCGACCCGGTCCTGGAGACCACCGACGGACAGACCCTCAACGGCTACACCTACGCCAGCGCCAACCCGGCCACCTTCAGCGACCCGACCGGCCGCACCAGGTGCGACGTCGACCCGTCATTCTGCGGCAAGTCCAGTCCGCCACCCGTGGTGGCCTGCCCCAGCGTGAGCAACCCCCAGTGCCCGGAGTACAAGGGCGGCACCGCCTCCGGCGGCGACACCAAGACCCCGTCGCCGTCTCCCGGCCCGTCCCCGACCAACTCGGGCCCGTGCAACTGCGGCAGCAAGAGCCCGTACGTCAACATCGTCCACGAGCTGGCCTGGAATCCGTTCTACTGGCAGAACAATCTCAACGGCGCGAACGCGCTGGCCGTGACCTACTACTACTCCTTCACGCGCGGCGGCTGCACCCGCGGGCAGTCCCAGGTCATCTGCTACGGCGGCTCACCGGGCGGCGACCAGCCGATGACCGTCGGTGACGTCATGTTCTACCCGTTCAGCAAGAAGGTGCTGGAGGACAAGCTCGGTAAACAGAAGTTGGCCCGCGAGTCCATAGAGAAGGCCGCGGGGCGCAAGACGGCGGAGAAGTACGGCCCGAACCTGCTGAAGCACGAGGCGGTGCACTCCAAGCAGTGGTCGAAATACAGTTCGGCGACGGACTTCATCACCGACTACGGAGTGGAAGCGGCTAAATCGAAGTGGAAGACGGGGGAACCGTGGGCCGCCAACAGTTTCGAGACAGAGGCCAATCTGTGGTGGGGAGGGTATCTGAAATGGCAGGCCTTGCAGTGGGGACCGGTGCCGTAGGCAGAAGGGCCCTCGGGGCGGGCATCCTGCTCGCCCTGGCATGGCTCGGCACCGGGTGCTCCCCGGCTCCGCAGGCGGTGATCGCGGTGGAGCGGGAGAGCGGCGGAACCCTCCGCCTGCTCACACCGGACTGCCCAGGGATGGTGATCGGCGACTATTCGGTCATCCGGGACGACGAACACGACGCGGAGCTCCGGAACTGGGCGATACACAACACCAGCTGGACGCAGTCCCTCGGCAGCGTGCGGATATTCGAGGTGCCGAAGGGCTGGAAGGCCTACGCCGATGACCTGGACCCGCTGGCGAAGGGGATTCCCTACATGGCGACGATGGACGCCTCCGTGTCCGGAAAAGGGCTCGAAGGCAACGTCCCCTTCACTCTCGACCAGGTCGGGAAGCTGAAAAGCGGCGAGGTGCTGGTCAGCGACGGGGACAAGGGAAGCAAGGCCGTGAGCCGGGCCGACTTCCTGCGTGACGGGAAGAAGGCCTGCGGCTCCGTATGACGGA
>Ga0307517_10003617_pt1 | contig 24012 bp, 31 predicted proteins | sample 23_EM_MG_FD_194515 | JGI IMG/M metagenome (GOLD analysis project Ga0307517, IMG submission 194515) | Populus trichocarpa ectomycorrhiza microbial communities from riparian zone in the Pacific Northwest, United States - 23_EM | ecosystem: Host-associated > Plants > Roots > Unclassified | place...
GGCCTGTACCGAGGTTCCGACCACGAGTCCAGTGAAAGGCTACAGACCAACCAACAACCAACGCCCGTATAGAGAATTCTCACAACGGGTAGCTGGAAGGTAGCGGTAGGTAATTCGAAGCGGCCTGTACTGAGGTTTCCAACCACGAATCCTAAAGGATGACTGAAGACCAACCAATAATCAACGCCCGTATAGAGAGTTCTCACAACGGGTAGCTGGGTTTTCGAAGGTCGAAAAAGTCAAGTTCTCGATAAACGAAGGCACGGCAACAACCTTGAAGAAGCGAAGCTTGTTAGTAATGTAACGTTCGAGGAGCGGCCAACACCCAACGCCTGTATAGAGAATTCTCACAACGGGTAGTTGGGATTATGGAACGTTGAAACAGGGGGTTCTCGAGAGGTGAAGGGCGAACAAGAAGATCTAGAAGCTGCGACGGTTGAACCAATGACCAATGCCCGTATAGAGAGTTCTCACAACGGGTGGGATTCTGGTAGGCGTGAAGAATGAAAAAGAGTGTGTCCTATTTGTTGTAGTTTGTCAACTCGCTTGCGGTCACGTGATGATTATTGATCGACGCGTATTCGCCCCTCACTGTCGGTGGCAAGTGCTCAGTCTCATAACCCATATACCCTGTTCATCGACACCACACTCCAGAGTTTTCCGTTCTCGTGGACTAACAGCTAACCGATAGGCGTTCGTTGTAAACTTTGGTAAGTCCTATCTTACAATCGGACGTCGCGTAAGTATGTTAACCAAGAACAAGATCTTACACTGGCACACACTCACCGAAAACCTCTGTGGCCGCCGGTTCAACATTCCAGGACCCCAACGATGCAAAGACTGGCGAACCTCCTAGTGCAACACATCGACGGCCTCTAACACATAACACGCACGGTAAGTAACTTGAGCTTTATTCGTTGCTGACCATTCACTATTCTATTCTCAGATCCAGTTCTTGCGCCAGTCGAATACCCTTCGACCGTGTTGTGAGAATTCTCTATACACGGTCCCCATGTGGTACAACCTGCGACACACAGTATCCAGTGACCGGGACTGAACGATACCCCCCTTCCCCAAATCAATTCCCCGCGACCGTGTTGTGAGATTTCTCTATACACGGTCTCCAAGTGGTGCAACCCGGCGACATATGATATCCACTGGCTGGCGCTCATCAATAATTTCCATCTCCCGCGAATCGAATACCCTGCGACCGTGTTGTGAGAATTCTCTATACGCGGTCTCCAAGTGGTGCAACCTGGCACATACAGTATCCAGTGTCGGCGCTTATCGACAACCCCCATCCTCTACCAATCTAATTCCCCGAACTCCGACGTCATGCCATCGTACGGAAATTCAACGATTCCATCTTCAGAGTTTGTCTAGTTAGGCTCAATTAAGCAGCCCTCCCACGCCGAACGTACACAAGTGGACGATTATTGGAACGAGACTAAGTGGCATTTTGAGGGCTGAACGAAGCTGAACGTTGAACACAACAAAATGATCCCGGACCCAAACACCCCAGGTCCATCAACGACAAACCATCGCGTCACTACTCTCCTTCCGCCGCCGACGACCGTCGAACCGCATCCCGTTATCGCCCCCACCCCTGTTGGTGACGACAACAACACCAATACTACCGGAGCCGATATTCAGCGTGTTGACCCAGTGGCACGAATTCGCGGCTTCTATCCTGTTCTCCATCCTGTTCGTTGTTTTTGGACGCTAATCCTCGAGGTAGAATTTCTTCATTGCTGTTCCTATCTCGTCAGCGAAGCAGATGATGGTGTTCAAGGTTACGAAAAATCGCGGGTTGTGTCGCCAACGAGTTCTGGAATATCGTGGACAAGCTATCGACATTCCTGCCCGGAATGAGTGGAAACAGGAAACTGTCTCCGGAGTCGAGCTTACTGCTGAAGCACCTACCTTCTCCTCTGGTATGATCGCGTCATCCCTGGCCCTTGGCTCAGTCGTCGCTTCTCCGGACGTCATGATCAATAGAAAACTATATTGCTCTCCAAGCGCTTTTCCCCCTGCAGCCCATCTGCATCCGGCAAATCGGGGGTATAATAAGTCTCCAAGGCTTGGCTTGGTACCCGCCGTGGGGAGGCAATGTGAAGGATCGCGTGAACCATGCGTTGGGAGGACGGGGGTGGAAATACCGCGGTTCAGCTGAATGGGATGGTTCATGCCCGACGCCTGTTCGATGGACTGCATTTTCGCTTCGTCCCAGGGGTTCGGAGAGCAAGATTGGCGATGATATGAGGGAGATGGTTTTTTTGGAGAGATATCGCTGCCGAAGGAGGAGGGACAGGTGAGGCGGTATGGCTATCAAGTTTCAAAGGTGAATCATATTTCTCCTTTTGTAATTTTCAATTTCGTACTAACAATCGTCATTTCAAGGTGGAGTGGTTTATGTCTTTATCTCTCGCTGCTGAGCCTCGCAGGAGATACCTTAACCCTGATGGCTCGATCCTAGCTCGTTCGTGGACGTCTCGATAGGGATGCAATACTTACGCAGTCTCGATGGCCAATTATACTAGGAGGTTGGCCGACAATTCCAGGGGTTCGACAATAACCAATTCGCGGCCTTCGATTCGTGTCAAGCCGAGTTCATCTCAGGGCCTTGAATGTCAATCGCCAAAATTTCATGACGTCGGAGCCTTCAGATCCTCCTCTCTGTGCTTTCGTTGAAGACGATTTGGTCAATACTCTGGTCCATGGATTCGAAAATATTTCTGTCTGCATGTCTCTGGGAAGGCAAGACTCGAGAACTGGTCGTTGATCGTGCAGAGATCGCGCGGGTGTGGTGGAAAATCTTTTCAGGAGTTTCGTCACTCCTTTCGTCTTTTTGGGGTATGAACCCTTTCAACTCATCCAATAATCAATTATCCTTATGTATTTATTTTCATCCAGCTTTTGCGCAAGATTTATATCACCTCACAGCCCTCTGGCTCATCACCAACTATTTCCGACTAGATCCAGGTGTTGACCGAAGTAACTACTTATAATACTTAGGCTCTTATATTGGCCACAGTTCTGGAAAATCCGCGATATTATCCATCATTGGAAACCTACCAGTGGAACAATCATCTTCGAAGGTGGTAGTCCTAGGCCTCCACGTGGATCGTTAGGAATTTTACCACAGAAGAATGTCCTCTTCCATGATTTGACGTGCTTTCAAGCTTTATGCTTTTGGAAAGCCGTGAAGTGGTTTCGAAACTCGGTTGTCGATGAAGAACTCCTGCGAGATTGTGATCTAGGAAGTAAGATCAATGCACATTTTGCTACTTTGTCCGATGGTCGGAGGAGGAAGCTCCGGCTTGCGATCGGGCTTCTTGGTGGCTCCACGGGTGCGTTCTAATTTATAACTGCATAAATCGTCTTACTTACGCCCGATTAGTCTTGATGAGCTGTACTTCGGGCGTCGACCCTCTAAGTCGGCGTGCATTATGTAGCCATGTTTCGCGGGCATCGTGTTCTCGACCCATGTATGTATGTTTCTCCTTTCCATTTGGTCATGAACTAAATCATTAGCCTTAGTCCCTTGACGAAGCCGACTTACTGACTGACGAGATCGTTATATTGACGCCTCCTGGAAATGTCCTTGCTTCTGGTTCTCCTGTGGCATTAAAACGGGACCTAGGCGACAGGTACACGATCCAGTTACCTTCGCTCGATAGTTTCAATAAACAAAATCCTTCGCTCGTACAAGAAATCCTGGAGAACATCAGAGCCATTGTTCCTCTGGCTTTCCTTTCGACACCTTCTCCCAGCCACATCTAACAACGCGAGACAGCAATATCGTTGGGAAGGCGCTAGGCATGCTTGATGGCGAAGTTCATACTAAATCAATTACATCGTACGAAGTTTTGGGAACTACTAACGAAGACATGGCCGAAAACGAAGCGAAGGTCGAATCATCCGTGGACACCCTCGTGCCCTTAACACAAAAGCCTATCCTGCTCGATCTACCGAATGGCAGACCGGTTTCACCTCTCGTACAGGCATGCACCATATTTCACAAGCGCCTTTGGGTCGGGAGGCGGAGTTGGCCCAGCCCACTTCTCATGGTTATCGTCGCGGTGACAGGTTCTTGCATTCCGCTCATATTCATCAGCAAGAATGTGGCCAAGCTCGTCAGTGACCCCGCTCTACCTTCCTTACTCGCTGATACGTTACGCTGCTAGGTCCTCGTCTCAAGCGACCGCTTCGCCACCGAACAGTATTTCTACCCTTGCACCCAGTACAAACTCGTTGTATTTCGCGAAGCCCTCGCAAGCCAGATGCTCTCCAAATTCTGGTTGTATCCCAGGTAAAACTCCTCCTTTCTTCCATTTCTTCTTTCTGCTAATCGCCTTTCAACAGGATACGAAGTGGAGTCTACCCAGCGCAGGCTATACGGCCGTCGCCATGGGTTCAGTCCTACGAGGGCAAAAAACATTGCTACATTGACTGCGCTGTCGCGGACATCCTACAAATGACGGGCATGGCTTACTGCCCGCTGTGAGGAAGAGAACAGCCGATGTATGTTGCTGCGTCGAGAAAAGGAACCGCTTGAAAAAGAGCTGGGGAGACTCGTTCTGAAAAAGAGCTGAAAATTCAGCTGATACATCCTCGTTCGGTGACACAGGAATCTATACAAAAAGAAAGACAAATGTAGAAGAGAACGATGAGTACGGCTGCTACCCAATGTTGAAATGCGCAACACTCACTCAGCAATATAGCCATCCTCTCGACGCCAAACTTTGAAAGTCTATCTTTCCGCCGTCCGCAGCGCCATCGATTCTCAGGAAGAAGAACGAGTAAGCATTTCAAAGACATCTAGGGAACTGAGATGAGGCTTACGCAGTTACTAGATGTAGCCGATATTTAACTAGATTTGGTTGTGGACGAATCCCTCGTTCTTCGAAGGTACAGTGCGTTGCCCTGTGTATTTTCTTTTGTTGACTTTTATAGTATTGTATAGACGGCACCCAGGTCAGATAGGCACGTACAGCGCCCTGGAATGGCTGAACGCGAGTATCGCCTTCCATCCCACTAATTCGTATTGGGCAGTAAGTTCGTTGCTCTGTCAGTTTTCAAAATAAAAGCTCAAATTTCATTAAAGGCACGCCTTGTCGTCGAAGCTTAGACTGAAAAGTGCGAACGGGTTTTTCAAGCTTCCACTAGCCCTGGCGCTTCTTCCACTTGTCCGGGATCAAGCGGACAGGAATGCATCGGTCCGAAACAAAGAAGTACGGGTCGGAGTCGGACGCGCGAACGACAAAGGGATGGAGATGGAAATTGAGATGGAAATTGAGATGGAGATGTTGGGCCGCGAGGATCATCTCCCTCGAGACGGCCTTCAGGAATGATTGGTAGCGGTGGGGATTGGAATGCCAGTCGGACGCGCCTTTACCTTCTCCTTCGCGTTCTCCATCTCGGCGTTCTCCTTCTTTTCCATCCCGACCTTCTTCACCCCCTACTCTTCCTCCTACTCTCCCTCTTCCTTCCATGCAAGGCACCTCCGCAACAACATGTAAGACACGGGTTTCGTATTCGGGGCGAAGACCTTCCCTAACCGGAGCAGAGGAGAAGGCGCACCAGCAGCACACACCGACGACATCAAGTAAACTTGTGAAGAGGAAGAGTCTGGGGTTTGTGCGCTTGGAATTGGGGGTTTGGTGGGGTGGAGAATACGTATCCGACAGAGAAGTCCACAATTGGAGGTTGCCGTACTGTGGACAGCGACGAGGAGAACGAGGATGAGGATTATGGAGACCAGCGGCAGCAACATCGAGCGAGGTGGAAATCGTTCTCGAGAATGTTACTCGACCGCGATAAATTCAAGGATCGAGATGCCCACCACCACCACTACGAAGAAATACCTAACAAGGAAGGTTCAAGGGGGTTCATGGGTTCGGCATCAAGGTAGGGCAACTGGACTTCTGGCGTACTTCCTTTTGCTAAATAAACGAAAAAAAGTCAAGTAAATTGAAATTAAAAAGGAAAAGATACTAATGGAAGGCGAGACTGACGGCTTTTTGAATCCATGCTCGCTTCATCGAAAGACCAACTTGCGTCGAAGGATCGCTAGCACCATCTCCGAGTTCTCGCTTAAAATCCGTGTCGAAAAGAGGGATACGGAAGCCGTTCACCACAAACATATAGATACCATCGGGAGAGGTCTCATTTGGGTCCCATCGTCGTTTGCCTCATGGCGGACATCAACTTTCAATATTTCGCACAACTTGTGGCGCGTCATAGCATTGCGCGGGGGCTCTGCTGTTCCAATGTAGGAAAGACTACGCATAAGGTTCTGAGCCTGTTTGATGTCGTTGTTGGTTGGTTGGACAGAATGGTCGTTAAGAAGTTAGGTGAATTGGTCGAAGATAGGGTGGTATATCTGGACTGGCGGGGCAACGGTGAAGAACTTTGGGTCCGGTGGCAATCTTCCGTCATGAATGACTTGATATTCAAGAGCCTGGCCTTCAGCGCAATCCTTGGACTTGGTACCGGCGGATGGCGATTTGCCTGGGTCGAATCAATCTTTTCTAGTAGTAGCCTGTAGCGATGTTAAAACTGAAATGATACAAGGCGACATGACGTACGTCGCATCTCAGGAAACTCGTTCACCAGATTGTCCCCCTCAATATGCTGTTCGGCCGGAAAAGCTGTGGCGGTCACGGCCAGGTGAACAACGTCGTTGTTGCCTATGTCTGTCCCCAGGACCTCGGCAAACGAGCGCGGATATATAAGAAGGTTGAAATGATCTTTAACATTGTTGATACTTTCTTTCCACCCCTCTTCAACGACGGTGTCCATCAAGGTAAGTTCTTTAGGCTGCATCGTGTTAGTACACCTGGCACCAGAGTGATGAATGCCACTGACTTTCCAAAACCTAACAGTATTTTGGCGAACGGAAAGTGAAAGAGAACCCAAAATTTCGCTAGCAAAAAGCTGTCTACAGTCTTGCGATTTGCCGTTGATTCTTGAAGCGTGCGCGAGGAACGTCGATGGACAAGGGCATACATTCATCGGGATCGGATTTATTGAAGATCCAATTTATAGTAACCAAATCCTCCTCAGTTGCGGCGGCCTGTTGAGGATGGATGGCTTGACGACTACCCCCTACTTTCATTTCGCGACTGCCTGTAGCTAGACTGTCTTGAATTACCTCGTCCCCCACATTCGCATTTACGAGCGTGACATCCAAGATCCACCTCGTCACTCATATCCACATGTTCATTTTCCCCGCTATAAGCTGCTGCCACCTCCGGCATTCACAGCGACGGTATTTGCAGTTATCCACTTCGCTCATTAACGGCATTCCATTATCTGTCTTTAAACCACCTCCATCCAAAGGCAAGAAAGCCACGGTCCACAAGGAACCCAGCTTGGATTCGGATTACGACTCGGAGACCATGGTATCCATTATCTCTGAATTCGTTGCGATGTCCACACCTATCGCACCTGTAATTTTTGACGACAAGGACGACGAAACGTCTGCAGAATATTATCGCTGCGCCTCACCTCGCATCTTTGATTTCGGCGACCCATTCCAAACCCTCACTATTCCCTCATGTGGTATCCCACCTATTTACATTGATGGCGATGTGGTCGCCGTCTCAGGATGAAATCCTCAACGCGGTCCTGGCGAGTATAAGTGGAGGATTGGTGCGAGAACTATACCGTGATCTCGCGGGGGGCTCAGGTAACCTTTTTAGTCTGAAGGCAAGAAAAACAGCAGGCAGCGGCGGCGTGATCTAACTACTGAGATGGATTCGGTAGAGGGATATACAAAGCGCAGCGGCGGGCATCAAGAACGAGAACAGGCGGGAATGCACGTGGTTGGGGATAGGGAGATCATAGTTTCCAGGAATGGGCAAAAGTGGGGGAGATGGTACCAAAGCCGCGTAACTGGTGGAGATTATGATACAGATGGGATGATGGAACAGGGCCGTTGATGGGTTATCGCAAAGAGGTAATGGCCATAACGTTACGTTGGATTTGGGCAGAGGTTCGAGATGCCATATGGACCTCATTCAGATGGTGTATTTGCGGAGGCAAAGCTGACCCGGAATGGAGGAAACCCGCGAACCCCGTTCGTAACACAAGTACGGGATTTGGGGCAGTGGATTGAGACGGCGTATGGGCAGTTGAAAAGTGAGCAGCATTGAAGTATTTGGGGTATCGCCGATGACGTGGATACGACAAAGGTTGCGAGGATATAGATGGGACATGAACAGATGGGACGCAAGAGGATGGAATCACCGCGATGCTCATTCATGAAAGATGCACAGGATTGGAAACAGTATTTTGGTTTTGGGTAGCCGGCGGTCGCCTATGAATGGATAGGACAACGATGGCGATGACATAGGATGGGACGCGAGAGAATGGGATAACTGCGAAGCCCGGCCGCAATGCGTAAACGGTCCGGCATGGGCTGCGATTCAGGATTCCAAGTAAGAATATCTGTAGTAAATAAGAGGTTGGAATAGTATTAAACACGAAAATAGAGTGATGAACCTTATACACAACATGCCCGCCACCACACAACTCCAACTAACCGTCATTGAGTTCGCGCAGAGGATTGCTACGGCGGTAATCAGTAGACAGCTATAACATCATTGACGAGACACATACCGTATCATGAACCATACTCCACTTCTCCCAGAATCACATCCCAGTGAAAGAGTTCGAAATGGCCTAAAAATGATATATAAGGGAAATGTTCAAGGACGTATGGAGTGGCGAGACTTATGGGCTACCGGCGAGGACCAAGCGACATTCATGAATCCCATATAACCAGGAGGTTGTGGACATAATGGCTATGACACTGTATAAGGCGAATGTTGAGGGAGTAGGGCTTGGAGTATGTACGCCAAAGCCATACCATCCTCAAGGATGGCGCCATAGGGAGATCTAGAGCTCATCTGTAAGTATAACTCGCAAACGAATAGATAACGAAGGCAACATACGTGGCTCGTCGACGTGCCAATGCATGTCTCCTCGCTTGACTAACCCACCACACCGACTGCTAGGCTTGAATATCACGAAATCTTCATGGTGGAGGTGTTTGCCGCTTGCCGCGGGGCAGAATTCGCGTGAAAATGACTAAAAAAATGAACATTAGGTCGCAAATAATGACGAGAATGAGGATAGAATTTACCAGCTCGTCGACACGCTTTCGCGTGTCTCCTCGCCATTCACCTACTAAACCCTTCTACACCAATTGATCTGCGTCGCATTTGCAGCTCACCGCGGGGCAGAATTCATGTGAATATGGCTAAAAAAAATAGGAATGAGTTCAGAAATAATGACGGAGATTAAGATAAAATTTACCAGCTCATTGACGCGCTTTCGCACGTATCCTCGTCTTCCACCAACTAATTCCTGCTACACCAATCGGTAGTTGAATGTATGTAATGTGGGCGCCGCTCGCCGCGGGGCCGAAAAAAGGCTGAGGAAAAGTTGGAAGAGGGCGTCAGATTGAGCGGATAGCAGATGTAAGTGAGTATACCTGATCATCATCACGGTTCCTTGTTTCCTTCCCCTCCAACACCCAGTGAACCCCTTGCCTCTCGCTACAGGGCCTACTCTGAGTTGAAAATGACTGCAAAGAGGGGTATTAGATACGGGCAATGGAATAGATAAATGGAACAACTTACCGTAGCGTACAAGACAAGGGTTGATCAAGACAATGGCAACAAGATAACAGGCATGTTTGCTACACCCTCCGAACCCAACAATTCAAGGTCACCTCTCGGGAACGGCATTGGTGGTGGGGATGGTAAAGAACTAACACAAATAATAATCAGCAAGGGAATATAATCCTAAATACATGGGTTTCGGGTCTGTGAATGTTAGAGGAGTTTTTTCTAAGTGCGATATCGGTGACTTCAAATCAGGAACAATTCACTTTCCTATGTTGGGCTACATTGTCTCCAGAGCCGAGGTAGCCAGGTAGACAAGTCCCCCTGTATCGTAGACTCCGTATCCTCCCGCATGTGTTTTGTAGCTCTCCGTCGCTTCTCTATACAGATATGTCATGCTACGAAATCACAGCTATCCTCATGTCAACGCGCACTACGGAGGCGACGGAGCTCGCCGTAGCTGCCATAGATCTCACAATAACAGATGACATCAATGGTGAAAAACATGTATTCGTGTATCAAAAAACTCTATCCAGATACATCACTGTCCTATTCTCCCGCCCGCTTATCTCAAGCTCAATCCTCTGTTTCACCCATCAGTCATGCTACACGGGCAATCTCGTCGACGATATCAGAGTTGCGCCTAGATGTCTTCTTAATAAAAGAGGAAGACGAAGTTCCACGACAAAATACTCACCTAGGGGTCGTGGGGTGTTCCAGCCATTTGACCACATCTTCGGGCAGAACTCGATCTAGACATGCCATCAGACTACGAAAAGGAAGAAGGGTGAAAGCGTACTAACGGCCGAGGCAAGGAGCAGCCTCGCACGCAGTGCAAGTGCGCGTTGACGGTGAGCACCACCCCCGTGTTAACGGCAGGCGCTGTAAAAAAAGTCAGATGAAAATTTAACTCTCGACGAGGGCTAAGACAAACCTAGCGGCAATGGAGGATGTGAAGATGAGGAGACGCGCAATCAGACTACGAAAAGGGAGAAGGGCACATAAACGCTTATCAACGACCAATGCCTCCCATCGCTAAACCATACCAACTGTATTGATTCTGATATTATCCTACTCTACCTGGGTCCTGTTGGCACATCGGATCCTGAAAGAAAAAGGTCAATTCAGGGGAACAAGAAAGTCAATAATCACAGACCTTATGGCGAAAAAGCAGTTTCGCACACAGTATAAACACTTGACGTGGTAGTTAGATGGAATTTTGAGTGCAGACGATGGCTGAGGCAAACCTAGGAGATGGAGCAGATCTCGCAGTTGAACTGATAGGTAGTGGACTCCTTACGCTCTGCGGGGACAATGACCTGGCTTGGTGTTGTCTAGCAGGGTAAAATGAGATACAGAGTGAGAGTGAGAGCTTCATGGTGGTTGGGAAGAAAAAAGATCGGTGAGGATTATCCAAATCGGGATTCAACTACAAATCAACGGAGTCACGTACTCATCGGACTTCGAACGAACTTAAAACTTGTGAGAATTGGTAACTGAAGGATCTCATCATTTGCGCTGCCCGTCACTGAACCTTGTTCTTCAGCGTTTTCGAATCAACAATTCGATATTTTGGCGGGTTGCTCAGTGCCTACCAGTTGAGCGATCAAAAATACCCCCAACTCAAAACCAAGGCGAAGGAATTGGCGGATAAATTGGCTTTTGGGTATGTTTCTCCTCCATCGTATTCTGATCCTGATCTAACCCATTAAGAAGACCAACGACACTTCTTTTGGCCACATTGACTTCAGCACCAATACCTCTAAAAAGGAGACCGTATGCTCGTCACCCGTTTTATTGTTTCCCATTCTAAATATACCCAACCCCAGTCGAATATCGAACCGTGAGTCAACTGGATGCGCTCGATTGACTACCACAAACCCCACTGATAAACAACTTCTTAGTTAACCCTCGAATGGGCTACACTCAGCAAGTATACGGGTAACGACACTTATCGGCAACTAGCCGAAAAGTCTGTTCGTCATATTGCTGAAGGAGGCGCTCCGCTACCCGGTCTTCCAGGACAGGCCGGATCGACCCGGCCTCGGGTTTGCCAGTTGGAGGCTATGTGGTAAGTTTTCTATTTCCCCCTAGCCAGTCTGCGCTGTGTCTCAACCATGAATAGACGTGGGGCGGCGGCTCTGACAGTTATTTTGAATACCTCATCAAGTATGCTCAGTTGAACAACACGATCGATCCCATCTTCGCGGACTCTTGGCGAACTGCCGTCGATTCTTCCATTCGCACCCTTCTAAAGGTATTCTCCATAATTTATACAGCTCTTCAGACTACATGAACCCCAACGCAGAGATCCATACCCGGAAACAACGCTTATTTGGCCGATTTCGATGACAATGGGAAAATTCGACATGTTAGTTCGCATCTTGCCTGCTTCCATGGAGGAGATTGGTTGTCTGGTAGGTCGTTCCCCGCGCATCACTTTCGATGGATTGATATTCAGTCGATAGGTGGGAAGCTACGCTTGCCCTCCGCCAATTCTTTCAAAATTGGCCCATCTTCCAATGCATCTGGCGCATCCACGCGATTCGTTAGCCTTGCCAAACCATCGACCCCTTCAACAATAGCACCACCTAGGGACCGTTCGACGAGCAGATCTATCAGACCACCGCTTTCTCCAACTAAATCGCTTCAACTCTGTTATTAGCACCCCATCAATCAATTAATTACTCGCTCAACCTCACAACATTTTCCTACTTTCGCCGCCAGGTTCGGTAACACAGTATGGCACGACCTCACCAGTCAAGATGCAGACCTCTACATCACACCTCTTTACTGCCAAGCGAACATCACCTCCATTAAACGAGCCCCCAGTTCAATCACAGTACCCCACACCACCTTAAAGCCTCTCTCCACCTTTGCCACCAACCCCACCACCGGAAAAAGTGTCAGCAAATCACCCACGACGACCAAGAACTCGAAGAACTACGCGCCAAAATTAGCGTCTTCAAAACTAGACGCGCAGACGACTCGCGAACTCGAATCCCGGCTTTCTGAAGCCGAAACCTTCGTTTCTCTCCGCCCCAAACTCCGAGCAAAATTAAACTCGTTACAAACCGACCCTATCGCCACGCGCCGCGAACATGCGGACTCCCAACAGCTTGCCCAATTAGTCTAAACTCGCGTTATTGATGCCCAGGAACAGCTAGCGGTGGTCGTGTTGAACAAGTAGGTTGCGGAAGAGAGGGCAGAGTTGGCAGAAACTGAGTTGGAGGATGTTAAAGAGAGGGTATTCTGGAGGTCCAGAACGATGCTTTGAAAGAACGTTCGGTCGAAATATCTCTCTTTCTTTGGAGCAAAACTAACCTTTGGGCAACATACAGGGGGCAACGCTGTGGGCGACAGTCCTGCGAAGGATTCACCGGCTTATACCCAACTTGAGAAACAAAATGAACGGTTGAAGGAGGCTCTTATCAAGTACGCCTACCCCCTCTCCCTTTTAATATTTGACACTACTCAAACTTTCAAAGGCTGCGAGACATGACGCAAGAGTCCGAGCAAGAACAACGAAGACAGATATCTGAAATGGAGAAGGACGTTGCTGGAAATGACCATTTGCAATCCTCCTATGACGAAATTGTTATCAAATTGTCCAATGCCGAAATCGAGGACATGAAACTCCAGCTCGATGATGCCCTGGCTACCGAAGACATGCTTGTGAGGTTGGCTGAACGTAACCTCGTGTTGCGCAAGGCAAGGCTCCTTTTTTCCCACTTGAAGTGTTTTTTTTTTAATTAAACAAAATTACTGCGATTCCTAGAAAATCGAGGAAATGTGAATCACCATCGAGGACCTCGAAGCTCTGAATGAGTTGTCTGATGAACTTGAGGAAAATCACGAGACAGAAGCAGCTGAGCGGAGACCTTGGTGCATCGAATTCCAAAAATTGCCAGTGACACGGTGTCTCATTTTCTTTCATCCAACAGAGGCAAAGGAGGTTCAGGTTCGAGAGCATCTCCACAAAGTCGAAAGTCTCAAAGAGACCTGCGTCGACTATGAAGATACCATCCAGCAATTCCGAGAACTTGTCCGAGTCTAACTTAAAACGTTCGTTCCTATTTTTTTTTAATTGTTAGCAACGTTGGTGTTGACCTTTTTTTTTATTGACTTCCAGTGAGCTCGACCAACTACGCAAGGAAACCTGAACCGGCCAATCTGAATCGGCTTCTGCGGCTTCTCGAGCGGCGAACGTCATGTCCCTACGCCTGAAACTGCAAACATCCGTACAGAAAAATCAAGCACAAACAATTGACCTTGAGATCAAGAATATTGAAGCGAAGGAGTGCAAGGAACTACTGAGTATCGTTCAAGTATGTCACTTGTTCTCTGGTTGTCGCTGGCTTAGGACCGACCGTGCTTTTTTCATCTTTAGCAGTATTTGCCCGAGTTGTACATGGAATCGGATAGCGGCGCCACAAATTTCTACCCGTTCTTCCAACGCATGGCTTACAGTGCGGACTTGATCAACCACGTCGTTGCTCATATCCACAATCTCCCTGATGCGCCGAATGGTAATGTAACAGAAACCATCGTTGGTGTCTGCGAGGTCAGTATCCACAACTGGCATGAAGTTGAAAGCTTCAACTTATATTTATAATAAAACCTAGATGCGAACTCAGATTTATGGCCTTTCGACACTGCAAATGCATTGCCGCGATCCTCCGGGGATGCGACGTCGAGATCTTCCTCAGTAATGGCTGTCTTTACGCTGACTGTGCCCCACGAGAAAAACGGCTAGATATGCATATTGATTCGCTGAGAAGCGGAGAATTCAGAGATGTGGTATGTGTCAAGGATATTGAGAAGAGGGCGAGAGAAGTTTAATTTCTGATCTTGACTATTTTTTTTCAATAGGACACAGATCCAGTTCGACCAGCTCGCAGAAACTCACTTCAAGGATTTCAACACCGGCTTGGCGGAGCGCAAGTAGGGATATGTATTAACCTTTGATCATGACCTTGATATGTTCGCTGCGTCAATCAGCCTCTCGAGAACTTCGGTTGCTGCGATTATTAAGAGGGTTTGTTTTAATGCAAACCTCCTTGAGTTCAAATTTAACCCTTATTTTTGAGATGTCGCGATTGACATGGGTGGATACAGCGTTGATGAAGTCTTGTTCGACCCACTTGGTGTTTTCCTGACTAGATGCAAGAGCGCCAAGACGCTCTCAAAGTGAGTCCTTTGAACGTTGTTTGAGGAGGTTCGGGCGTTCTTACCCCTTTTGTCCGGAAAATGATCAAGAGGTTGGAAGACCTCGCACAGGATTCTTCGGCAGTCAAGCCGCATGTCATCCCACAAATTGCACTGAATAACTTCGTGGCTGAAGTGGTCCACTTTGGTATTTCGGTGCGTTATCGTCGCTCTCGCTTTTATCTTTTTTTCTCGATCTGTTTCCTGACATATTCTTTATTCTGGCTTATAGCTTACACAAGAAATTCTGACCGATCTGAAGGACGTTCGTTCCTCCAAATCATCTTTCCAGCTCTCTGCCGTCTTGGGTGTCGTTACACAGTCCGCCACGTCGACCGTCGTTAAAGATATGACCGAGAAGGTGATCAAGAGTAAGTTAAATATGCTACGTCTTGCTCTTAACAGAGTTCTAGTTCGTTCAATTTCTGTTTCTTTCAAGTTATATATATAACAAATTTGCTGCAACTTTTGGTCTACCACTCTTCTAATAGAAGCTATAAGCCGTGAAGTTTTCGCGGCTTAATTACGTTGGGTCCACTTTTGCAGTTTAATTACACTCGGGTCGTGGCTCTGATAATCAAATACATTCTGCCAGAATTATTTTATGAATTTGTGTAAAGACTCCTTTTTTGCATTGTTGTATTTACATTCGGTTGTATATAGCCACCATAATTTCGACCCGTTTAAAATGTCTGCAATCGATTACTTACATCGTGCACTTTTGCTGATGTCACTAGTTACCACTCATGAATGATCCTACACAGCCGGCTGAGTACTACATTGACAGTTGGGAGGATGGGTAAAGATACTGTAAGGGTTCCTTCTTAATTACCTCTGACAGTTCTCTCAATCCTTTGTTGAACTTTCAGCTTGCTACTAAAACTGTTTTCATAGAAAATGGGGCAATTTTGAGTTTCTTCGAGTTGTGAAACTACCGCACAGCATCTCTGCTGTAAAAAATTAGGAACCTTCACCGCGACTTCACCGGATCTGACACATGGTGAGCAAGCTGGAGGGAAAAGAATGGAACAAGGAAGACGAGAAAATGCTCCAGGCTTCTCTCAGCTTCTCTGAGAACATCGGCGGAATGGGAGTTGCCCTTCTAGACTAACTCGTACTATTCTATGGAATTCAACGGCATTACAGGTTGGCCAAAATTTGCGATAAGTTGAGCTGACAGAAAATGTCTATTACTGCGATGTGATTGGTTGACCGATCCCTATTTCAAACTTCTGTCGATCACCAGCACCGGCGTGACCGTCGCGTCCTTTTGACGTGAGAAGATTTGTGGGCGGTTGTTGATTCTCTACCGCGTCGCGTTTGAACTGCTGAGTTAGTTTTTTGAACCGTTCCACACCATGATCCTAGAAAACGATCTGTTGAAGATCGCTTTCCCCTTTGCTGGCTTGCTCCTCCTGCTCTGGCTCATAGAGCCTGAGTTTCGTCCAGCCAACGAGGAACTTCATGAAATTCTGTCTGTGTGCGTCCCCCTAGTATACGAAAATTTGAAGTTGCCCCTGCACAACGTCAGATTATCTAGTTTCTTCGCCAAAAAAATAGGTGATATTCCATCCTCAATTTGCTGACAATCTCTCTGATGCAGTTGAATTTTAGGCTTTTGGATTGTTCCCTGGCGGCTAGGCCTGGACTTTATGAACAGCGGTTGCGGTTATGAAGATTCAAAACATTCTCAAATATTTGTGGGGGGATCGGTATCAGGCTGTAAGACAGCTGTTCTCAGTAAGGATTACAAGACATATCCTATGCTTACTATTGAGTTACTAACGTTCACAACATTGATTCTAGCCTTCAGTGACCTGCGAAAGGTTACCGTGAAGGATGTCATGGATTTGCTCGCCGCGAGAAGACTTATAAACCCAATTCAAATCGAGAGGTACTCCTTGGGATACGGAGGATGGCGTAGGACGGCGCGCCTTGTACCAGCAACCAAGCTCTTTGACATCGGTGTGGAGTCAAATTCCATGCTGACTCTTTCGTGGAGTGTCCGTGGGTTCGGGAGAGAAGCAGGTGAGCCCATAAGTGTCTCCAGTTTCCTTGCATCAATCAATCGTGAAATTTTAGATCACTATAAGAGCGTAGCAGGAACTACTCCAAGGACAAACTTAGCATATGTGCTCGTACCCAAGGTTCCCTTTAAAACTGCGCATTTTCACGCACTCTCCTCAGCAGGGCCCAGCGGTCCCAGCCACGCTAGAGCTGCGGCCTTGAGCCGAACACATAGCCAAGTCGGTATGGCACTCTTCTTTTCTTGGTGACAAATGACTGAATATTCCGCTCAAAGACGGTCCAGGAAGTTCCTCCGATATGCCAGCATCAAACAAACCCGGAAACGGTACACCACAAAGCTTGACGGGGAACGACACATCCAGAAATAAGAGAAAGGACACCGCCTCAGGTTTCGATTTCCCATTCATTTTAATATTTGTAGGCTGATAAAAATTTCAAACTTAAGATCCTGACTCCAGACAAGGACTCGTCAAAGAGCGGTCCAGGGCAGCCAAGAAAAGGAAAATAGCACATCGGGAATGCAGCAGCGGAGGGTCAGATGGTAGGCCCCTTGCTGGTGATAAATGTATTTTCTATTAACGTCTTTTCCAGCGGAGCTGTATCCAGAAAGTTCCTCTGATATCCCAGTATCAAAGAAACCCGGAAAACGTACACCACAAAGCTTGACGGGGAACGACACATCCAGAAATAAGAGAAAGGACGCTGCCTCAGGTTTCGCTTTCCCATTCATTTTAATATTTGTAGGCTGATAAAAATTTCAAACTTAAGATTCTGACTCCAGACATGGACGTGTCAAAGAGCGGTCCAGGGCGGCCAAGAAAAGGAAAATAGCCCATTGGGAATGCAGCAGCGGAGGGTCAGATGGTAGGCCCCTTGCCAGCGATAAATGTATTTTCTATTAACGTCTTTTCCAGCGGAGTTGTATAAGGAGTCTGCTATCATTCCAACTCGAAAGCGGGTGCATGACTCGAAGTTGTCTAGGAAAAGGAATGCACACATGTGGGGTATGTCCTCGACACGGTGTCTTGCTGATTGCTTACTAATTAAATTTCTCAAAGCATTACAAGAGGACGTGTCATATAAAGCACTCCGTGTGCTACACGAACTGTGTATGATTCCCTATTACGAAGACGACAAAGTCGGACCTCAACTGGTACTCCAGTCGCCCACTGGCAATAATTATTCCGTAATATATGGTTTACATCAAATTGCATGCCGCCATGACGAAGAGCCGCCTGCAGATAGTCTTGTCTATGGAGGATGTGCAGTTCTGGAATTCATGGGCATGTATTGGAGTCCCATACTCCGATGTATCGTATACCCAGCGAAATGCAAAATACTGCTATACAATGAACTTGGAATGGAGATTTCGCGACGTATAGGACAGAGCCATCATGGTCTATCCCTATCCCAAGAAACACTCTTTGATCACATAACGTGCTCCTTCAGCATGGAGGAGGAAACCCTGGAAGAAGTCTACGCCCGTCTACAAAGCATCGCCGTCCAGCACCCTATTCCAGGTCTCGCGGAACCGTCCCTGAGGCACCAATGCCCCTTGTGTCACTATTGGTATAAAAGAAGACTAAGTAGTAGGGGCACTATATTGCATGATTGCCGGTCCTTGGGTAGCAAATCCATTGGGACCTTGTTTTCTGTCCCTTTACTTGCAGGCGACAGAGATGACCTCCGCATAAAGTTGTTGGTCCCAGAACATACCCACCTGAGGAAGCAACTACCTTCGACATCTTCCACTCCAAAAATTGCCTTATTGGTATCGCCAGGGAATGTAACGGCTGACTCTCAGCTAGTCAAGGCGTGGATGGACCCCAGTTTCCGGAATGTTCCTGGCAGGAATGCACCCAAACTTGTAAAAGTGGCAAATGAAGCATATGAATTCATTGCTCATGATCATACTTTTCGCTGTATACATGGCGAACTACCGCCACTGATCCATGAAACTTTGTACACTGGATGCGCAGTGCTGTCCTATTTCCAGCTGTATTTCTGTCCGCTTTTGAAGGCTGTGGTTAATCCTCTGAAGGAGCACCTTCTTTGTGGCGAAAGCCTTAGGAAGGTTTTCAAATCACGACAGCATGGCCAACAAGATGAGATTCTTCTCGCTCATGTACACAGTGTTTTCTCACTTTCGGCAATGCCGGAACACGTAGCCCTCAAACTTGATCAACCCCTACTTGGACTACCTGCTCCTCGGAAAGTTTTTCTTTGCCAGGCGCCAGGTTGCCAGCAAATTTTTGCCGCTGGTACTCGGAGCAAAGAGCATCATTATCAGAGCTCGCCTACATGCTCGAATCATTCCCCCATAAAAACATTCGCCATCACTCTTTGGCCAACTGAGTCGAACCGCTTTCGTGCACTGATGTCACAAAAATGGATTGACGAATTGCCCAAGCTCATGCGTACAGCGGTTCATTCCTATGAGGATCCCCCGCATTTACAGGATTCTGGATTCCTGGACCATCTCAGAGAGTGGAAAATTAAAAGTACCTCAAACATTCTAAGCGCGATTGCACAGCTTCCTTCTCGGACCGACACTTCTTGGACTGGATGGTCTGATGGCACCCTCACCGCTAAGATTGATGAATGCCTCCTAAAAATCTACTCTCTTCTCGGACGTTACCTCACAGACTCAGAGCTCCGCCTGGATGCTTCATCGCCTGTGATACGTCGAGCGATCTTGACCCTAAATAAAGGTGTTGACACGTGAGTACTTCGTGCTTCATGGTCAAGTTGACGCCCTGAGAAATTTAATTTAGGGCCGCAATTAAGTTTGGGTCGATTTTACCAACTACAATGTCTAACTATCGAGCGATTATCACAAAGATGTTCATCATCATCCTCAGGTTCTTCCTCGTTTCCGAAGGAGTCAAGAATAAACACTATGCAGAGGATCGGAAACGGTGTTTGAAGCTTAAGGATGACCTCTGCCAGATCAAGCTTATCCTCACACCAAAGCAGAGGCAAGTTATCCAGGACTTTGTCTCAAAGATCAGCGACGTCAGCAGTAGCGTTTCAAACCAAATAGTCCTGGACTTTATCCATCGTTTCTTGACGGAATTATTTGGTTCAACTTATTGTGTAAAACGGAAGATTGACTGCGTCCTCGAACAAGTGATTCTTATCCTGTCCCTCACGCCTGACAAGAAATGGCAGTCTGCCAAGGCGGCAAAAAACATTTTCGCTGCAACATTCCGAGTCGCACGGGCAACACTTGTCAATGCAGCTTTTATGGGCAGCGTGGAAGCTGGGTACAAATCAATGGCAACGTTAGAACACCTACTTCCTGAGGAGGAACCTGAAGATGATGATGAGGAAGTTCAGCTGGCACAAACAGAGAGTCAGATGGATGAGAAATCAGCCTCCGATACCGAGGTTTTCGATGCTGGGGACTTCAGCCTCAGACGAGCCAAAGCAACTGCTGTAAAAGGCGACAAGGCGATTCTTGAGTACGTTAATATTATCTCTAAGGCTAAAGTTTAACAAATGTTAATCGTAACTTTGGCATTCCAGGTTCCTTGAAAAACATTCATCATTCATCGATCTCAACAACCCTTCATCTCTCTGTGGACGCCTGAATACACTGCGAACCTATGCAGACAAAATTTCAATTACAGAGCCTTGCGCCTCCCGGTACATCTGGAGTAATAACTTCGAAGTCCTTTCATTTACATGGGCGTTTATACGGGAAAGGGAAATCGACATTACAGAGCTTCGCCTGCAAATCTTCAAGGACGTACAAGAAGGGTTGCTGAAGACCTTTGAACAGCTTTTTCCCACCAATTTCTTGATTGAGGATGCATCTTCCCTCTTGAGTCCGGGGTCATTCATTGACCACGTACATAGTGACTCTATCTTTATGATCCCTGAAAACGCAGAGCTCTTTCACCCCCTTATATCGAAGCTAATGACAAAGATCTCCATCAACTTCAAAACGAATCAGGATTCGATTATAAAGCTCCTGGATCGTTCCCAGGACTTTCTCCAGGCGTTCCTTTCCGCACTTTTTATGACAACTGGTGTCCCACCACATTCCTGGCAGGCAGCGCAATTGCGCTACGCAAACACTGGCCAATTGCAGAAAAATTTGATGCTGGTTGACCAAGGGCATTTAATATTTGCCAATGCAAGTGCAGGCCCGCATCAGTCCGATACCATGGACAGTTCTGTGTGGCTTCTACCGCCCCAACTCTCGAAGGTTTTGCTACTTTACCTCGGCATAATGCGCCCCGTTGAAATTGAACTAGGAGTGGCTGAGCATTACAACCTCTCTGATGCTACCAAGGGTGCAATGAAGTCATTTATTTTCTGCGACCCCCGGCGCCAGAAGTCCCCGGTCTGGAGCGCAGACAGCGTCAACCAGGTTCTAAAAACAAGAGGGTTGAAAATGGAGGCGTATGCTCTTCGACTGGTCTTCTCCGAAATTATCCGAGTGAAGCACAAGATCATTCTTGACAGTTTTGACAAACCCTCAGTATTAGATGCCCAAGCCCAGCACACTTCCAGGACAGGACAACGCCATTATGCTGTTCTTAAGCTCCAACATGCCACAGGGGTTCAATTCTCCGAATATGAAAGGCAATTATTGGTCTGCCAAGAGATACACGCTTCTTGCTTTCTTGTAAAACCTTCGACACTCATTGTGGACCAATTAACTGCGACATGGGATACCATCTTATCTCATCAATGCTATGCACTTTGTATCGCAAGGCAACTGGTCAATAGCAAATATAAACTGGCAACCTTCTCAGCAGACCAAGTTGCAGTCATTTCCCGCATGTTGTACAGGACCACCCCTTTTTTTTTCAACGAGAATGGGAACTCGGCGGGAACGCCAACTTTTTGTGATGAACATCTCAGAAAACTTGTCATCGAACTGTATATGGGACCCGACGGTGCTGCAAATTTGAGCCTTGCCAAGATTGATCATGATGAAATCGAAAATCTCACCGCTTCAGCTGCTACATTGGTGAGTGTGTCACACAGAAGTATTGTTAATACCCCAATCTGATATGGATATTTTAGATGCTAGCTGCAATTTCTGAATGGTTCTCTGGCTGTACCGTACCTTACAAAGGGGTTGTGTCTCTTGCGGCCAGTGGCTGGAGGTCGCTATTTGAGGCCTTCAAGCTTGATCTTGGTTTGATACAGAGAAAACACCCAACACTATGGAAGGAATATATTGGTTGGCTACAAACGGGACAGTTTCATACTCAGTGGAAGCCAGTAATTTGTGAGGGAACGGAAGAGGAAGAGGAAGGCTTTCCTCTTCCTTGTCTTTGACTGATACTCTCGAGGTCATGCCTTTAATCTCAGCGCTTGACCTATCCTACTTAACTACATTAGAAATAGAGTCTAGCACCGCCTACCTAGATGGTGAATAATTTTCTTTGAAATTAATGGAGGAATCCTATCAATGAGACAAGGTGATGAAATAGGAGGGGGGAAGAGAGAGGGGTGGTAGAAGGAGACGAGAGACACAAGACAGGAGGTACCATTAATGAGGTTACAAATTGATAAAATACTGGAATGACGTCGATGTATACATAAGTGAGGATGGAGAAGAAAAAAGCGACAAACGAGAGCAAAATGAAACCAGACAGGTATGGAGGAATGTTGGGCGTTAAAAAACGACGGTTCTTGGGCCATAAAATTTGGCCTCAGCAGGGCCTGGGAGATCAAAGGAGGGAGTAAGAGTATGCCAAGCATGCGCCCACAGATCATATGTAAGGGATCAGGAGACAGAAGGCGGAAGGAGGCGATGCGGAATTATAAGTGGACCTGGGTGGACAACATCGCTGGCGCATACTTCGCCTTCAGAATTGACGATGAGGTGAAGATGTCAACGAGGCCAAGGGCGTCATGAGCACAACGGTGGGCGCCAGTTGTGAAGTTTTGGTGTCAATACACATCTTCGTCCTTCAAGACACTACCATCAGCAAGCTTCATAGCGTCGCGCTTGCTTTGGTCTAGGTCCTCCCTCTTCTTTGACCGTGTCGCCGCCGCCTTGTGTGGATCTTCCTGCTCTTGCCGATGAGCTTCCTCTAACGCTTTTTGTTTCGCTGGTTGGTCGTGTTTATTAGTTTGATGACGTCAGTCTCGCTTTGTACAATAACGCCTTGAAGGCAGTTGTGATGTGTAAGTTCGGAAGCTCTGGCGTGTTTGTCGATAGGTCGGAATTCTCCTGGAAGGACAGAAATGAGACTGGATAGGAAAAAGAGACAGATACGACGAACCTTTGCGATTGAAGAATTCATGAGGATACTTTCCAGAAAAAGCGATGCTCTTGGGAATTTCGCCAGAAGCTGGATCCAACAGATAATCGCCGCCGATATCGGCTTGAAAAACTAAGATATTCTTCAGATGAGATTGGGTGCGATAATGTATCGACTTGAGGGGTTGGCCCAAATAGACGGACGTGGTGGACATAAATTCGGTAGTTCAGCAGTTCAGCAGTTTGGCAATTCCTGTTCCCAGAATGCGGATTCACTGTAAATTCCGTCCGTTCGAAATGCAGACCGCGTTCCCGTTATCTGGGTTGTGCAAACCATGACAGCGCGTTTATTGTTCCCCACGAGCACGACACCACCACGATCACTAGGAAAGGTAAGAGGAGGAGAAGATGGTGAATTATTTAATGCTCGGAACGGGAATACTTCAACTGCGCGAACTGTTTGAACGAATTGTCATGGAACCCAGCGGGATCCAAGATGGATGTAGTCAATGTCACAGGTCAACAGTGCGGTGGGAAGAGCGTATCGAGGGTCGACGGATTCTCGTTGGTGGTACCACTGGTAGTTGGCTGCTTTCTGGTGTTCGCCACACTCGTACCTGACGAAGAAGTCGAATTCCCCGACAATGCGTTGTCCTTGTCTTTATCCATGTCTTTCACCCTCTCCTTCCCCGAGCTTGGGCTGGGGAGCAGACTGGCACCATCGTCCTCGTGTTGTTCTTGACTCTCCTTCACGAATTGACGAGTTCGGCGGGTGTGGGTGCGGCGAGTATTTCACCTGTCGAGGTGAGAACGACGCCCTTTATTGGAATGGGGCGTGAAATGGGTGTTTCCACCGAAACGGTATGACACATGGAAGGGGTGGGTTTGGATGTGGCTTGAGGCTCAGGTTTT
>Ga0307517_10003618_pt1 | contig 24011 bp, 9 predicted proteins | sample 23_EM_MG_FD_194515 | JGI IMG/M metagenome (GOLD analysis project Ga0307517, IMG submission 194515) | Populus trichocarpa ectomycorrhiza microbial communities from riparian zone in the Pacific Northwest, United States - 23_EM | ecosystem: Host-associated > Plants > Roots > Unclassified | place...
AAAATTAGAGCATTTTTGGATGAGAAGGTACATTTTTTTTTTCATGGGCACCAATTAACAATACACTAAAACATGTAGGAAAAGTATTGTAGCAATAAATAGTACTTTCCTCACATGTTTTAGTGTACCCTATAAAAAAAATATTTGTTTTTGTTTCTTTATTTTTTTAAATTGATATTTTTCCTTGTTTTTTATTATTAGATTTTTTTTTATTGAGTTATTGCACTCTCATAACACGAATCGGAGGTTTACATCTTTAACTAGTCAAAGATGTAATGTAATCAAAATTTTGTTTATGCCTTTCCCTCTTTTGGTAACACTATTCACTGGTATGATGAAATTGTTAATACTTGTTCTTTTAAACTCCACTAGGCTTTAGATTTGAAGAAGCTGCAGACACCTCTATATGAAGAGTTTTACAATAGCACTTTGAATACCATGGGTGCTCCAACTGCAGTTGGAACAGAAAACAGTGAAAATCCTACACATTTACCAAGTTTACCCCCCAAAAGCAGGTCACCCAAACGTTTGCCTAGCAGAAGACTCTCTGCAGTTGTTGATGCTCCCAGCATTGCAAGTCCTGGTCGTCAAACTAATCATGTAGCAAACGAAAGTAGTATACACAATCGAGCTTTGCAGGAAATTCAGCCACCTCAGCTTAGTGAGTGGAAAGAGTTTCTTCATGATGGCCAGCAGGAAACACTTACGTCTAGGTGTGTTTGCCATTATTTGATGCCTGGTTTATCTTAATTTTACTAAAGAATCACATCTGAAATATGTTACCTGAGAATGACATTAGTTTGACTTGCAGTACAAGCTTCTCTGAGAGGCAAAGAAAATGGGAAGAAGAGCTTTATCAAGAACTTGAAAGAAAACGAGGCAAGTTTTAATTTAATATCTTGATTTTAAGACTAAATTTCTATCAGTTTTTTGTTGCTGGGATTGGTCCTATGAACCACCATTGAGGTAAATTTGAGGCTTTCTTTCCTTAGCTGAAGTCTTGGTATTAGAACTTCATCTCATTCTCAAAGTGCCGCATGTATTGACGCTTGAGAAAAGAAATGCTCTTTCTGAAAAAACGTATAACTCTTTCTTGAGTCCTGGACTTTTACCCTTAGGTGATGAAAATGTGAAGATGGTTGGGCGGGCTGCAAGATGAGCAAGTGAATGGATGACCTCCTGTATAATAAGATATGTTTGCATATTGAGCTGAAAATGGTTGGTGGTGTATTTCTCATGAACTTAGTAGCATGACTTGACCTAACCCTTGATAGGTGGATAGTTTTCTAGGGCCCCAGCATTTCATTGCCTTCATGTAACTTGCATATTGATCCTTTTAGTTGAACTTGCTTAGTTATATTGACAAAATGTGTGGACATATTTGCAAACAGATTTCTTTTGCGCAAGAATTATTTGGAAAAACAATGTGGCAAAAGCATGCAAAACGAAAATTTAGAACAATTTACCAGCAAAAAGATCATATGAGACTGCATTTGACACGAGTTCGGCTCTAAACTCATAATTGATACATTTTATTGAGCTCTTTCGGCGGTATGATATTTGAGTGCCTATTGCAGAGCTGCATTTGACTCGAGTTCGGCTCTAAACTCATAATTGATACATTGTATTGGCTCTAAACTCATAATTGATACATTTTATTGATCTCTTTCGGCGGTATGATATTTGAGTGCCTATTGCAGAGCTGCATTTGACACGAGTTCGGCTCTAAACTCATAATTGATACATTTTATTGAGCTCTTTCAGCGGTATGATATTTGGTTGCCTATTGCAGAGATGATGCGGCAGGCAGGCGTGGGAGGGAAGACATCATCTCCGAAGGATCCAATTCTAATGCAACAGAGAGAGCGGTTACGATTTGCATTTATTGGGAAATAAATGTATGTACATCACTTGCATTTGTCTCTTATTGCCTAATGGAAAAAAGAAACATGTTTTTCCATTGGAAGTTTTTACTGTATCTAGTTATATATCTGGTGAAATGGTGTCTGATAATATATAAGAGGCACTTTGCCACAGGCAACCTTCCACCCATTGTATTACATCCTTGTGGTTCAGTTGATATAAGCAGTATCCTTGTATGCCTTTTCTCCACCTCGTTGAGGTGAATTAAGTTGATGTAAGTTTATCGCGGGATTCAAAACATAGAGAATGAAGTATTTTTTGAGTTTATGTTCAAAAAACATGGAGATGATTAAGTAATGTTTGATGGATATGTCAAGCCACTCAAGCTGGCAGGATGTAGCTTTAATATGTTTTGGTGGTTTGAAGAAACAGTACACTCGTGGCTCGTGAGTATCCATTTTTCTAACCTCCAAGTTGAAGTAAAAGGCTGTAAAAGAAAATTATAATGTTTTGGTCTTTGCTTAGGTAAGGAGCTGTTCAGTAATTACCAGGAATCAGGCTGGTTGTTTGCATATGTTGTTTGCGGCTATGCATCTAACACAAGGCATATGATTATGGTCAATGTATAAAATGATAAAGTGAGGGAAGTGGGGGGCCGGCCGTTCTTTTTTCTCTTCTTTTTAGGATGCTACATGTTGAGTGAGTTTTTGCAGCATCAAAGGTGGTATTTGATTATTGTTTTTGGATAAAAAAGATAAATATAGTAAAGATAAAAATATATTTGGTTAAAAAGATAGATAAAGATATAAAAATAAATATGTTTTGTGTACTTTTAAAGCAGGAGATATAGAAAACACGTGTTTTCAAAGATAATATTTATTATTTTTTTCTTTTAAAATATCATTATAACAAACTTTCAATTCCAAAATTGTTTAACTAAGACATATATATAAAAAAATATTTATTATCATAATTTTAAAATTCAATTCGGGAGTAATTTAAGGCAAAGCTCAAGTCACTAGTCGAGGCTTGGGTCACGGGTAGGGTTGACCCAGGTCAATGCAAAAATAAAAATAAAAATAATTATTATTATAGTTTTAAACCTGATTTGAGAGTCAACTTAAGGCAAGGCTCGGGTCACGAGTGGGGTTGACTGTTGACATGGGTCAACGTAAGAATATTATTATAGTCTTAAAACTCGGCTCATGGATTGACTCGAGGTAAGATCAAGGTCATGTGTCAGAATGGTCAACATAAAATAAAAATAATTATTATCAAAGTTTTAAAACTTGATTTAGGGTTCAACTCAAGGTAAAGGCTGAATCACGAATTAGAAAGATCAACTTGGGTTAACCCGGGTCAATGTAATAATAAAAATTGTTATTATCATTGTTTTTAAACCTGACTTAGAGGTTGATCATGACAAGGCCTAGTTCACGGATTGAGAGGGTTAACATGAGTTGACTCGAGTCAACATATAGATAAAAATGATTATTATCATAGTTTAAAATTAAATCCAACTTGGAAGTCAACTCAATACAAGGTTTGGGTCACTGGTTGGGAGAGTCAACCTGACTGACCCCGAAAAAAGTTAAAAATAATCAAAATAACCTTATTTTGACCAATTTTTTTCAAAAAAACCAACGAGTTTTTGACCCGTTTTTTTATCTCAGGTTGATTTAAGTTTTTGACCAGCTTAAATGGAATCAATTTTTCCTTTTTTTCTTAAATTCAGACCAATCTAAGTCCTAGGTTAAGTCAGTCTTGATTTTATAACTAGAATTATTATAATATTATTGATTTCAATACCCAATATAAACTAAAGTAAAAAAAATATTTAATTATTTTTTAAAATATACAAATTTGACAACAATATATATTAAGAGTAAAATAATTTTTTATGTTTTTTATGTTTTTTCAACCATAACCAAACATGATACAAAAATAGTTATTCTTGTGCATCATTATAAATTATAATGTTATCTCCTTTTTTTTTTTCTATCTTGTTTTTTCTATATTATTTTCATTGTCTTTTAAGTTTCATGAAAATAAACAAAAACTATCTAAAAAAACACAAGTCAAAGTTTCTACATTACCAACTTCCTCTCGTAGGAAATTTAAATAACAAAATCAATTTTACTGATATTGATCTTTGACCGTAATAGAATTTCATCAAACGTTACTCTAGATTTAAACTGTAACTAGTAATTACATAGTTATTTGATTTGTGTTTTGCTGTGGTTGGATAATTTGTTTTGGTAAAAAAAATAAACATGCAAGTTTTTTAAATATATATTTTAAAAATTTAATTATAAATAAAAAAGTACATGCATGTATTTAATTAAAAAATGATAAAATTTACAATCAGATTACTTCTGCATGAAAATATCATTTCTTTTTAGTATATTAATAATGCTACCCTGTTGATAGAGAGTGATAAAAAGCCGTTTGAAATGCTGATTTCAAATTCTATCCCATTTTTAGGGCAAGCTAATTCAATTCCTGCTCTCTTTTTCCACCCACCCACCAAAATAGTAATGGCATCAAAACCCATTCAAAGTTAGGATTTTTTTGTCTTCTCCTTGCTAAAAATAGGCCACCAGGGTCATTGTCATTTCTTCACATGTGTATGTATTTCTCAATCTCAAGGTTGGCCCTGCGAGCTTAAGTTTCTATTTGTTTTTATATTTTAAAAATGTTTTTAAATAAAATTAATTTTTTTTTATTTCAAATTAATATTTTTTTAGTATTTTTAAATAAATAATATTTTAAAAAACAATACACTTTTAAACAGTAACGAGAGTCTCCACGGTCCATTCGTTTCACAAGGTTGCCAAAACAGCTCCACGCATGATTAGACGGCAACTAATGCCACCGGGCCACGATGTCTCCCCTCGCTTTGTACGAGTTTTAAATGGGCGACATGTTTTTTAGTCAAAAAATGACGATTTTCAAGGTACCAGGGATTTGAATTTTTTAGACCAATCAAATTAATTAGAGGACGCCGACAGCCAAAATTTGGAACGAGAAAACTAGGCCGAGATTTGTGGGAGCCGAGCCCTAGTTTCTACTGTTCAAGCTCCCAACTTAATCAAGGTCTTTGACTTCATTCATTTTCTTTTATGTGCAAGGAGACTCGATCCAGCCGGAATTCTGTAGATGGAAATACTATGTTACTGAATAATTATTCTTTCAATTTCTGAATAATTGTTTGAGTTCTGTAATTTTAAGAGTAAAATCGTATAGCGCATTCTCCAAGAGAAAAAAAAGTAACATGTAATGATTTCTAAAAATCTTGATAATTATACAAAAAGAAAAAAGTGCTCTTAAAATGCTTACCAAACAGCACTGTCTCGATTTCCCAAATAAAGCCTATCAATTCTGAGAAGAGAAGTACTATCAATACTTGGGGGGAGGAAAACAAATGATGGCAAGAGGAACCCTAATCAAATTTATTGAAAAGGGGCAGATTTCAGTGTTTTCTTTTTTCACAATGTCAATGCTTTCATGTTTCACGATATGTATGCTGCCAAAGCCGGCCTCCATAGGATCATGAGTTTGGCAAGGAATTTATTCTCTTTTTTTTCTTTTTCTTGTGTAATTCAAAGGATAATGAACCTGCCCTTGAATTTTTTATGGCCGCCTGCCCTTGAATTCCTCATGTTTCCCATTGTAAGTACATGAAATTGAACCTGTCTTGCCTTAGTCTCCCATCAAAAGAATCATTCAAGATTTAAGAATCTGTAAGAATTCCTCTTGTTTCCCCATCAAAATCCAATGTAATCTACTACTACCTGTTTTATCAGGTGTAAGTGGTTGGTGAGGTCAAAAGTTAATGATCAAAGGAAGGCCCTTTTCCTATAGCATTTATTAATTATTTTTTCTCCTGTTTTTGCATGGAGGTGGTGAGGTTTTTGCCGAACCCAACCGCCCACCCTTGAAAGGAAAAGCCAACTTTTTTGGTTGAATGGGAGGAGACTAATTAAAGTGCTTGAAAAGATGTTTTGTTGGGTGAGTTGTTCATGTCTTCTCTCTCTTTTTTGCGGTAAAAAGTAAACCCCTAGACGTGAAAGACCGGAATTCTGGGAGATCAAACATGATCACTTAAAGGAAGAGTGAAAATATCGATCGGACACAGGACTACTTGCATGAAAAAGAAGAATACGTGAAGGATAAAAGGAAGAGTTCTTAATTTTCATTGTTTATGTGCTTTCTTTGTAGGTTCAATAATATGCCAATCTTGATCCTATATAAAAATACTCTTACGTACATATTCTGTAGAGATCATAAGAAAAATCTACTTCAAATCTATAAATGAAGGACTCATAATTGGCAGCATTTCCATGCATATATGGTAACATCAAATTAAAAGAACAAAAAATCTAATTAGCCACTCGTTTTTCAATAATTAAGTTCATTAACATCTTATGATGGCTTGAATTACACAAGTTATAGCCTTCCTCTTATTCTAATCAATTTCTCACACTTTACATTAATGACAAATCATTAACAAGGGAAACCGGCTTAGATGGGACCATAATCACAAATTAATTGAGTGTGCTAGTAGTGAAATTCACCTTATTAATTATGATTCTCATCCACCATGCATGTTATTCATGTCTACTGCAAGGATTCAATTCCTGCTGGGCTTCTCAAATAATTGAGACAAATACCAACTAATCAACTATAAACAGCTAAATTTGACTGGGAGCGCACAGCTACAGCAGCTATTGAATATTTATAATTTTATTAAGACAAGTACTAACTAATTAACTCTAGCTAGACTGCTAAATTAGATTGCAAAGCACACAGCTACACAACAATTGTTTATTAATTAGTTGAATGTTCATAATTTTATTGAGACAAGTACTAACTAATTAACTCTAGAAAGTTAAATTTGACTGCGAGTACACTGCTACACAGCTATTGTTTATTAGTTGAATGTTCGTAATTTTATGGAGACATCAGACAAGTACTAACTAATTAACTATAGACAACTAAATTTGACTAAGAGCCAACTACTGTTTATTAATTGAATGTTTGTAGTTTTATTGAGACAAATACAGACTAAACTAATTAGCCCTAGGCAGTTAAATTTAACTGCTAGCACACAGCTACACAACTACTTAGTTGCGTAAGCAATAAAATTACAAACAAATTAATTAATTCCTGGACTCTGTGATTTGTATATGTGCTATAGGAGACGGACGTCGACGGTAATTAAACATGAAGAGTACCAAACTTAATTATTTTTCTCGAAAGAAAGCTAGTGATTCTGTTGAATATTCTCAAAAAAGAGATGGGTATCTTTATCTTTACTTTCCTTTTCTGTCCATAAAAAAAGATATCGGTGCCCCCACTTTTCCTTACCAAAAAGCACAGAAATAAATTCTCTGTTTCGTTCCTAATTAATATTTAAGGCATGCAGGAACGAGTATTATTAATAAAATATGTAGGGGTTTCAACACGGCTTTCAGCACTACTGTAACTGGCGAGCGCCGTTGCCAGCCAATTGAAAAGAAATCGAATGGATAAGCACATAGAAACTCTAGTGGTCGTAATTCAAAACCAGCGTTATGGACCCCTTCAATGACTCATAATAATAATAGCCCTTATCTTATTTTAGGTAAACCTTCTTTGGCAAGTCCAAGAAGCAGCACTTCTTTCTCAAAGGCAACATGCATGACCGACCTAGCTCTCGCCATAGTCTCACATTCAACCACAAGACTTTCACTGTGAAGCCGACTGTTTGGGGAGGAGGGGATTTGAATTTGAATTTAAGGAAAGGGACAACTGTGTGTGTGGTGGGCGACATGGATGGCCATTTGATGAAAGGATCTATCAGCTAGCTAGGATATTGTTCATCCAATATTGCTTTATATTTATGTGGAGTGCAGCATTTTCTCCCTGTACAAAAAGAGATGTGACGAAAGAGTTTTACGACCACAAGTATATTCTTATGGTGTTTGATTTAAGAAAAAACAATCTCTCAAGTATGGTGATGAGAATTCAATCGTATTGAATATCTGAGCTTAATATTGAGGCTGGCCACCAGTGATGATCAGTTTTTCCTTTTCCTGTGTACACGTTCTTCTTAATGCACGACGTATATTTTGTGTGGACACAGCACATATGATTTATTTTCTTCTTCTTCTTTAATTTGTCTATTCCAGGCGTTGTTGTGATTGATTTGCTCTTGCTTTTAACATTTTATACACTGCTATTTAATCATGCGTTCAAGCTAGTGATGTGTGTGTGTGTGTGTGTGTACTGTGTGTGTAGTATCAAGTGTGTGTGTGTGCAGTGCAAAGAATGGTGTTGAGCTCATATTTTGCACTCCAACCTAACCTAGAGGTTTGGTGTAAAGATGAACAATAGATCAGTGGATGTATTGCTCTCCTATTTATATAAAAATAAAATAAAAACTGAAGAAATAAAAACCATCTCTCGTCTGTTAATCTGACGGTTCAGTGTGTGTACATCAATTCAAATGGCTGCCATTCAAGTTTGTTACCACTTACCATCAACATACTGTTGTACGGTGACCCAAGAGTTCGTGGACACCACTTGTTTATACATCTAATCTCAGTGTTTTAAGAGAAATTAATTCTCAGATTAATTCATTACTTTTTCACAAATCCTCAATTAAAACCCTAAACTAATAAAATATATGTCAATAGGTCCTTCAATTATAAACACTCCTCCTCAATTTGACTCGTTTTATCTATCCATATTAATATATATTTTTCAGTCATTTCATGTAATATAACGAAATATTTTCTATTAATTGGTTTGTTTTTTTTTTTCAACAGAATCAATTATGAAAAGAAAAATTACTGACGATCAATATTCCGATAGACGAATTCCGTCGGTAAAAAATTTACCGATAAATTGTATGTCTTACACTGACGGAATGATTCTGTCGATAAAACTATTTAATAGTATAGTAATTCTCTATGAAACAATAATAAAAATTTCATATAGAATGAATCAGTTGAAAAATATATGATTGATAAAATTAATTTATTCACGATGAAATTAATTAAGGATCTCGTGACATGGTAAGCATGAAAAGATTATGAGATTGATAAATATTCGTGCGTCTCATGTAATAATTCTTTGATTATTCGATCTCTCTCTTTTTTTTCCTTTATTGGACAGAAGAAACACAAAAGAGGGCCTGCTGTGTTATCCATATCCAAAGACGAATGAACCAGTCAGTTTTTTTGGCGTTGTCTCTTGCTGGGACTGGTTTTATTTTTGCAAAAGCTTGAGTGAATTTTGGAGTGCGATCTGTGGTGGGTGGATGTTGATGGGTGGCTTTTGTTGGTGACGTCGCCATGTTTATGTAGACCCACCACAAATGCTAATTAAAAAGCCAAATAATATAAAATTATTTATGGAGTTTCATTTAATAAATTAAATTCCTAGTTTAACTAACATGATTTCTTAACTTCTTAATTACTTAAAATATAAACATAACAGTACTTAATTAAATATAATAATTTAAGATCGCAAAATCTATCCAAACTGTAGACCAAAAAGAAGATTTGAAAAGTCAAAAGGAGGTCCAAGACCTTGACACAAAGCTTCTTCATGACAAATGGCCTTTGGAGATTTTGTTTTAGCAAAGAAGGTGGGGGGAACTCAACTCGGGCTTTGATTGCAAAGGAAAAGCCAACCCTTTCAAGTCCTTAGCTACCAAGAAATCAATAATTAAAAAGCCAGCAAGATCGGTCACTTCTTTCAGCAATCGATCTGTCCTCAACAGTATTAATTAATTATTTCATGTTTATATATATATATATTGAATTTATCGCTAATGCCGCAGCCTTACTGGTCTCCTATGGATCATTTCAATTTTAATTCGATGGCCGTTCTGTGGATATGGTTCACTTGGAGAAAAGAATCCTGTAACTATGCACAGCCTTTATATATATATATATGCGTGTGTAACTCCACCATTCCCACGTGAGATCCTTATATTTGAAGGACCATCTTGCAATTTATGCTTTTTGACTTTTCCAGCACTTAGTTTTCTTATACCCATGCAGCTCCTTCTCCCGTTTCTATTTTATTCTCTTACAAAAATGTATCTTCTCTGAATTTTAACACGTGCGTTTCATTCAAAATATATATATATATATATATATATATATATATATATATATATAGAAAAGGGAAAGACCACACTTCTTGGTTTTATTTACTGGAGATAACTAGGACCGGTTTAAATTAACGTGTATATATACGGCCGGAATAACTTTTTTCTCTTTGCCTTCACGTAGTTTTTAGCAATGAAACTCACTGTTTTTTTGGCCCCTAGATTTTAAATTAGTTTCAAGTTTTGTGAAAAAATATTAATTAAATCAGAGGTCCCTTTTTACTGGTAAAAAGTCTACATGATATATCCAGAGTTTAGAGAGCAATCTAGCAAGAACGAGAGGAAAAAATTAAAGAAGAACTAATATAATCATTAATTAAAAGCTTCAATGGCTTTGTGTTAGAGAATAATATAAATCATATCTTGGGACCTCACCTAACAGTTTAAGCTTTTGGGTTGAGATGGTTCTTTGATATGGTATCAGAGCCTTAATGACCAAGTGGTTATGAGTTCGAATCTCACCATCCCCATTTGTTTGAAAAAAATTAAACACAAGGTAGTGTGTGCTTGTTCAAGTTTCAAGCTCAAAGGGCTTTCACTTGAGGGGGTGTGTTAGAGAATAATATAAATCATATCTTGGGACCTCACCTAACAGTTTAAGTTTTTGGGTTGAGATGGTTCTTTGATACTTTGTTGTTTTATTTATTAAAATTTGTACATAATCCTATATATATAAATATCTACCATTTGTTTTATCATTTAAATAAATTATATTAAAAAATAATTTGTGTAGGTAGATCGACAGTACTAATGTTTTATTAACAAATGTTTTTAGTTAGTTTTTTTATATAATTGAAAATTAAAAAAGAAGCTAATATTAGATATAAACCTGCATGCATAAGATTTGAAGAAAAGATTAAAACATAACGTTAAACAATCTTCTTTTTTTCTGAACAACATATGATTAATTGTTCAATATCTGAAAGATGTTTAATTTCCTTTTTTTTTATTTACATAAAAAAGTCACAAAAACACATGACCAATTTAAATTTTCATTTTTTGTAAACATGACTCTAGGTACAAGAAAAATTATATTGCGTGGGACTAAACAACAACGACGATATAATAATAATAATAATAACAGGGTGTCACTTCGACAATAATTCTAAATTAGATCATTAATAATTGAAAATAAATTGAGAATAATTATGATTTTCATTCAAAATTTCTACGAAATTTGATATGTCAACTTGTAAATGATAAAATATATAATTAAATCGTGTGAATTTTAAATAACAGCCTTCCATTAAAAAAAAAATAGTCACTTGTATAAGAACTTTTATATGAGATTTTTGTTTATATAATATAATTCTAAGAATAATATTACGAAATATTTAGCAGCTGAATTATTAAGCAGCAACATCTGTACGTACTCTCTTTTGTGATACTTTGCTTATAATTCTTTCCGAATATGTTTTTCTTTTCTTTTAAGACTTTGATTCATTAAACGGTGAAGTTTTGAAAAATGAGAAGAGGACGTGTTAAATTCAGGACCATATTCCTTATTTACTTCAGCGTATATAAGCACCACAAAGAGAATCATCCTGATCTTTTATCGTACTTGTTTGTTTTTATATATGATGATAGGGATATTTTTGCACAATATTACTCTGAAACAATTAATAAACGTGATGATATTATTACCTTATAATATATTTAACCATGCACATTCTCGTGTTATCTTACCATTATTTTTTATTTTAATTCTTAAAACAAAATATATATGGGATAATTAGAGTGTGGTTAATTTTCTTTAGAGCAGACATCACCCCCCGACATGCAACTGTGGAAAGGATGCAGATGCAAGATGATCCCATGTAGAACTAAGTGAATTACTCTCATGTTTCAGTAATTGATCATGATATGGAAAACTATGTGAGATTTTGCTTAAAATCAGCATTTTACTTGAATTTCAGTAACAAGGTGCACGGTGACTTCAAGGTATTGTCAAATATCTTCATATTGTTACCAATAACGTGACTTTTGATTATTTTTTTTAATTGCATAGCAAAATTATTAACATTTTGAAATTTCACGAGAAAAAAAATATTTTGACCAATTGTGTTGTTATTTTTTTTTAAAAAAAAAAAACTCCCCCAGCCTGCACTTTATCTTTTCGCTGCCCTGTGGCCGTGGAGTACACTTTGCTTTGCCGCTGTGTTTTCACTTTCATTCATTCAACTTGTGATGCAGGCAACACTTAGAAGAGTTTACTTTGTTTGTTTTTATGCGAAGATCTTGTCAGGCGGTTATAACGTACGGATTCACACTGTACCACACAGACACGTATTGCCGATCGTGATTCGTCTCCGAAGGGGATAAGACGCCGTCTAATAACAGCACGGGTTTATGAAGTCGGAAGATGGAGCAGAACTCCTTATGATTAACTGCTGCCCTTCTCCGTTGGGAACCAATCACTGAATTCTCTAAACGTAAATTCCTGTTAATTAGTTCTTGGAGACGGGACTTAAAAATTCATTATCGGGAACTTTTTTAGGTGTATAAAAAAAATATACATGTAGATTGATAATTATACATTTTATACAAATTAAATAATGTGTTATTTGTTTTATCCATGCACTTCCTGAGATAACTCATTTCGTTACCATCAGCGCTAAAAGATAATATAATTAAATAAAAAATATTTTAAAAAATTAAAAAAGTTAAAAAGAAGAACATAATTATTAAACTCAGTGGAGTATATATCTTAAGTCGCAGATTTAATAAGTTAAGACATGAAACTTGAGTCAATCTAATATGTTATTGTCTTAATATTAAAAAAATATCATCTTGATTTTTTTTTAAAGTCAGTTTTTACCGGTTCATTCATATAGCATTTGGACCCGTCAAGTCAATTAGCTCATGTTGGGGTAAAAACCAGTTTAATAAAAATATATTTATTTAACCTAGAAGAGTCTATGACCTGAGTTGTAAGTTTAGAGGGTTAAACTGTAAAGTTTAAATTAGTTCAATTAATATATCATCGTTTTAATATTAAAAAAATATATTATTTTTGGATACTTCAAACTGGCTATACCTTGTTACAATTCTTACAAGATTTAATTTAAGATGCAAGCAGGACAAGATATCAAGCATGGAGGTTTCAAAATTAAATAGCAAGGGCAAATTAAATAATAAAATCAAATAATTCCCTGTAACCTTTATATTTTTTTTACTTTCTATTTTTTTTTAACAACCCGCAGAGTTTGCGCCATGAGTAAATTATTATATCTATATTAGAATTAAGAAGGAAATATATCTTTACCAACGAGACTAATAAAATATAAATGTGTTAATTAAAAAAAAAAAAGTATTATGAGTTGTTGTTGCTTTTCTTCTCCATGCTGTCTTAAAGTCATTGAAATGGACAGTAGATTGCCACTTCGGTAGTAAAATGTTTCGGTGGAAAAAATAATATTAAATTGCCGTTTGATTTTGTATTTTTTAAAAATATTTTTTAAAAAAATTAATTTTTATTTTATTTTTTATTTACTTTAAATTAAGTTTTTTTTGTAGTATTTTTACATCCTTTTACTTACTAATATCAAAAATAATTTTTAAAAAATTAAAAAAATAAATTTTAATATATTTTTTTAAAAAAATACTTTAAGAAATTAACAATTAACTAGCAAACAACATCTAAATAGATGATGGAGCAGCCATTTATGCGACCATATATAGTACATGGGTGATACAGCATGCACATGGAAAAAAATTAATGTTTCGATGATTCAACCATACAAAGTTGACTGAATTCCTGGATGGAGCACTTGTAACCCATTGTGACAGTAGGAAACACCTTAATTGTATGCATTTTAATTCTATGCTTCATCATGGTAGCATTAAGTTTACTTAGTTATTAATCTCTGTCTTCGCCATGCTCGTACGTACAGAGAAAGAGTAATTTTCTCCTCTCTCAAACTTGCTTTGTGCGCTGAGAAACACAAAAATCATCTTGGAGTGGCGATAATAACTACCTGCTAGAACCATGGTATGGATGTTTACAGGTTAACTCATGAGAAGAAAAGAAAAAAAAGCTTCCATTCGCAAAAGGTGAGGGAACAAAAAGGGGAAGGGACAAACTAAAAATTGAGAATTTGACTATTATAATTAAGAGATCCAAAATAAAAATGTTATAATGTAGCCACCCAAAAAGGCTCCCAGTTTAACAATCCTTTGTTCTCTACTTCGCCTTCTTTGCACCTTCTTGGTCTTTGAAACTCCTCCGTTCCAGGTTCAGTATCAATGTCCGAATCATCACTTCCCACCTCTTCTTCAAAGGACGCAACATTTCCTTCCCCAACATCACAGTCATCTACATCATAATCCATGTCATTTTCAATCTCATCTTCTTTGTTATTGCCTTTATTTTCTTCAGTGGAGGCTACGCCTATTAAGTCAAAAACAGAAGAGGAATCTTTGACAAAGCTTAATCGAAGGCGGCCATCCTTTCTTTCAGCATGTAAGCAAGTGTGTCTTGATGGAGCCTCGACGGCTCTGATTATCAACCTTCCATCTTCGCGGTGGGGCCTAACTTGTAGAGATTTTGATCCACGCATCGTTGTCAATGGAGGTGGAAAACTACGAGAGTTCGCTTTCTTAGCTCCCAAAAGTCGATGCGATTTCTGTTGCTCCCTTGCTGGAGAATTTCCTACTCTTGAGTCTGATGAAGACAGTGAGAAAATGCTGCTTTCAATGATATCACTTCCACTTTCGCTACCTAAATTCTCCGTACATAATTCCAGGCTCTTTTCACTGAGCACTGAAGAGGAACGATTAAATAGAGGATGGACGTATATATTTTCTTTCTCCATTGATTCTTTGGGACCTTCAGGACTGGTGGATAGAGCTTGGAGGAAGCTCCAGCCACCCAAATCAGGATTTGAAGATGTGTGCTTATCATGAAGGAAGCTACTTTTGTGGCTAGTTTCCTCGTAGTGGGATTTGTCACTGACTTCTTTGGTGTCAGAATCTAACAAAAAAGGCTTTAAGGCCAGTTCAAGGGATTGGGAGAAGTTAGGATTTGGTGAAGATAATCTAAGTCTTAGTGTTCTTGACTCAACAATAGGGGACTCGAGGCAAGACTGCAAACCCTGGCAGACCATAGTTGCCATTGCATAAGCTAGCTATACGAGTTTTATCGCAGATACAAACAAGAAGTTGCAGGAAACCCGCCAAGAATAAATGGATGCAGAGCAAAGACAGAAGAGTTTAGGCTTTGGGGGGTTTAGAGGTTCTTAATTGTTTGCGAAGAGAAAGAGAAGAGGGGAGATGATACTGAACATGAGGGATAACTGAGGCGTGGGGTGTGAATTTGTAGTCTCCAAAAGGCGCCAGGAGGTACAGTGGACAGAGGTGGGGAGGGGACTTTTTAGGCCACTTGAAATATAACAAATCTTAATGATTTGCCACACTGAAAAAGAGAGGAGAGAAATAAAAAAGTGGTGGGTGTGTAGGAGGGAGAAGGTGGGGGTCTTTAAAGTTTAAAGACGAGGAACTAATCGTTGGTTTTGACTTGTAAGTGGGTTTTTTCGGATTTATTTGTATGATTATGCAATGAGACTCGAATTTAAGACCTCTATCCTTCTTGTTTTTGTGATAATACCACTCAAGTATATAAGCTCACTAGTAACATGATGCGATGTAACAATGACTCCAAAAATTACCTGTTTTTCTATTCCCTTTTATTTCCTTCCAAAAGAAAGCCAACAAAAAAAGCTACGAAACAAAGGATTCTCTCAAATATTTCTTGATACTTTGATGGCGATTGGTTTTCCCGTCCTTGTTTTTTTCTTCTTAAAATGTATTTTATCAGGACAGAAACCACACTATCCTTTCTTTTATAGATGGTGATTCATGTCTTGATGAGGGTCAAAACCTAAGTTGATTGCATTCTCGGTGAATACAAGCAGAAGAAAACATCAGCACAAACCCTTTGAGATTTGAAGCTAAAGTGTGAAATTACATAAACGCTCATGATCCATGCCGACCAGATATGTAAAATTGATCAAAATCCTGAACTTTCCCTGATTTAGACCAGCAGAACTAGCAACAAAATCATGCCCGACAGCAAAATGAAGACAATAATATTTTCACCTTTAAAAAAATCAATGCTTGGTTTGAGTGGCATTGAGAATCCGTGCTTCGTGGATCAATAATTCTGTTTCATGTACGGGAAAAAGAATACAAGAAGAGGGGCAGTAGAGTTAGGGCAACCGGCCTGGCCGAATCAAGACCTTCATACCCCACCATGAATTTAAAGAGAGGCTTTGTGATGGTGAGACCCCCACTGGCATGATAAATTGCCATTTATTCAAACATGGCCATCATATTGTGCACTGTAAATTGCAACTAATTGAGATTCAGAGAATTTAAGACTTGCTATGTGATTTAAAGTGTGTTGGGTTGATAATACGAAGCAGATGAAACTCATTAAATTATTGCTTTTTAAGAATTTATCTTAACATCTTTCAAAAATCTAAAAAACATTTATATATGGTTGAAGCACATTTTAAAAAACATTTTCAACTACACAAATACTGCTTTTCCCAAAGGTGATTTATGTTATCATATATTCCCTTCATAATTAATTCATATTTAGCCCAGCTATCACAAATCGTACGGATTGCTTATGCAATCCTTTGAAAAAGATATAAAGGATCCCCCACTGAGACACCTTTTCATTGTCTACTACGTGCTAACCTATGAGCCCTAGTATGCTTTTCTCTCTGAACCCTAATCCATGTGGACAGACAACAAAAATGACCTAACCTACTGGATTAAAGTAACCCCAGGGCCCCGTTGGCCTCACCAAAAGTTGCTGCTATGGCTCTCTGCCACTTGAGCTTGTGGGTGAGACCTCCAAGTTTGGAAATCAGGGGAGGAGTACTCATCAAACCATTTACGGTAAAAAAAGTGAGCAAATGGCATCAGTGAACACATCACATGTAACTGTACGGTACGCTTTCACATGTTGCCTTTCTGTGACCACACATGCATGAACCAGGCAGATTTTCTTTTATTTAACGTGCATGTTAATAAAGCACGATCAAGTACATTCTTTCTTATTTCTACTTGTATTCTACATAAATGGTTATGTACTTCCTTTTTTGTTTCAATATTTTGGTTAATGAATCTAAGAATGTCACAAAATGGGAAAAACACAACCTACGAGTACGAGCATTCCTTGAAAGGAATGCCCGTGTAGGGAGAATAGAACACAGAAGAAATGACTGATAGGATCATTATTATACTTTGCATCCCAGCTAAATTAGATATTTATGATTATTACGTACCTTCCCAACTAAGCTAATCAATAATGGAGTAGAAGGATATGCATAGAAAAGCATATGCCAAGCTGTGGTATACGTTCGAATAACTGTCTATTTTCTAATCTACCATTTTCCTTCATGTTTTCTAGTTTCTTTGTACTTACAAGAGCATATGGCCATTGTTCACGCGGACGCGGACTTGGTCAGGTTGTACACATGTCTCCTTCTTCTTTTTTTCTTTCTTTCCCACTTATGATGCTCCACAACGTCCAAGAAGGTAAAGCTTGTTTTTTTCCGGAATATCGGTTAATTCTTTAGTTTTAATAATCTAATATATTCTTTTTATCTTAGTGTTTAATTTCTGATACTTGTAAAATATTTTAATGAATTTAAAGACTTTACAAAACTTAAATAAATATTTTTTTAAGAGAGAAGAAAACTATATTTTAGAAATTGAGAATGTTATGTCAATTAAACTCTCCTTTTAAAAAGGAGATCCTCCTCGTATTTATAGTATACCTTTCTCTTTATGCAAAAGAGGAGCTAAAGAAAAAAATATTTATAATTCATCAAAAAGTAAATTACTGTTGATTTATTTGAGATAAAATATATCTAATTTATTAGAAAAAAATATCATTGGCGTGTTAAAGGGTAAAATGTCTTAGTCCAAACATGAAACCTAAGATTTTTAGAGTCAAATATATTTAAACTCGGCACTTAGCTAAACTCAAAGATAATAGACCTAGCAACTCACTATATCCACATATGCAAGCAAGCTCAAAAATAATAGATTTGATAGCTTGCTAAACTTTTATATATATTGAATTCAGCACTTGAATAAGCTTAACTAAGCTTAGAAAGATTGGATTATCATCCTCCGCCTTGATCCCTTTAAAAAATATTTAAATAAGATATAACATGCTAATCCATCACCGACAATATGATTACATGTGTTTCACAAATTTTACAGGATTCAGCGTATAAGTTACAGGTCAAAAAAACCACATTTTATATTATCAATTTTTTTGTATTACATGTCTACTCGTCAAAGAAAGAAATGATGATAACATAAATAATCGATAATGAACAATTGAGGAGCTGTTCTAGGTCAAAAATTTGAACCAATATGGTGTGGTTTTCTAAAAACTACGGCCATATTCAATGTATCACCAATCTCCAAAATAATAGAATTGAAATAAAATAAAATAGAACAAAACTGAAGATTGCTATGAATTGAAAAGAGAGTGTACGAATATCTCATCTGTGCAAATATTCGTGCTTCCATGTCGCTTCCCAGAACTTTAATAGAAGTTTAAGCTCCTATTCAGTTTAGTAACCTTTGGTAGCTCCAAACGAGCATACTTTTCAAGCCTTTCCTAGTACAAAGATTCTTTATCTGTGACTAATAATAGTTGTGTGCGACAGAGAGAGAGAGAGACAGCGCATTAATTTTGCTCCAGAACCCATCTGCGTTTCTTTGATTTTATTTTAGCGCCTAGGCCCATTTTGACTTGGAGATAGAGAAAGAGATACTGAAATTTGCATCAGAATCCATCAAAATTTGTTTGATTTTATATCAAGTAATGGAGAATCTTTAACTTAGAAGACGTCATGTCCCTTTGGCCTTTAGTGAAGCCAAAAGTTGGCCCCTTGATTTTTTCCCATGATGCATATTTAATGAAGACTTTGTTAAGAAAGACAAGTCCAGTTCATGGCTCACATTACACTAGCATGTAAACAAATCACTCTGCCTGCCTTTTTTACCATGTTAGTGCCACCTTTCCCTTTCACTACATACTTTGTTGCATTAATTTTTATTTTAACTTCCAAAAGAACACTGGAAACGATACACAAGGAATGCCTACGCAATATATCCATGCAAACATGCAATGCAACTAATGGTCATGTTATTGCTAAAGCACTTTCTGCATAGAGCCCGTGAAAGACCTTTAGAAGCAACATGTAAATTGCGCAGTTGAAGGATAGGTTAGCACACAGTGACTAGACATATGAGTCTGATCTCAACTGGCATGCATGATTAGTATCGATGCAGTCCTGTTGCTCTGACAATTAACTATTAATATAATGGGCAATCTATCATTTCATGCTCTAGAAGACTGATACAGAGAGTTTCTGATTTTGGCCTGCAAGTTGTTATAAATATGTTAATTGTTAATTTTAAAGTAATAACTATTTACATCACTATTGTGGAAAAATAAAATGCTACGTACAAAGGGAGTAAATCTTTCAGGATTAGTTTAGAAAACTTACAGGCAGTCATATGACCATCTTAGAAGATTTGCTGCTTAAGTTTCAAGAAAAGATGATGATGCCTGTTCATGGGCCAGCAGAATCTATACCATTGGTTGTGGCTTCAATCCTCCCCAAACTTGAACACAGTTTCAACTTATCGAAAAAGAGGACTTGGAAACAGAAGCAACGTATTTATTACAGATCTGATATAAAATAGGAATTTCCAAGTCAAAGCAATCAAATGTAGAACACAGTCACAGAAAATTTGGCAAAAGCATCCACTTTAGACGTTTGTGGAAATTATAAACAGTCCATTTATTAATATATTCTTATCAACAGTAATAAAAGTACAAAATCAAAGAAAAAACTGAATCAACAAATTGCATTCCACCAACCAGGTACCAAACATTATTCCAGGGTAGTGTTGCTAAAAAAAAAGCTTTTAAAAGTAATGTTTTCCAAAGCAACCATACAAGGAACATCAAATACAGTTCCCCAGTTGGAAATAAAAAAAAAATATACTGGTAAAATAGAAATTAAAGTGCACAAAGTTAGTTCAAATATCTATCTCTATGACGACCTGCTTTTAACCAAATTATCAAACTCAAAACTATGAATTCAACACCATGAAGCTCTTGTCAGTGATTTTGGCGGGTTCAATATTTATGTTCTCAAAAGATCCACTTGCAAATAACACTACTATAATCAAGACTGTTATAGCGGTAAGCCCATCATCTAAAAACAAGGAGATGCAATAAGGTTTTAAGGAACATCATGCAGAATACAAAACGCAAATCATTCTTGGCACACATTAATGCGACATCATGGCCAGAGTGATAATATCACATGCCAATTATTGAGGGCGCTAATAAGGATGTCTTAAATTCTCAACCATTCCTAGAAGGCGCCAACTAAAGTCACTCAAATAAAGATGAGAGGTATCAAGAGATTGGAAATTTACTTTCTGTTTGGAATCCAACCATTGGATCCAACAAAAAGAAAAAGACTCAAGAAATGTAACTAACTATATATCTCCAAACACATTCCTCTTGCAGTCTCTGACTTTGATAGATAACTCTCCAAAACAAGTACACAATGTTGCGCAAATGAGCAGAAGTAAAATCTTAATATATGATTGATCTAGATGGTTGTCCCAAAAATGGTACAAGAAACGAATACTCCACGTAGCTCGTCGCAGATTCAAACCCTCTCTATCATCTTGCAATTCTAAAGTATCATGCATGCAAGCAAAAATGAAATATTTATCACCTTTTTTAATTCGTATTCTTTCCAAAAATGATGCAAGAGCCCCAAGCTTCAAAATTCCACATCCATGGTTCGGATCCTCGCCAATTATCAGGGAGATTTGTTCTCAAAATCACTCCACGTCTACCATCCATCCAAAGTTAAATGACTAAAAACCCATCAATCATCAAAGTGAACCATAATTATTTATACCTGCCTCTTATAGGTTTCTAATGATATGGCAACATATTAACTGAAAATCAGTCTCTTAGGTATGAATAAATGACCAAACTGAATTAAGAGATATATTCGGGCAGAAACGGGCAGGAAACCTCTCAGCTACAGATCGAGCTCTCATGGGTCCTTTACATTTTAAAAATTGTGATTTTGAATCCTTGAATTGTCAAATATTTTAGTAAAACAACAGCCATATGTTTCAATCAATTCAGTATCTAAGAGATAACAACAATGTATCACTTGCAATCACATTGTTTTTCAGAACACATGTTCAGCTCAAGAATGAACAAACACGATCAATTAATTACAAGGAAAAAAAGAGACAGTTTTGAGACTACTTCATATCAACTCATAATTTAGGGATTTCAACATTCTTTACTCTAATTTTTTCTTTTTACCAAATTTACAATATACAAATCCAAATCTACATATTGAAATTCAAATTACATTTTCACGTCAAATTACTAGATGAAATTAACAATTACATATCAAATTATAATAACAAATCATCAGCATTTAATAATGCTCTTCAATTACCGATAATAGCAGCATTAATGAATAAAAACGAGAGCCAGATCACTTACAGTAACACAGGGAAGCTAAGTGACGAACGCAGTGATCAATCAGAACAGCATCAATGGCAGCAAGGAAGGTGAAAGATCCCGCTGGAAGTTAAAGCTAAATCGCTGCGAGGACGCCGCACTAGCCGCGCGCAGAACCGCTGGTTTTGATTTTTTGACTTCGAAGCCGGGAGTCTGCAAATAAATATATTATATAATTTACCCTCTAACGTTTGATAATTATATTTATCCCCTGTTAGTTTTTGCAATTACAAAATCATACCACCTTGAGTGGGCTTATCCATCAATGAGCCCGTATCCTTTTTAGAAAGTGTTTGGATTAGAGTAGTAATTATAATTTAAAATATTTTTATTTAAAATTATATTAAAATAATATTTTTTATTTTTTAAAAATATTTTTAATATTAGTATATTAAAATAATTTAAAAATAAAAAAAATAAAATTGCAACCGTATTTTTAAAAGCGATATAATTTTTAAAAAATCAAATAAGTGAAATATAATGAGAAGTTCTGTTCTTCAATTAAATGATTATTTTTTAAAAAAAAATTATTTTAAAATATAATAAAATAATAATTTTTATTTTTAAAATTTTATTTTTGATATCAGCAAATTAAAAAATATTCAAAAATAATTTAAAATAAAAAAATTGCCAAAAACATTTTCAACCAAAAAAACAAATGCATCAAAAATCACATCTCCACTGACTTCTTTTTTAAAAAAAAAAATGTTTAAACTACCAATATACTTTCCATAATTGAACTACTAAAATCCAATGGGTCACATTATCAAAGTATATAAAAGTGGAACGAGGAAAATTAATAAAACTAGGAAAAGAGATAAAACTAGGAAATCAATCAAAATAAATTAGAAAATCTAAAAAAGGAAAAGTAATAAAAGACTTAAGAAAATTAGGAAAAATAAAATTATCAAGCATGCCATTTAATTTTCTAATTTAAATAGAAAAAAAATCAAAGAAAAGTAATTTTCTTTAAAAACCTCTTGCATCAAATTTCTTTGAAAATTATATAAATTATAAAAGGAGAAAAAATAAACTAAAATATCTTTATAACCCTAATAATATCTAATCCAATGATTTTATAGATTATCTCCTCTCTTTTTTTGTAGTGTGGTGTTTTTTTAAAATCAAATATTCAATTCCCGTAGTCTCGTAGTGTCCTACTGATAAATAGTCTCTCCGTGCCTCTCCATGCAATATACACTACACAGGCTGGCAGTCAACTATTCATGCCCCGCATTCGGAGAAGTCATGATTGAGCCAAGGGGGACAAGGAGAGCTGGACAATTACGCACAAAAACCTTTTTGGTAGGACAAATTTAAGAAAACCTGATTTCCACTCATCTGGCTTCCAATTATCACTCTCTAATTATGAGTTAATTAGTAATTATTACATACATCTGGCATGTTGCTCTTTTCTTTGCATTTACAAGAATATCATAAGTAATTATCTTATAAGCAAAGGCATTAAATGCACATAGATACAGGAATATCGAGGGGACGAGGAAAAGCAAGCATGACGCCCTCGCTCGAGTCTCGAGATTCATACTGTGAAGTTGGCGGCCCACAAGAGCTTGCTTTTTAATAGTACCGATCCATTCAGGCCCAGTAAGCTGAAAATCAGTCCACGAGCCCAAGTTCTTCTCTTCCCGCTGTCGTTTTGAAGTTTCGTAGGGGCAAAACAAACTGAATTTGGCTCAGCGTGAGGGCCCTCTCTCAGCGACAAGGGGAAGAAGGAAAGAAACAGAATAACGAGAGTTACATTGAAACTTTTCAGCGTGTGTTTAGTGATACAGAATATATTTTAAGAGTATTTTTTACTTTAAAATATTTTTTTATATTTTTAATATCAATACATGGAAACTATAAAGAAAAAACTAAAAAAAATATTAATTTTAATTTTTTTTTATGCCGAACAAGTTTTTAAAACACTTCTAAACACACGTAAAAATGCAGCGCGGGAGAGCTTGAACGACTTGCAAGTAGTTCCCAGTTGAAGGAGTTGAGGCAGGCCCACAACCTGCCCATCTTGCAAGCCCGAAGCAGTGGCAGTTGGCCGTGCCAGACAAAAACAAAAAGTTAAGAATATCCTACCTACCCCTTCATGCGGTTACATTACATGGACCCACTTCTAAACTTTCAGTTTTGTAAAGTAAACCTAGTAACATAGCTACACATCGAATCCAAATCCATCATGCACAAGTGCAAAACAAAATCACTAACTCACACCTTAAAAGCAATGTTTTTCTCTCACATGATATGATTGCCCTCCGCTGCTGGAAAAAACCTGGAAAGTTAATGGAGCTTCAATGTGACGCTTCTTCTTCTTTTTCTTTTTTTTTAATTTCAATCTAGTTTCTCTTCTTCTTTTAATTTTAA
>Ga0307517_10003619_pt1 | contig 24007 bp, 19 predicted proteins | sample 23_EM_MG_FD_194515 | JGI IMG/M metagenome (GOLD analysis project Ga0307517, IMG submission 194515) | Populus trichocarpa ectomycorrhiza microbial communities from riparian zone in the Pacific Northwest, United States - 23_EM | ecosystem: Host-associated > Plants > Roots > Unclassified | place...
GGGTGGAACAGCGGGACTGGGTGGGGGGTCCATTCGTTGGTGTTCGTGGTCCGAACCCCTGGCGGGGAACACCTCTCAGCTCACCGGTAGCCGCCGTTGGGGTCACGAACGGCTGATCGGATGACGGGCATGGCACCCGGCTGAAGGTGATCACCGCTGTGGCCTCGGAGACGGTCGCCGTCGGCAAGTGACGTCGCGGCAGATGACGCCGGGGCGACCTGTGCTGGAAGCAGTTACGGGGCCTCGCTGGACGACGAGGACTCGACCGCCCTGAGATGCCATTGCGACGGTCGGTCCTCACTTGTTCGGGATGGGACTTCCCTATGGGCCTGCAGGGTGTTGAAGACAGTGAGTGCGTCGCGGATGGCGGCGATATTGTGGGTACGGATGAAGTCCACGCCCTGGCAGGCGGCGTACAGTTCAGCGGCCAGGCTGGCCGGGCCGATGTGCTCGAGCTCGCGCCCGGTCAGCGTACGGAGGAACGACTTCCGGGAGGGCGAGACCAGGACCGGTAGATCGAACTGGGCCTTCGTTCGCCGAAGCCTGGCCAGGGCCATCACCGACGGCTCCGGGGTACTGCCCAGGAAATACCCGAGGCCCGGGTCGATGATCAGCCGTTCCCTGCTGATTCCCGCTGCTTGGAGCGCGGACAGGCGCTCGCCGAAGAACCGTTCGATACCTCCCTGTACCGCCGAGGGGTCGGTGAGCACCTTGGTGGCGGGCCCGGTGCGCTGCACGGAGTGCATGACGATGAGCCGGCAACGGTTGGCGGCCAGTTCCTCGTACAAGCCGGGGTCGGGGAATCCCTGGATGTCGTTCAAATACGAGGCCCCGTGAGCGATGGCGAATCGCTGAGTCTCCGGCAGGAACGAGTCCACCGACACCGGGATGCCGGCCGCAACCAAGGGATCGATGACATCGGCCAGCCGCCTCGTCTCCTCACTGGCGGTCACCTTCTCGGCTCCGGGGTGGCTGGCCGCGGGCCCGAGTTCGATGATGTCGGCACCCTCTGCGCTTAGCCGTCGGGCATACCTGACCGCGTCCTCAGCGGCCAGGAACCGGCCGCCGTCCGAAAACGAGTCCGCAGTGATATTTACAATCCCGACCAGTAGCGGACGGTTTGGGGGCACAAGCAAGGAAGCGGGGTGCTGCAACACAGTCGTGTCTCCCAGGTCGATTCCACAAGCCCAGGCGCACGACGCTACGTCTTTACGACGGGGCTGCTCCCCGATGGTTTCGTCCATCTCTACACGCCAGTCACAGCCCGGGCGCACGGTACCAACAAGCGGGCATCAGATACAACACTCGCACGGGCCGGTTGGGGCGCGAATGGTTTCGGACACCGTAGTGGCGGAGGGGACGGAAATCTCGTTGACGATGTTCAGTAGCTAGGCATACTGGGTAGGCCGTTCGTTGGATCCCACAAGATCACGTTTGCTTCTCCGGGGGAGGAAATTCGTCGATGGCGTTACCGCGAGAGACGTTCGAGCCGGTCAAGGGTGTTTTGCGAGAACGGATTTTGGACGGCCACTCCCGAACACTGAACAGCGTCACCAGCGCGCGCGCCCCTCGGGCGGAAGGTGGGCAGCCACCTGACCACAATGAAGAGCTTCCCGTACAGAGTTTGCCGCTCGGAGTGCTGATCTGTTCAGACAGTCCGCGTGTTGCCGGCCAGGACGTTGAATATGTCAAAAGCCTCGCTGAGGTCAGACATGAACTGCCCCCGATCGTGGTGCACTGTCCGACGATGCGGGTCATCGACGGGGTGCACCGGCTCGAAGCTGCGAAGCTCCGAGGTGATGACGAGATAGCGGCGCGCCTGTTCGACGGGGACGAAGCGGCCGCGTTTGTTCTCGCGGTTCGATCGAACATCGAACATGGCCTACCGCTGACCGCGGCGGACCGCAGCGCGGCGGCGGTCCGGATCCTCGAGTTCTATCCCCACTGGTCGGATCGGGCTATAGGGCGCCTGGCAGGACTGGCGGCCGGTACGGTCGGACGGATCCGCAGGCGTATGACTGTCCCAATGGGACAGTCGAACGCACGGCTCGGCCGGGATGGCCGATTACGTCCCCTCAGCACCGCTGAGGGACGCAGGCAGGCAGCCGGGCTGATCCGCGAGCAACCTGAGGCGTCGCTGCGGGAGGTGGCGAGAGCGGCGGGTATCTCGCTGGCGACCGTGCAGGATGTTCGTCGCAGACTTGCTTGTGGCCAGGATCCGGTCCCGGCGGGACAACGCGAGGTTCAACCCGGCACCGAGCTACCTCCGAGAAGCCCGCTGCGGCGTTCTACCGGGACGAGGTCTCGTTCTCCGAGACCGCCGACGAAGCTCATGGGCCACCTCCGGCAGGACCCTTCGCTCCGATTCTCCGAATCGGGCCGGACAATCCTGAAGTTACTCTCCACATTGGTCGCGGGGACGGAGGGACTGTCCAAGACATTCTCGAACGCTCCGCCGCACAGCACCGTCGTCGTGGCCGAACTGCTTCGTTCGTTGGCCCGGGAGTGGGACGGATTCGCGGACCGGTTGGTGGAGCTGACCAGCGTGGATGGCGGAAGCGGCACCTCTTAGTGTGCCGTCTGGATCACCGTCGGCCAGGTCAGGGTGGGGTACAGAACGGACGCGCCGTCATGTCGTCGGTTGGCTCCAGGACAACGATGTCGGTCAGATGGGCGAAGAGTTCCGCGCAGTCGCCGGCGAGCCGTTCTCGTTCCGGCCCCAGCCACTCGGCGAGTTCAGCGAGGATTTCCTCGAATCGGGCGGCCGAGGTGCTCGTGGCGGCGTCATCCAGTTGCGTGATGGCGTCCGATACCGCCCGGCGGGCCTCGTGCGCGTACGGGTGGGCCGCCTGGATATCGCGGTACACCTCGGGGGTGCCTGTGATGATGCGGGCGAGCAGTGCCAGCAAGGTCCGATGCGGCGGAGGAGCCGCCGCTACCAGGGTGGCGACATCGGCGCCGAGCGCCTTCGATGCCAGCCCGAAAGCCAGGAGGCTCGCATGTGTGGCGACCTGGAGGGATGCCGTGAACCGGTCGTGCTCGGGGATCGAGATGCGCACGAGTCGGCCGCCACGCTCCTCAATCAGCATCCCCAGGCGTCGGCAGCGTGATCCGCCACGCACCTCGGAGACGAGGACGGGTCGTCCTGGAAAACCCAGGTCAGGGGCGAACATCGGGTTCACCCCGAGTGCCTCGAGTCCATGCCTCTCGGCGGCGGTTGCCAGCGGTCCCGCGATGGTGCTCTTCACTGACAGGGTCTCCGCGATGAGCGCTCCCCGCGGCAGATGCGCTGCGGCCGCCTCTATCGCCGCAGCACCGACCTCCTCGGGCAACGCGACGATGACAACGTCCGCATCGGCCAGTTCGGCAATCAGCTGCGGGCTCGGCCGACAGGCGTCAGCCACCATCGCGAAGGTGCCGGACGGCGGTGTGCTGGCGCGGAGGTCGACAAGCGTTACCTCGCCTTCATCGCCCAGCAGTTCAGCGAATAACTGCCCGACTCCGCCCTGACCACCCAGGATCACTGATCGCCTGAAATGCTCCGGGAGTGGGTGCCTGACGGGTATTGGTGAGTCTCCGGTCACATGCAAGACTATAGCCCGTATCAGATGGTGAGTCGATGGGCCTATTCCACGGGCGATGTTTACGACCGCCGTATTTTGGATGCGGGCTCAGCCGCAGCGGATTAACGCAGTGGCCACGTGTACGGGTACAGGGGGCCGGAATTTGGGCCGCCGAATGACTGCCAGCAGCACCTGCCTTCGAAGGGAAGACGATGGCTGACACCGAAACTCCGGAACTGACGCAATTACGTGATGAGATCGATCGCGTAAACGACTCTCTGCTCGCTCTCCTGCTGGAGCGGGCCGACCTGTGCCGACGGGTGGCCGAGCACAAGCGCGATCGCGGCATTCCGATGATGCAGCAGGGACGGCTCGACGCGCTGCGCACAAAAATTCGGGAGTTCGCGGACGGACATGGGACCGATCCGACGTATTTCGAAGACGTCTTCGACGTAATCATCGCGGAGGCATGCCGGCTGGAGAACGAGATCATCGGCTCCGTCGACGGACAGGCGCCAGCCGCGCTGGGAAGCCGCGCCCGCCGAATCGATCACGTTGCCATCGCTGTTCGGGACATGGACGAGGCGGTAGCCATGTTTGCGGAGCGCTACGGCTTCCAGGTGGTCGAACGCCAGAAGGTCGAGGGCGAGTTCAGTGGCATGACGATGGTGACGATGCAGGCTGGCGGGGTCACCTTCGTACTCTGCGAGGGGGACTCGCCGAAGTCGAACGTCTGCCAGTACATCGATCAATACGGCCCTGGAGTCCAGCACGTCGCCATTGAGGTGCGCGACCAGCCGGGCGTGGTGGAAGATCTGCGGGAGCGGCAAGCCGACCTGTTGACCGGAATCATCAGCTCTCCAGGGCTTGACCAAGCCTTCACTCGACGCAACGCGAACACCGGTATGCAGCTCGAGTTCGTGACCCGCACAGACAACGTCGGTTTCAACAACGTCAAGGAACTGTTCACCGCGATGGAGCGGGAGAACGTCTACTGAGACCGAGGCGGCGCGTCGGGGCCGCATCGTCCGGCTCCGGGCGGCCGGTGCGGTGAACGACAGCCGGGGGCTGCCAGCCGGCCTTGCCGAGTCGCTCAACTATCCGTGCAGGGTTGAGACTTCCGGTGAGGCAACGTCGAAGCCGATCTCCAGGGCCGCAGCGTCGGCGCGCCGGGCGGCCTCGCCCGCGGTCTCGCCGAGGGCTATCACATAGCCGAGGACGTCCCTGATGTTCTCCGCGGCCTGTATCCGGTCACCCGGTGCCAGATAGAGTGCCACTTCGGCGACGCCTGGTAGCTCCTCGGCGAGCGGGAGACCTCGCACCCCGGTCAGCACCCCAGCCGCGGGACTCGTCAGGTAGCGGGCCGCGGCGGCCTGGTCGCGATGGGTGTTGAGGTCCGGCGTCAGCCCGGCATGGATCCTGATCACCTCCCGCGGGAGGTGGATGCCGTGCGCCTCGTGGATCAACCGTGTGATCTGCGCTCCGGGCAGTCGGGCGTTCACCTCAATGAGCAGCGGACCCTTGGCGGTGACTTTGACTTCCACATGTGCCACGCCGAAGTTGTGGCCGATCGCACGAAGGGCTTTGACAGCGACGTCCGCGCACTCCCGCTGCGTCTTCTCCGGGAGCAGGGAGGGATAGGTTTCTCCCACAGCGACGAAGTGCGGGTGCGGCCCGTACAGCTCGTCGGTGACTCCGATGACGTGGTGCGCGCCGCGGAAATGGACCACTTCGACGCTCACTTGGTAGCCGACCACGTACTCCTCGACCAGGGCACCCATCGGGCGCGGGTTCCCCCGGCGGTCGGTAGGGGCGGCAGCGATGATGTCGTAGTGCAGCCCTGCCTCGTCGGGACTGGAACATAGCTTCACCCCGATGCCACCCGCCTCGCTGGGCGGCTTCACCACACACGGGGAGCCCAGTTCTTCGGCCGCCTTCCTGGCCTGGTCTGCCGACTGCACCCAGGCGAAGTTGGGGACGGGCACGTCGGCAGTACTGCAGATCTGCCGCGTTCGCTGCTTCTGCCGGGCATCGCGGCCTGCGGCGGGCGAGAGCCCGGGCAGGCCGAGCGCGTGAGCCACCTCGGCTACCACCACCACACAGTACTCAGTAATGGAGAACACCCCGAGCAGCCTCCCTGCGGCATGCTCGTCCCGGAGCGACGCGACGACGCTCGCGGCATCGGAGATATCCGCCTCGATCACCCTGTCCACGTTCTTTTCAACGCTCTCTCTGGAGACCGCGGACTTGAGGTATTCGGTCGTATCCCCGGTGACCAGGATGGTGCGCAGTCCCAGGTCCTTGCTGATCTGAAAGGGGTCAAAACCAAAGGGCTGCAGGCGGCCGCCCTCGATCAGCACCAAGGTGTCCGGCGCTGTCATCGGCAACTCGGAAGAGTGTAATTCAGCGAAAGGGCGTAATGTTCTGTGGTGCACATCGATCTTTCTCCTCCATGAACTTCACTTTGTGCAGGACGTTTGATTATGAGTCAGAGCGGAATATCGCGGCTCCTCGAACTCACATGATTGCAGGCGAGCTCCACAGCCGTCCAACCTCCGAACTGTTCCCTCGGCCTTCGTCGGCCGGTACGGTCGGAGGAAGAGTCAGGGCTACCAGTCCGCCGGGCGGTCACGTTCGGCACGTGCTCCGTTCGCGACAGTGCGTAGTGGGCCGGCCCGACGTCGACCGGCTGCCGTCGCTCTGCCGACGGGTACGGTTCCGGGATTCTTGAGTGTATTTGCGGAGTGACCTGTGAGAATCGCGCCGAGTAATTTTCGGAGGTACCCGCCCGGTATCGCCAGTCAGCGAGGTAAATTTCCGAGTTACGGGAACGACGCTCAATTTTTGGTCGGTTGCGTGGTTTTGCCGGTACCGCCCGATGGCCAGGCGGATCTTCTGGGAATCGAGGGACCGTGATCCGCTCTCTGCTCATAGACAACTACGACTCTTATACCTACAACTTGTACCAGCTCATGGCGCAGGTCTACGGCGTGGATCCGGTGGTTGTTGCCAACGACGACCCCCGCTGCGTTGAGCTCGCCGAGGACCTGGGATGCGTTGTCATCTCGCCCGGGCCGGGGAATCCGCGTGTTCCGCTCGACTTCGGCATGTGCGCGCAGGTGCTCCGGAATGCGCGGGTGCCGATACTGGGGGTGTGTCTGGGCCACCAGGGGATGGGCGCGGCGGCAGGAGCTGACGTGGTGCGCGCGCCGCGGGCGCGGCACGGTTTCGTCAGTAAGATACGGCACACCGGTGATGAGCTTTTCCACGGAATACCTCAAGATTTCTCGGCGGTGCGCTACCACTCGTTGTGCGTGGGGGAACCGCTGCCGCCTGATTTGGAGGCGATCGCCCGCTCGGAGGATGGCGTCCTCATGGCGCTCCGTCACCGGCGACTCCCTTTCTGGGGCGTACAGTTCCACCCGGAGTCCGTCCTCACCGAATACGGATCCCGGATTTTGTCGAACTTCGGCGAAATCGTTTCCTCGCGGCACGGGCGTTCAGTCACTGCCCCCACAGGTGGACGCCGATACACGGCGCATACTCGAAAAGTCCAATTCCGGGCTGATGGCGTGACGCTCTATTCAGCGTTATTCGGCCAATCTCCGCACACAGCGTGGCTCGACAGCGCCTCTGCCGACACCGGATCGGCCCGATTCTCCTACCTTGCCGAGGCGTCCCCCCAATTGGGGGAGGTGCTGACGTATCGACTGGCCGACGGACAGGTGTCGCTCGAAGAGGTCGGTGGTGCCGTGCGCCGTGTGCCGGGATCCATCTTCCAGGTGCTGGACAAGGAGATCGGCCGTCGCGTCGTGAATGCCCCTGAGCTGCCGTTCGATTTCTCCGGCGGATTCATCGGATACTTCGGGTACGAACTCAAGGCGGAGTGCGGAGGTTCGGCCCAGCACATCTCCGATTTACCGGACGCGGTCTGGATCTTCGCCGACCGCCTCGCGGTTGTCGATCACGCCGCCGACACCGTGTATCTCGTAGCCCTCAGCGACGCCTCCTCGGCGTCGCAGAGGGCTGCCCTGCGGTGGCTCGACTCCGCCGAGGCCATCGTCGAGAAGACCGCCGACAGCGCTGACGCAGCGTCGGAGCCCGATCGTCCCGAGAGGCCGGACCCGGGCAGGATGCGGCCTTTGGTAGAGGCTGCCCTCGCCCGTGACCGTGATCAGTATGTCGCCGACATCCTGCATTGCCAGGAGAAACTGCTCGCGGGTGAGACCTATGAGGTCTGCGTGACCAACACGGTGCTTCTGCCCCGCGTGGTCGACCCGCTCCGATTCTATGAGCGGTTGCGCCGGCGGAACCCGGCACCTTACTCCGCCTACATTTCGGCAGGCGGAGTGCAGATCGCCTGCTCCTCGCCGGAGCGGTTCCTCAAGATCGATCGATGTCGGGTGGTCGAGAGCAAGCCGATCAAGGGGACGTCGCCCCGAGGCGAGACCCCCGACGAGGACGAGCGGCTGCGAGGGGAGCTCGCGTCGGATCCGAAGACGCGCGCCGAGAACCTGATGATCGTGGACCTTCTCCGCAACGACCTCGGCCGGGTGTGCGAGCCCGGAAGTGTCCATGTGCCCAACCTCATGCAGGTGGAGTCCTACGCGACCGTGCACCAGCTCGTGTCGACGGTGCGCGGCCGACTGCGCCAAGGTGTCTCCGCGGTGGACTGCGTGCGCGCCTGCTTCCCGGGCGGCTCAATGACCGGGGCGCCCAAACTGCGCACGATGGAGATCATCGACGAGTTGGAGACCCGGGCACGGGGCCCCTACTCCGGGGCGATCGGGTTCTTGAGCTGCGATGGCGCGGCAGATTTGAACATCACGATCAGGACGGCGGTGTTCACCGAAGAGGACATGATCATCGGCGCGGGCGGTGCGATCGTGCTCGATTCCGACCCGGCGGCCGAGTACGAGGAGATGCTCCTCAAGGCGATGGCGCCCATGCTCGGGTTGCCCGCAGTGAGTCTTGTCAAACCGGCGAGTCCCGGCCCACGGCTGGCATCCCGTCGCTAAGGGCACCGGCGACGACGCGAAGGAAGGCACGTCTATGAATGTCGCGACCCAGTTGGAAAACTTGGCGAGGCAGGAGGGCTGGCTGGACCGGGTCGCGTTCGTGGAAGGCGATCGGCGCTTCACACACGGCGAGATCCATCAGCTCGCGGCCCGGGCCGCAGCGGGGATGGCTGCCCGCGGTGTTCGCCAGGGCGACCGAGTGCTGCTCGCCCTGCCCGACGGCGGGGGTCTTGTCGCCTCCTTCCTCGGTGCGGCCTTTATCGGCGCGGTGGCCGTCATTGTCAATCCCGCTCTGACGGCGGGAGATCACGCGCGGATCGTTGCCGACTGCCGCCCACGCCTGGTGATCGCAGGTGATGAACTCACTGACCGGTTCGAGGACTTGGTCAGCTCCACCACCGAGAGGCTGCTGGTCGCTGACCCGGATGCCGCCTTGCCGGCCCCGGCCGATCTTGACGTCGATGCGCCGCTGTACGTGCAGTACACCTCGGGAACCACCGGGCGGCCGAAGGGCGCCGTGCACACACATGGCCATGTGGCCTTCTACCGGCGGTGCATCGCCCGCGGTGTCCTCGACATCGGACCGGACGACGTGATCCTGTCGGTGTCGAAGATCTATTTCGCGTATGGCTTCGGAAACGCCCTCGTTTTCCCGCTCGCATGCGGTGCGAGCGCCGTTCTGTTTGCCGCGCGGCCCAGTCCCGGTGAGGTGGGTGCCGCGGTCAGGGACCATGGTGTCACCGTGCTGTTCGGAGTTCCGAGCTTCTACGCCAAGTTGGTCAACGCGTGCGCACCGGAGGAATTCTCCACGGTCCGCGCGGCGGTCTCGGCAGGAGAGGGCCTTCCTCGATCTGCGGGAGAACGCCTGACCCGTTTTCTGGGAGCACCGGTACTTGAGCAGATCGGTTCGACGGAAGCCGGACACGCATTCTGCGCCAACACCGTCCACAGCAATGTGTTGGGGACACTGGGACGGCCGGTACCGGAGTTTGAGTTGGAACTACGGGACTCCGCAGGCGGGGTTGTGCCGGACGGCACGGTCGGCGAATTATGGGTGCGCGGGCCGAGCGTTATGACGGGTTACCTCTCGGAGTCCGGTACTGCTGCTCCGCTTCTCGCTGATGGCTGGCTCAATACGCGTGACCGCGCCATCAGGAATTCTGACGGCACCTACACGCACTGCGGGCGGACCGATGACATCGAGATCGTCGGTGGGATCAACGTCGCACCCACGGAGATAGAAGCGGTCATCTCGCGGCATCCGGACGTGCGGGAGGTGGCGGTGGCCGCTGTGCTCAGCGATGACGGGACGACGACCCTGTCGGCGTTCGTCGTCCTGGAGACCGCGGGAATCGACGCCGCGGCCCTGAGAGCGGACCTTGCCGCCCTCGCCCGGTCTCAGCTGGCGCCGTTCAAGGTCCCCAAGTCGGTGCGGCTCGTCAACGAACTGCCGAGGACCGACACGGGCAAGCTGCGCAGGTTCATGCTGCGCCGCGATCCGTCCGATTCGGGCGCAGGGGCGGGTTGATCACGGTGGCGGCCCCGACGGTCCTCGTCATCGGCGCCGGCCCGGCCGGTCTCGCCGCGGCGCTGAGCCTTCGCGCCCGCGGCGTTGCCGTGACGCTGCTGGAAGCCGAGGAACAGGGAAGAGTGCGGCCCGGTAGCCGGGCCCTCTTCGTGCACCGTGACTCGCTGCGCCTGCTTGAGGCAGCGAGCCCGGGGCTGGGCACGGCCATAGCCGGGTACGGCCTGGTCTGGCGCGTGCGCCGGACGCTGTATCGCGGGCGACAGCTTTTCGAACGAACCTACCCAGAGCCCTTACTCGGCCGAATGCCGGCCTTCACCAGCCTGCGCCAAGTGGACACCGAACGGTTCCTGCTCCAGGCGTGCACAGCGGCGGAAGTGCAGATCGTATGGGGGAGCCGCGTGGAGAGTGTGTCGGCCTCGTCGGAGGGTGTCACGGTCCGTGCGGCGGACGGGAGTCGTTGGTCGGCGGCGTATGTCATCGGCGCCGACGGCGCGCGGTCCACTGCGCGGCGAGCGACGGGCATCGCAGTTTCCGGGCCCCCTGTCGACGCGTTCCACGTCGTCATTGATGTGGAAGCCGACGAGGGCAGCCCTCTCTTGCGGGAGCGGACCTTTCACTACCGTCATCCAGGCCTCGGTGGGCGAAACGTGCTCCTGGTCCCGTTCACCGGAGGCTTCCAGGTGGATGTGCAGTGCCGACCCGACGATTCCCCGGCGGACTGGGGGAGCGAGGAGGGAGGCCGCCGTTGGCTTCGACTGGTTGTGGACGACTCGGATGCCGGGCCAATCCGCTGGGCGTCGACGTATCGGTTCCTGAGGGTCGTGGCCGATCAGTTCACCGACGTACATCGGCGCGTGCTGCTGATCGGGGAAGCCGCTCACCTGTTCCCGCCGTTCGGCGCCCGCGGCATGAACAGCGGCTTCGCCGACGCCGCCGTGGCCGCTTCAGCGGTGGCAGAGGCTTTCCGTGCCGGCACCGAGCGGGAGCGGGCGGCGTTGATTGGCCGGTTCGCGGAGGCACGGCATGGGGCAGCGCTGCGTAACGCGGCCGCTACCGAGCGGGTGTTGGCCCACCTGATGCCCGGCCCTGGCGGACGTATCCGCCAGGCGGCCGCCGCCGTGCTGAACCCCGTGCTACCCGCCTGCGGCCGATGGATGGAATCGGCGCCCTACGGCGCCGCCGCAGGCCCAGCCGACCCATCCGGGATGACTCGTGGAAGATATTGACGGGGCGTCACAGTCGCGCCGTTCTCGTGCGCCAACAGAGCCGGACGAACCGACCGTGAAGGGAAGAAAATGTTGATACCTGCAGTCGATCGTGCGAGCCGTGAAGAGTCGCTTGAGTTCCTTCGGACCCATGAATTTGGGCAACTTGTCGCCGGGGGCAGGGATCGAGAGGTTCCAGTGGTGGTGCCGACCCAGTTCGTCGTGGTCGATGACGAGACGGTCTTCCTCCACCTGGCGCAGAAGAACCCGATCTGGTCGGCGATGGAAGAGAGCGCCACCGTGATGCTGAGTGTCACCTCGGCGTATTCCTACATACCGGGGTATTGGCGAGCCATCGGTGACGAAGATCCGGATATGGGTATCCCGACGATCTACTTTGCCGCAGTACAGGCGCGTTGCCGGGCTGAACTGTTGAGCAGGCCCGAAGCGAAACTCGAGGTGCTACGGAGTCAACTCCAGCAGAAGGAACCGGATCGCAAGACGGATCCGAGCGCACACGGGCACCTGCTCCCGGGAATTCGTGGTGCTCGCCTCACGATCCTTGAATTGAATGGCAAGTTCAAATTCGGTGGCAATATGGATATACCGCACAGGCGGGCCGTGGCCGACCGGTTGGTGGAACGCGCCAAGCCGGCCGACCTCGAAGGCCATGGCTACGCGATGCGGAATATCGAACGGGACGAGAACGCCCAGGCCACCGTGAGCCGTTCCGATCAGGCCGGCGGGATGTTCTGATTCAGGCGGAAGGTGTTGGTCGGATCGTACTTCTTCTTCAAGGCGGTGAGCCGGGCGAACGTGTCGGCGCCGTAGGCGGCGCGAGCGAGCGCACTCCCTTCGTCACCCAGGAAGTTGAGGTACGGACTCCCGGTGGCATACGGGCGTAGCGCCTCCCAGCTGTCCCGAACCCAACTGATATGACTGTCCGCTGTGACGTCTTGCATCCATTGGCCAAGCAGATTCAGGACAAAACGAGAGTCCCGATGGGAGAATGCGCCCTGGTCGGAGCTTCCGCGCGCGACGGCGCCCTCCACGTGGTGCAGGTGGACGGCGCTGAGCGGGAAGAGCTCGGTCATGGCCGCGGCCTGGGCAACGATCGTGTCGATGGCGGATTCCGGCAGATCGGGAAGATGGTGCGTCTTCCAGTAGGCGTGGATACCACGGGGCGCGGAGGCGTCGAACATGCCCTGCAGAGCACTGTAGGAGATGGGGCCGACGACATCGGCGACCGGATCCCCGAAGTCCCGGAGCGCTTTGAGCGACTCTTCCCCTTCGGCTGCTGTGCCGGTGTGGCAGCAGGCGACGGCGATCATCTGTCGGCCGTGCATCTCGGCGGGGATGAACTGCTCGGGCGGTGCGGAGAGGAACACCACCATCGTCGTCAGCTCGTCGGGCAGGCTGCGTGTCCATTCCGAATAGAAGCGCAGCAGCTCCCCCGCTCGCTCGACCGGATGGAAGATGACCCCGCCGTACACTGTCGGGCCCACTGGGTGCAGGCGGTATTCCAGCGCGGTGACGACGCCGAAGTTCCCGCCGCCTCCGCGCAATCCCCACAGTAGTTCGGGGTTGCCCTCTTCATCCGCGATGACCAACTCGCCGTCCGCAGTGACCACATCGGCCGAGATGAGGTTGTCGGCAGCGACACCGTGTTTGCGCATCAGCCAGCCGATTCCCCCGCCGAGGGTGAAGCCACCGATCCCGGTGCTGCTGACCAGCCCGCCAGTGGTCGCGAGGCCGAACGCCTGGGTCTCTTGGTCGAGCTCGCTCCACAAGGCCCCGCCTTGGGCTCGAACGGTCCGGGCGACCGGGTCCACTCGGATACCTTTCATCGCCGACAGGTCGATGACGATACCGTCATCGACTGTGGCGAAGCCGGCCACGTTGTGACCGCCGCCGCGTACTGCCACCGGGAGACGATGCTCACGGGCGAACGCGAGAGTCGTGATGACGTCGGCCGTGCCGGCCGGTCGGGCGATTACGAAGGGACGGCGGTCGATGGCGCCGTTCCAGACTGACCGTGCGCTGTCGTAATCGGCATGGTCGGGGGTGATCACCACCCCACGCAGGTGACTGCGGAGGCGCTCGACCGACGCTTCGTCGGGACGCGAGGTACTTGCCATCGGGGACTCCTCTGGTTCGCCTTGACCCATGATTGGGCTCCCGGGGTAATGCCGCATGCTCATTGTTTCGAACTCGCTCGGCACCGATCGCTTTTTATTCGCCGTATCCGAGGTTCGTACGGCCTTGCTGAAGATGGATGGTCAGGACGGCCCTGTCTCGGGTGGCGACAGTAGTGGATTTCCTGCAGTACGCGTCAGGTTTTCAGTTGGGCTTTCGCGCGTTCTCCTGATCCGTGCGGACGGGGGGACGGTCGACTCGCTCCCGAGGGGCGGGTTGCCGTGGTCCGGCAGCATGTGGGCGCGGGGTGAGCGACGGCAACAGTGAACGGACCGTCATGCGATGCCGGCGGGTGAGCCGGACACGTAGTTCAGGGTTGACGCGACCATGGCAGTGCGGCACCGTAGCCTGATATCCGGTGAACCACGCACGATTACGTTGGTGACCTGGAGTGCCCCATACCGGTCCTGAAATGGGTTCACTGATTTTCCGAGGCCACACCGTGCGAGAAGTCTCGCTCCGGCCAGCACGGCTTATCGGTCGTATCACTTGTTTCTGAAATTTCGACATCTAGGTTTGCGGGAGTATCGAGGTGTCCCAGCTCAGCCGCCGCCAAGCGGTCGCGTTACTTACGTCATTCCCGCTCCTCCTGGCCGCCGGATGCGGGAATTCCGAAGACTCTTCGGACGAATCATTGCCGCACGGCGTCATCAAGATGACGGGCTTCCCGACATCCACATATCTTCCCTTCTGGGTGATCCGGGAGAAACACTTCGACACCCGGCACGGCTTTGCGTTGAAATACGTGAACACCACCGGCGGTGGATCGCTCTACCCGCCGGTCGTCACCGGCCGCGCGGATGTGACTACGATCCTGCCTCCGCTCGCAATCCAATACGCTACGCAAAAGATCATAACGGCGAAATCGGGTCCGCTTGTGCCCGTGCCGGCTTTCTGGGTCAAGGCAACGCCGGATCACCCCGGTACAGCCATCGTCGCGCGGTCCGGGATCGATAAGATCAGCGATCTCCGGGGCAAGACCCTGGCAACCCACGACGTTGTCAGCGGATTCTTTATGCAGGCCAGAACTTTGCTTGCGCAAAACGGGCTGCACGTCGGCACCGGCGCTGCCGACATCCGATCCAGTCGGATGCCTTTCTCGGCGATGGGCGCAGCGCTGAAGAATCACACCGTCGATGCCGCCCTGATGGACTATGTCACTGCCCTGGGAATCGTTTCACAGGGCTACGGGCATATCCTCACGAATGTGCTCGGCGCCCCGCCGTACGACAACTACAATATGGCCAGCTTCGCTTTTCACCGCAATTTCCTGAAGACGCGGCCGAAGGCGGTCGTTGCTCTCCTCATGGCTACGCTCGATGCGAACAACTGGATAGTCAACCATGAGCAGGAGGCAAAGAACGTCCTTCTGAAGAACCTCGGTATCACCGCGGCGTCCGCGGCTGACTGGGTCGACGGCTACCGGCTCGATGGTTTTCAGACCCAGTTCTATGTTCCGATAGCGCGTTCGACGGTGCCGCAGGATGAAATCGCCCTCCGTCGTTGGGACATGATCGAGCATTCAGTGGATGTCGACGCCATCTACGAATACGGCAGTCTCGTCCAGCAGGCACAGCAAGCCTGGCACGCGGACAGCTAAATACTTGAGGAACGCATGATCGGGGGCGCCGTCGCGTGCGTGCGCGGAGAGCATGCGTTGATTGAGAGAGGTGGGGCAGCCGTGACAGAGAACGGGCGGGTCGGTCCGCGCGCCAAGCGACCGGCTGATGCCGATCAGGAAGGCACCGGGTTCGGAGGACAGAGTGACCGCACGCCAATCGCCGAGCCGGCGCTTCGGCGGGGCGTGATTCGGTCATCGCTCCGTTGGCCGTCCGGTCGCCTGCTCCGCCGTATGGTGGCGTTGGCCTGCCTGATAACGACGTGGCAGCTGCTGGTCGTGACCGGAGTACTCAATCCGCTCTTCGTGGCCTCGCCAGGCGCTGTGATCACAGAATTCCGTACCTTGTGGTCGAGCGGCGTCTATCAGGAGGACCTCGGCACCAGTCTGCGCCGCGTGGTGGTCGGATTCATCGTCGGCGGCGGTGCGGCTGTCATCTGCGGCTATGTGTTGGCCAGCAGTCCCCTTGCGGAGGACATCTTCGACTGGCCCGTCCAGGCCGCGCGCTCCATATCCCCCCTGGCTCTGGTGCCATTGACAGTGCTGTGGCTGGGCACCGGTGAGCTGCAGAAATATGTGCTTATTGGGATCACGGTATTCTTCCCGGTGCTCATCGCCGTCCACGGAGCGGTGCGTTCCGTTCCTGAGGAGATCCTTCGCGGGGCGCGGACCTTGAACTGCCAAGGCCGGTGGCGAACCTTCCGGTATGTCGTCATCCCCATCAGCGCCCCCGCGATATTCAATGCTCTGCGCATCGGGATCGCCATGGCACTCCTGGTCATCGTCGCCGCCGAGATGATCGGTGCGGACAACGGCATCGGCTATCTGATCCTGAACTCTGGCCAGGTCTTCGACACGCCTGCGGTATTTGTCGGGATCGTATCCGTCGCAGTTCTCGGGACCCTGTTCGACCGGATACTTCTCCTGGCGAAACGTAGATTCTGCAGGTGGCATGTCGAGACCGTAGTCGGCTGACGTCCGGGACTTTGCCTGACCGACTTTACTTGTGGCGGAGGAACATGCTGGAAGTCAGGGATCTGACGAAGCGTTTCGGTGATAATGTTGTTCTGGATCGATTGAATTTTGATATCGGAAACAATGAGTTTGTGTCGATTGTCGGCCACAGTGGGTGCGGGAAAAGTACCCTGTTGAACTGTCTGGCCGGTTTGGAGAGCTTTGAGGGTTCGGCATCGGTCGCAGGGCAGCAAGTGGTACCGGGCCGCGTCTCCTGTGGTGTGGTATTTCAGGACTATGCCCTCTTCCCGTGGCTGACCGTGGAGCAGAATGTCAGGTTTGGGCTGCGTTTCACCGTAACCAGGAATTCGCGACGCGAGATGAGCGAACGTGTGGAAGCCCTGCTTGCGATGATGGATCTGTCGGATTTTCGTGGTCTCTACCCGCGTCAGTTGTCCGGCGGGATGCGTCAGCGAGTCGCCATCGCGAGGTCCTTAATAATCGATCCGCCAGTGCTCCTCATGGACGAGCCATTTGCGTCCTTGGACGCGTTGACCCGGCGACGACTCGGATCGGAGCTGCTGAATATCTGGAAGACCACGAAAAAGGTGATAATCCTTGTCACGCACAGCGCCAGCGAGGCGGTGTTGCTGTCCGATCGGGTGATGATTCTCCACGGTGGCCGGGTCCGCCATGTCGAACATATTGATGTCCCCAGGCCGAGAACGCTGTCTCAAAAAATCATCGGCGAGAAGATCGATTTCGTGGAGCGCACATTGGCCGACCTTCAGACGGAAAAGAAGAGCGGTCTTGAGTGAATTCAAAGTTACCCGGTGTCGATAAGGTTGAAGGCGTGAGATTTTCTATCCCGGTACACCGTCGTCTAGAATTGCTGGACCTCATCCAGTGGGATTCATTACAGCCCGACGGAGGTTTCTATTCGTCGAGTCCTTGGCTGCGACACGCTGAGCGGACCGCCGATCGCCCGCCGTTCTACTTCACTGCAGTCGACGGTGATCGCTTGTGTGCGGCGATGCCCGCCTACCCCCTGAGTCTGGAGGCTCCGTTCACCTTCTGCCGTCCAGACCACGTAATCGACCGGATCAGTGTCGAGGCAACGGGCCTGCCGACGGGGTGGAGTAAACAATTGATGCCCGGCCTGGCCTGTGGCGCGCGCAATCCGTCGCATTCCGGGATCGCCGCAGCTGACGACCTTGATATGAGAACACAGCGCGCAATGTACGAAGCCGTCGTCGAGAAGGCTGAGCGCGTAGCCCGGGACGACGCGCTCAATTCGGTTGCCTTCCTCTACGTCGACGCGACGGACGACGGGCTCAGAGCGGTTCTGGAACAGGCCGGGTACGCAGCGCTCCACTGCGAGACGACGTACTCGCTGACGTTACCGCCGTCGGAAGATTTTGCCGGTTACTTGGCTCGCCTCCGGACGCACCGGCGCGGCGGCGTCAGACGTGATATGCGCGCACTCGAGGCTGCGGGCGTCACCTATCGTGTCCGTTCGCTGTCCGACGATTTGGTCGGACAACTGGCCCCCCTTGAAGCCCAGCTCTATGACCGGCATGGCACCGTCGGGGACGAGGCATCCCTCCGCGCCGTCCTCCATAGCATCTCCAACAACGTCGCGGGGCATTCCGAGGTAGTCACGGCGGAAGTCGACGGTCAACTCGGTGGATTCGTACTGATTTTCACGCACGGACATGGTCTCTATGCACGGCAGGCGGGCTTCGACTACTCGGTCAAAGGGTCCTTGCCGCTCTATTTCGGCCTTATTTTCTATGAACTCGTCAGGCTGGCACAGAGCCGTGGGCTTTCCGCGATCCATTACTCCATAGGGGCTGGAGAGGTTAAAGAATCCCGAGGGTGTGCAGGTGTCGAGCAGATCGCTTATGTCAAGAGCTTTGCCCCGCAGATCCAGCGAAGGGTCCTCGATCTCGCCCAACTGTCGCCGCCGCGTTCGTAGCCAATGATGCGAAGGATGCAGATGTTGAGCGAGACCGTCGTTCACCGACTCGCCTCGGCGTGTAGGAGCACGTTGACCCTTGTGCTCGGCGGTCGCTTCGAGCGTGTCTTGCTGCCGGTGCTGGCCATCGTCGGGGCGAACATGACGGCCTTCGGGGCATTGATGGGCTATTTCGGGCTCTGGCTGATAGAGGCGCGCCATGCCGACATAGGCGCCGTATCGACAGCGTTGTTCTTGGCCGGACTGGCGGGGGCGGCTGGGGCGTTCGCCGCTGGGTCTGCCGTGGATCGGTATGGTGCTCGCGGAATGATCGTTGGTATCTCAGCGCTACATGTCCTCGCCACCGCAGTCCTCGCACTCCCCGTCGACACGTGGGTCGGTGTCGGCGCGCTGGTGGCGATCGCCGGCACACAACCGCTGCGCGGGGTGGCGCAGCGCACCCTCATTGGTTTGCTCAGCGATGCGGGAGCGGGTGAGAAGTCGTTCGCCGATTTCCGGCTCGTACTCAACGTGGGGCTGTTGTGCGGCCCGGTGCTGGGAGCAGGCCTGCTGCTTTGGGGCTGGGAGGCGCTCCGCATCGGTGTTTGCGCTCTCTACGCCCTGTCACTGCTGCCAGCCGTTGCGCTGTACCGGGACCGGCGGATCGGCGCCCATTCCGGGACGTCCACGAGCTCCGCTGCCGCCCCGGTGCCTGCGGCGTCGATGCTGACGGATCGTCGACTCCTGCTGCTGCTTGCCGGGTCGGGTAGCGCGTGGACCATTGTCTACGTCTATGAGTCGTTGATTCCGATCCTGGTCGTGAGCAGCCACGCGGTGTCGGCGAGCGAATGGGGGCTGATCTACTCGCTCGGGCCACTGCTCTGCCTGGTGGGTCAGTTTCGTGTTCAACGCTGGTTCCGCGGGTTCTCCACCGCCAGTCGACTCACTGGAGGCGTCCTGTTGATGGGGTTCGCCTTTTCGCTCTTTTGGGAGGGCTTCGCGCTTGGAAGCCTGCTGTTGTTCATCGTCGCTTTCGTTCTCGGCGACATGGTTTGGGGCCCTGCGAGCGAGGCCCTAGTGGTGCGGGTTGCGCCGGAAGGCCGTACGGGTGCCTACGTGGGCGCGGTCACCTCGACGATGTGGGTCGGCAGCGCGGTCGCGCCCGCCGTCGGCCTGCCCGCCCGCGAGCACTACGGCGACGGCGTCATCTGGATCGCCACCGCCGGACTCGCGCTGGTCGCCGCCGCATGCTACGCGAAGGCCAACCAGTTGGTCTGCGCGAACAATCCCTGACACATCCCTTTGCCAGACATCGGATGAGGAGGTCTTCATGGCCACCATGCGAACAGGAGAGCGGTATCTCTGCGCGCTCCGCGACCACCGTGACGTGATCATCAATGGTGACGCGGTCACCGACGTCACATCTCACAGCGCGTTGCGCGGCAGCGCGAAGTCCATAGCCGCGTTGTTGGATCTGCACCACGACTCCGGCACCCGTGACGAACTGATGACGACCTGTCCTCGGACCGGTGAGGACATTCCTTGGTCCTACGCTCTGGCCACGGATGCCGCGGGTGTTGGCGCACGCGGACGATCATTTGATGTCATCGCGCGGGCCACGGCAGGCCTCATGGGCCGCAGCCCTGACTTCCTGGCGACCTTGCTGGCGAGCTGGTATGCCTCCAGCGAGGTCTTTGGCCGACGCGATGCGCGGTTCGCGGACCACGTCGTCGCCTACTACCACCACGCTCGGCAGCACAATCTGTGCCACACCCACGCGATCAGCGATCCGCCCCGCGATCGGTACCAGGGAGATGCGGGCGAGCCGCTGACCCTGCGCAAGACGGGGGAGTCGGAGGCGGGCATCGTGGTCCGGGGGATGAAAATGCTCGCTACGCTCGCGCCGGTCGCGGACGCGCTGCTCGTCTACCCTTTTCGGCCCCTGACCCCGGCGGAGGCCGACCAGGCGCTGGCGTTCGCGCTACCGATCGACACCCCGGGGCTGCGTCTCCTCTGCCGAGATCCCCTGGCGCGTGACGCACGGCTCTTCGACGCGCCGTTGAGTGAACGCTTTGACGAGATGGACGCGCTGTGTGTCTTCGACGACGTCGTCGTGCCCTGGGACCACGTGTTCATCAACGGCGATGTGGAGCTGGCCAATGCGCTGCGCCGGGAGACCGGCATGACCACCTATCAGTGGCACCAGAGCTCGGTTCGCGCGGCGGTGAAGGCCGAACTCCTGCTGGGCGTCGCGAGCTTGCTGGCCCGGGTGAGCGGGCGCGACCGGCAGGCTCCCACCCGGGTGATGCTGGGGGAGATGGCGGCGATGGCCGAGACCCTTCGTTCACTGGTCACGGCCGCCGAGGCGCTGGCGAGCCCTGGGCCCGGGGGGTATCACGTGCCGGCCACGGCCCCGCTCGGCTCGTCCTCCGTCCTGAGCAGCACGTTCTTCCCACGGATGAATGAGTTCCTTCAGCTGATCGGCTCCAGCGGATTGATCATGCGCCCGTCCGAAGCCGACCTGTCAGGACCCGCCGCGTCGCTCTTGTGTGACTATTTCTCCGGTCAGGTGCTGAATGCCTACGAGCACGCGGCTCTCCTGCGGCTGGCATCCGAGCTGACGGTGGGAGAGTTCGGCGGTCGTCATCTGCTCTACGAGCGCTTCTACCTTGGTCCCCCGGATGTCCTGAAAGAGCGTTTCCTGCAACTGGCCGACACGGAGAAGGCGGAGGAGTTCGCACGGGGCTGGCTCGTACTGCCCGGGGCGAAGAAGGACGACGGGAACTGAGCTTACTTCTGCTCTTCTCCGGTCCGTCATCTGTGCTGGCCCTTGTGGCGCAGTATCGCGACAGCCCGGACGAGACGGTCGATGTCCTCCTCATTGTTGTAGCCGTGCGGTGAGACGCGCAGTCCGCCGCCACGGGCCGAACATGCCACGCCTGCCTCCTTCAGAGCGGTGACGGCCGCCTCAGGGGCGACTCCCCCCACCCTGAACGTCAGGATTCCCGAACGCCCCTCGTGTGAGCGACTGGACAGCACGGTCGCTCCGGCCTCCCTCAGGCGGGCGACTGCGTGTTCGCAGAGTCGATGGACGTGCTCCCAGACCGCTGCCACCGAAGCGTTTTCGAACATGGTCAAGGAGGCCCCCATCCCCAAGATGCCGACGGCGTTGAGCATGCCGCCTTCCAGTCGACGCGCAGTGTCGTCGGGATCGAAGGTCAGTTCGTCCCACGCCTGAGGATTGCGGACCGAGTGCCAGCCCGGTTCCAGCGGGCGGAGCAGCCCGAGGTGGGATCGGCGCACGTATAGCACTCCGCTGCCCGCCGGGCCCAGCAGCCATTTGTGCCCATCGGCTGCGGCGAAGTCAACGCCCCATTCCTCGAACCGGGCCGGAACGACGCCGAGCCCTTGGATGGCATCGACGCACAGTAGGGAACCCCGCTCTCGGCACACTTCGGCCAGCTCAGCTAGATCCGTACGCCATCCGCGACCGAACTGCACCCAGCTCGTGGCCACCAGCTTCGGTGCCGGGCCGGCATCCATGACCTCGGCGAAGGCCGAGACCGGGAGGGTACGGCCAGGTCCACGGGGGTGGACGAAGCTCACCGACACGCCGCGGTCCTGGAGCGTGGACCAGGGAAAGGTGGCTGAAGGGAACTCCAGAGCGGGGACCACAACCCGGTCGCCCGGCGCCCACTGCAACCCGTTTGCGATGAAGCCAAGTCCCTCGGTGGTGTTCTTTACGAACGCGACATCCGTGGCGGGCACCCCCATCATCCGCGCCGCCGCCGCGCGTATCCGCTCAATGCTGACCTGGTGGTCGTCGAAGGCGAGTCCGCCGGACGTCGCCAACTCCATGGTGTGATGGCCCATCGCTTCAACAGCGGATAAAGGTATCGGGCCGATCGCCGCGTTGTCGAGATACGCCCATTGCCGACAAACGGGAAACTGATCACGGTCCAGTGGTGTATCCATGCCACCTCGCAAATGCATAGAATAGAGATGAATAGCGGCGGGGTTACGAGGACGTGAGGTTCAGCCCGGTATTGGTGAGGTAGCCGTCGAGGAAGCCGGGCCTGTATTGCATCCATTTGAGCCGAGTCTTGACCAGTGCGGTCAGTTGGTCGCTGGCGTGTTCGGCGAGGTTCGCCAGTGGTCTGCCCTGGGTCCGTCCAGGGCGGCCATCGCCCGCGGCGCGCTGCCGGTGTGGACGGTGGAGGCGTCCTCGGCGAACACCACATCTCTGATGTGGTGGCTGGAATTTTCGATGCGTCAAGCAGGCTGCGCCCATGAGTTGCCTTCGTCGAGGAGTTCGGCGAAGCGGGGTGGGTGCGTCGCCCGCGCGGCTTGGCGAGGCGTTCTTCGAGTTCGGTGAACTTGCCTGGTGGGGCGCTCATGATCAACCGGCAGGGGTGCTGTGTCTCCTGTCGTCCGGTGAGGTGCCCGTCTGTGATCCATTTGTGGACGGTGCGGAGGGTGCAGCCGAGGTGGGCGGCGAGGTCGCCCAGCCACCACTCGTGTTCCCGGGCGCTTCGGCAGGATCGACCGGCCGTGGCCCCGTCTGGGGCGGCAGTGGTCTGCCGTTGCGTTGGGGGACCTGTGCGACGACGCGTCGGCGGACGGGGTCGTCACCGCGTGCCGAGCGGAAGCCGTCGCGGTTGAGCTGATCGGCGATGCCGAAGCCGCCCGCCGCGACATCCGCCTCATCGTTCTGCTCGACTTCGTGCACGTCGCCGAGTACCGCTGGACGGCCGCGCATGTTTTCCATTCGCCCGGCAGCCGTGCGGCCGAGACCTGGGCCGCGGACGAACTCACCGCGATCCTCGCCGGACACGCCGAGTGCGCCGCCACCGAGATGACCGCTCAGGTTGCAGCTGAACGGCTTCCTGCCGCCCGCCGCGGGGCAGTCACCACCTGCCCCGCTACCTCGCCGGCCACCTCGATCAGCTTCACTACGACACCGCCCTCGCGGCCGGCCGATCGCCAACGGCCCTGTCGAAGGCGCCTGTCGTCACCTGATCGCCGACCGTCTCGATATCACCGGCGCCCGCTGGGGCCTTGACGGTCCCGGAGCCGTCCTCCGACTCCGCGCGCTGATCACGAACGGAGACATCGACAACTACCGGGTCTTCCACGCGGCCCGCGGCCCGTGAACATCAACGCCTCTACCTCGACCCCGACCAGCAGAAGTACAGCCTCACGGCTTGATCCCGACCGTCACTTGAGAGGATCCGCACCCCGTCCTCGATCCACGTCAGACAGCCATCCCGGCGGGCGGTCCGTCGCCGGGCGCCGCCCCGCGCACCACGCGGGACGGTGTGGTCCAGCGGACGGCGGCCATACACGTAGACCCCGGCGTAGACCGGACTGTTGAGCATGCAGGTCACCGTCGTCCGGGCTGGACGCTTCCACACGATCTCGCCCCGGTCCGGACCACTTCGCTGCCGCACCCCGATCTCGAGGCCGTTCTCCACCAGGAACCGCACCACCCCCTGCATCGAGCCGATCTCCGCGAACTCGGTGAAAACCAGCCGCACCAAAGATCATCGCCACGAACTTCCCTGTCCACCAGGGACTGTCCGGGGTGCCCGGCTCCGGGCCGTATGGTTCGTCGACGCCTTCTGGCGTGATCACGCCGAGGCCGAGGACCGCGTCAAAGCGGTCAAGCGGGTCGGCCTCGGACTGCTGCCCTCGAAGTCCCGGCAGCTGAACGCCGCCCGGGTGCCGGCCGCCACGATCGCCGCTGACCTCGGCGCCTGGAACCGGCTCCTCCTCCTGCACGACGAGCCCGAACTCGCCGCCGCGGAGCCGGAGACGATCTCGGGGAAGGTCGGTGTCGACGGCCTGTTCCTTGACGTGGCAGGCCGGGACGAGTTGGGCGCCCGCGTTCCAGGAGCGGGCGACGCCGTCCGCAAGGCCGCGCATATCGCCCCGGCCGAGCGGCAGTTGGCGCTGTACGAGCTCGCGG
>Ga0307517_10003620_pt1 | contig 24004 bp, 16 predicted proteins | sample 23_EM_MG_FD_194515 | JGI IMG/M metagenome (GOLD analysis project Ga0307517, IMG submission 194515) | Populus trichocarpa ectomycorrhiza microbial communities from riparian zone in the Pacific Northwest, United States - 23_EM | ecosystem: Host-associated > Plants > Roots > Unclassified | place...
TATATATATATATATATATATATATATATATATAGTCAGATCTGCGATAACGAGTGATTTTAAGCCATTAGGTATGAGTCTGTCACAACTAGATCAGGATTTGCCTTAGAAAAATTATGTGGATAACCCAGCAAATGTATTTATAGATTAGTGGGACAAGTCATGGCCGAAGAGGAGGTTTAATCGCTCCTTACTAGAATAACAACTCAAAAAAGCTATAATTTTTTATCCAACCGTTAGATCATGCTCAAAATTTTAAAGAAGTTTCTGGAAGCTGTTTTCCCTATAATATCCACTACGTCACTACGTGGACTTTCAAATCTTTAGATATCAAAAATATCGTTGAGACCCTCGATTTTGATAGCTTTTGTGTTTTTCCATATTATTTTTGGATTTTTTACTTATTTCATATTTTATACTTCTTTTCTTTGTAATTTAAAGTTTTTGTTTTTGTTTTCTACCTTTCTAACCTATTTAAGGTTTAAGGCTTTTTAGCATATTTTATACTTCTTTTCTTTGTAATTTAAAATTTTTGTTTTTGTTTGTACCTTTCTAACCTATTTAAGGTTTAAGGCTTTTTAGAGGAGGTCTAATTGCATCTTACTAGAATAACAACTCAAAAAAAACTATAATTTTTTATTCGACCGTTAGATCGCGCTCAAAATTTTACAGAATTTTCTGGAAGTTGTTTTTCCTATAATATCCAATACGTCACTACGTGGACTTTCAAATCTTTAAATATAAAAAATATCGTTGAGACCCTCGATTTTGATAGTTTTTATGTTTTTCCATATTATTTTTGGATTTTTTACTTGTTTCATATTTTATACTTCTTTTCTTTGTAATTTAAAATTTTTGTTTTTGTTTTCTACCTTTCTAACCTATTTAAGGTTTAAGGCTTTTTAAACCTTTCAGTGAGGCAAATTTAATTATTATTATTTTTAAAAAGAATAAACTTATGAATTTGAGGATCATTCATCCATTTAAAATATTGTGTTCTTTATTTAATTATTGTTTTTAGCTTTTGCTTGCATCAAATATATATATAGAGAGAGAGAGAGGTTAAAAACATCAAATAAGTAAGGCAACTATCTAAGAAAATCATTCATTACAACCCAAAATGCAACCACCACTAAATTAAGTAGGATTTACCAAGGAAATCAATGACAGTTTTATTATCATAACAAGGTGTAACACAGAAAAATCCTCGCATTATATACAACATATGAATTCTTGTAATTATATATATATTTTTTTCAGTGATAAAAAATCTGCGGATTAATTTTTTATTTATGCTCGAGAACTTAAATGAGCCCAAATTTCATCATAATTAACCTTTCATCTTTACTTGTCTAAATCCACCAAAACATCTGACCTTGTATTCTATTTCTGACCTTTGTCGTATTCCTTCTCTTAATGTATGTTTATTGATTGTTGTTATTTAGAGGCTTACAAATTAAAGCACGAATCCGAAAGCGGCACAGGATTTAATAAATAAATCACAATTCCTAATTTTATTTCTTTCTGCATTTCATGGATGGTGGCGAGCTCTCAGAACTTAAAAAACTTCCCAAACTATTACAGATCTTTTGGTGAGGTTAATGACATGATAACCAGTACAGAGCTTGTTCCCTGAAATTGTTTTATCTTCTTTTATTCAAATCTTACAGAGTATAATAACACAAGAATACTCTAGAATGTAGCTATCATCACCATTCACCAATGGCCGACCCATGGAAAAGACAAACACGAAGACAGTATGCGCAGTGCCAAGTGCCAATAACATTCCAAGACATGCAGCACGAACGAACCACAATCATGGAAGGCAAGACTTGTAATAGCATTACACATGGTTTCAAACACATAAAACACACTAGCAGCGATTAGCTACATAAACCTCTAAGAAAATTTCATAAACCAGCACAATAGAAGGATGCCATCCCATGTATTCCTAAAATGAGATTACACAAATCAATTAGGGTTTTCAGGAATAACGATTCACTCCAATTCCCAGGTTCCAAACTTTAGAAAACAGAGTAAGCTCACAAACGCATAACAGAGACGGGCACAAATGACTTTTTAGTTTTTACAGCACAACATAGAGCCATGTATCTACCTAAACACCAATTGCACTGAACATCCTCCGAATACGGAAAACAAAAGAACATGCATCAAATTAGCTACATACTTTCTCATGTAGCTAATGATTAATTCAATTCACCTGGTCAAATGCGGAAGATATCCGTCTGAAACCGCTCATCATACAACCTCCAATGTCCATATCTTTCAGTGTGGAAAACCGACCTCGGAATATAAAAATTCGGTTTCTTAATCTCCTTCAAATTCTTCAACCCCAAAGTCGCCTTAACAATATCCCGACTCGTCAAATTGGCACACCCAGACAAATCCAAATACTCAAGATTCAAACACCCTTCACAAATCGACACCAATCCTTTTGCAGACATTTTCGAAAACCTCAACTCAAGGTGCACCAAATTGGGCATGTATTTCCCAATTGCACCAGCCTCGCAATCTCCATCTTGAGGGCAAGTATTTAAATAATTATCGGGCACAATCCCTACGTGTTCGGAGGCATCTAACCAATTCATTTGGTTCCGCTTTAAAACCCTAAGATTCGGGCAGTTTCTACCCATCATAACCAAAGATTCGTGTGATATTTCAAAGCAATAACTTATATCAAGCTCTTTAAGCTTTGCGCACTTGTAAGCAATTTGAGCCATTGATGCATCAGTCACATTCCGGCAGCTTTTTATTGAAAGCACTTGAAGATTTGAGCACCTAGAATAAAAAATAAAATTCATAAAGACTAAGTTATTGTATTTTGAGAAGAATTTTCTTTTGTTTTTTTACCTTTCGGCGGCGAAAGTGACTGAGAGATCGGAGCAGTGCTGGGTGCGGATCTCGGTCAGGGATCCGTCACTAAAAGTGATGACGGAAACGAGCATTGAATCGATTTTTCTCTCGAAATCAGGGGTCCACCACCGAGGTGATTCAATGACCGAGTCGAATTGAGTGTCCAGATCGAATAGTGTGTTGAGAGATGGATCCTTGCAGGCGATAAGCCAACCTTTGCACACGAGCATGGGACCGCGCCATCGGTGCTCAAAGGTGAGTCGAGAGAGGATGATGATTAAGCACTCGTAAGTTAACTCGGCCCAGTCGGCGACGAGTCCTGACTCGGCATCCGTCTCTACCACGTCTGTATCTTCGTTACGTCTCATTTTTTTTTATGGAGTCTTGCTTTGATTTGATTCCATTTGCAGGGTCTTATAAAGAGAACAAGTGGATAAAAATGTCATTTTGATGTTTGGAAAGATATAGCTTTTTTTGTTAGCCACGTGGAAAATAGACGGTTGCCATTCATTCCCTGGAATCGGGTGTCACATGCTGGTAGGGCCAGGAGAGGCGTACTGGACATGTCTACCCTCTTAAAAGACACTCATCAACGCAAAAAGATCAGTCGTCTCTGCCACGTGGAAAATACTAGATAGACGGCTAGATTTATAAATAATATAAATTGTTATAATAATAGCCATGTTTGAATGGAGGCTTGTTTAGCCATTTCTTACTTTAAGGGGCCAAAAGTCGTCATTTGATCCGAATCATAAGAAAATAGCTTTTTCTTTTTTAATTCCATCCCCTCATATCATATCATGTTTAAATAATTTAAATTTTATAATTTATTTTTATTTATGTGCTCTAGAATATTGGTAGGGGCTATAAACATCCCAACCAATTATTATAAAAATCAATAATACAAAATAGAATTTAAATTTATAGTTTTTTAAAAAATTAAAACAAGTTAACACTAAAAATCTCAACCCTTTCTGGCTTTTATTGTTCATAGAACATAGAAAACTACAATTTGACCCTTAAAGTTTTCACTTTTTATGTTTGGTTCTTGTTATTTTAGAATTTTATATTTTAATTCTAAACTTTATTTTTTTTTTATTCCGTCTTCAAATGTTGAGAGAGGAAAGAGAAAATTATCAAGAAAAGATAGATAAAAAAGACAATGGTAGGTCGGCCACAAAAACAATAATCATGGTGTCAATAAGTTTGTCTTGGAAATAGAGGTTTCAATAGAGGTGGTGTTGCTTTTTGAACTTGTTGTAAAAAGTAGATCGGGATCTATATTTGTTTTCAATTTGGTTGGATATTTGGAGTGATTAGAGGGTGTTTTAGAATTTGAAATGGTTTTATTGATATTCTAGGGTTTTTTTTTTGGTGTTTTCAGTTGAAAATTAACTTTTTAGAGTCCTAAAACATGTATCTTGATTTTCTTGTCACCACATATGCCCAGAATTTCCACTAGAAAACGATGTGTCGTTTACACAGATGGATGTGTCATTTGCTATATTAAAAATTTTAGGAAAGACAATGAATCATACACTTGTTGAAAAGAAAAGAAAAGGTCAGGCTTGGCATGCTTGGACTTTTTATCTAGAGTCAATCGTACTATCAGAAAAAAAAAATTAGGTTAGCATGTCATTTGCTATATTAAAAAATATATTTTTCTTGTAATTTTATTTATTGTATTTTAAATGAATATCTATTTTTTTATGGTATAACTAAATAAAAAATAATTCAAAAACAAAATACCTCATAACAATGCTCTAGTGTTTTTATATAGCCAAACTTATAGAAACTGAAGGTTATGAACATTTGGATGAGAATTTGATATAACTAGATGAGATTTGATACAAACAAACTAAATGAATGGTACAACAAATGCTTATATGGACTATTGAGATATGTTTAGATCCAAGAGAAAGTATGGTCACACCAGACTAGGTTAGCACCTTAAAACTATAATAATGGAGATCCAGTCGTTGAATCGAACTCAAAATTTTTTAGGTGATTTTTTATGTTGTTTTAATGTGAAAAAACACTTAATAGTTTATTGGACTATTGGATCTCTCCTAAAAGTTAATGTTTGGGTTAATTTTGTTATTTTTCTTAGTTTTTTTTAATTTGGATTTTTGTTTTATTTTCTTTATGCTTTTAGATTTTTAGTTGTTTTCTAATAAATATAGGATTTTCTGGCTTATTTAAAAATCTTGTAAAGCCGGAAACAACCACTATATATTTATTTTTAAATAATAAAATTTAAAATTTAAAATTTATATTTACAATCTATTTCGCACATTAAAATTTTAGTGTTTTATGTGTTATCATTGTCCAATTAGATACCACCTCCATCATACTTTACTAAAAAAAACTATTTTGTGTACTAGTAAAAGTATGTATGTTTATGTATAGTTGAAGTAAAGTTGAACTACTATTGTAATAGAATGAGTTTGTGCTTACCTTATACGAAACCCTCTTTCATTGCTGAAATAGCACGATTGAAGTTTTATCCATTTTTTTACTGTAGCTGGTAATGAAAATTTTGTAATTTTTTGGGTTTTTTTAGAGAAATTTCTTAGAATTTTTTCTTTTTTTTCTTTGTACTTGGTAAATTTATCACTTTACACTTGATTTATTTATAACTATTATTTTCTTATCTTTATTTTTTTAATATTTTTTATTTTTTCCTTTTTTTTCTTCACACTTTTTTTGAATAAAATATTATTATTTTATTCTTTACACTTTGAATATTTATCACTCTATACTAGGCCTATTTATCAATCTATAATTGGCCTATTTATATCATTTTTTTCATTCTTATCTTCATTCTTTTGTAATTTTTTCTCCTTTTTTTTTTGAAAAAATATTATACAAAACTAAAGGTAAATGTTGTTTCACTGTAACAATTGCAATAATTTTTCATTTTTCCATTATGTTAAAAATTAATTTGAGATCTTACACGTCTTTATTAACACATATAATATTTACCTTATTTTATTACATATAAGTATCAGCTTTTTGATTCACAATTATATTTATACTCGATGTCAAAAGGCACGTTAATAATTCCTACACATTTATTCTTTTGCGTTAGAAAATAATTGTTCAACCCACAGCAAGACGAGTTTAATAGAAGTGTTACATTTTTTATCTCATTTATTAATATAAATAATTCTTAATTTATTTAATTAAATGCATATATAGGCTTTTCGATTTATAATTAGGATGTTTTTGTTTTTAAAAAAAACATGTTGTAAAAGCCTATATATTTATTTATTTTCTCAAAACAAATAAATATTATACTTTCATTGAAGTGCGGATCGAAAGCTAGTGCACACTATCTTTCATTTTCAATTAGGGTCTGTTTGGAAACATGTGAACTAGCGTATCTGGTTATATTAAAGATTATATCACCCCTTTAATTGAACAGGAAAGGTGTACCAAATAGGAAGCTCAACATGGATGCTACATAACGATGCTGTCTAATATCATATCATTGTAAAAGATGAAGTTTGCTTGGTTGCGCATGGAGATAAGGGAAAAGCAGTCCTTCTATACCATGATGGAACCATCAATCGAGCATTATTGCGAAGTCAAGAGCGAGCAGATTTTGATCTCCCTCAACTGTTGTGTTACTATTGTTGTGACCGACATCAACATATCTAAGGGAGACTGTTGTTTGTTGCCGAAACAAAAGGGGAAAGGTTGCTGGTGTGTTGTAGTAGTTGTCGCTGGCCTGAGAAGATCTAAAGTGTTGGAGGCGTTAGCTGAACAACTCTTGTGGTAGCGCTATTGGAGAAACCTGATCTACTCTCTAATGGTTGCACAAGGGCAACGTCCTCTGCGATTAGTGGATGACCTTCGATGGCTCTCATAGCAGTAGACCTGTCTGTGTTGGTTGCAGCTGGTGGATGGTGGATGTTTGGCTTAGAAAGTACTACGTCTAGAGTTTAGGGGTGCTAGGTCTGTGTTAGAAGATGAACACGCAAATTTTATTCAAATTTTATCAAAAACTATCCAACATTAAAACAAAAAAACATATATATTCTTAAATCCTAACTAGAACAAACAATTAAGTTTATAATCCACTAAATAAAAGATCCAATAATAACTAAATTAAATCTAATAAATAAACCTAAATAAAATCCAATAACACAAGGATTAGATTATCATCCATCATCTAAATCATACGAACATATAAACCATAGCTCAGGTACGATGTCCCCTTCATCAGGCCTCCATAAAGGCTTTCCAAACCTAGCTTTGTCCATATTACCAAGAAAATGTTCCGAAGGTATCTCAAATCATACGATTATTTCATCACAAATTTGGGAAAAACAATCTTCCTCGCAAGCAAATACCATAAGCAAAACCTACTCGTTTGTTACTGTTATTCAGCAACATAACACACGGTTATGGGAAAGCATGAATAATGAGAGGATAGGTACAAGGCTGCCACAGCAAGCCAGAAATCAGTATCAACTACTACTAGGAAACCTGGGAGGGAAGAATTGGCAATTACCTCTCCTGCATTGACCACTTACAAAAACAGGATAACAGCAAGCTGAAGTTTATTTCATTAACAGAAATCGAAACCACTTTCTTAGGCAAGCATTCAAGGTGATCTTGTAGATCATTCAATAAATTTTGTTCTATGCCAAGATGATATGCTCTGAACGCCTACTGCATGATTATGTAGATCATTCGATAGGCACATTCACTTATACTATGGTTGCAGCACTGCAGTACTTTTAAGAAGGCTCAACAATATAATTTTCCCACGGCTCCCAATTGAGGCAACACATTCTTGGCAACGATTTATGTTTGTAAAGCTGAACAAAAATCCATAAACATGGGAGAAGTAATGTGCGGGTAGAATTTCGAGCAAACTAGTTCGAAGTCTGACTCAATAAATCCAATTGCAAATAAGAAAATAGCAAACCACAAGAGCCTGCCACAACCTAGTCCATTATTTTGCAAGAGAAGTAATAAAAATTAAGATGCAATTGAGTAAGATTTAGAACGTCGTCTCATCCATTTGTAGCTGAAAAGAGGTGAAAATACCAGCAAAAGTATAATTATCAACCCACAATTAAGCAGTAATTCCGTTGATTTTGACGTTGTTTAAACACAAGACACAAATCTCATAGATGAAATGGAGTTCGATAAAACCAAAGGGACTGGTATGGTAATTCACTGATACGCCGGGGCATAAAGAGGACGCCTGCCTTCATCAAAATACTCATCCCGGTCGATAAACACAATTGCATAGAGAGCATAAATTATTCCAGGAACGTAGCCTAAAATAGTGAGTAACAAGCAAATCCAAAATTCCACCTGAAAAAAAAAAGTATTGATAAGAACCCATTAAAATTATCCATCAAGTATATCCAAATTTTCAGATCTCTAAAAAGAAGAAGAAGAAAAATGGAGAGGCGTACACTGCAGCAGCCATGCCTGAAGCAAACACCGAGAGGAGGGAGCAAGATGGCGATGATGATCTCGCAGCAGATCTCACAACGACTTGGCATTTTCTCTCGGCAATATTTGCAAAGGCTGATGATTCTAATCTAACAGTTGTAGTTGACTGTTGGGCTCCTAATGAAGAAGCAAACAAAGATGGGGGGCCTCATAAATTTGTGGTGGGTTATCTGGGAATTCAAGGAAAACTGTATCACCGTCAGAAAAAAAAAAAAAATTCGTGGACACAAACTTTTTAAGCGTAATGTCGGTTTTGCCGTTGATCATTAGAATGCTGAGCTCTGCTTTGGAGGTCGTTTTTGGTTTTTTGCTTAAATTTCAAGTTTTCAACAGTTGAGAAAAAACAATCCTATTTTTTCTCTCTTTTGTTGGGCGACGTGGCTGCGTGGCAACCATATTTCTCTTTTGACCTTTTGACTTCTTCCAGGAGTTACATTCTTTCACTCCACACGTGAGAGAGGCGACGTTGGAGAAGAGGAAGCCGCAGAGGGAGCTCCTTGCCATCGCGTCGGTCATGGTGAAGATTGTTACTGAAGGTGGCGCTTTTAGGATAGGGTGGAGGCCGTGAAAAAAACAGGAAAGAAAAAGGTGGATCCTTTGAAACCCTCTTTCTTTTATGGTCTTTTTCGATTCCCTGTTAGATATGGTGCATGCTTTTTTTTTGTTGCCATCCTTTTTAATTTTAATTGTTAGCTTCTGAGAATTAGGGTTAGGTTCTTGGTTTTCCTGGGTTGTTCGTCCCCTTTGACAGCCCCTATACTTTGCAGAGCTTTGGCTTCCTCTCACTTCCAATCTTTTATCTCCTCCTCTACATAGTGTTAGTGTTACTCGAGTTCATATTTCCTTTTTTTCAGATTTTCATGGAGGGCTAGATCATGGCCGACCTCTCCCCTGTTCGATGCCAACTCCCAATTCTTTCATTTTTTATGAAATCGTGTTTCTTTGCATATTCAATTAGGCTCAAGATTGGCATAATTTGAATCATAACTATTCGTTTCAACAACTTAAGCACATTAGTGATGGTTTTTCATGAATAATAAGGGGTCATTTTTATTTATTTATATAAATCATTCTTTTGAGTGTAAATCTGAAGGGTTTTGAATGTTTTTTGTGATCAGTATTTGTGAAAGATATGGCTCCTCCGAAGGTTTACTTATTTGATGAGATTGCCAAGCACAAGAAAACCGAGGATTGCTGTCCGAATATCTCTGGAAAGGTCAGATCTTTTTCTAAAAGTTTCAATTTTTTGTAGTGTTGAGATTAAAAGGGGGCAATTCTGTTTGGTTGCTGAGAAAATTTGGTGTGAGATACAAGATGAGAACTTTGACTTGTTGTGGTTAGTTTTATTTACCCTTTTGGATTTTTTGTGTATTGAAAATTAAATATGTATCAGTGCTATCAATTTTATTGCATGATTAAGCTGTTAGAAGTTTATTTTTAATGCCTAAGACTGGAGAAGTTTGTTAAAATTAAAGGACTGCCTTATCTAATGCCTTCTCTCGGTAAACACTGAACCAGCAATATCAATACTGCATAAAGTTGCTAGAAAATATGCCTAAGTTTATGGCGATTCACTTATTATTCTCATGTCCATTGTCTGCAGACTAGCTCCATTACAAAATCGAATCCCGGCAGCATGCTCTCTTAAGTAATTTTTAGATGTTTTTCGAAGTAAAAACTGAACAGCACGGCGCATTTAAAAATTAGCCTTTTTGTTAGCATTGCAGTGCTGTCCATTGGTCTTCATTCATTTTTCTTGCATCTAATCTTATAACAACGCATGTAAAAATAAGCTCCTTTCACTCCTTTTCATCTTATATTTCCAGATATTATAAACAACATTTTTTAACTCTTTTTGCTGCTACAACTCATCTATGAATTGCTTGGCTGTTTAAAAATCAGGTTGCTTTTTTTCCCTCCTCCGTTTGCATCACCAATAGCTCTTCACAAGATTTGACATTGTCAATGCAACCTTTTAATTTTCCAGGAAACTTGCTCTCCATCCAGTAAGTGCGCAGGCAAGGGAAAACAAAAACAACTTGCAGAGGATTGACAGAATTTATACAAGCTGAAACATTTTGCTCCTTCAACTCTGATCATTTTGCCCCCCCACTTTCTTTCTTTTTTTTGCTTTTCACTGCCAATGAGAATTCTGCCAGTACCTATTCAAAGAGTTCTGTCTAGGCCAAGCATGGCTTCTCCAGCATATTTTGTTTTTGTTGCATATTATGCTTTTAAGTTGTATGATACAGCCAATGTCTCACAGATTGCCTTGACGCTTCATTGAAATCCTGTTTTGCTGTTGCGCTTTCACATTAATTAATTAATTAATTACTAACAATACACTAAACATACATGTGGGGAAAAGTATTGTAGCATATTTTCTTTCTAATTTGGTGCGGGCCTATAAAAAAAAAAAATTCTTTGATTTTTTATCAATCAATGTTTTTATTTTTTCAATTTAGTCCTTGAATATTAAATTTGTATTTTGTCAGGTTATTTCACTTTTATAATCATAGTTATTAAAACCCTAGCGGGTTGACCTGAAACTCGTGAGATCCAGGGTCCTAACCAGGTCTGAAGAAGAAAACAGGGGTTGTAGTTAGCTCAGGGAGGACCGGGTGACTTGTCGATCAACTATCTGCATGATTTATTTTGAAATAAATAAAAAAAAAATAATTTTTAAATACCTATGGTTAAGAGTGAAGAGGTGGGATAAATTTTTTTGAGTGATTGTTTCCAAAACAAATAAAATAATTTGCAAAACGCAAGACTAGATAAACTAATTTTTTTGGCCTAGCAAGCCAAAAAAATTAATGTATGACAAGATAAAGTAATTTGTTTTTTGCCAGCTAAACAAAAATTAATGTACAAAGCATAGTGGTTTTATTTTAAGAATAAAAAATAAATTATTATTGAAGATAATATGTGGATAATCAAGGATTTTTCTATTGTTTGACTCAATCTTATGAGTGTGAGCATATCATTTTTTATTTTTTAGTTACTAGTTTATATCAAAGTTTATTATATAAATACTAGAAAAAAAATTTATTTTTTTAATGTGAGATGGGAAGTCCATTAGTATATATATTCTATATTCACAAGAAGAAAGTTATGTTTTTTAATGTGGGATAAAAAAACTTGGTTTAAATACTTCAATTTAAAAGAATAAAATAATATCTTTCAAATATGAGATAAAAAAACAATTTCAAATAATCTCTTAAACTTTATTATTTACAACATATATAGTCTACATCCATATAAATTGGTTCTTAACTTTTTCATGTAAAATATTAAAACCTTAAATATATTTTTTTAATTTTCTCGGGTCAACCCATGTGACCCGACCCCTTGTCCATGTCAACCCTCGGGGTGGATTTAATGAATATGCTCATGACACGGATCGCAGGTGTAGCGAATTAACCCGGTTGGCTAGGTTTTTTTTCTTATTTAACTTTTTTTTTCAATTTCATCCTTTAGTATTTGATTAATTAGAAATTAGACTCCATTATTTGTTTTATTTGCTTTCTATTAAGTTATTCTAATCTCATGACCTGGAATAGTACTTAACAATTTAACTCGAGTTGACTTAGGTTGTTTTTTATGTTTTTTTAATTGAATTTTTTTTTAATTTTATCATTCAATATTGGGTCGGTTAAAAATTAAGCTTTATAATCTGTTTTGATTTGTTTTCTATGGGAGTATTTTAACCCATGTTAAATCAAGTTATTTTTTTTTATTTTTTTTAAAAGGTTATCTCGGTCTCATGTCCTTCAACATTATATTTGTTTTTTATTAGGTTGTCTTTGTCTCATGACTTGGGTTGTGGATTTAGCAAGATAACTCAATTGACTTAATTTTTTTTTTTTACAAATTTTATCGTTCAACATTAGGTCCAACATGATCGACTGAGAATTGAGTTTCATAATTTATTTTGATTTTCTTTTTATATGGTTATCTTAGTCTCATAAACCATGTTATGGGCCTAACGGATTGACTTTGGTCATTTTTTATGTTTTTTTAATCGGTTTTTTTTAGTCTCATCCTTCAACATTAGACTGATAGGGAATTGAACTTTATAATTTGTTTTGATTTTCTTTTCATGGAGTTATCTCGGTCTTATGACCCGAGTTACAAGTCTAGTACGGTTACTCAAATCAATCCAATATGTTATTATCTTAATATTAAAAAAAATGTTATCTTGAAAAAAATAAGCAATTTATATTTTTACTAGTCGTCCGGATTATTTTTAAAGCCGCAAAGTCAATCAAATCATATCAAGTCAATTATACATGATTTAATTTTTTTTCTATTAAAAAAATTATTGAATAATTTTTTTAACATCTAAAAAAATATCCAACTCCCAACTTAATGCGAGTAATGCCATTTTATTTTACTTTCGCTAATTATACCTTTTATGTTATCATCTTCTGCAAGAAAAAGAAAAAAAAAACATCAAACACCGCAGAATAGTTGAAAGGGCTCACGCGATAAGTTCGCCACTACATTAAAACTTTGACATGTTCAATGGCCATTGTTCTTCCACCGAAAGCGACAATGATAAGCGTATTGCTTGCTCTCTCCATCTCCATTCTCCACCCATTATCATTATGCATGACTTGTGGCGTTGGTCTTTAGTCTAACCCCCAAAGAACTTCCCAAATCAAACAACAGAGCAGGCCCCATCAATTCTATCTCTGAAGGCATTTCCCTTCCTGGCCACCAGGCCGGATAACGTAGGTGAAAGGTAACATCTACTCTAGCAGATTACAGGCCTACCATATCTTGTCCTATTTCAAACTATTGGCTGTTGCAAACACCATGATTACTAGTCCACGTTTCTTCATTTAAATATGGATGCCGCTGCCGGCCAAGAAAGACTAAAACGATGAAATTGTACAAGCCTGTTCCACAACCAAATACAAGAGGCAAAGAAACAAAAATTGGGAACCTCAAGTCAAGCAACCAAAACTAAAAGCAACTTTATGCAAGATTCCAAACAGACTGCTAGTTTTCCTTGAGGGCAACTGAGAGAAATGCTTATTAAATCTAATTAAGGGACGTTGAACGAGCACAAGTTTTGATTTCTGTGCAATTGACACCAATTTCTTCATTTCATCTATAATCATAATATATGGGGCTATTTTTTTTCTTTACAACGAGAACCAGGAAAACGAGAATTAACCATTACAAGTTGAGGCAAGGGATACTTTTCAGACTAGCGAAAATATAGGTACCTACAACTGCAATAATAAGAATGGACTCAAACCCTCAACGCTACCTGATCCTGCCATATAATCTTCCTCATCCCTGCCCAGCCTGATCCATTCCCGACATTCCTACAAGCTGATAACTTCATATCATTATGTAGCTCAGCACTACCACCTCTCATTGAACTAATCTTTAGCTCCTCTGTTCTCAACATGTCACCATTAACCTTTCATCCTCCCTCTGCAATGAAGTTAAATTACGCCATTAGCCCAAGACAGAAAGGAAATGCACGGTTTCAAAGCACTGTAGTTGATGACATTTGCTAAACAAATACCGAGATTTCATTCAAGTCAAAAATTGGAGTATTATTTCGAACTGTGGCTTCCTTTCCTCTGTAAATCCTTTCCTTCTGGTTCAGGTCAGGGATTGGTGCTGTCTTTCGCAAAGCAGCCTCCTTTCCAATGTGAGTCATTTGCTTCTGGTTTAAGTCAAAAATTGGAGTGGAATTTCGCAAAGTGGCTTCCCTTTCAATGTAAAGCTTTCCCTTCTGGTTTAAATCAAAACGAGGAACTGGTGGTCTCAGAGCAGCATTATTTCCACTATAGCTCTTTTCCTTCTTTAAATTTTTACTAGCAGGTACTAAGTTCTGTGGTTGCACAAAACTTCGCTCCATAGGGGCTTTCTTAGGCTTGTTTTGTGTCAAGTATTTGTATCGTCGTCTCAAAAACCTACAGTTCACAAGATAAACACGACCCAAATTTCAACTTTAAAATCTGATTACAAGTCTATACAAATCTAAAAGCATTTAAAGGCACGATAGTGTGTGCTATACCTGACTTCAGCCATTAAGGTTAATTTTTTCTGTCTCACCATCTGCAATTTCCTTTTCTTCGCTTCTGTTTCCTGAGAAATGCTTAAAAGTATGAATCCATCTATCATTAACAGTTCTATGTTGAAACCTAAGGGTTTCAACACATGAAGTAACTAAAAGAGAAACAAAGGGATCCAAAAAGGTTTTTCTATTCAACATCAAAAGGAAAGGTAAGGAACCCATAAGATGGGAATTATCCTACCAGACATAAACTGGGGTAAAAGCATGTTCCAATAAACCACACAAATTATCAGTGTGAAAGCCAAAACGCATACAAGCAAAGAAAAGAGATAAAACCACAGACACCAAGAATTCATGAATTAAACTCAGGAACAGTTGCCGCATAATAAGTCAACTGATCTGTATGGAAGCTGATAAATGGCAAGAAGCATTCGAGATCATGAAAAGATCCCAAAATGCCACAAATCCACCCTCAGGGAGGCCTTAAACAAGTATTTGGCTTCATTGAGCTGCCTACTTATCCTCTATAGCCAAACAGAGAGTATAAACCAAAGGAAAGAGAAGGTTTTAAGACTTCCCAATTTCTAGCTTAGGTAAGACAAATTTCACATAAACACTGGAACAAATCAAAGAATCAACGAAGTAAGTTCCTGTCTCTTGGTGTTCTTGTTTTCCCCAGAAACCCAAAAAGCATATGAGCAAAGCCCAACAAAGGAGATCTAACAAAACACCAGATCTAGAAACCCACAAAGAAATAAGAATTCTTTGAAACCCCAGAAAAGCTATTACCTTGTATAATTCCTCGTAGTCCTGCATAAGACTCTGATGCTTGAACATGATCCTTGGATCTTCATACATGGTAGCATATGAAGGAGGAGGAGAGTCCGCAGCAGCAGCAACCCCTTTCATCTTCTTCATGGTGTGATAGGAAAAAAAACTAGTGCCCGAAACTGAAAACAAAGAGCTTTGTGTGTTTTATGGACAGGAGGAGAGGAATGGGAAGGAGAAAGAAGGGCAAGGGAGAGGAAATATAGGTAGGAAGAAGGCTAAGAGAGAATTATAATGAGAAGAAAGAAAGAGAGAGTGATGGACAAGATGAGATCGAGGAGGGTGATAAAGAAAGATGAGAGAGAGAGATGGGAAGGTTCTTGCTTTCCTGTTCTCTCTGTGAAACTCTGACCAAGACAAAGAAAACCCAAAGAAGCCCACATAATTCGGTGAGAAAAATGTTTTCTTTAGAGAGTTGAGACTTGAGACAGTGATGAAGATTGGATTTTTTTGGGGGGTTGCAGAAGGGTATTTCAGGCATACTGAATAATGGGTTTGTGAGGTAAGGTGGGTTTGGTTGGAGGACAACATTTGAAGACATCTACTACTACCACTACTAATCTTCCTATGATATCTTCTCTTTTCTTTTTTGTTTTTCTTCTTAACATAAATTTTGGTCCAGCTGGGCCATTGAAGAAAGAGAGAGAGAGAGTTGGGTGGTGTGGACTCTTCATTGTTTTTGAGTATGGGGTGCGTGGAGTTTCCATGTCTCTTCTTTCTTATTTGGATGACTTGTGTTTCTTTAGCTTCTGTATAGAGAGACAGTGAAAGGGTCCTTGCGAGTTTTTTCTTCTTTTCCTTCCCTCGCAGTGAGAGAGAGAGAGAGAGAGAAGGGTGTGCGAGAGAGAGGGTGAGATCAATGAGAATTGGTGGGGGTTGGGCTGAAAAGGCAAAGCAAAGAGATAAATGAGATGATGCTGTTTTTCTGATGTGCTGCTGCTGCTGTTGTTTCGTGTTGTTGCAGTTGTTGCTAGTACCTTATTTTTGGCTTTGGATTGTGGCCATCCTCTCTCTCTCTCTCTCTTTCTCTTTCAATGTGAGAGATGCTTTTCATTTCCCCCATTATTAATATCACAAGCACCATGTCTATTCCTAGCGCATTTACTCACATGCCCCTTGAAGGCTCCTCTGTTGTCGAGGATTCCCCCTCCTTCTCTCCCTTCCTCCTGTTTTTCTTCCCCCACAGCCTGCCAGAACCTTGTTGTGTTAAAAAGTAAAAGATGGAACAAAGCCCCAAATTTGTCTTCCAAGTCGATCGCTTTATCAATTCTCTAGCCCTCCAACACGAACTGTGTTATAAATGGGTTCCTGTGGCAATTCTGAAAAATCCTTTTCTTATTATCCAAATTTAATTCCAGCATAAATGAAATTGCTCATTTTGACCTCGGTTAGATTCAGTTTTTTGGATAAACTCGAATACTGCTCACCCACCCATTATCCCACCTGCCTAAGCCGACTACATTTGGCATGGAAAAACCTTCATGGCCTTTGGTAATTTCCACCAGCTAGAGCCTCCATGGTTGAAATGATGCTGCACCATATTCCCACTTTCACACAAGTTTTTTTCTCTTTATTGAATCAACAATCATGTGATTTACCACCCAAAAACAAATGATGACCACATCCTTTTCTTTCCCATAAATGTGTACCCGTTAGAAGCTTGAACGCCACCCACCATAATAGAAGAGCAGGTAAACATGCAGAGGTCACGTGCCTGCTTTGGTTGCTGTAGATAGATAACCTAGTTTTATTAGCAGGGGTGAAAAGAAAGCGAGAAAAGCTGCATCTGAGCTGTGGTTAGCTTAGCTCCCTCCCTTCTGCTACAATTTTGTCGGTGACCAGATAACCTTTTCTTTTCCAATAAAAAAAATTTCGATCCACAGAGAGATTTTTGACAGGGGGGTGAGGTCCATCATCCATCGCTGTTGCCTTTTTCCTTTGTCTTTTCTATCGGCCCGTGTTAATTTAATTCCCTGGCGAGGTTGTTGAGTGAACTTCCTATGTGATATAGACATGTGAATATGATATATTTTACTTGAATCGATTCAAAGGGCCTAAAAATCAAAATACATTGAGGCTAATATACTATTTTATTGTTGACATTTCCCATTTCCCATTTCCCAGCTCAAAAAAAAAAAAAAATCGTGTGTTCATGGCGATGTTTTGAACCTTGTGATTCGTATCTCTATTTGGGAAGCCATAAGGAAGCAGTAATGGTTCTGAATTCCTTTCTTTTTCTTATCTTAATGGAGGGAATTATGGAGAATAAATAAATTTGCTGGAATTGTGGATTGAGATTGAAAATATTGATTGGGAAAGAAGAAAATAGAAAGAACTGGAGTTGTGACATACACCTACTAACCCGTCTTTATGTCTTTGCAGGTGCTTGTCTCCTTCGTTGCCTGTCATTTCTCCTTCGAGAGCTACTGACCACACCTCCATGGCAGAAATAATTACCCAGTTCTTGCTAGACCATCACAGAACCAGTGATCCCAGATTAGTGTCGGCTCGGAAGGAACAAAAGGTAGCCAGTAGATAACACAGCGTGGTGGCAAATTATAAGCCAAAGCCACTAGATTGTCAAGTTGCCTGCCCAGAAATTGGGTTCTGCCTCCTAGGTTGCACAGCCCTCTTGTAAAAGATGTGCCCAGCAAAGAAGCACAAGTTACAAAGGGAAAGTCCCATGAACTGAAAGGGCAAAGTAGCCGCTTCATGTCTTATCATGTGTCAGTGTCTGCGGGTTTTTTTCCTGGTAGATACAAGTTGTTTGGCATTGTTGAATACGGTAGTGTTTACTTGTGCTCTTTTTTAAAAGTTGTATTTTTAGATTATTTTTTATTGAATTAATATTTATTGATATATTTTTATAGTTTTGATATATTAATATTTAAAATAAAATATATTATAAAATATTTTTTATTAAATTAATATACCGTGTTATTAAAGGGTTTTTTTTGAAAATATAAGATAGATTAGATTTTAGATTGAGAAGTTAAAATTATTTTAAATATCATTATATTAAAATTATTTAAATATATTAAAAAATTAATTTAAAAAAATCAAATTTGATTGAATCCAAATCCAAACAGGAACCAATCAAAACTACAGGCTTGTTTGGAATTTTGATAGTGATTGCGATTTAAAGTATTTTTTCGTTTCAAAATACATCAAAATAATGTCTTTTTTATTTTTTAAAAATTATTTTTGATATTAGCACATCAAAAAAATCTGAAAAATATAAAACAAAAATTTTTAGCAAAAAAATTTAAAATTTAATGGAATGCGGTTTGCATCGCGTTCCCAAACAGGCCTACGGCAGTCGGCCAATGATGTTATTGCCCATTATTTCAATGGGCTGGGTTATTTCTGCCGGGCTCAGGCCTTGACTCATGTAATCTTGTTTGATAACGCAAGGCGAACGGGCTCTCAGTGATGTGGTCCAATGGCTAAAGCATACCCAAGAGCCATTGCTTCTGCAGATTAACCTAGGCCTATCAGTCGGCCCATGAAGAGTCGACGGCTGCATTAATCTACACGAATCTTGAACTAGAATAAAATGAAATATTTCTTCTATTTAGAATAAAAAGAATTGAAAAGGACAGTACTAATGTATGGAAATTAAAAATTAATAATAATCCACACTTTTCCCCCCTTTGTTTTTTAATTTGAAAATAAGAATACAGGGATATATGTGGCTGTGGCCTGTGCATAAAATTCAGACATATTTTGTCTTGGATTACAGTAATAAAATTACTTGTTTTGTTTTTTTGCTTTTCATTCAAATAACAAGTGGACTTAATTGATAGAGTATTAAATCAATCACAATTATTACTTTAATTTATTCTTTTATTTTTTTATATATATTTTTTATTTATTTTATTCATTAATGTTAATTTTTCATTTATTTTTATTTTTTTATTAACTCTTTTATATAAATTTTATTGATTTTTAATTTTATTTTTCAATCCAAGTTTATGATATTTTTTTTTATCTTATCCTCATTCTTTTTTTTTTTTATGTTTGAGTTATTTTTTTTAATTTAACTTTTCAATAGAAAAAAATCTTTAATTTATTTTTTATTTTAATTTCAACCCTTATTATTTTAATTAATATTTTTAAAATTTTTTTTTTTAGAATTAACTTTTTTCCCGTTATGTTTTTCAATATTTATTGTCTCGGTCTATTTTTTTATCCAATTTCATGCTCCTATATTTTTTTCCAAGGTATTGTGATTTTTAGAAAAATTCAAATACTATTATTGTATTTTCTTTTATCATCTAATTAAAATAAAACTAAATTATTAATTTCTGTTATTTTTTTAAATACATTCTCATCACTTCAACGTTATATCTTTTAGGAGAAAAAAAAACCGCAGCATCCAGCAGACCCGTGTCAAGATAACGGTGTTTTTGCAAGATCATAACAATATTCGATTAAAGGAATAGTCTAATCCTTCACACAGCTAATAAGGACGAGCCCCGACGCCTCTCGCTCCAGACAGATTGGATTATATTCGCACCAATCAATGCCAAGCAAGACAAGGGGATAATCGAAAGAGGAAAAAATATATATATATATATATATATATTATTTATGGTTACTTTTTTATCTTTATTTTTAAAAAAATTAAATGAAAATCATTAGTATATAAATATTTTTTTTCTTTCAAATCTGGAGTTTTTTTAAAAGAGTTTTGATTTTTTTTAATGTGGCTGGAGCTCTCTCGAACTAAAACATAGTCAACAAATACACACCCGCTAATCTAGGCTGTCCGATGGAACTACCTCGGAAAATTAAAATTTTCTTTTAAAATTCAAAGCCATCGCAAATACTACGTGGTGTCTTTGAGGCCAAAGGACAAGAATCTAATATAAAACATTTCTTTCTTCGTGAAGTTTCAGTGCAAGTATTTACGGATCTTATCTGGCAGGCATTCTTTCATTTATTACGTTGAAAAGAGCGCAACGCAATGAACACCCAGCCATTTATTTATTTATTTATCATAAAAGTAATCACAATTTTTTAATATTTATCTAATAACACATATTAGATTTATCTTAATCTTACCATGTATATAAAAAAAATTAAAAATATTAACATTAAGTTGAAAAAACAAGAAAAATATGACTGAAAACTTTCAACTAAATATTCTAAATCACAATTAATTTAGCATGTTTAGAAACGTGGTTGTGATTGTGATTATTTTTTAAAGTACTTTTTTCACTTAGAAATGTATCAAAATAATTTTTTTTTAAAAAAAAATTATTTTTGTTATCAACACATTAAAATGATCAGAAAACACTAAAAAAATATTAATTTAAAGTAAAAAAATTAAATTTTAAATTATTTCAAAAATATTTTTGAAACACAAAAATAAGAGATTCGTATAGACTAGTTATGAATCTTTTTCTTAAAACAATAAAGAACTTGTATTATAAACTTTAATTTATTTAAGATATATATTGTATATGATTTTATAATATATAAAATAAAAAAAATTCATCTAATTTGCTAGGCACTTGTTTATAATCTGGAATGTTGCTGTTTCTTTTAAATACTTAAATTATAATTTTAATTAAAAGCCATAGCTGATACCACTTCCACTTGTCTTTTTAAGGCCCACGTGGTTTCTTTAAGGCCAGACACCAAGTCTCTGCGATGGATGCACGTGATTTTAAGGCCCACGTGATACCACGTGATTTTTCTAACGTCGTCGCCTTTCCTTGTCGTGTATCTTGACTGGCACATTTACGACCAGGCAATGTTCATGTTTGAATGTTGAAAAATATTTAATACTCTTTAAAAAAATTAAACACGCATATCACACACACATTTTATATTTAGCTTATTTATCACTATTTTTTTATCTTTATTTTTTGTCGTATTTTTTTGTTTTTTTCTTTTAAAAACATATTATTTTTTATTTTTTATACTTTGAGTATTTATTACTTTATATTTTGTTTATCTATTCCATTTCTTTTGTTTTTATCTTCATTTTTTTGTAATTTTTTTTTCTTGACACTTTTGTTTTATTTGAAAAATTATTATACAAAAACTAATGAAATAATGTTTAATTGTAGCAATAATAATATTGTTTTTTTTTAATAATACGTTAAAAATTAGTTTGAGATCTCATATGTTTTTATTAACAAACATAATTTTTATTTTATTTTATTATATGTAAGCATTAATTTTTCGATTTAAGGTTATAATTTTTATTCGATATAAAAAAAACATGTTATTAACATTTATATATTAATTATCTTGTATTAGAAAAAAAAATATTTAACTTGTAATTGGGCTAGTCAAATAGACTTGTTAATATTTTTTTATATTTATTGATATAAATAATTTTAATTTATTTTATTAAATATTTATATAAATTTTTTAATTTATTTTATTTTTAAATTTTTTTTTGAAAAGCTTGCATGTTATTTTTTTTAAAAAAATGTTAATCGACACACGGTGAAAAAAAACTAGTGGTAACTAGAATAGAATTAATTTGGCTTGTACTTTTATAATAATTGCTCATAATTGTTGTTATAAAGGGCGTCACTGCCATTTCATTTCAACAAACCAGGCACTCTTCCACACCGCAATCTTCTCTCCATTTCTGTCCGATTCTCTCCCTCCATCTGTACTTCTTCATCGGGTCCCTTTAGCGAGGTGAGTGATCCCTGTTCTGCTTGGTCTTGTTCTTGCATCTTGACAGGTAGCTGTGTTTGCAATGCTTGTTCATCAATAAAAACTGAGCACGTACGTTGCCGATTGTAATTTGAGCAATAGTGAAGTCGAATTTTTTATCTCGTTCAAAGTCTTTCTTTTGTTTTTGCAGAGCTTTACATAACTATACTCTTTGATACTAGCTTTTGAGATCATCTGGACAAGGCTAATCCATTTTGTTTAACAAGGAGAATGAACTAATATGAAGAATAAGAACAATTATAATTAATATTGCAATTTCTAATAACAATAATAATATCGATCGGGCTTGGATCAATCAACACAAATCTTTTAAGTTATTACAGTTTATATATGATCATCGCAGGTGTTGAAAAGATGAAAGTTGATGTGAAACAGTCAACTATGGTTCGCCCTTCTAGAGAGACACCCAACAGGAGCCTATGGAGCTCAAATTTGGACCTCTTGGTACCAATGTTTCACGTCCAAACTGTCTACTTCTACAAGCCAAATGGTTCTTCCAGATTTTTCGAAACCCAAGTGCTTAAGGATGCTCTAAGTGATGTTCTTGTGCCGTTCTACCCTGCAGCAGGGAGAATGGGAAAGCACGAATCTGGCAGAACTGAAATTCACTGTAATGGAGAAGGAATTTTGTTTGTTGAAGCTGAAACAAGTTGTTTTATAGATGATTTGGGTGACTTCACTGATAGCTCGAAGCTGCTGCCCCTTGTTCCGGAGGTCGACTATTCGGGCGGGATCTCTTCTTTTCCACTAGTGGTGTTACAGGTACCTTCACCTTTCGAGCCGCGTTTGGAAACTTGTTCTAAACATTGTTTATTTTTTATTGAAATTATTATTTCTTTATATTTTAGATTTTTTTTCAGCTTTTGTTATTAAAAATGACTTTTTTTTTTAATTTTTTTAATATATTTTAAAAAACTATTATTACATTTCTAAAACCTGTTAATGTGTTATGAGTTAATCATAATCTTGCCTTTTCGTAAGAGTAATCTATAATCTTAGGGATCTAAATAATTATATTTATATTTTTAAAACATGTTAACTATTATTACATTTCTAAATCATATTAATATATTTTTTTTAAAAAAAATAATAACAAAAACATAATCAATCTATATTCCATCAAAGGCATATTTGGATGCTTCAATGATTCGTTTTCTTAAGACACTATATAAAATGTTTGGAAAATATTTGAAAATGTACTTGAAATTGTATTTTTTAAAAATTTTAATTTTTTTAATTTTAATTATCTTTTTATTTTTAGATTATTTTAATATGTTATTATTAAAAATATTTTTAAAAAAATAAAAAAAAATTTTAAAAAAAATTTTAAATAAAAAATATTTTAAACTATAATAATCACTTTGTACTTTGGGTGTAAGTGTTATTAAAAAATTTTAAATTTTTTTTTATTGTTTTAAATTTAATTTTTTAATATTTTTAGATTATTTTAATATGCTGATATTAAAAATAATTTTAAAAAAATAAAAAAATATTATTTTAATATATTTTAAAATTAAAAATATTTTCAAAAATAACCATCACACTTCCGATTCCGAACCCATTATTTGTTATCAGCATCGAACAAACAGATTTAATATTCAGACCCTTCTCCAAATTCATTCCCAGTTTCGTACCGAGACCAGACACCGAAGATGACGTGGACATGTGATAACAGTGTTTGAAAATCTCAGCACTTCACGAATGCTCTCTTTCGTTTTCTATCCTTCCCTGTACTTGTAACGACAAAACAAGTAATGAAGCCTTGTTGATAACCTAGGTTTTTTTTTGTTGTCTGTTTGTGCGACTGCAGGTGACCCACTTCAAATGTGGAGCCGTCTCTCTTGGAGTTGGCTTGCATCATATCTTAGCAGATGGGACTTCTGCTCTCCATTTTATCAACTCATGGTCTGACGTAGCTCGTGGCCTGCCGGTTAGCACTCCGCCATTCAACGACAGAACCCTACTTCGTGCTCGTGACCCACCAAATCCTACCTTCCATCACATTGAATATGACCCTCCTCCTACCATATTGAACAGTACTCCCCAATCGCAACCCAAAACCACTTGCACTAAGAT
>Ga0307517_10003621_pt1 | contig 24003 bp, 25 predicted proteins | sample 23_EM_MG_FD_194515 | JGI IMG/M metagenome (GOLD analysis project Ga0307517, IMG submission 194515) | Populus trichocarpa ectomycorrhiza microbial communities from riparian zone in the Pacific Northwest, United States - 23_EM | ecosystem: Host-associated > Plants > Roots > Unclassified | place...
GGGCTGACCCTGGAGGAGGTCGGATACCCGGCGGACGAGCTGCTGGCGGCCCGTAACAGGGAGGCCCGCAACATGCGGACGCTCCCGGGGTGCGTCAGGGCCTAGCGGCAGCGCCGGCCTGGGCGAGGCCGCGCCGGCTGAGCTGGGCGAACGCGAAGTCGGAGACGGCTCTGGCGGCGCTTCGGGCGGCCGTGTCGGCCTTGGTGTCGGCCGGGGTGATGGTCCGGCCGCTGCGCAGGCCGCCGATCGTGTAGTACGCGTAGCGGCCGACCGAGCTGGAGGTGAGCCGGCAGGCCACGTCGCGGCAGAAGTCGGCGGCACCGCCGCCTGCGAGGGGGCGCAGGTACGCGGTGGTGTCCTGGGCCTTCCCGGCCTGTGCCGCGCTGTCGAAGACCGCGATGCCGACGGTGACGGCGACCGTGCCCTCCGTGAAGGTGGCGCGGAAGAGCTGACGGCAGCCGTTCCTGGCCAGGGCGGTGGACAGGGTGCTCGCGGCGGCGGACGAGCAGCTGCCGGTCCGGGCGGTGGCCGTCCTGGCGAAGGTGTGGCCGCCCGTCAGTAGCGTCCGGCCGGGGAAGAGGGTCGTGGTGCTGAGCGGGGCGGTGTCCTTCTCGGCGCTGGAGAGGATGTCCAGCGCGGACGTCCGGGGCGGCAGGACCACAGTGGGGCGGGCGACGGGTTTCGCCCGCTGGGAGGGGCCGGAGCCGACCACGGCTGTGGCCACGACGGCGGCCGTCGCGAGGCCGGCCAGCGCCGCGCCCCCGGTGAACAGCCGCTTGCGCCGTCTCGCCCGTGCCTCGGAGCGCTCGGCGAGCGCCGCCCAATCCGGCTGGTCCTGACGGCGGTTGTGCGGCGGTCGCGGCCCTTCGGTCATGGCGCGGATTCTATTGACCTCAAAACCCGTTTGGTCGCAACGCTTCACCCCGGCGACAATCCACGCCATGGGACATCTTGAGGCGGCACACCTGGAGTACTACCTGCCGGACGGGCGGGTGCTGCTCGGCGACGTCTCGTTCCGGGTCGCGGAAGGCGGGTCCGTCGCCCTGGTGGGAGCCAATGGCGCGGGCAAGACGACGCTGCTGAGGCTGATCGCCGGGGAGCTCAAGCCGCACGGCGGCTCGGTGAGCGTGAGCGGCGGGCTGGGCGTCATGCCGCAGTTCGTCGGCTCGGTCCGGGACGACCGCACGGTGCGCGACCTGCTGGTTTCGGTGGCCCCGCCGAGGATCCGTACGGCGGCGAAGGCCGTGGACGCCGCCGAGCTGGCGATCATGGCGCAGGACGACGAGCCCGCGCAGATGGCGTACGCCCACGCGCTCAGCGACTGGGCGGAGGCGCACGGCTACGAGGCCGAGACGGTCTGGGACATGTGCACGATGGCCGCGCTGGGCGTCCCGTACGAGCGGGCGCAGTGGCGCGAGGTGCGCACGCTGTCCGGGGGCGAGCAGAAACGGCTGGTCCTGGAGTCGCTGCTGCGCGGCACGGACGAGGTCCTCCTGCTCGACGAGCCGGACAACTACCTGGACGTCCCCGGCAAGCGCTGGCTGGAGGAGCAGCTCCGGCAGACGAAGAAGACTGTGCTGTTCGTCTCCCACGACCGGGAGCTGCTGGACCGCTCGGCGGAGAAGATCGTCAGTGTCGAGCCGGGCCCGGCCGGGTCCGACGTGTGGGTGCACGGGGGTGGCTTCGCCACGTACCACGCGGCCCGCAAGGAGCGCTTCGCGCGCTTCGAGGAACTGCGGCGGCGCTGGGACGAGGAACACGCGAAGCTGAAGAAGCTGATGTTCACGCTGCGCCAGCAGGCCGCGATCAGCCCCGACATGGCCTCGCGCTACCACGCCGCCCAGACCCGCCTGCGCCGCTTCGAGGACGCCGGGCCGCCGCAGGAGCCGCCGCGCGAGCAGAACATCTCCATGCGGCTGGCCGGCGGCCGTACCGGTGTGCGGGCGGTCACGTGCGAGCGGCTGGAGCTCACCGGCCTGATGAAGCCGTTCGACCTGGAGATCTACTACGGCGAGCGGGTGGCCGTGCTGGGGTCGAACGGCTCCGGCAAGTCGCACTTCCTGCGGCTGCTCGCGGGGGAGCCGGTGGCCCATACGGGCACCTGGAAGCTCGGCGCGCGCGTCGTACCCGGGCATTTCGCCCAGACCCACGCCCACCCCGAACTGCTCGGGCGCACCCTCGTCGACATCCTGTGGACCGAGCACGCCCGCGACCGGGGCAAGGCGATGGGCGCCCTGCGCCGCTACGAACTGGAGCGCCAGGGCGACCAGCGCTTCGACCAGCTCTCCGGCGGGCAGCAGGCCCGCTTCCAGATCCTCCTCCTGGAGCTCCAGGGCACCACCGCGCTCCTCCTGGACGAGCCCACGGACAACCTCGACCTGGAGTCCGCCGAGGCCCTCCAGGACGGCCTGGAGGCCTACGACGGCACAGTGCTCGCCGTAACCCACGACCGCTGGTTCGCGCGCTCCTTCGACCGCTACCTGGTCTTCGGCTCGGACGGCCTGGTCCGCGAGTCCACAGAGCCGGTCTGGGACGAGGCGCGGGTCGTGCGCGAGCGCCCGTAGGGGCGGTGGCGGGGCATGCTTCCGGCTGCGGGCGGACGCGGCTTCTCGCGCAGTTCCCCGCGCCCCTTCAGGGCCCGGCAGGGGCGCGGGGAACTGCGCGAGAAGGCACGACGGGCTCGCGGCCGGGAACGCACGAGAACCCCTGTGGCGTGGCGCCGCGTCGGCCGAGACGCCGGCGTTTTGACCCGCCCGTGGCGGGCCGGGTAAGCTACTGGTTCGTTATGCGTATTGGCTTGCTCGTTCTCACGTGAGAGGCCGTTACGCCGGTCCACCGGGCCGATGACCAGTGTTCGCCACCGCGGTATGCGTCGCCGCAGGCGACAAGACTGTCGTGATCGTCCGGGTGGCCTTGTCAGGACCCACTCACTGAAGAAGCGAAGGCTATGACCGCGCGTACGTTCAGCCCCAAGCCCGGCGATGTCCAGCGCCAGTGGCACGTCATTGACGCGCAGGACGTTGTCCTGGGCCGTCTGGCCACTCAGGCAGCGAACCTCCTCCGGGGCAAGCACAAGCCGTATTACGCGCCCCACGTTGACACCGGTGACTTCGTCATCATCATCAACGCCGACAAGGTGCACCTGTCCGGCAACAAGAAGACCCAGAAGCTGGCGTACCGCCACTCCGGCTTCCCGGGTGGTCTGCGCTCCGTCCGTTACGACGAGCTGCTGGACAAGAACCCGGAGAAGGCCGTCGAAAAGGCCATCAAGGGCATGATCCCGAAGAACACGCTGGGCCGTCAGATGCTCTCCAAGCTGAAGGTGTACTCGGGCTCCGAGCACCCCCACGCCGCGCAGCAGCCGGTCCCGTTCGAGATCACCCAGGTCGCGCAGGGCTAGTCCCAGCCACACCAACTGCACAGAAAGAATCTGAGGAGAATCGTGGCTGAGACCACCCCCGAGGCCGTCGTCGGCGAGACCGTCGAGACTGACGAAATCGTCGAGACCGCCGAGGTCGTCGAGATCGTCGAGAACATCGAGATCCCGGAGGAGTACACCTCCGAGTCCCTCGCGGGCCGCTTCGGCGACCCGCAGCCGGCGGCCGGCACCGGCCGTCGCAAGGAGTCCGTCGCCCGTGTCCGGATCGTCCCGGGCACCGGCAAGTGGAAGGTCAACGGGCGCACCCTTGAGGGTTACTTCCCCAACAAGGTGCACCAGCAGGAAGTCAACGAGCCGTTCAAGATCCTTGAGCTCGACGGCCGTTACGACGTCGTCGCCCGCATCAACGGTGGCGGCATCTCCGGCCAGGCCGGCGCCCTGCGCCTCGGTGTGGCCCGCGCCCTGAACGAGGCGGACGCGGACAACAACCGCGGCGCGCTCAAGAAGGCCGGCTTCCTGACCCGTGACGACCGCACGGTCGAGCGCAAGAAGGCCGGTCTGAAGAAGGCCCGTAAGGCGCCGCAGTACAGCAAGCGCTAAATCGCGCCCGCTTTGCGCCGTACGCCCCGGAGGCACTTTGTGCGCCTCCGGGGCGTACGCGTTTCGGGCGGCTGGGCGTATATCTGAGGAACTGAGGTACCTGGGGGGACGCCCAGGAGCCGCAGCCAAAGGCAGACTCGGAGGATTCACTGTGGGACGACTCTTCGGTACGGACGGTGTGCGCGGCGTCGCCAACGCCGATCTGACGGCCGAGCTCGCGCTCGGACTGTCGGTCGCGGCGGCGCATGTGCTGGCCGAGGCGGGCACCTTCGAGGGCCACCGGCCGGTGGCCGTCGTGGGGCGTGATCCGCGGGCGTCCGGAGAGTTCCTGGAGGCCGCCATCGTCGCGGGCCTGGCGAGCGCGGGTGTGGACGTCCTGCGGGTCGGTGTGCTGCCCACCCCGGCGGTGGCGTATCTCACCGGCGCGCTGGGCGCCGACCTCGGCGTGATGCTCTCCGCCAGCCACAACGCCATGCCGGACAACGGCGTCAAGTTCCTCGCCCGGGGCGGGCACAAGCTCGACGACGAGCTGGAGGAGCGTATCGAGGCGGTCTACGACGAGCACCGCACCGGCGCCCCCTGGGACCGCCCCACCGGCTCCGGCGTCGGCCGGGTACGCGACTACGCCGAGGGCTTCGAGGAGTACGTGGCCCACCTGGGCAGCGTCCTGCCGAACCGCCTCGACGGCCTGAAGATCGTCCTGGACGAGGCCCATGGCGCCGCCGCCCACGTCTCCCCGGAGGCCTTCACCCGGGCCGGTGCCACGGTCGTCACGATCGGCGCCGATCCGGACGGCCTCAACATCAACGACGGCTGCGGCTCCACCCACCTCGGCCTCCTCAAGGCCGCCGTCCTCGAACACGGCGCCGACCTCGGCATCGCCCACGACGGTGACGCCGACCGCTGCCTCGCCGTCGACGCGGCGGGCGAGGAGGTCGACGGCGACCAGATCCTGGCCGTCCTGGCCCTGGCGATGCGCGAGGCGGGCAAGCTGCGCGAGAACACCGTGGTCGGGACCGTCATGTCCAACCTCGGCTTCAAGCTGGCCATGGAACGCGAGGGCATCGAGCTGGTCCAGACGGCGGTCGGCGACCGCTACGTCCTGGAGGAGATGAAGGCCAAGGGCTACGCGCTCGGCGGCGAGCAGTCCGGCCACGTCATCATCCTCGACCACGCCACGACGGGTGACGGCACCCTCACCGGGCTCCTGCTGGCCGCCCGCGTCGCCGCCACCGGCAAGCCGCTCAGCGAGCTGGCCGCCGTCATGACCCGGCTCCCCCAGGTGCTGGTCAACGTGCGCGACGTCGACAAGACCCGCGTCTCCACCTCCACCGAGCTCGCCTCCGCCGTCGCCGAGGCCGAGGCCGAACTCGGCACCACCGGCCGCGTCCTCCTGCGCTCCTCGGGCACCGAGCCGCTCGTACGCGTCATGGTCGAGGCCGCCGACATCGACCACGCCCGCTCGGTCGCCGCCCGGCTCGCCGACGTGGTGAAGTCGGCGCTCGGCTAGGCCTGTTGGGCGCGTTGGTGTTGTCTCGCCCAGAACCACTTCTGGGCGAGCAGCGTGAGCACGCCCGCCATGACGATCCCCGCGAGGTTGACCAGCAGCTGGAGCGAGGAGCCCCACATCTTCGCGTACTCGCCGTACGAGAACGCGAGCGCGGCGTGCGCCGCCGCGGGGACCGTCGTCACGGAGATCGCCACGCCCACCAGGGCGCCCGACTTGGCCGAGGTGAGGGACAGGATTCCCGCGATGCCGGCCAGGAAGGCCACCACGAACGAGCTGGCGTCCGGCTGCCAGATGAACTCGGTGGAGGGGTGCGGAGCGGCGAACTGCGCCTCGCTGAACACCCCCAGAAGGTTCATCAGGAAGTTGAACCCGCCCGTCAGCACCATCGCCACCGGGAAACCCACCAGCAGCGCGAGCGACGAGCGCCACGCCAGCCGCGGATGACGCTGCACCAGCGCCGTGCACACCCCCGCCAGCGGCCCGAACTCCGGGCCCACCACCATCGCGCCCACGATCAGGATCGAGCTGTCCAGCATCACCCCGCACGCCGCGAGCATCGTCGCCACGGCGAGGAACGCCAGGTAGGTGACGGTCAGCGTCGACTCCTCGTGCGTCGCCTCCGTCAGCGACTCCCACAGGACCGCGTCCGCGCCCTCGCCCGGCGCGTCCTCCTCCGCCCGGTCCGCCCGGCGGGACAGCGACAGGTCGATGTCCTCCACCGCGATCGCCCCGTCCTCCACGATGCGCAGCTCGCGCAGCGAGCGCAGCAGGCCGTCGGCGGCCTCCCGGGCCACGTCGCACAGCACGATGTCGCCCTGCGGAACGCGCGCGGCGCCGGGCAGCACGGCGACATGCGTCGTGCCGGTCGTCCTCTCGACGAGGGCCACGACGGTGTCGGTGCGGTCGGCGGGGACGATCATCCGCAGATGCAGCATGCGGTGCAGCTTACGGTCGGCGCCCGCGAGGGCGGCGTGGAAGGTCAGAGCTTGCGCAGCGACAGGCGCTGGACCTTGTGCTCCGGTCCCTTGCGGAGCACGAGCGTGGCGCGGCCGCGCGTCGGGAGGACGTTCTCGCGCAGGTTCGGCTCGTTGATGGTGCGCCAGGTGTGGCGGCCGTATTCCATGGCGTCGGCCTCGGAGACCTCCGTGTAGCGGTGGAAGTAGGACCGGGGGTTCTGGAAGGCGGTCTCCCGCAGCTTGCGGAAGCGGTCGAGGTACCAGCGCTCGATGTCCTCGGTCCGCGCGTCGACGTAGACGCTGAAGTCGAAGAAGTCGGCGAGGCTGACGCGCGTGCGGCCGTCGGAGCCGGGGAGGGCGGGCTGGAGGACGTTGAGGCCCTCGACGATGAGGATGTCGGGGCGGCGGACGACCAGCCGCTCGTCGGGGACGATGTCGTAGATCAGGTGGGAGTAGACGGGGGCGGTCACCTCGTCCTTGCCCGCCTTGACGTCGGCGACGAAGCGGGTGAGGGCGCGGCGGTCGTAGGACTCGGGGAAGCCCTTGCGGGACATGAGGCCGCGGGCCTGGAGCTCGGCCTTGGGGAGCAGGAAGCCGTCGGTGGTGACCAGCTCGACGCGGGGGTGTTCGGGCCAGCGGGCGAGCAGGGCCTTGAGCAGCCGGGCGACGGTGGACTTGCCGACGGCGACGCTGCCGGCGACGCCTATGACGAACGGGGTGCCGGACTGGGACCCGTGGCCGTTGCGGCCGGCGTCGCCCAGGAAGGTGTTGAGGGCGCCGCGCAGCCCGCTGGTGGCGCCGACGTAGAGGTTGAGCAGCCGCGAGAGCGGGAGGTAGACGTCCACCACCTCGGCAAGGTCGATGACGTCGCCCAGACCGCGTACGCGCTCGACCTCCTCGGCCGAGAGGGGGAGCGGGGTGCGGTCGCGCAGCGCGCTCCACTCGGCGCGGGTGAGGTCCACGAAGGGGGTCGGCTGGGTGGCGGAGGTCGTCGTCGGCGGCACGGGCCCATTGTCGCGCAGGGGGCGCGGGGACGTATCAGCGGTCTGTCAGCCCATTGTCAGTGGCCGGGGAGGACAGCGATCCGTAACACGGAGTGACCACGCGGACCGGCTGCGCTCGCTGGCTTCCCGCTGGCGGTGAGGGCGTACCGGGCGCGGATCTGACGGCGGGAGAATCTGACGGCGGGCCAGTAGGACCGCTTACGCTGTCCCCCATGTGCGGAATCGTTGGATACGTGGGCGGCCAGTCCGCTCTCGACGTGGTCATCGCAGGCCTCAAGCGGCTTGAGTACCGGGGTTACGACTCGGCCGGAGTCGCCGTCCTCGCCGACGGCGGCCTGGCCGCGGCAAAGAAGGCCGGCAAGCTGGTCAACCTCGAGAAGATGCTCGACGAACGGCCCCTGCCGGCCGGGCCAGCCGGCATCGGCCACACCCGCTGGGCCACCCACGGCGCCCCCACCGACGCCAACGCCCACCCGCACCTGGACAACGCCGGGCGGGTCGCCGTCGTCCACAACGGCATCATCGAGAACTTCGCCGCGCTGCGGGCCGAACTCGCCGAGCGCGGGCACGTACTGGAGTCCGAGACCGACACCGAGGTCGTCGCCCACCTGCTGGCCGAGCACTTCTCCTCCTGCGGCGACCTGGCCGAGGCCATGCGGCTGGCCTGCCGCCGCCTCGACGGCGCCTTCACGCTGGTGGCGGTACATGCCGACGAACCAGACGTGGTCGTCGGCGCGCGCCGCAACTCCCCGCTCGTGGTGGGCGTCGGCGTCGGCGAGAACTTCCTCGCCTCCGATGTCGCGGCCTTCATCGCCCACACCCGCGAGGCCATCGAGCTGGGCCAGGACCAGGTCGTCGAGCTGCGTCGCGGCGGCGTCACCGTCACCGACTTCGACGGCCGGCCGGCCGACGTACGCCCGTACCACGTGAGCTGGGACGCCTCGGCCGCCGAGAAGGGCGGCTACGACTACTTCATGCTCAAGGAGATCGCCGAGCAGCCGAAGGCCGTCGCGGACACCCTGCTGGGCCGGATCGACGCGAACGGCCGCCTCACGCTCGACGAGCTGCGGATCCCCGACCGCGCGCTGCGGGAGATCGACAAGATCGTGGTCGTCGCCTGCGGCACGGCCTTCCACGCCGGCATGATCGCCAAGTACGCGATCGAGCACTGGACCCGGATCCCCTGCGAGGTCGAGCTGGCCAGCGAGTTCCGCTACCGCGACCCGATCCTCGACTCCCGGAGCCTGGTCGTCGCCATCAGCCAGTCCGGCGAGACCATGGACACCCTGATGGCGCTGCGCCACGCGAGGGAGCAGGGCTCCAGGGTGCTGGCCATCTGCAACACCAACGGCTCCACGATCCCCCGCGAGTCCGACGCGGTCCTCTACACCCATGCCGGCCCCGAGGTCGCGGTCGCCTCCACCAAGGCCTTCCTGACCCAGGTCGTCGCCTGCTACCTGGTCGCCCTCTATCTGGGGCAGGTGCGGGGCACCAAGTGGGGCGACGAGATCGTCGCCGTCGTACGGGAGCTGTCCGGTGTCTCCCGGCAGGTCGAGCAGGTGCTGGAGACCATGGAGCCGGTGCGTGAGCTGGCCCGGTCCCTCAAGGACAAGAAGACGGTGCTCTTCCTCGGGCGCCATGTCGGCTACCCCGTGGCCCTGGAGGGCGCGCTCAAGCTCAAGGAGCTGGCCTACATGCACGCCGAGGGCTTCGCGGCGGGCGAGCTGAAGCACGGGCCGATCGCCCTCATCGAGGAGGATCTGCCGGTCGTGGTGGTCGTGCCGTCGCCGCGCGGGCGTTCCGTCCTCCACGACAAGATCGTCTCCAACATCCAGGAGATCCGCGCCCGCGGCGCCCGCACCATCGTCATCGCCGAGGAAGGCGACGAGGCCGTCGCCCCCTACGCCGACCACCTGATCCGCATCCCGGCCACGCCGGTGCTCCTCCAGCCGCTCGTCGCCACCGTGCCGCTGCAGGTCTTCGCCTGCGAGCTTGCCACCGCCCGCGGCAACGAGGTCGACCAGCCGCGCAACCTCGCCAAGTCGGTGACGGTGGAGTGATCGTCGGCGTGGGCATCGACGTAGCCGAGATCGACCGCTTCGCTGCCGCGCTGGAGCGTACGCCCGGCATGGCGAAGCGGTTGTTCCTGGACCGTGAGCTCTATCTTCCCGGGGGCGCGCGCCGGGGCATCGCCTCCCTGGCGGCCCGCTTCGCGGCCAAGGAGGCGCTGGCCAAGGCGCTGGGCGCCCCGGCCGGGCTGCTGTGGACCGACGCGGAGGTCGTCACGGAGGACTCCGGGCAGCCCAGGCTCGTGGTGACGGGGACGGTGGCGGCGCGGGCGGAGGAACTGGGCGTGCGGAGCTGGCATGTCTCGCTCAGCCACGACGCGGGGGTCGCGTCGGCGGTGGTGATCGCGGAGGGCTGATTTCAGCCCGTTCGTCACGCGCGCACGTCGCGCCACGCGTCCGGGAGCGCCAGCGCCACTTCGAGCGCGGCCAGCGGCGCACCCACCGCGCCGGAGGCGATCCGCGCCGCCAGGCCGTGCAGGTACGCCCCGACGGACGCGGCGTCGCGCGCGCCGAGCCCGGCCGCCAGCAGCGAGCCGGTGACCCCGGAGAGGACGTCGCCGCTCCCGGCGGTGGCGAGCCAGGCCGTGCCGGTGGGGTTGACCCGAACGGGGGAACGGGCGCCGGTGTCCGCGACGAGCGTCGTGGAGCCCTTGAGGAGGGCGGTGGCGCCGTAACGGTCGGCCAGAGCGCGTACGGACGCCAGACGGGCGCCCTCGACCTGCTCGCGGGGCACCCCGAGGAGCGCGGCGGCCTCGCCCGCGTGCGGGGTGAGGAGGGTGGCGGCGGAACGGGACCGCAGCGCGGAGCGGTCGAGGAGGCGGAGGCCGTCGGCGTCGACGAGGACGGGGACGTCGGAGGCGAGGACGTCGGCGACGGACTGCCGGGCCTCGGGGGTGTCGCCGAGGCCGGGGCCGACGACCCAGGCCTGGACGCGGCCGGCGTGGCGCGGCGGCCCGGCGGAGACGAGGGTCTCGGGGAAGCGGGCGAGCACCGCGTCGGCGCCCGGCCCGACATACCGCACGGCCCCCGCCCCGCCCCGCAGCGCGCCCGCGACGGCCAGGACGGCGGCGCCGGGGTAGCGCTCGGAGCCGGCGACGATGCCGACGACGCCGCGCCGGTACTTGTCGCTCTCCCCGGTGGGCAGCGGCAGCAGCGCGGCGACGTCGGCGTGCTGCAGGGCCTCCAGTTGCAGGGCCTCCGGTTCGCCGGAGGCGGGCGGCAGCGTGGCGTCGAGCCCGATGTCGACGAGCCGCAGCGCGCCCGCGTACCCGGCGGCCGGGTCGATGAGCAGCCCCGGCTTGTACGTGCCGAAGGTCACCGTCATGTCGGCCCGCACGGCCGCGCCCCGCACCTCACCGGTGTCCGCGTCCACCCCGCTGGGCAGGTCGACCGCCACCACGACCGCCCGGGAGGCCTGCGCCGCCGCGGCGAGCGGCACCGCCTCCGGGCGCAGCCCGCCCTTGCCGCCGATGCCCACGATGCCGTCCAGCACGAGATGCGCCCGCCCGGTCAGCGGCTCCGCGCCGTCCGGCCCCACCGCCCGGCCCCCGGCGGCCCGCAGCGCGGCCAGTCCGCCCTGGTGGGCCCGCTCCGGGGCGAGCAGCACGGCCGTCACCGCGGCCCCGCGCCGGGCCAGCCGGGCCCCCGCGTAGAGGGCGTCGCCGCCGTTGTCGCCGCTGCCGGCCAGCACCACCACCCGGGCGCCGTACGCGCCGCCGAGGGCGGTCACGCAGGCCGCCGCGAGGCCGGCCGCGGCGCGCTGCATGAGCGCGCCTTCGGGTACGCGGGCCATGAGCGCCCGCTCGGCGCTCCGTACGGTCTCAACGCTGTACGCGTGCCTCATGGGCACCCATTCAACCGGAAGAGAGCCCGAGCCTGACAAACTGGTGCCGATGGAAGACACGAACACACGCGCCAGGGCCACGATCGACCTGGCCGCGCTCCGCGCCAATGTGGCGGCACTGCGCGCCCGCGCGCCCCGCTCGGGGCTGATGGCCGTGGTCAAGGCGGACGCCTACGGCCATGGCGCGCAGCCCTGCGCCCGCGCGGCGCTGGACGCGGGCGCGTCGTGGCTCGGCACGGCCACCCCGCAGGAGGCGCTGGCCCTGCGCGCGGCCGGGATCACCGCGCCCGTGCTGTGCTGGCTGTGGACGCCGGGCGGCCCGTGGCGGGAGGCGGTCGAGGCGGACATCGACGTCTCGGTGAGCGCGATGTGGGCCCTGCGCGAGGTCATGGCCGCCGCCCGCGCCGCCGGCCGCCCGGCCCGCGTACACCTCAAGGCCGACACCGGCCTGGGCCGGGGCGGCGCGCAGCCCGCGGACTGGCCGGAGCTGACGGCCGCCGCCCGGGCCGCCGAGAAGGACGGGCTGCTCCGGGTGACCGGCCTGTGGTCGCACTTCGCCTGCGCCGACGAGCCCGGCCACCCCTCCAACGCCGCCCAGCTCACCGCGTACCGCGAGAGCCTGGCCACCGCCGAGGCCGCAGGGCTCCGCCCCGAGGTGCGGCATCTCGCCAACTCCCCGGCGACGCTGACCCTTCCTCAGTCGCACTACGACCTGGTCCGCACCGGCATCGCCATGTACGGCATCTCGCCGGTCCCCCAGCTCGGCGGCCCCGCCGACTTCGGGCTGCGCCCGGTCATGAGCCTGACCGCCCGCCTCGCCCTGGTGAAGGCCGCCCCGGGCGGCCACGGCATCTCGTACGGGCACCACTACGTCACCCCGGGCACGACGACCCTGGCGCTCGTCCCGGTCGGCTACGCGGACGGCATCCCGCGCCACGCCTCCAACGAGGGCCCCGTGCTGGTGGCCGGCAAGTGGCGGACGATCGCCGGCCGGGTCGCCATGGACCAGTTCGTGGTCGATCTGGGCGGGGACTCAGCCGCCGCCGGGGACGAGGCAGTACTGTTCGGCCCGGGTGACCAGGGCGAGCCGACCGCCGAGGACTGGGCGCAGGCCGCGGGCACCATCGCGTACGAGATCGTCACTCGGATCGGGACCCGGGTGCCGCGCGTCTACGTGGGTAAGTAGCGCGTAGCCAAAGGGAGCAACGGAACGACCATGAGCGACAGCGGCACGACAACGGGGATCACGGGCATACGCACGAAGGCCGGCTGGGTCGGTGCGGCCATCGGGGTGGTCGCGGCGGGGGCCGCGGCCGGCGTGGCGCTGGAGCGCGCGACCGTCGGGCGGGGGATACGCCAGAAGGCGCGCCTCGCGCTGGACGCGACCGGGCCGTACGGGAGCCTGCGCGGGACGCCGGGGCGGGTGGCGGCCGAGGACGGCACGGAGATCTACTACGAGATCGACGAGGTCGACGAGAGCGCCGCCGTCCCCTCCCCGCCCGCCCGCCGCCGCCGTCTCAAGCTCGGCCGCTTCCGCCGCAACGGCGCGTCCGCGCCGCTGACGCTGGTCTTCAGCCACGGCTACTGCCTCAACCAGGACGCCTGGCACTTCCAGCGGGCCGCGCTGCGCGGCATCGTCCGGGCCGTCTACTGGGACCAGCGCAGCCACGGCCGCTCCGAGCACGGCCGCGACCAGGCCGAGGGCGGGCCGGCGACCATCGACCAGCTCGGCCGGGACCTGAAGCGGGTCATCGACGCGGCCGCGCCGGAGGGGCCGCTGGTGCTGATCGGGCACTCGATGGGCGGCATGACGGTCATGGCGCTCGCCGAGCAGTTCCCCGAGCTGATCCATGAGCGGGTGGCCGGGGTGGCCTTCGTCGGCACGTCCTCCGGGAAGCTCGCCGCGGTGACCTTCGGGCTGCCGGCAGTGGGCGCGCGGGCGTTCCGGGTGCTGGCGCCGGGGGTGCTGCGGTTGCTGGGCGCGCAGGCGGACCTGGTGGAGCGGGGGCGGCGGGCGACCGCGGATCTGTTCGCGGGGATCATCAAGCGGTATTCGTTCGGCTCCGACGACGTGGACCCGGCGGTGGCGCGGTTCGCGGAGCGGATGATCGAGGCGACGCCGATCGATGTCGTCGCCGAGTTCTACCCGGCCTTCACCGAGCACGAGAAGGCCGAGGCGCTCGATGTGCTCGACGGCCTGCCGGGGCTGGTGCTGGCCGGCGACAAGGACCTGCTGACGCCCAGCGAGCACAGCCGGGCCATCGCGGAACGGCTGCCCGACACCGAGCTGGTCATCGTCCCCGACGCCGGGCACCTGGTCATGCTGGAGCACCCCGACCTCGTCAACGGCCACCTCGCCGCGCTGCTGGCCGAGGCCGCCGACGCCGCCCGCGCGCCGCTGCCGCAGGCCCTGCGCGAGCTGGCCGGCACGGCTCTCGACGGTGCCCGGCCCGCGTAGCATTCGGGCACATGGCCATGGAAGCACGCATCACCGTCAAGACCCCCGAGCACATGAAGGAGCTGGGCCGTCGGCTCGCCGCTCTGCTCGGCCCCGGCGACCTCGTCCTCCTCAGCGGCGAGCTCGGCGCCGGCAAGACCACCCTCACCCGCGGCCTCGGGGAAGCCCTCGGCGTCCGGGGCGCGGTGACCTCCCCGACCTTCGTCATCGCCCGGGTCCACCCCTCGCTGCGCGGCGGGCCCGCCCTCGTCCACGTCGACGCCTACCGGCTGGGCGGCGGCCTCGACGAGATGGAGGACCTCGATCTGGACGTCTCCCTCCCCGAGTCCGTCGTCGTCGTCGAATGGGGCGAGGGCAAGGTCGAGGAGCTCTCCGAGGCCAGGCTCCAGGTCGTCATCCACCGCGCCGCCGGCGAGGCCGAGCTCGGCGTCGACGACCACGACATCCGCGAGGTGACCGTCACCGGCGTCGGCCCCCGCTGGGCGGGCCGCGACCTGTCAGGGCTGGCCGCGTAGACATTCCGACATGGTGTCGGGAAGATGTTGCGTACGGCACCCTTTACGTGTTCTTCTGGAGGCCAAGGACAGGTTAGGGCTGCCTAACCACATTGCCCCAGGAGGCATCCATGTCGGCCCAAGGCACCACGGACGCGGTCGGCGCCCACGCGGCGCCGAGTGGCTATTCGGTACGGGATCTGCTGGCGGCGGGCCCGGCGGCGAGTGTCATCTGTACGCCGCCTCCGGAGCCGGAGGCGGGGGCTGCCGCCGAGGGTGACGACGACGAGGCCTAGCGGCTTCACTCGTTCGGCGGGTGTTTCTGCTTCGGCTCGTCGCTATGCGACGACGACGACCTTCGTGCCGATCACGGCCAGCTCCCACAACGCCGCGCCGTCCGCGCGCCGCTCACGGATGCCGCCGGTCTGCTTCGAGGGGTCGACCGACGGCTGCGAACCGTCCTGCGCCGCGCTGAAGCCGATGATGACGCCGCTGGCGGTCGCGAAGCGGACGACGTGCTCGATGGCGACCCCGTCGCCTCCTGTGCCGACCCGGGTGCGCGAGGTGACGGTGTAGGTGGCCTTCGCGGGGTCGACCGTGCCCGGGGCGACGGTGAAGGTGCGGGTGGCCTTGCCGGTGTCGCCGACGAGCCAGACGCGGTCGGCGCCGAGGGAGTAGACGACGCGCAGGCCGTTGCCGGAGCCGGCCGGAAGCGGGTCGGCGGCCGCGGTCCGGGAGGGGGAGGCGGAGGCCGAGCCGGAGGGGGCGGAGGACACCGAGGGGCCGGAGGCGTCGGGCGCGGTGCCCGCTGCCTGGACGGCGAGGACCGAGATCGCGGCGAGGGCTGCCACGGTGAGGCCGGCCACGATGGTCCCCGAACCGATCCTTGCCACGGTGTGCGCTCCTCGTCAATCACGGTAACGGTCCCGACATTAACAGCCGCCAACAGCGGTCGCCGCGCGCCGTACGCTTGTCACCGTGCTGCTCCTCGCCTTCGACACCGCCACCCCCGCCGTCACCGCCGCGCTCCACGACGGACGCGACGTGCTCGCCGAGTCCACCGAGGTCGACGCCCGGCGGCACGGCGAACTGCTGATGCCCGCCGTCGACCGGGTGCTGCGCGAGGCCGACGTCAAACTCGACGCCGTCACCGGCATCGTCGTCGGCGTCGGCCCCGGCCCCTACACCGGGCTGCGGGTCGGGCTCGTCACCGCCGCCGCCCTCGGCGACGCGCTGGGCGTCCCGGTGCACGGCATCTGCACGCTGGACGGCATCGCGTACGCCGCCGGGCTGGACGAGCCGTTCACCGTCGCGACCGACGCCCGCCGCAAAGAGGTCTACTGGGCCCGCTACGACAGCGCGCGCTCCCGGGCCACCGACCCCGCCGTGGACCGGCCCGCCGACATCGCCGAACTGGTCGCGGGCCTGCCGTCGGTGGGCGCCGGGGCCGAGCTCTACCCCGAGGTGTTCACGCAGCTGCGCCCCGGCTTCCCCGTCCACCAGTCGGCCGCCGCGCTGGCCGCGCTCGCGGCCGTGAAGCTGGCGGAGGGCGAAGCCTTCCTGCCGCCGCTGCCCCTGTACCTGCGCCGGCCGGACGCCCAGGTGCCCGCCGGCTACAAGGCGGTCCTGCCGAAGTGACCGAAGTGACCGAAGTGACGGCGGCACTGCGCGAGATGCGCTGGTGGGACATAGACCCGGTGATGGAGCTGGAGCACGAGCTCTTCCCGGACGACGCCTGGTCGCGCGGCATGTTCTGGTCCGAGCTGGCCGAGGCCCGGCACCCGGACGCGACCCGGCACTACGTCGTCGCGGAGCACGAGGCCGACGGGCGGATCGTCGGCTACGCCGGACTCGCGGCCGTCGCCGGGACCGGCGACGTACAGACCATCGCGACCGCCCGCGACCAGTGGGGCACCGGCCTGGGCGCGCGGCTGCTGACCGAACTGCTGCACCAGGCCACCGCCTTCGAGTGCCACGAGGTGCTGCTCGAAGTGCGCGTCGACAACATCCGCGCCCAACGGCTCTACGAGCGCTTCGGCTTCGAGCCGATCGGCTTCCGCAAGGGCTACTACCAGCCGGGCAATGTCGACGCCCTCGTCATGCGCCTCTCGGATCTGCAAGGAATTGGTGACACCCATGGCTGACGAGCCACTCGTCCTCGGCATCGAGACCTCCTGCGACGAGACCGGCGTCGGCATCGTCCGCGGCCACACCCTGCTCGCCGACGCCATCGCCTCCAGCGTGGACGAGCACGCCCGCTTCGGCGGCGTCGTCCCCGAGGTCGCCAGCCGTGCCCATCTGGAGGCGATGGTCCCCACCATCCAGCGCGCCCTGAAGGAGGCCGGCGTCACCGCCGCCGACCTCGACGGCATCGCGGTGACCGCGGGCCCCGGGCTCGCGGGCGCGCTGCTGGTCGGCGTCTCCGCGGCCAAGGCGTACGCGTACGCGCTCGGCAAGCCGCTCTACGGGGTCAACCACCTCGCCTCGCACATCTGCGTCGACCAGCTCGAACACGGGCCGCTGCCCGAGCCGACGATGGCCCTGCTGGTCTCCGGCGGCCACTCCTCGCTGCTGCTCGCCCCGGACATCACCTCCGACGTCCGCCCCCTCGGCTCCACCATCGACGACGCCGCCGGTGAGGCGTTCGACAAGGTCGCCCGCGTCCTCGGCCTCGGCTTCCCCGGCGGGCCGGTCATCGACCGCTACGCGCGCGACGGCGACCGGGCCGCCATCCGCTTCCCGCGCGGGCTGACCGGTGGTCATGACCCCGTCTACGACTTCTCGTTCTCCGGGCTCAAGACCGCCGTCGCCCGCTGGGTCGAGGGCAAGCGCCGCGAGGGCCTGGACGTTCCGGTCGCCGATGTGGCCGCGTCCTTCCAGGAGGCGGTCGTGGACGTCCTCACGCGCAAGGCGGTGCGCGCGTGCAAGGACAACGGCGTCGACCACCTGATGATCGGCGGCGGCGTCGCGGCCAATTCCCGCCTGCGCGTGCTGGCCCAGGAACGCTGCGACAAGGCCGGCATCGTCCTGCGCGTGCCGCGCCCCGGCCTGTGCACCGACAACGGCGCCATGGTGGCCGCCCTGGGCGCCGAGATGGTCGCCCGCGGCCGTCCCGCCTCCTCGTTCGACCTGGGCGCCGACTCATCGCTCCAGGTCACCGAGATCTCCGTATGACCGTCGCCCTCATGTGGGAGGCCCGCGCCGCCGACGGGCGGGGCGCCGAACTCCTCGCATGGACGCATGCGCAGGCGCTCGCGGGACCGCCCATGCGCCCCCTGCGCAGGGAGGCCTTCACCGCCCCCGGAGACCGTGTGCTGGTCATCACCTGGTGGGACGCGCCCTACGACGCCGAGTTGCCGGAACTCCCCGAGCCCCCCGGAGAGCTGGCCGGGCGCGCGCCGCACCGCTGGCGCTTCGAGTCGCTCGGGGCGGAACCCGGGGCGGAACCCGGAGCGGAATGAGTTCGGTCACTTTCCGGTCCTAATCGGCCAAATGGGCGTTTACGCTCGCCGCATGACGGAAATGGCAGCGCCACGGGCGCGTACCGGTGGCCCTTCGGGTGACGACGGCATGAAGCTGCTTGAGCATGCGCTCGGCTGGGCCCTCGTCGTGGTCGTCGCGATGCTCGTGACCGGCCTGGGGCTCATGTAGCCGCTGTAGCCGCGGCGGGCTGCCCGATGAGCATCGAGGGCGCTCCCGCCACCCGGGTCAGGATGATCACGCAGGAGTTCGGCCCCGACAGCTTGAGCTTCCTGCGCAGGTCGTCCGGCTCGATCGCCGAGCCCCGCTTCTTGATCACGGCCACGCCGATCTCCCGCTTGCGCATGAGCGCCTTCAACGACTTGAGGCCGAACGGCAGCACATCGGTGATCTCGTACGCGCTCGCATACGGCACCGGCCGCAGCTCGTCGGCCGTCACATAGGCGATCGTCTCGTCGATCAGCCCGCCGCCCACCGCCTCGGCGGCCTCGGCCACCAGGTGTGCCCGGATCACGGCCCCGTCCGGCTCGTACAGCCACCGCCCCACCGGCCGCACGGCCGGGTCCGGCAGGCCCCGCCCCACCACCGAGATCCCGCCGGGCAGCAGCGTGGCCCGCCGCGTCCCAGGCTCCGTGCCGAACCAGAGCACGGCCTCCTTCACATCGCCGCCGTCCGAGATCCACTCCGCCTCCGCCTCGGCCGGCACCGCCTCGTGCGGCACCCCGGGCGCGATCTTCAGCGCGGCGAACGGCGCCTTGCGCGCGGCCCCCACCGCCCACGACAGCGGCGGCGAATACGCCTCCGGGTCGAAGATCCGGCCCCGCCCGCCCCGCCGCGCCGGGTCCACGAACACCGCGTCGTACGCCCCCGTGTCCACCTCGGCCACATCCGCGCACCGCACCTCGATCAGCGCGTCCAGCCCCAGCGCCTCCGCGTTGGCCTTCGCCACCGCGCAGGTCAGCGGATCGCGGTCCACCGCCAGCACCTCCACCCCGGCCCGCGCCAGCGCGATCGCGTCCCCGCCGATCCCGCAGCACAGATCGGCCACCCCGCGCACGCCGAGCGCCGTGAACCGGCCCGCCCGGTACGCCGCGACGGACGTCCGCGTCGCCTGCTCGACCCCGTTCGGCGTGAAGTACATCCGGTACGCGTCCTCGCCGAACTTCGCCACCGCCCGCTGCCGCAGCCGCGCCTGCGCCAGGGCGGCCGACACCAGCCCCGCCGGGTGCTCACGGCGCAGCCGGGTCGCCACGGCCAGCTCCTGGCCCGGGTCGTAGTCCCGCAGGGAGGCGAGCAGGGCCTGCCCCTCGGCGGTCAGCAGGGCGGAGAAGGCGTCAGGGTCCACACGCCCATTGTCGCAAGCGGGCTGCGTCGGTTACGCGACGGCGACCGCCGCCAGACCGCAGAGCCCCGCCACCAGCCACTGCACCCCTGCCGTGACCGGCCGCCGCCTGCGCCCGCAGGCGTACGCGACGATCGCCACGACGAGCGCGGCGGCGCCGAAGGCGACGGTGAGGGTCCAGCCGGTGTCCGGGGCGCGGTCGGCGCCTTGCGCGAGCCGGCTGAGCCCGTAGAGGAGCGAGCCCAGGCAGAGCGCGCCGGCCTCGGCGGCGAACAGGACGAAGGCGAGGAGGCGGTCGCCGAGGCGGTAGGACGGGGCGGTTGGCATGAGGGGAGGCTGCCCCGGAACCATGGGATCCGACCCGGCGTTGTCCGAACCGAGACCTGCGGAACGCGGTCGCGCCACGGCGCGACATTGGCACTCCGCTTGACCGAGTGCTAAGTCCGTCCTAGTCTCGGATCTGGCACTCAGCACTGCCGAGTGCCAGAACACAGCGACGGGCAGGTCCGGCACCCGCGACGACGGGCCTACCAGGTCGCCACCCCATACAGACACTCCCGTGAGCCCTTTGAAGGGGGAGGTCGGATCGTGACGACCGCCAGCACCAAGGTTGCCATCAAGCCGCTTGAGGACCGCATTGTGGTCCAGCCGCTCGACGCCGAGCAGACCACGGCCTCCGGCCTGGTCATCCCGGACACCGCCAAGGAGAAGCCCCAGGAGGGCGTCGTCCTGGCTGTGGGCCCGGGCCGTTTCGAGGACGGTCAGCGCCTGCCGCTCGACGTGTCCGTCGGCGACGTCGTGCTGTACAGCAAGTACGGCGGCACCGAGGTCAAGTACAACGGCGAGGAGTACCTCGTCCTCTCGGCCCGCGACGTCCTCGCGATCGTCGAGAAGTAATCCGGGAATTCCCAGAACTTCCGGAACAGCAGTGACCACGCCCCGGGCATCCGCGTCAACCGACCGGGGGCCCGGGGCGTGGTCTTTGTCGAAGACCCAAAAAGACGACGAGGTATTCCGCCGGTATGGCCAAGACCCTGAAGTTCGACGAGGACGCCCGTCGCGCCCTTGAGCGTGGCGTGAACAAGCTCGCCGACACCGTGAAGGTGACGATCGGCCCCAAGGGCCGCAACGTCGTCATCGACAAGAAGTTCGGCGCCCCGACCATCACCAACGACGGCGTGACCATCGCCCGCGAGGTGGAGCTCGACGACCCGTACGAGAACCTCGGCGCGCAGCTGGTGAAGGAGGTGGCCACCAAGACCAACGACGTCGCCGGTGACGGCACCACCACCGCCACCGTCCTCGCCCAGGCACTCGTCCGCGAGGGTCTGCGCAACGTGGCCGCCGGCGCCTCCCCCGCCTCCCTGAAGAAGGGCATCGACGCGGCGGTCAAGGCCGTCTCGGACGAGCTGCTGCGCACCGCCCGCCCGATCGAGGGCAAGGAGGACGTCGCCGCCGTCGCCGCCCTGTCCGCCCAGGACAAGCAGGTCGGCGAGCTGATCGCCGAGGCGATCGACAAGGTCGGCAAGGACGGTGTCATCACCGTCGAGGAGTCCAACACCTTCGGTCTGGAGCTGGACTTCACCGAGGGCATGGCCTTCGACAAGGGCTACCTGTCCCCGTACTTCGTCACCGACCAGGAGCGCCTTGAGGCCATCCTGGACGACCCGTACATCCTGGTCACCCAGGGCAAGATCAGCTCGATCCAGGAGCTGCTGCCCCTCCTGGAGAAGATCATCCAGGCCGGTGCCTCCAAGCCGCTGCTGATCATCGCCGAGGACGTCGAGGGCGAGGCCCTCTCCACCCTCGTCGTCAACAAGATCCGCGGCACCTTCAACGCGGTCGCGGTCAAGGCCCCCGGCTTCGGTGACCGCCGCAAGGCCATGCTCGGCGACATCGCCACCCTCACCGGTGCGACCGTCATCGCCGAGGAGGTCGGCCTCAAGCTCGACCAGGCCGGTCTGGACCTGCTCGGCACCGCCCGCCGCGTGACCGTCACGAAGGACGACACGGTCATCGTCGACGGCGCCGGCGAGAAGGCCGAGATCGAGGGCCGGGTCAACCAGATCAAGGCCGAGATCGGCAACACCGACTCCGACTGGGACCGCGAGAAGCTCCAGGAGCGCCTCGCCAAGCTGGCCGGCGGCGTGTGCGTCATCCGTGTCGGCGCGGCCACCGAGGTCGAGCTCAAGGAGAAGAAGCACCGTCTGGAGGACGCCATCTCCGCGACCCGCGCCGCGGTCGAGGAGGGCATCGTCTCCGGTGGTGGCTCCGCTCTCGTCCACGCCGTCAAGGTGCTTGAGGGCGACCTCGGCAAGACCGGCGACGAGGCCACCGGTGTCGCGGTCGTCCGCCGCGCCGCCGTCGAGCCGCTGCGCTGGATCGCCGAGAACGCGGGCCTTGAGGGCTACGTCATCACCTCCAAGGTCGCGGAGCTGGAGGCCGGTCACGGCTTCAACGCCGCCACCGGCGAGTACGGCGACCTGGTCAAGGCCGGCGTCATCGACCCGGTCAAGGTCACCCGCTCCGCCCTGGAGAACGCGGCCTCCATCGCGTCCCTCCTGCTGACGACGGAGACCCTCGTCGTCGAGAAGAAGGAAGAGGAGCCCGCCGACGCCGGTCACGGCGGTCACGGGCACTCGCACTGAGGCGTCGCGCGTAGCGCGTAGCCCTTACGACGAAGGCCTCCGTTCCCGCGTGGGAACGGAGGCCTTCGGGCTGTCACGACGGCAGTTGGACCACGCCTAGCTGGCGCAGCATGCCCAGGTTGTCGTAGTGCCACCAGCCTTCCTTGATCCTTCCGTCCGCGAACCGGAAGGTCGTGGTGCCGACCATCTCGACCGGCTTCCCGGTCGGCGGCATGCCCCGCATCTCCCCGGTGTTGGTCCCGCGCCAGGTCCAGCGGGTCACCACCCGGTCGCCCTCGGCCACCTGGTCCTCGATGGTGAACCTGAAGTCCGGGAAGCCCCTGCGGTAGCCGAGCGCCTCCTCCCGGAACCCGTCGGCGCCCCGGGTGTCCTGCTCGTTGCCGATGTCGTGGTCGAGGTAGTCGGCTGCTACCAGCTCGCCGAACGCCGCCGCGTTGTCCGTGCCGATGACGTCCGTCAGCAGGCGGCGGACGCTGTCCTTGTTGAGCTGCGCGTCACGGACCACGTCCAGGTCCGTGAAAGTCGGCATCCCGTCGCAGAGCGCCACCATCTCCTGGAAGATCTTGTCCGTCTCCGGGAGCTTGGAGTTGCGCATCGCGGCCTCGTACGAGGGGAACTCCACGATCTCCACGTAGTGGTCGTCCGCCGCCCGGTCCTTGGCGATCACCGCGTGGGTCGCCGTCCGCCTGCCCTGCGTCGCCTCGACCCACGAGTCCATGAGCCGGTTCATGTCGTCGTACCTGGTCGTCTTGCAGTCGATGATCTGGACGAATGTCATGGCGCCTCCAAGGGTCCATGCCCGGTCCTCAACGATCCCCGATGACCAGTTTAGGTCGGAATGTTCGTTTGGCTTCGGGAGGGTTTTTAGTCTCGGGGGTACCTGGGGCCGTACTTCCGGCCCGCCTTTGTCGAGAAACGCCCGAACAGCCCGCTCGGCGCCATCCGCGTCGCCGTCACCACCGCCTTGTACCGCGCGTCCGGCACGCTCAGCGACCTCCCCCGGGCCAGATCCCGGATCGCCGCCGCCACCACCTTGTCGGCGTCCAGCCATGCCCACTCCGGGATCGCCGTCGCGTCCATCCCGGCCCGCTCGTGGAACTCCGTACGCACGAATCCCGGGCACAGCGCGAGCAGCCGTACGCCCGTGCCGGCCAGCTCCTTGTCCACGCCCTGGGTGAAGCTCACCACCCAGGACTTGCTCGCCCCGTACGTCCCGCGCGGCAGGAAGGCCGCCACCGAGGCGACATTGACGACGTAGCCCCGGCGCCGCTCCCGCATCACCTCCACCGCCGCGCCGGTCAGTCGCAGCACGGCCTCGATGTGCACCTTGACCATCGTGAGCTCGTCCGCCATCGCGGAGTCCCCGAACGGTGCGCGGTTGCCGAAGCCGGCGTTGTTCACCAGGAGCCCGACCGGGCGGTCCCGGTCCCGCAGCCGCGTCTCGACCGCCTCGATGCCTTTGTCTGTCGACAGGTCCGCCGGCAGCACCTCCACGGAGACGGCGTACCGCTCCCGCAGCTCCGACGCGTACTCCTCCAGTCGCGCTTCGTCGCGCGCGACGAGCACGAGCGCGTGGCCGTCCCCGGCCAGGCGGCGCGCGAACGCGGCGCCGATGCCTGCGGTCGCCCCTGTGATGAGTGAAGTCGTCATAGCCGCAGGCTAACGCGGCGTCAGGCGCGGGTGGGGGTACGGCGCGGGCGGTGGTGGCGGGCCTGGGCCTGCGGGGCTGGGGGTCCTGGACCGACATATTTACGTGCGTGACGGGTCGGCCGCACAGGACCCGGCATGCCGCACACAAATATGCGGAGTGTCCAGGACCCCCACCCCTCCGGCCCCGGCCCTCCCGTCCATTGCCGACGGACAGAGTCCGGCGCAGCCGCTCGAAGCCAGCGCAGCGCCCGCGAGGGTGGCGTTGAGGATTGGAATCCCCCACCCCTCGGCCCCGGCCCTCCGGTTCGCTGGTGGCTTCCCGCCGTCGTGCGTCGGCAGCCGGAATCCCCTACCTCTCGCGGCTCCCCGGGCGGGCTATGGGCCGGGTCGGCTCAGGCGCTTGCGGATCTGGGCCATGTCCTCCGCGGGGAGGGCGTCGGCGGCGAGGAGGCGGGGGAGGAGGTCCGGTTCGGTGGTGACAGCGCGGAATTGCAGGGCTACGGTCACGTCGTGGTTGGGGTGGTGGATGATTTCGATCGGGTCGTCTGCTTTGATCTCGCCCGGTGTGAT
>Ga0307517_10003622_pt1 | contig 24002 bp, 27 predicted proteins | sample 23_EM_MG_FD_194515 | JGI IMG/M metagenome (GOLD analysis project Ga0307517, IMG submission 194515) | Populus trichocarpa ectomycorrhiza microbial communities from riparian zone in the Pacific Northwest, United States - 23_EM | ecosystem: Host-associated > Plants > Roots > Unclassified | place...
TATTGTTATTTAAACCCTTTACCTCAAATACAGGTTCAATATTTGGCTTGGCATTAAAACTAGCATAGCCACATGTAACACTAATTTTAAAGCCTCGTGTACGTTTTGAATGGCATGAACCATACTTAAGGTAATATTACCAAAACCAGGTAACGTATCACACGGGGAAACCGCCCACATGTGGCAACCATGGAAAACCAAATTTACCTTTGATTACCTCTGTTAATAATTGAGATACAACCTTGAAAATTAGTCACCAAGTACTTTCAGGTATGGAGAGTTTGAATATGTAATTATTATTTAATAATCCAAAATTGGCTGTCTTGTATAATCATTTTAAGACTAATTATCTAAAATAAATCACTAATTGCTCTAAGTAGTATAAAAGTGAAAAATTTACAAAAACTATCCTTTTTGATAAATAGAGGGATTGTATAAGTCTTACTTGATCTAAGTTATAAATTTTTTACATTAATTTATAGCTAGTTTTCATACTTATAATAACTAATAGCAAGTAGAAAACAGTACACAAATTCAATCAACTTGATACTATGATTTCTGCTTATTGAGTTGACTGATTAATCCAATTCCTTACCAGTTGCTTTGCACTTATTATTCAAACATAGTCACCTGGTTTTAGGTTAAATAGAGGGAATCTCCATTTTCCATACTTTAATTTTTATAAGAAGTAAATAGTTATATAATAAGAGTTAAAGTATGTAAGAAATTCGAAAGTAAGTACCTAATAGGTGTAAAATATATTCAATTATCTTGCTAGCATTAGGTAAGCATAAGATTTTATGTGCTAGTCTCGCAGATTTGAGTAACTTCATGTAATTTTCCTATATTCTGCTAATCTTCAAAACTCAGTTAGCATGTATAAGAAAATTCCCAAAATTTGTTCAAATAATCTGATATTTTCAAATTATGTAGTCTATAGATTTCTAATATAGATTATAATGCTTGATTTATTAAATGTAATTTATATATATATGTATACATATCTAGTATAAAGATGATTCATTACTAGTAGATGTACAATAATTAGTTTATAATATATTGAACAACTAAATAACAGCTTAAATATAAGTTTTAAGCTATATTGTATAGTTTCTACAATGACTACTAAGATTTGAGTAGTAATTCAAGAATATCGAAACCTTAAACCCTACTATAATCTCTGGTACGCTAAGTAGTATTGATAGATAAGAGATATTAGTTTTAAATATGTAGTAAATCAAGTAAATGGCTCTAATAATATCTTACAAATGACATATTATATTTTACTAGAACTATGAATACTATAAAAATATATTTTAGGCTGTTTGGCAGCTTTATTTGCAAACATTGCTCACAGTTTAGCTACTAAGATGCAAATTTCTATCTTAGATAAACACTAACGTATTTTACCTAGTGTTGGGACGTGTTATAGTTATGGGATACTTTTACAACATAGCAACAGGATATATAAAATACTTATATCTCCATCAACAGAGGCTTAATAGATTTAGAAATTGTAGGCAATAAGGGCAAACCACTTGGCTATTGGCTAGCAAAAGTTGAATTAAATTCATGTCATTGTCAATGATTGAGTTCTTGATGAATAGTAAGGAGGGAAAAATATGTAGTGGTAAATTAAATGAGGTTGGAGAATTGAAAATCGCATATTCTAGAGGGCAATTTAAGGCAGCTGAAATCTATAGGTCTGGAGAATCATGCTCTCGATTTGCAAAGAAAAAGCTCTTCTATTTATCCCAAGTCGTGAATTTGAAATGTTGTAGTCAAATCTGTTCCTCACAACTGTATTTTTTTCTCCAATTACTATACAACTAAAATCAACACAATAAGCTCAAAAAAGCCCAATCCTACTTGCACAAAGCAAAAAACGTTTCTAATACAGAGGGAACAAAATTAGACTCTGAGCTCAGATGGGGAAGATTCTGGTAGTGCAAGGTTGACTAGCATGGATGAGGTAAGCAATTGTAAGGTGGTTGCTGAGGTATATTACACTGTATTAATAAGTACTATACTTTAAACTAACGACTTGGGTCCTGTAAAATTTCAATCAACTTACAACTACTTCTTAATTAAAGCTCAGACCTCCGTGTACCTGTACTAGGAAACAAAATAATTTTACCATTTTTGCTCCAGATTTGGCACCTGAATAGCTAAACATGTTTGAAATTCTTTGTTTTTATACTAAATGTATGATAGTTTCAGTACAGGTAGTCTAGTGAACCTATAATTTGACAGGTGAATTCAAGGCCCTATGGGCATTCTAAATACAAAATCTGATGTGATTCTGTATACTTTGTATTGCTCTGTTGGTGTTTTTGTATGTTATATTTCTGATTTAAAAAGTGTCCCATAACTATGACATGTCCCAACTCTAGGTAAAATACGTTAAGGCATTAAATGTTAAAAACATCTATGTTTAGCATTAAACTTTATGTAGAAACTAAAATAATGATAATAAAGTATATTACAATAAAATAGAGTTATTGGTTTACTTAATAACAAGATATCTTACTGGGAAGAGCCTTGAACTTGTTTAAAACTTTCAGCAGCTTATTAGTTACTGTAACACTGAAAGATAGTCATGAATTTGATTAAAAAAACACCTGACTCAGAACCTAAAAGCCTTAGGCAATCTTTCCATAGGCTTACTGAAATACACTTTGTAGCTGTTTTAATTTTATCCTACTTAGAGTATTGAGTGGTTTGTTATGTGTAATTGGTCTTAAAATGATTTTTCTAGGAGCCCTGTTTCTTATTGTCAAATATTAATTACATATTTAAATTCTCCATACTCAAAAGTACTTGTTGATTAATTTTCAAGGTTGTATCTCAAGTATTAACAGAGTTAATCAAAGGGAAACTTGGTTTTCCATGGTTGCCACATGTGGGCGGTTTCCCGGTGGTGGGTAGTTACCCGGTGCGATACGTTATACTAGACTTTTGAGAAGACACTTGATTCCTGTTATCCACCAAATGTTAGCTTGTGGTATTCATGAATTTCTTTTTCAGCAAGACAATGCACCTGTTCACAAAGCCTATAGCGTCATGGATTGGCTAGAGGGCGATCATATTGATGTATTTGAGCACCCCGCTTATTCCCCTGATTTGAATCCCATTGAGCATGTATGGGTGGAGCTTAAGAAGAGGTTATATCAACAGTACCCAAGAATTGGAGATACTGTAGGAGGAAAACAGGCTGTTAAGAAGAGGCTAGCACAGGTGCTTCCTCTGGTATGGGAGCCAATTCCTGAGGAGTTTTTTGAAAAGCTTTGCAAGTCAATGCCTAATAGGGTGGCTGCAGTTTTAGAAGCAAGAGGAGGGTATACTAAACATTAGCCGCTACCCCCAACCCTTCCCACCACCAAACCCTTTTTATTTCTTTCTAATCTTTAATTATCTACACTTGTTGATAATTGTTCTTTAATTGGGAAAGGTAGAGAGTTGATTGTGAACGGGTGATCATTGATCATAGACAAATGATCATTACGCGGGTACAGAGTTGCAACGGTGACCTGAAGCCCCACTACCCCACTTATCGAATTGCGCAACCGCAATTAAACATGTCTCAGATCACAAACACTTCTGTCGAGTAACTGTACATTTAGGACATGGAAGGAGTAGGAGTGTTGGAGCATCCTTCCATATCTGGTATGGTTGACTGCGGGGTGTTATGTAAGCCGGCAATGCGGCACTGATGCGGCGGCGAGTGAGGCTCTGTGAACTAGGGAAATCGTGACTGCGTCTTTTCTTGTTACATAACCGGGGTCACCCCTACTTCTTTCTCTCTCTCAGTCAATACAACAACAGTCGTTTCAACAACAAATGTTCATATATGACTTCTTGGTCCTCTCAAATATGGTTTCTTTCTCTTCTCAAATGCTTCTTTTAGCTCTCCAAAAAAACAATTAGTATTCGGTACTGGTTGGAGTCTAATTTGTGTTCTTTCATTGTTTCTATTATTCCTCTCCGGTCACTCCTAAGATACTCTTTGATTTTCTTTGTGGAGAAATTGCGGTGGTGATGGCTGAACTCAACTACTGTACTGTACTATATAGCTAAGCTATATCTTTCTTATTATTCAAGGGATAAGTATTGTCGCAATAAGATATCTCAAATACTTTCTATTATCACTTCTTCTTCTAAGTTCAGATTACATATTGTAACAACAAATGTTGGAAATAGCAGCACTTTGTGCTTGGTGTGCCGGCTCTCTAGGGCTGCAGTGGTGCGCGTATGCGTAATTGAGCGATTTGAAAGCTATGAAATGTTTTATCTTCATTGTCTCTCCTCCCTCCTGTCTTTTCCACACCTAAGCTCTCCTCCTCTCTGTCACCTCTCATACTCTTCTTTCTCGACACTCAACACAATCAATCATCAATGTCTTCCCCTTGATTCAAACTCTGTGCCTTCACTTGGCTCGTTCCACTCAACTGGGTTGAGTCCTCATAGTGATGATTACTCCCGCGTCCATTATTTCAAGCAGCGGATTAATGATGCAGACTGTGACAAACAAAATATATTGTTGCAACATAAATATCAATTCCCCTCCGTCCGAGACTTTAATTTGCGCACACTAGGGTGAAGTTATCCCATTATTTATCACCTTTTCAGGAGTACTATACAAGTTTTTTCCATTCTCCACGGTCTTTGCGATATCGTATCCTTAATGTTTAGGCCCAGTAATAGGTGTGGTTTAAATCTATTTGCAGATTACTAGCGCAAGAACTGATACGAGTAAATGTCGGCCAGAGGGAAGTAAAACAATGTAATCTGGGGTTAGGTAAAGAGGGATTCGCATGCTGGTGTAAGTCTCGTTGGAGAGTTGACTACAAGGAAATCACAGGGGAATGGTGATCCTCACTTTTATGCCCGGGTTAGAGGCTAGGAATCTGTTTCGCCGACATATGATACTAAATGGAAAACAATAACTTTATTTTTTATCACACTCCTTGTTCACTGATTATACCATTTTGTGTTGTGCGGTGGGCCTACCGGTATCGGGAAAAAGGAAATTGATTTACCTTCCCTGATCTGAGGCTTTTCATTTGTTCATTCCCTATTTTCTTTAGAGCGAGAACCTACCCCCGAGAGCGCACGCCCAGGAATTTATACTATGAGCCAAGGTAGAGAAGAATTCATCTTACAGTTGAATCACTTTAGGCATAAGGGACAGGTTAGAACTGTGTCGACCGACCTCCTCTTCTCACCCTGTAGCCCTCTGGACTAGATATCTAACTAAAAACAAGAAAATGTGCCTCAACAAGTCTACAATGGTTGATCTTAGTTTGAAAGCCCCAGCACCAAGTCAAGGTATCAGCCATGCTGGGGTCTGAGAAGCCCTCCACTAATTAGCTAACCCGAGTTGGACGGATGATCGCCAAACCAGGGTAGCGCCTGTTTGCATATAACTGCTCTGTTCCATTATCCCAAAGCAATGACCCCCCCTTCGGTTTCAAAGCGGAGGGAAGGTCATTTTCCCTGCCGGAAAGGTCCCCCAAGGGAATGGTCCCATTTCTTTCCAAACAGCCCCTGATCCCATGGCCTAAAGTATCCTTCCTGTCAGGCATCCTCAGTACGAGGTGTGTTACGGTGCTCTTGAGCAACAGTAAATACTGCCTGTGGGAGCCGGGACACTCCCGGCAGGCAGGTGCTCTGGCTGTCTGCACAGTCACAAATCTCCTCAGCAATAGTAATGCAAATTCCATGGAGAGGAACGAAGCGGATTTGGAGGGGGGGTGGCAGTATTTATAGAGAATCGGAGATGGTGCCAAGAAGCTTCACGTGCGGAGATTTTATAGAGGATGCAAGGTTTAGGTCTCTGGTAGGGTTCATGAAAGAGTCTTCAAGTTAGTGTCCATACATAGCACACCACCAGGGCGGACGCAATAGGGGACGCCTTCGCATAATATCCCGCCTTAGAAAGCTCCAAGCTAGTCTAATTCCCATTCATGTCTTTTCCCCTGTCGCAAATTAAGCTCCGTTGGGGACATAAACCCCTACCAATCATTGAACTATTTCTATATCTAGACAATATTTGGATGGAATTCCATAGCCCGAACTTCACATTTACAATCAATCAGTATCGGCGACAGCAATGCTCACTGCTGCAACATAATAGGAAGTTGCAACACCACCATATCTAAGACCCACGCGGGTGAACTGGTTCTCTCCACTGGTGTCCAATAACCGACATCAAAGGGTACGTGCTGACCAGTTCGACCGTGTGGGGTATTTGTTTCTGGAATCGCATAACTTTTGGGGATAGAAGGCCAGTGAGAGTGGAGCCGATAAGGCAGTCTTGATTTGCTCAGGCACCCGGGAGTGGCAAGACAAATTTGGGGTAAAAGGCAGGATCAGTTGAAAGAAGAAAATACCACTAACAACTAGTTCTTTAATGATCTACAGCCTGTGTGATTCAGCAAAGGAAGAAGCTATCACAGTTACTATCCCCCAACGCGACCCCCTCTCCGACCCAGAGCAGTCCGTCACCAGCGCCATACCCTCTATCCCAAAGCTATCAGGCAGCAGAGAGGACATCTCTAATGATCCAGGCTTGGAATTTCAGGAAGGGAGGACGGAGATGAACGGTTGAAGGCGATGAACTCTGGATCTTATGGGAATGTTAAGAGATTGCTATTGCTCCGCTTCCCAGGATTTCCATCTGTGCCGATGCCTTGGACGAACATTTACTCGAGTAGTTGAGCTTCTCCAATCTCTAGGAGATATTGTTCAGGGTCTCCTATCACTAGAATATTTCTCACTGGGAGTTCCCATGTCCTAGAAGATATTCAGAGATTCCTCACTAAGGCAGTTGTGATACTCATCAACACTAACATGGAAGATATGCGGAATTGTCTGGAGATATGTTTAGACTGGGGTCTTGACCCAGAGTGGATGAGCAATGATTTAAGACTGGATATTGTCAGAGTTATCACGGGAAAGATATCCGATACCTGCTTGGAACCATTTCACATTTCCTCTCCACGAATGATCCATACTGGACCATAATTTGATTGGCCAACGATTGTGTTCAGATTCTTCCTTATTTTGTTCAACATCGACTGTATCATAGGAGAGGTGACAATTCGCCAGAGAAGAAAGAAACTTGAAGCGATGACACCTACCAATCGATTGAGTGATTTCTACAGGCAACTCTAACGGGACTAAAAAAGCACAGACGGGAAATGAAGAAGTACCTGTTCTGAAGGCCCCGATGCAGGTGTCCTATTCGGAGTAGCTGTTTACAAGCCCAGTAGCTCCGTCATGCCTTAGAAGTGGAGATAGGTGTTGAAACCGACTATGGTTGGCCCTAGTGTTTCTCACCCTCAGTGGAACCTTCATGTGTTTTGAAAACTCTTTCATGTGTTTGACTACTTGTATAGTGGAAACATGAAATGTTGGATATCAAACAGACTCACACTAGTTATCAACCATGACACTCAATTAGTATCGGAATTGCTTGAGATGCGAGACAGTGGAGGATTTCCTACATGTCCTTTCACTCTCATTGGTGTCTTTCTTTCTTTGACTAATTAGATACGGATCTATTCTTTTCGCGCGTTTTGTTACCCCTATACTGAAAGTGATTATATCGAGAGCCCATAATTCGCTACCCAAGATCATCAATAGGGTCTGTGGATCTGGATCGGGGACTGTGGCCACTGCTTGTATCTTTTATCAGGGTCTTGTAATGGTAGATATGTCCTCACCCCCAGTCCGACTGATCCACTTTACTTTCAGGAGCAGCTCTCCCATGATTCGGCCCCACTTCATAGTCTCCACTCAGCAATTTCCAAGATATGCTTAAAATACGTAAATCTTTAGATGTATCAGGCATTATGCGTCAACTCTTTGCTGGGCCTCAGCAGCAATACCAATCCTAGAATTTCCTTCTATTTTCTGGGGCAGGCACACAAGGAGGGGGATGATTTGAATTGCCAAAATACTTGTAGTGAGGCCGCTCAATGGATTTGGGCCGCATATATTTGCGCAAAAGGGGAACCTGCCTTCTTATTACCAGACCACAAGGGCAAACTTAGATCATTGGGCCTCAATGACCCTGTTTCTGAGTCCACAAGTAGCAGTCCTTAGCCCAATAACCCAGGTGGTCTCAGACTCTGCACGCCTGGCACCTAAAGTTCTAGTGTCCTCCAAGGAATACCGACGCGAATTCTATCACTCCATCAATCCTCAGATTAGCCTCTACGCGGGCTTTATGATTGCTTCTCCTATTATCTTTTCACTTTTGACCTTTGTCATCAGACATATTCTCCTTCTGTAGATACATTCAGAGTGTGAAATTGACATAGGAAAAGCCTCAATAAATTTAGATACAAATATTCTCCCATAAAGGCATCTTTCTAGTTTCCGCTGGCCATATACCCTCATACTTACCAACTTTTGCATTTTTTCTCTTCTTCACCAAACCTCCCATCAGAGTTCCAGTCATACCCAGCCCCATTGTGCTATTCTGGTTCTTCACTAATATTATTCGTGGTTTTAGGAACTTCAAGGTAGGTTTTAGGAGGTACTTATAGCTTGTTAGGAGATGCACATAGCTTTATAGGTTCCTATAGTACCATTTCTTAGGATTGGGAATAATAAATATATAACCTGAAACATCTCTTGTAAAACCAGTAGAAAAATTCTGGTAAGTACACTTTGAATTCATCCAGTGCGCTATAAATATCCCAACCTACTCCCGCAGAATCCAAGCATGGTATCAATAAATCCACCTAGTGGTCTTCCAGATCAGGAATCTGAAAACAGGCAAAATATACCCCAACAAATCTATGACTGGTGATCTTAGTTTGAAAGCCCCAGTACCACGTCAAGGTGTCAACCGCGCTGGGGTCTCACGAGCCATCCGCTAATTAGCCAACCCTCGTTGGACGGATGATAGCCGAACCATGGTAGAGTCTGTTTGGATATCACTGTTCCGTTCCATTATCCAATACAAATGACCCCCCTCTCCTCTGTTTCAAACCAGAGAGAAGGTCATTTTCCCATCCAAAAAGGTCGCCTAGCGGAACGGTCCTACTTTTTTCCAAACAGGGCCTTATACCATTACCTAAAGTATCCTTCCTTTCAGTCACCCTTGGTACGAGGTGTGTTACCGTGCTCTTGAGCAACCGTAAATACTGCTCCTGGGAGCCGGGACTCTCGTGGCATGCAGGCGCCCTGGCTGTCATCATACATGCAAAGTCCCTCCGCAACAGTGATGCAAATTCCATGAAGAAGACAGAACGGAATTTGGGGGAGAAGTGATGGTATTTATACAAAATCGGAGGGGGTGCCAAGATGTTTCTCGTTCTAGGGTTTTGTGGAAGATGTGAGGTTCAGGTCCCTAGTAGGGTTCATGAAAGAGTCTTGGTATAGTATGGTCCCGGCTGTCCAGGCACAGCACCCCGGTGCACCCAATAAGGCGTGCCTTGGCATAAGATACATCCTTAGAAAGCTACAAGTCAGTCCCGTTCTTATTCATGACTTTCTTTTGTATTCTATGATAATTAGGGTCCGTTGGGGGTATAAACCTCCCTAGCCTCCCTTCCAATTTTGCAACGCCAAACAAATATCATATGATACATTGAGATCATAACTAATAATTATGAGAGAATAAAAATCCAGAGAATATCGAGAAGTTTGAAAACCAAATACCATCCTAACAATTCCTTCCTTCCATCACACTTCTTTCGTAGGTTCACTGTCGAAGGCATTGGGGGAATGCCGCTGCCCTTGTTGCTGAGATCGTTGCCACTGATATATCCCACCCTAATCCAGGTAGTTAGAATGGGGGCATAACTGCCTGCCGTCTGGTGGCCTCCGAGGCAGGCGAGTCCCCCCTATCGCCCCGATCCCAACCGAGCTCCCTGGAAGTGCTTTGATAGGGATATTCGTTCATTATATATTCATATGATGCTCGATGTAGACCTTATATACATCCGATCTCCACCGTCCTAGCGAGATTCTTAATTATTCCAGTCCTTACCGTACCTGACAATTAGCTGTGAGTCTTTGATAAGCAGATTTATTTTGTTAGATAAGTGAGCGGGATAAAAATTAATATAGAGTAAATGATACAGGAATAAGGAAGATAGGACAACAATAGCTAATGCTTGGTATAACTTTTCTTTACTTATAAAACAGCAGCAGCCCTACTGGGTATTAATTTGAAAAGCAGGCCATTGCGTACACATACGAGAGGTAACCTAAACCATGCTTCAAGAACAGTAAGCTAAAGGATTGCTATGGTCATCGCGTGCCCAGAATTTATTATTTCTCGCTGCACGCTGATTACATTTTCTCCTTCCTTCTTTTCACTTCTTTTTTGGGGGGAGGGGCATAGTTCGCACCTCCGGGTCAGTTAACCATTACAATATCCTGTCGCACATTCAGGTCGAATCAGGGGCATTCTAATTGATATTATGTTCTGGGCCAATGAAACGATCGGTGCAGCAGAAGGGCTGGATGGCGTGAGAAAAGACCTGCAAAGGTTTTGCCAGTGGCGTTGTTCCGATCCGGCCGGAGATAGAGCTGCCTATTCACAAGCTCGCTACTGTGGTGTCAGACTCTGGTCAGTATCGATCCGGCTTTGTTACCAGAAAGTTTTCAACTAACCTCGGCCGATCTAGGGCTCAGCTAAATGACACTAATTTTCTCACTCGACAAATGTCAAGGTCCCTTCCAGCTTAAGCAACATGAGTAGATCATCAAAAGTCAGAATGCCGACTTCTGAAAGACTTGATTCGGTTGGGGTCTAACAGGGGGGCAGTTGGTCTCGGGGACATGACCATAAACCCCTCCTTCAATCCTTTCAACTCCAGAAAAAAATGTAATCACTAAAGCCATTATCTATCCTTGCGCGTCAAGTATTTGCTTTCCTTATATCTGACGATTATTCGCTTCCGTCAACTCCGACACCCAAGCCACTGATGAGCCAACATGGCCAGGACACATAGTTTTGATTTATATCAGAGGGTCATTATTTCTCTTATTTCTCTTCCTTTTCTCCCCTTTTCCATCTTATTCCCTGGCCAATGTGAGAGGAGGTGAAGGTAAAATATTCAGTCTAGCAAACCAGCAGTCGCCCCCAGCATTCTGAACTAGATCTGCGACCAGCTCGTCACCCAATCATTACCCTAGCCCAAAACCTCCTCCTGTTGACCCCCTCACTTGTGAAATCACCAGCCCACTCACCTCCCGTCGGCCAAATCACGAAAGCCTTGGCATCCCCGTCTCTCCGCTATAAATACCTCCCTTCTCCCCATCTCCTCTTGTTCCTCCATCCCCCTTGAATCACCTCCATCCTCCTGGCCACCACCTCCATCCACCTCCATCCTCCTGGCCACCACCTCCATCCACCTCCATCCTCCTGGCCACCACCTCCATCCACCTAGCCACCTCCATCCTCCTGGGCCGCCTCCATCCTCCTGGCCACCACCTCCATCCTCCTGGGCCACCTCCATCCCCTTGAGGCATCTCCATTCCCTTCAGTTATCTCCATCCCTTCAGTGATCTCCACGCCCTTGAGCTATCCAAAAGACTCCCCCATTGTGATCTTTTTTGGGCGTTCCCCTCCCCATAGTTATTGTATTGTGCCTGGTAGCAGTATCCGCCGCTCACCAATGGTCATTTCTCGGAGCTTCCCATCTCCATTGCACTACGAGATGGGGGCTGCGCCAGTGCTCCCTTCAGGTACCTGGGCTGCCTAATTTTTGTTTTACCATCTATTTTTATTTCTCCTTTTTTTTTTTTTTTTTTTTTTGCTTGCCATTGTCTTCCTGGCCGCAGAGCGAGGGGATGAAGGCAAAGTCTAAACACCGCCTGTGATTCACCGCATTTCTTTAATCGAGCCCAAGTTACTGCAAATTTACATGCGAACCCAATACCTTTATTTGAATGGGAGCTTCGCTGTGTTGGGCTCCCTTCCCTTAGGACCAATGAACCCCCCCGCTGTGAAAACTGCCAAAGGATGAAGTAGGATAGAATGAAAGGACAATCTAGGACATATGCGCTGAACGTCTCCCGGGACAGCTAATACCTCGGGAGAACGAATGAACGATGAGAGCTCCGGCAGTAACCAGAGATAGAGGGCCCAGTTCTGGAGATATAAATAAATTGAAATAATGGAGACGGTGAAGACCTTAGCGAAATTGAGCATGACCTTAGAACGCAAAAGGGCTAAAGGGGCTGATGCCCGGGACCGTGCTTGTCTTGGATAAGAGCTGTACCTCCTGATTTACAACTGTATGAATCTGGTGAGGATAGTCTAGACACAAATTTACAATGTAGAGCCCGGAATATAAGGTCGAGTGATCAGACATGACTAGCGAGGTAGTGTGCGGGCCACAAACTTTAATTAGAGCCGCAAGTGGCCTGACCACTAGCAAAGAGTGCTTTTAAAAACTTCTATATTTGATAAAATACAGTCACTCATCCAAAAGTCCTTGTGAAATGAAGATTCTGAGGTGGGGAATAGACAGGTAATAAACAACTAAGGTTTGCGCGGGAGAGGGGTCCTCTCCGCGAGAAATTCTATTTCATGAAGGGACTCGCCGAGTAGCCGTGTATTTGTAGAGATAAACTTGCTTCTCCAGTAACCCAAGCCATGCCAAATAACAACTCCTTAAACGAACGGCATCAGAGTCTCCGGGAGGATTCTAGAGATAGAAATACCATTTGGAGGTTCAATGCTCTGGAAGTAAGATTCCCACATAGGACCAGCGGCCCACCAAAGAGCGCCTGTAATCAAAAGCACCATCAGCAATCAAACCTCCTCACTCAGGGGAACATAAAAGTCTCACCAATCCAGACACCGCCGGCCTGTTGCATGGGGTAGAGAGCACCCTGGACAGCAGCGATACAAGCATCATTACATCCACCGCCAATTTCGCCAAGGAATGCCTTCTTCCCGTTCTGCTGGAGCCACTTGGTGGCTGCAGCAAGCTTCTCGGCACCAATCGTGTAAGATTGACAGGTCTCGGACGTTCCGGAGGAGCCGGAGGAGCCGGAGTCACTGGGCTCGTTCACTCGACTGGGTTGAGTCCTTATGGCCGATTATATACTCCGTGTCCATTTATTTCAGCGGCGGATGGACTGTGACAAACAAAATGCATGGTTACAACGTAGATATGGACGTCACTCCGCCCGAGCCTTGAATTTGCACACGATTAGGGGGAGAGGTTATCCAATTATTTATCAAGTTTTCTAGGGCGCTGTGCCAGTTTTGCTATTCTCCCCAATTCTTACCATACCCTATCCTTAATGTTAGTGCCCACTAATAGGTGGTATAATGCTGCTTCTAGACTCCTAGTTCAACTTGAAGAACTAATCCGCATAAATGTCTACCAGAGGGGAGTAAAGCAATTTAATCTGTGTTCAGTTCAAGGAGAGATTGGCATGCTATTGTAAGTCTTGACTATGATACAAGGGAATGATAGGGGAATGCTACTCCTCACTTTTATACCCGGGTTAGAGGCTAGGGGTTGGTTCCAATCAACATACGAGGTGGGAAACAATAACATTTCTTTTTGTCAGACTACTTGTTCACTGATTACACCATTTTGTGCTGTGCGGTGGGTCTACGGTATTGGGAAAAAGAAAATTGATCTACCTTCCCTGATCTGAGGCTTTTCATTTGTTTATTCCTTGTTTTTTTATGTAGCGAGATCCCACCCCCTCCCAGAGCGCGCCCGGGAATTCATACTAAGACCCAAGGTAGAGAGAAGACTTCGTCCTGTGGTTGGATCACTTCAGGCAGGAAGAAGGGGTGGGAACTCAGCCGACTGACCTCTGCCTCTCACGCGCCGGACTAGATATCTAACTGGGAACAAACAAAACATGCCTCACCAAGTCTACGATGGTTGATCTTAGTTTGAAAGCCCCAGCACCACGTTAAGGTGTCAACCACGCTGGGGTCCCACAAGCCATCTGCTGATTAGCCAACCCGAGTTGGACAGATAATAGCCGAACCAAGGTAGAGCCTGTTTGGATATAACTGTTCTGTTCCGTGATCCCATTCAAATGACCCCCCCAGCCCTCTGTTTCAAACCGGAGAGAAGGGCATTTTCGCACCCAAAAAGGTCACCCAACGGAACGGTCCAATTTTGTTCCAAACAGGCCCTTATACCATGGCCTGAAGGATCCTTCCTGTCAGGCACCCTCTGTAAGAGGCGTGTTACTGTGCTCTTGAGTAACAGTAAATACAGCTTGTGGGAGGTGGGACACTCCCCGCAGGCAGGCGCTCTGGCTGTTGTCACAGTCACAAAGCTCCTCCTCAACAGTGATGCACATGCCATGGAGAGGAAAGAAGGTGATTTGGGGGGGAGATGGCAGTATTTATAGAAAATCAGAGTGGGTGCCAAGAGGTTTCTCGTACTTAGGGCTTTGCGGGAGATGTGAGGTTCAGGTCCCTAGTAGGGTTTATGAAAGAGTCTTGATACATAGTATGGTCACAGTTGTCCATGCACAGCACAACACCTTGGTGGACCCAATCAGGGACGCCTTGGCAAGATACATCCTTAGAAAGCTACAAGCTAGTCTAATTCCCAACCCTAGATTTTCTTTTCGTTTTTTCAAATTAGCCTCTGTTGGGGATATAAACTTCCCTAGCCTCCCTACCAATCCCTACCATATTTCTACATCCAGCCAAGATTTTGGATAGAATGCCATGGCCCGAGCTTCCAATATACAATCGATCAGGATCCGTGATGGCAATGCTCACTGCTGCAACATAATAGGGAGTTCCAACACAGCTTCTCTAACACCGATGAGGGTGATCTAGTTATGCATTGGCTCTCTCCACCAGAGCCAAAAAACGGACATGAAGGGGTACGCGCGGCCGCTTCAACCGTTTATGGGATTTGTTTTTGGAAACGAGTAAGTTTTGGGAATGGAAGGGCAGTGAGAGTGGAGTTGATATGACCGTCCTGCTTAGGTCGGGAATCCGGAAGTTGGAAGATAAATTTGGGGACAATGGTGGGATTCTTTGAAAGAAGGAACTATCACTGATGACTAAAACAACTAGTTCCTTAGCGATCGATAGCCTGTGCGATTCAGCAAAGGAGGAAGCTATCACGATTACTGTCTTCTACTGTGACTTCCTTTCCTACCAAGAGCAGACCATCACCAGCGCCATGGGCTCTATCCTGCAGCTATCAGGAGGCAGAGGGAACATCTCTAATGACCCACGCTTGGCATTTCAAGAAGAGATGATAGGATTTGGCCGTAGAATGCAATAAATTATAGATCTCATCGGAATATTGAGGATTACTATTGCTTAGCTGCCCCGAATTTTCATCTATGTCCATGCCTTGGACCAATATTTACCTGAGCGAGAACTTCCCGAATCTCTGCAGGATCTTGTTCGGTAGTCTCCTACCACGAGAATATTCCTGACAAGGAGGTCCGACGTCATGGAAGATATTCAGAGATATGATATTCCACCAAGGCTGTTGTGATATCCATCTACCCTAACATTGATGATATCCGGAGCTGTCTAGAGATAAAGTTGGACAGAGATTCCGAGTCAGAGGCGATGAGCAATAATCCAAGGGTACATATTGTGAGAGAGCTATCTTGGCAATGATATCTGCGTATGACCATTTCGCATTTCCACTCCACTAACAATCTATACCTAAATTCACCACCAACTATGCGTAGACTGCTTCCTGTTTTGTTCAGCATTCACTCCATCACAGGAGTAGTAACGCTTTGCAAGTGGAGGAAGAAACTTTCAGAGATCACATTTAGCAATGGATTGAGTGACTCTTACAGGTCAACTCTAACTAGACTAGGGGTACAAAAAAGATAGAAATCAGTATCTGCGCTAAAGGTCTCGACGCGGGGGTTGTATCCCAAATGGATGTTTCGAGCTCATGAGCTCCACTGTGCCTTGGGAGGGGAAATGGGATCTGTGAATCTGGACCAGGGAAATGATGTGACATGGCGGACACTGCTAGCGTCTTGTCTGGGTATTGCCACCGTCGAGGGGTCTTCACCCACAGCCCGACTTGCGAAGTTTACTCTACAGAAGCGCCTGTCTTGTGATCTAGCCCTATTTCATAGTCCTCTCTCCAAGTTGTCGACGTCCGCTTGAGAAACCTCAATTTTGAGTGTCGGGAATCTTTCGCCAACACTCAACTTACAAAAAGGGGGATGGCAAAAAATATTAAAATGCTTGCACTAAGAATTCATACCCTTTTGGCTTTTTTTCTTCTTCACCTTTACCTCTATCGGAGTTCTGGTCAAAGCTGGCGTTATGGTGTTATCCTTATTCACTCCTATTGTTCGTTATGTTCTCAACAACATATGTAGATGTACAGTGATACTGATATTGAATGAGTGGATGGCGGAAAACTCTCGATAGGTACGAACGGGTATGATAGAAAGGAGCTGCGGGGGGATATGAAAGGAGGAAGTTCAAATAACGAGTTACTGATCAGCGTGATACTGGCCGTCAAATAGAGAAAGAATGAATGTGGGATAAATGGGGGACAACATATAAAGGAAGGACAAAATGCCTTTTATCCTTGTCAAAACAAAATCTTCCTCTCCAAGATACTCTCCGCATATGCCCAATAGCTCATGAAATTCTCCCACACTACAATCTTTTCATATTTCCCACCGAGTTACTTCCAAGGGCTGACTAGTCGAAAAAACTGCTGGGGGTGGAGAGTCTGCCTGAAGATGAGGTTGGTGTTCCACTATCATCAGTGTCTGAGTTAGACAGGAAGTAAGTTGAAGTAGATATTTTTGGAAACTATCGTACTAGATGTGCAAGGCGACTATCGAGGTCTGTGCAAGCTTCTTCACCCTGATTAGGCCACGTAACCTCCTTGTGATCCATCACATTCTGGTTTTCAGCGAGTTAGCGTCCTTGATTCATTATCGCCCCCGCTCGCGATAGCTTCAAGTCTTTAACTTCAAGTACTCCGTTGGGCTCTGCTTGATTTTTAATTCTTTCCTTTCGATTACAATCGCTTGGAATCTCGAGGTTCCTCATCTTTCCCCTCTGCTTTCTTCTTCCTTCGGTCGGCTTGCCCTCTGCTTCTTCCTTCCTTTCGGGGTTAAGGCACCTGCTTCTTCCTCCTTTGGTTGAGTGCTGGCGGTTTCCTCCCTTCGGTACGGTCGAAAGGTCGGTGGTTTTTTCCCATCGGTCGGTTAGTCGTTACGGTCGGTCTTCCTTTGCCGGTTGATCGTCATGGTTAAGCGAGGTTCCTCAACCTTTTCTGCCGCCGCGGTTGCTAGATCGGGCCTGGCTCTTGGTCGGACGGTCGAGAAAACTTTGGCCCTCGAGGCTGAGGTTTCTCGCCTCCGCCATCACATTTCCGTCCTCTCCCGTCGGCTACATTTGTCGGCTCTGGAGAGTGAGTCCCTCCGCCGTGAGCTCGATGCTCTTCGTTCAGTCGCTCCCCTCTCTCGTGAGGGTGACGGCACTGAAGCCTCTCCTCTTCGTGAAGAGGTGGCTGGTGAAGTGGCGGTGCGCGCCCCGGTGGCTGTGCCTGCTGCGCTTGCGGTGGCGTCCCTCGGGGCGCATGTGGAGGCCATGACGGGGACTACTGTGGCTTCCGCTGTCGTGGCGCAGGAGCCTGAGCCCAGTGTGACTGAGCCAGTGCAACCGGTGGTGGTACAGGTTGAACGGTCGCCGTCGGCGGATGGGGCTGTTGCCAAACGTCACCCGCGTTGTGTGCGTTGGGTGGACAATGAGGCTGGCGTGGCTTCTCGGAAGGCTCGGGTGATTGAGGTTGTTTCCTCGTCGCCTCCTCCGGTTCCCGCTGGTCGTTCAGGTTCTGCGGTGGTTTTGGCTACTGTGGGGGGAGGGTCCGATCGTCATGCTCGCGACCCTGGTATTGTAACCATCGGCCGTGGTCGGCGTCCGAAGGGGCGTGGTGGTGGGCGCCATTAGATTGTGTTGGATCTCCTTTGTCGTGTTTGCGTGACCGGTTTGCCGGAATGTGGGCTTGGTTGTGGCCACGACCTCGCTTACGGTAGTGTTTGGTGGATGGCTATGGGAGGTGGATTTACTTTGTTCATACCCTAGTTGGGTGGTTTATTTTGTGATTCCCGTGTGCTGGCCGGATACTCGGACTTGTGTCTACGAATCGCGCGGGTGGTACTTTTCCAGATGTACTGCGGGCTAGGCGGGGTTGGGACTGGCGTACTCCTTGGAACGTACTGCCATATGGTTGTGCAAGCCCAGATAGGTAGTGGCTCCATTAGCTAGTTTAGTTATAAATAAAAGAGATTGAACCCCCTGATTTTCCCCCAAAGTCCAAATTGCACTTTATTCAACACCATATAATTATCTCGAATTTTCTGTGTAACGTGACTTGTCAGGTTACATGAATACGACACACCTACCCACCCACACTGGAGCATGGCTTCTTCCAGTGAAAAAATAGAAATTGAGAGGGCTGACCCCACCATACCAACCTGTAAAGGGAAAGGAAAGGAGGAGACAGGTGAATTGGAAATGAAGAGACTGGCCCTCGAGTGCTTGGGCTCTTATGGACAATCGAGAGACTCCCCTTTGATAAGCTGCCTCAGGAACTTAAAGAAGGACGACCTCGCACAAGAAGGCATACTGACGATGACTTTGGTCCTCAACCTTGCGAAACAAATCGGATCTCTGACCGCCAACGTCCAGTACCTAACTAGGATGGTTCACGATCTGAACGCGACGGGAAGTACGAATACAAAGAGCGGCAATACTGGCGGAGTCGCAAAAGAAAAAATCCCTGAGCCTGAAAGAAGCAGTTACGCACAGGCAGCAGCAACTACCGAGATTCCCAACCCCCACACCCCAGCGAAGCGTGGACGGAAGAGGAAAGGAAGCACACGACCAACTGCACCACCCCAACCTCAACAGAAGATGGCAAGAGAAGGAGGTGCGACTACTGAACCGAAGGATGACTCCCAGGGATGGAAGACAGTGTGAGAACCAAAATCGAGAAACACCAGAGCAGTGAACAGAATGCTCTTTCCAATATGCACCACAGCGAAACCGCTTAAACACGCGGCCAAGAATGAGGCCGATATTGCGGTGGCATTAATAAACATCCTGACCGACTCCAAATGCAATGCACCCATCAACCTACAAGTCTCATCGAAACAGGTAAATGGCACAATAACTAATACAACACCCGCAGGCACAGACTCAGGACAATACGTCAGATATCTCGAAAAGATGACTAAAGCGCTAAACGGAACTGTGGGCGAGAATGAGCTCAAATTTCTACCCTTTCATAGCGTTCCCACCAACGTTAGCCTAATGGTTGACAGGATACTATACGACTTGGTACCAGACAACAATGCTGCCCTTGACATTGCTGTCCAAGAACAGTTTATGAAGTGATACAAAGTAAAAGTGACCTCGGCTGAATTCCTCAAAGAGGAACCGAAGTCCAAGAACCCTGAGAAAAGAGCCACCTGGATAATCGTTAGAGCACCAAAGGCAGAGGCCACGAAATTCAAACATAGGTTCCTGTTCCTGGGCAAATACAAAGAAGCCCGAATCATGTGGCACGCAACCCTGACTACACAGTGTACAAGATGCTGGCAATACAAACACCCCAGAGTGGGTTGTCAGAAGATGTCAGACTTATGCCCGTTTTCCGCCTTGAAACAGCGAGAAAGCGACAATCGATGCGGGCAGACCGTATGTCGCGGATATAAGAAGTTGATTCCAGGATGCTGCAATATGACTCCTGCTAAATGTCCCGCCTGCGGAGGTAACCACTCAGCAAGGGACAACGAATGCCCTGAGTAGATTAGAGTAACGGAGGAAGCGCAGAGAAAATACGACCAACGGATAGCTTCCTGGGCAGATGTTGGTATGAAGAATACCCTGAATTAGGCAGTTTGGCCGCAATGGAGGGTAGATCCGACGAAGTAGTAATGAAAGGAGTGAAGATAAAAATCGCACAACATAATTGCAGAGGGAGCAATAATGTTTTTATTATGTTGTTTCATATTATTAAAGAGTTTGAGATTTCCTTTGTATGTGTTCAAGATCGACCATTATACTGTGGGGATCTGCTAAGGGCACCAGGGTATGAATGTATTTTTCAGAAGACAGGAAGGTTCGGGTTTGTACTTATGTTTCTTTACGAGTAGTACTGGAAGTTTCTTTTGTTATTTTTCCTACTATTGAGGATGTTTTGTATTTGAGAGTGTTTGCGAAAAACGGTAGATTGGTGGGTCAAAGTCGGTCTATCAGAATAGTAAATGCATATAACAGAGAGGGTGAGTGGTGACACTCGGTACCGGCCGACGCCCTATTCAGAGAAACAACCGTGCCGACAATAATGGTCAGCAGTTTTAACGTTCATACTATAATCACAGACCCAATGAGAGTGCTATTGCACTCCGAACCAAGGACCGGAGAGTTATACATGCGAACAGCAGCCCTGCAAGGGCATAAGATCCTAAACACGCCGGGTATCCACACAAGATTTTCCAACAACCCTATGTTACACAGACCTTCAACCATCGATTACACACTGGCCAACGCTTCAATGTTCACCAAGGTGTCGAGGTGGAGGGATATCACCCAGAGGACTGGGTCAGACCACATTGTGATAGTCACTGAAATCAACTCCAAAGAAATACACCTGGCGAGACTGGTGCCAGACTGGGACAAGATCAAATAGCGAGTAGGAAAGCGGGAACCCAACCCAGCTATCAAAGAGTCGCTTAAAGATTATTGCAGTGAGGAGTGGAGATATGTACCGATTACTGATGGAGACCGAGCTGAAGAAAGTTTCCAAACTAGTTTGATGAGACTAATTCACCTTGTCAGGAGTTGGGCTCCGATGAAGAGACCTACCAACTAGTCAAAAACCTGGTGGACATCTGAGCTGATAGAGATGAGAAAGGTATATACTGCAGCTGCCCGGCGCACGAGGGGTGATGGGACTGGGGTGGAAGAAAGAGATACAGCCAAGAAAGAGTACAAGAAGGCACTTCCGTGGGAGAAGAAGAAGTATTGGGATGATTTTCTGGCATCAGCGAAGAAACACAACCTTTGGACCGGCAATCAATTTACCAAAATTAGAACCCCCAGTCAGGTACTGGGAGGCCAGAACGCGATACTAGTACAGACAGAACAAACGATAATGGCGTACTTCTTACCGCCTGAGGACCAGACGCCAGCAAGACGACACGATATCGGGCAACAGACGAGTTAACCTAGATAGATGAAGTCAATGCAGCACTAGCGAAATGCGGCAATGCATCAGCTGCAGGGCCGGATCAAGTACCATATGGGGTCTGGAAAGGGATACATTTGGTCAATCCAAAAATAATACGGATCTTTGTTAAAGACATGTAGGTGTGGAGAATTCACCCTCCCATGCTAAAAGAGTCTACCGGGGTTATCCTGCCAATACCCAACAAGACTGACTATACAGACTGCGCAAGCTTTACAGTAATGGCAGTCATGCACCTGTTCTCGAAGATTGCCGAGAGGATAATCAACAATAAACTCATGGCCATAGCATATTCCAAGGGATTTTACAGCGTCAATCAAACTGGAAGCATGCCACAGCGGTCGACTGTCGATGCAGCAATCTTATTACCACACTGGGTAAAAGAAGCACAATTCGCAAAAAGAAAGATGTTATTGCTTTTCTTGGATGGGAAAGGGCGTTTCGACAATGTAGATCATAGAAAACTGTTGGGGATATTAGTTGAGACCGGTGAAGTCCTAGACTACCTGACAAACTGGATTCAAAACTTCGTAACAACTAGGAATATCTCACTGCCTTACCCCGGAAGTTTGAGAAGGCAACATGAGGTCGACAAAGGTATATCACAAGGGTCTCTATTATTGCCCCTCCTTTTCGTGATATACATCAAACAACTGCACTCAGTAGTAAACACAAACGAGTTCTTTACGACATCATACGTTGATGACTTTCAAATAACGGTGGCGAGTAACTTGTGGGAAAGAAATGTGCGGAAGATGGAGGGAACGGCAGCTGAGATGATTGCAATTGCTCAGTCACTTGGACTCTCTTTCAGCATAGTGAAAAGCGAAGTCATGCATGCGAGGACGAGGAGGGAGAAAGGCCGGAGGTCTGAAAGCAGCGTTACCATACAATCACATGTTGTGAAACTGGCGGAGAAGGTAGTCAGGTAGTTGGGCTACTAGTTGTCCGACAACAAAGAAACGGCATCGCACATTACGAAGAGGCTAACCTTGGCGCAAGGAGCCTTCTTGAGATTCCAAAGAGTGTCATTGCCGGGTAAAGGACTGTCCCTGTATGAGGTCCGAAGGCTGGCTAAGGGCATACTCTTACCAACTTTGATGTATGGAGCGGAGTTCCTCGAACCCTCAAAAACAATGTTAAAAATGATGACAACTTTCTGGAAACAAGTATCCAGTGGATTACGAATGGTTTCTATGCTACGCACGTATGGGTGCTATCGCCAGAGGCATGCCTCACCCTGGTGTCGATATATGCTGCACAAATGAGGTTGATGACAGCTGTGTGAATAGTAACAGTCGTTCCAGAAAACAACGTTGCCACAGCCATGCTTCCACAGAGCTTCCCTCTAAAAATGGAACATCGACTTGAGACCAATCGCAGGGTGGCTTTTGACATGAATAAAGGTGGAAAGAGACCGAAAGTGTAGAGCTCAACTTGCACCACAACCTTTCAAACTAGGCTACCCATTGACGAGATTGTGGCCAGGGCCCTAAATGATTTCCCAGAAGGACAAATGCCGATGAGACCAACAAGACTACTGCAGGTGACTTTGGAAGATGACCAAGGGCATTTTAACACGAAAGAAACTGTACACAAGATGATATATCAAAAGTGGGTAGAAGAACCATACCCACAATACTACGAATACAGGCCGCCGTATAGGGAATGCTGGAACTTCATAACACTTCCCAAATTCGTGGCTGGACGCACTCATCAGATGAGAGCGAACAAGAGCTACCTAAACGCCCAAACCCACTAGTCAAATCAAGACTGTGACCCAACATGCCCTAGGTATGGCCAAGAGTCGGAGGTTTTCTTCATGTCGTCCAATGTCCTGCTTTGGAGAGAGATAGGAGGGAAAAGAATATGCAGGCTTTCAACGTGGCCCCGGATTCTGGGCTCTGGAAAGGAAATCAGAAGGGAATGAAATTGTTAAATGAGGTTTTGTCCTATGTGATGAGGAACAGGATAAACTTTCCAGTTAAAATGGGTGGTTTTCCTTTTATGCGCAATGCCCAGTTGACATCATGATTTATAATCAAAGCTTTTAAGTTGATGTTTTCAATGTTTATGATTTTATATAATTAAAAATTTGTTTAAAAAGGCGGATGATTTCTTTTGTTTAAGGGGTTTTTAGGCTATAACTTAGGTTGCATGCCATGGATTTTCCTGTAGCTAGCTACGAATAACCTGCGGATTTAACAAAAGAAAAGAAACTCTCGAGATCTGCGCAAGCTAATAGTAGGTAAACAGAAGATCACGCCAAGGCGGGTAATTAGCAGTAGTGATTGCATTCCTAATTGCTGGGTAATGGTAGAGTATATAGTGAGCAGGTGGAATGGGTCTCTGTCTAACATGATTGGATAAGTTAAAGTTTCTGGAGGTTGTTATAGCTCCCTGGTTGATTGATGTGTTTAGAGGAACTTACAGTACAGTTTCATACAATTGAGATGACATAAATGTTTAACCTCTCTTATAAAACCAGTATGATAGAGAAATTCTACTGAGTATGCTTTAAATTACCAAAGTTCTCTAAAAACATTGTATCTATTCCCAACCAGCATGGTACTAACAAATCCACCCAACCGCTCTCCAGATCAGACATCTCAGAACAAATTAAATATACCTTAACAAATCTACGATGGTGTCACAAATCGTGACTAAGCAAGGCAGATTTCACATGACTCATACTTATGAGTCATAAGGTATGTTGGATTTCACACTATGACGTTACTTGACTCATAGTTTTCACATGACTATGCACTTGCGAGT
>Ga0307517_10003623_pt1 | contig 23999 bp, 31 predicted proteins | sample 23_EM_MG_FD_194515 | JGI IMG/M metagenome (GOLD analysis project Ga0307517, IMG submission 194515) | Populus trichocarpa ectomycorrhiza microbial communities from riparian zone in the Pacific Northwest, United States - 23_EM | ecosystem: Host-associated > Plants > Roots > Unclassified | place...
GGATGACACCTGGCGCTCCATCATGTTTTACCCCCGCCTCCGCAGCTTGGAAACAGACCAGCGGCCGCCGACCTTTTTCCTTCCTGGCATTCCAGTATGTTTCCCCTCGCTCCAAAAGATTACCCTCCGTGGTCCCGCTGCATCTGGGTGGATTTGGTTTCTGACACAGACGTCCTCTAATGCCGGACCCCAACCACGTAGGGTGGCACCACACCTAGTCCAGCTGTACTGCGAGTATAGAGCGGAGCTTGGCGCTACGCTCATCCCCCACCTTTGCGTATTCCGGAACCTATCCAGGCTTATTCTCAGAACTGGCTGTTCCCCCGCCATGTGCACATTCCTTCTCGCGGATGAAGACATCAGTCGACTCGCAATAGAGTTTCCAGGGCTCAGGGAGTTCTCTATCGGACCACCCTGCGCAAATAACAGTTGTAGGACGACAACAAATTCCTTACTGGTCCTGTCTACACGCTGCAAGGGACTTCAGTGGTTGTCCATTCACTTCAACACACGGAACTTTGCACGAGACATGGAGAATTCCCTCTACGATCCGCTTCGCCGTAATTCGCATCCCCCTCAAAGGTGCCCATTGACTGTGTTGAACGTCGGTATAACCCCCTTAACTATGGAGGCGTTGGGAGAGGACGTGTACCCCACCCTCGCGGGATTGGTGGATATATTTCCAAGGTTGCAGAGAATAAGGTTTCATGCCCTCTCCTCTCAAACGTCTCGGGGTTGGCAGCAGTTGAGCACACGGATACCCGGTTTCCAGGAGATGCGAAAGTCGCTTCCTGCGGTGTTCACCCAATAAATCTGCGGTAACCATCAGTCACCCCCTTTACCTTGACGCATATCTCATTCATCTGTTCAAGGTTCGGCGCCCCGAGAATCCTACAACCGAGGCTGAACTCGTTTTCGTTTATAAGTTGGAGTACATATGTATTGAAGGAAGTTAATAGATTTGTTGTGTTCGCTTGCTGTGGTAGCCAGCCCCGTTCCATTGAGATGGGTCTACGTGACCCCGCCGAAATTGACCGCGCTATCTATTCATTTGTCCCCACCACGCAGTCGAGGTCGAGTGAGAAGGGCCAGAGAGATGGTGACAATGACACGGTTGATGGTCACGTCAGGAGACCATCGGTGATGCATATACTGCACAACGTTCACAGATTCACAATCACTCCTCCATCGTGTCTTCATTATCTGTGGGGCGTGTTTGCCTTCCCGCTATCTTCACTCCTACAAAAGAGTAAGTAATACGTTGCCAGCGATGATATCGGGACGGACCTCCACTCTCGGAAAGAGGTTTGACGTGCTCCCTGAGCCATTCTTCAGATTCCCAGACTAGGCCAAGCAGATCAGGGTGGAACATCGAAGATCATACAAACTTGGACGAACTAGCTCTGTTTCCAAGACCTTGAACGGGGGCCTTGGTATAGCGCGCCAGGCTGACTTTCAGAACCTTCCCCTGCACCTCGTTCAAGTCCATGTTGTCGATCGCGTCCTGGGCATCCTCTGGCGAGCTGAAGGTAACGAACGCGAATCCACGGTGTTTAGCGCCTGGGAAATAGCAGGTTCAGTGCGGTTGGTGGGAGGAGATGGCCAGTAGCCAGGCGTACTCGTTTGTTGTGAAGGATTTGTCGGCGCGGTGGGCAGCTGGACTTCGATGATGTCCCCTGCGGAGATCGCGTGTCAGTCCTGGAGCATAACGCGTGGAAAGGGTCCGGTACCGAACGTTGAGAACGCGGCCATGAGTGCAGCCTCGTCTACATCGTCGCCGACCCCGCCAACGAATATGGTTCGTTTCGTTTTTGTGCCTTCTTCCATGTGGCCGAAAGGAGGTAGCGGTCGTGAGAACGTTGCTACTTTTCCGGATTATCTTTTTCATCGACGACGGCGATGGGCCCGAAGACGACACCAGCCCCCGGCAGGCAGAGCAAACGATCCAAGCAGAAGTCTGCCCCCAAGCCTCCCTTGTCTGTTCCAGACCAACTGAAGCGGCTGTTCACCTCGTTGTGCGCCCAGATTGATGGGGGGCACTCCAAAAATGCCATCAGAACATGCGACAAAAGTGCGTTCCAGTCCGGGCCATTGTCCTACTTTAATTTCACTCATTGTGAATGCAAGTTCTGAGACTAGAACCGACCGACAAGGACGCGTTACAAACGAAGCTGTTTTTACTTCTTCAAACGGAACAATATTCGGCCGCTTTGGGCCTCGCGGACTCGGCTGAACACGCGTTCGAGTTTGGAAGAGCATATTCTCTGTACCGTCTGCATCGAGAACATGAGGCTGCTGTCGTGTTGGATGGGATCAAGTCTGCCGACGGTTCGAACCGGGGAGTAAACCACCTAGAGGCACAATTGGTGTGTATCATCGCCGTGCCTTCCCTCGTCCACATTTTCTTTATCTCCGAACTTCATTTTACAGAACTACAGACAAGGCTCCTATCAGACTGCATTCGATCTGTATAATGACCTCCTGGACTCGGCTGAAACGGTACGCCTTGACACCTTCCATTCGGTCCACCCGTTTGAGATTCACCCCAGCACGTCCATAGCAATCCGATGAGCAAGCGGACATTCTTACAAACCTCGAAGCGGCCCAAAAACACCTGGAGTTTGTCAACACCGGTTATCTACACGCTCTTGACGCCCTCCCCGCATCGTTAATCAATGGTTTGGAGAGCAACCCTCCCCCGGCGCTGCCCACGGCCGGCTCTAGCAACGTTCCTGCAGCGGTTACTACCGAAATGGATACCGGGTCGAAACCGCCCGTCAAACCTGTCCGAAAGAAGCGCGTCCCTAGGGGGGTTATCCCCGGCGTTACACCACCACCGGATCCCGAAAGATGGTTAAAGAAGAGTGAACGCACGAATGCATTCAATCAATCTGGAAAGAAGCGAAAGACCGGTGGAGGCGGCGCCACTCAAGGCGTTGTAGAATCTACGAATCCTTCTACTCTATCAGGAAAGACTGGAGGCGGTGGCAAAGGAAAGAAAAAGAAGTAGTTTCAGTTGTGAGTACACGCATACCGTGATTTCATTCATAAAATTCAAATTCAGTATGTCCGAAAATGCGTCTGACATCGTGTTATCAGATTGAAAGAACTTTCTTTGACCTGGACCGAATAAAATATCCGAAGCCTCGTGTGCCATTGAGAACGCAAGCCAAGTCGGTTTATCCAGGGGTGAAGTTCACGCGTTGCGATACGGCTCGCGTTTCTTATGACACATAATTTTGTCAAATCACCACGAGTCCTCGCATCGTGTTCAGGACTGACCGTCCATGATCACGTTGGACCGTAATCATCTCAACAACCCGGATCCCGACCTGCTGCGCAGCGTACTGTGTCCTCGTGCGCTCTTTCTGATCCACATTGATGGCGCAATGTGACCCATTCAATCGCGGTGGCCATCTTTCAGAAAAAACCTCCTTTTCTTTGTGACACTTCATCTTACTACGCGTGAAATCACAACAGACCAGGCCCTATGTGGCCCTCTTTCATGGTGTGCAACGTGTTTGCCTCCTGGTTTCACACCCGTTTTGCTTTAAATGAAGGATCGTCTCCCTCGAGTCTGCCCAGTACTTAAGCTACCCCCACTCACCATGGAGCCAGTCACCACTACCACTACCACCTCCAACGCCTCTAACGACCTTCTCATCGACCAATCTCCTACTAGCAAAATGTCCGCTGTCAAGGGTGTTGTTATCCTCGCCAGGAACGGTGACCGCATGGAATGTTACCAGGACCCCAAGACCTACAAGTACGGGCCAACTGAGAGTACTCCGTTCGGCGAGGTATGGATACTCACCCAACATCTCCGTTTTACTACCTTTCTCTGACGCGGTAGTTCAGCATCAATCCCACAAGTTGGGAAATCTCCTTCGTGACACCTACCTCACTGGCGGCGGCGACACCAAGATCCCCAAGATCTCCACCGAGCTCGTTAACCTCAAGCAGGTTCACGTCCGAGTGAAGACGGGCAGTGAGGGTACCGCCGTTTTCGATTCTGCTACCGCTTTGCTTCAGGGACTCTTCCCACCCAACACCAAGAACCGCGAGCAGCTCGCGGACGGTACCGTCGTCGTTGCTCCTTTGGGCGGTTACCAGTACATCCCCGGTAAGCGCTGATCGCCTTTTTCTTCTTCGTCTCCGTTGCTCATTCTTCATTTCCTCCAACAGTCGAGACCGTTGAGCCTTACAACGACCTTTCTTTGGAGAGCTGGACCGGCTGTCCCGTGAGTAAACGCCTCCGATCGGAAATTAAATGAGCGCGTCACGCTAACTCGGAACCTATAGTCTTTCGAAAAGCATATCGAGAAGGTTCACAGCTCGGAGGAGTTCAAGAAGAAGGCTGATGGGGCTAAGCACTTCTTGACCAAGCTTAAGGACTACACCTTCGGTCGTCCCACCACCTTGGAGAACATTGTGGGTCTTCTCCCCTGAATACGACATCCGAACTCATTCTGATTGTGATTTTTGAATAGTGGAACATCTACGACTACGTCAACACCCAGTTGACCCACAACAAGACCTATGCCTACCGTCTCCCTCCAACATACATCAACCAGGTCCGAGAGTTGGTCAACTGGCACGAGGACAAGATCTTCTCTGACTCCGATATGAGCGGAGTTGGCAATGGTACGTGTCTGTCAGCCTCACCGTTTTGATCGTTTTCTGATTCATCTGCCTGCAGTCGCCGGTCGCACCACCATGCACTCCATCCTTACTGCCTTGGAGCGCATCTCCTTCGACGGTGACCCCCTCCAGGTCTTGCTCATCGAGACCACCTACCAGCCCATCATCTCGTTCTTCCACATGACCGAGATCGCGAAGAACTACCCCAAGCTCAAGGGTTTGCCCGATTACGCTTCCGCCGTCGCCATTGAAATCCGTGCCGGCCCCGCTCCGGACAACAGGGACTTTGTCCGCGTCAAGTTCAGGAACGGTACCCACACCGATGACTTTGAGACTTTGAACGTGTTTGGTCACCGCGGTGATATCCCCCTCACCGAGTTCATCTACCGTCTCGAGGTTCGTTTCGGGATTCCTACTCCTAACTGTTCCGCTGTATTAATTGCCCATTCGCTTCCAGAACTCCGTCATCGACTCTCCTTACGAATGGAGCAAGGTCTGCGGTAACAACAAGTACCACAAGATCGCTGCCTTCGAGGAGCCGGTTACTATCTCCGAGATGGGCATCAAGACCATCGGTGCCGAGTTGGCTCACCCCAGCTTCGACCTCCTCTTCGGTTTCATCCTCGCCGTCATCATGCTCTTCTCCGTTTACACCGTTGGCGCCTTCATCAAGGCCAGGATCCAAGCTCGCAAGCGCATCCAGCTCCCGGTCACTGCCCAAGAGGTACTGGAGGGTTCGAACCTGTTGCCTACACAACCTCACAAAACTTTTGTGGCTGATTATAAGTCTGTAGGCAGGAGGTATTGAAGTCGCCGACGTCATGACCAACAAAGGCCCTCAGCGCGTTCGCATCGCGAGGTACTCTGACGATAAAGTTGGGTACATGTAATGTGTAGGCAGTGGGGTGTCCTTTCTCCTTGTTCCTCGTTCTCTTCCTGGTTGCATCTGTATAATATTCAAATCATCACACAAGTCCATGTTCCCGCCTTTCCAAAACACACATTTTTGCATTACGATTGTAGCGTCTGTATTGGATCACAAAAATACAAGCATCTGCGTGTTCCAGAATCGAGTCAGGGGTTGGCGTCTCCTACCTCTCCCCCTTGTATCCCTCAGAGTGATGTTTCTGCTCTTTTTTTCGAGAACATTTTCGCTCTCGTTCTCTTTATCCTGGGTCTTCATTGATGACCTGCGTATTGGCGCTAAGTCGGAACTGGAAAAGTGCCAACTTAACGCCTGTGAAAACCTTGCTCGCCAAACATGGTGTACGACGAATTTTAATCGACATAGCATCCATCGACCTCCAGATTATCGCTCCCCAATCCACATGCTTCATCCCCGCAGCCCTGGATGTGACACGGTTCGGTCGTTTTGGGGACTCCGATGGTGAAATCTTCGTGCAAGCTGACGAACGCCGCCAGTGCCTTTTAATGAGGGCAAGGGGTTGGAGATAAACATAGTCACTAACTTAGGAGTAGCGGAGCGTGAGGGAAATGGGGTCATCTTTCCAAACGCACGGCCACGGCTGCCTCTGTATTCGTGGGGGTGGGCCCTGTCTCAACGTTTTCTCCACACTCAGACGGCACTACGCAGGTGCCATATACGTAACGGATCACTGAATACCGGAACGAAGGAGCGGGGTACGTTCTGCAGTTCTTCTCTTGGTTTCAGCGCCGCTTACATTTCACCCTGTGGCTTCCTCCGGATGCGCCTTGTTGTGAGGACACTCAACAACGCAATCGCATTCTCGCCACCAGCGCTGTCCTCCGCAAGTTGTGTCGATCGTTCCGGATGCCGCGAACAGTCGTGAGCTTTATCCGGACACCCTCTTCTCATCGCTTGCCTCCTCCGCATTCCCGTCCAATTCTTCCGTACGTCTGAGATTACCTGATTACTCGTCGGTTTCCCCACCGCTATGAAAAAACAACAGATATCTCCCTCAGTGCCATCGCGGGTGTTCAAAATGCTATCGAACCTATTAAAGAAGTTTCCCCCACGGATCTTCAAAGCGAAGACAGTCGGAAGATTGTCCTTGAACCCTTCGTCGCGCTTCGCGTAGAACGCGTATCCTTCGAGTGGGAACTGCCCTACATACCTCCGACCAAGAGTGATACCCCCGCCCGTCTCATTTGTAGAGCTGCATAGGCTTGGAACGAGGCGCTGAGGACTGCTAAGGAGAAGAAGGGTCAAGGACCGGAAATACCGCAAAACGAGCGGCTTACACTCCAAGGGGCCGTTCCGAGAAGTGTAAAGATGTCAAGAATCTCGCCCCACAAGGGCCCAGCACGTCTCTCCCAATCTACGACAAAAGGAACTGTTGAATAGCGAACGGGGGACTTCAAGTTGCATGATATCGACTTGGAAGTCCCTGGTGGGTAGCTTTGCGCAATAGCGGGACCGACCGGAGTTGGGAAGCCGAGCTTAGTACAGGGAATGATTGGAGGTACGGCTCTTCGACTTCGAACTGCAACGATCACTTACGAGTTCACCACAGATGAAAACACCGGTGGAGGGGTGATATTTGCAGAAAGCGTTGCATATTGTGCAAAAACTGGTTGGATCCAGGTACGCCATCCTTCGTATTCCCGCTGTCGATGCCTTATTAGGATCCCAGAGTGTTACCATCCGTGACAATTCTAGCGCACCATACGATGAAATGCATTGTCAATCCATGGCTCGCGATTGTTGTCTATTTCCAGGTTTCGAGATCTTCCAGTGAGTTCACTATCTTCCCGTTCCGATTGCGACCTACGCCGACAACCTACCAAGGAATGGTGATTGGACAGGGGTTGGCGAGAAGAGTATCTCCCTCTCTGGTGGCCGGAATCGGGGCATTAATATCGCCCGTGCTCTATATCGAAATTGCGACATTTCGGCGTCACGTTCTTCGACAATTCCTTCTCAGCTTTGGACGTCCACGTCTCGGAAGTTGTGTTCGAGAACGCGTTCAAGAGGACCCTTGATTCGATGACCCGTATTCTCGTAACTCACTCACTCCAGTCGTTCCCAAACGTCGACTGCATCATTACGATTATGGGTAGGGGGGTTGGCGGGCGCGGAACCTGTGCGGAGCTCACCACTAGTCATTCTCAAAGTTCATCGCTGGATTTGTCACGGGACCGGGGGACTCCCCGGAGGGACGCCTGCTTTGGGCGTCAGCAGCAGGAGGACTTCGAAGTGCAAAGGTTCCGCACCTTCTGTGTCGAAACAGGGGACGTCCGAACCCAAGCCCCAGCGGTCCGCGGGTTCCACGATCGTGTAGGACGGAGGGAGGATTGGAGGTGGTTTCAATGGAGAGGTGTGTCGAGATCGGAATCTTTTGTTTCCGTCGCTTACGTTGGCATTTGCGTAGGATACCGAGATATGTCTGCGGACAGCTCACATGGGGATCGCCTTCCCCGTGTTCATCGTGGTGGCCGCCATCTACCAAGGGCCTGTCGTGAGGTTGGTATTTCCCGTTCGTGTCTCCGCTCTGAGTTAACCTGTTTTGGTAGGCTCATGTTATGGCAGTAGGGTGGCCTGGGATTATCAAGAAGTGCTTATGTACGCCCTCCACCCTTTAGGATACCGTGCATATCGATTAGTCTCCCTAGTGGGTGTCCATTTTCGCCGTACTCGGGTTTGGGCAAGCGTTTTGGTTGTTCTGTACGGGTTGCATCTTCGCCGGCATCACTTTCTCCTCGTCATCGACCTTACATCAAGTTGGTCCCAGCGTTACCCGATCAGTGGGCTCATTTTCTCATTTATTTATTTTTTCCATCTAGAAAGTGCTCAGGAGGCTCGTGGAGGCTTCCATAGCGTTTTGTGATACCGCGCCGCTCGGTCGAATCATAGGCCGTCTCAGCAAAGGTCTGCCCTTCCACGTGTGGTCCTCTTCGGCCCCTCACCGTGATCTCGTCTGGTCATCTGGACGTGGGTACCGTTGACAACGTCCTGATGCTGTCTGCATGTTCGTTGGGATGCCGGCTCAAATCATTGGGGCAACTGTCCTCGTCTCCATCATCCAGCTGTACTTCCTCGTCGCCGTCGCAGTTATTTTTAGTTGCCTACTACTGTGTGGGGATTTACTATCCAACCGAGTGACCGTGGGATCAGGATGCGCATACACTTAGGGCCTCGATTTATGGTGGCTTAGGGAACCCGGTACAGGGGTTGGACATGTTGTTTCAGTCGACGGTATACGCGGACTTTTCGGAATCCCTCAACGGTGTATTTACGAACAGGCCTCCCGGAGACCAGTGGTTCTATGCCGAAAATGCCGCCAAGGCGGACGCCGAGGACCGGTGTGTGTGGCCGCATTCTGTGAGACTCAGTTCGACTGATTGCCGTCCGGGGTGCTCACCGGATGCTGGTTGCAGCTCAATGATGGCCCAGCATTTGATTGGATTCCTTGAAGCCTTGCTACTTTTTGCAGACACCGCTCTGCTGTCACTGCCAGGCGCTCCATTTCTGCCACAGAGTCCAGTGTCATTATCACGTACACCTCCACTGCCCAACAAGCCTTTGGTTGGATGATCAGGTATTCTTCGAAAGGCCCACCTCAACATGTTACCACCTATCATTGTGATCATGTTTGTCAAGTCTGTTATGATATTTCCCCAAGTCAGATTGGTCTGCAGGCATTCCATTACTTTCCTTTACTTCACTATATCTATGTTTTGTATGTTTGTTACCTTTGTCCTCACGTGGTGATCTGTACATCTTGTCTTCAGTCCTTTTCACTGTCATTCAATATCTTTGAATTTCACCCCAGCAACCTATACTAGATGTGGAAAGAACAAACTAATGTTTGACAGTCCCATGGCTCTGCTCATTGTAAGTGTCTGGTGGGATTTTGTCTCAGACATTCTCCAGACACTCCTTCCAGTTGTCCAATAGAACAACCCATTTGATTCTGATCAACATCCACCATCTGAATGGTGTTGGACACAAATAATGTTAGGCTAATGAATATTCTTATCCACAGAGATACAATTACATAAACAGTGCATCATATATCCTTACTGAGATCCCAAGCCATTGAAATCCAAGATTACTACCTCCCCATACTCATAACCAGCAACTAGATACTGACCATCCCACTGCACATTACAAAACCCTGCATATCTTCCAGATAGTTGAAAAACCCTTCTCCCTGTGATTGTGTTCTTAATCCAAGATGGATTACCAGTTTCCCTCAAAAAACCACCAATAAAGTCCAGGTGAGGTCTTTCTGTGAATGTCTTAGATAATGGAACAGGGGGGGAGCCTGAGGTCCCAAAGTCCCACCCCTGGGTTGATGAGTTCTGGTATTGAACCCAGATTTTTGAACCACCTGGGCAGAAGGAGTCCAGATATGCAATCCTTCCCTCTAACTTCACCTCATCCACATACTCCCATGTCCACATCTCCCATGCTTGAAGGACACAATCACCCAAGCAGAAAATCTTGGAACCATCCCCTGATATCCTAAGGCCACTGGAACAAGGTGTATCCACTGTTTGGAGGTATTCACCTTTCCTGTTGTCCCAGACACAAATTTTACTGCCATTGTGCCAAATAAAGATCAACTTGCCATCTACCAGCTGGGCATCTCTCCAGGTGCCATCTGCAAACCCTTGTTTTCTGAAGCTGCCATCTGCTAGTTTGGCATATCTCTGGCTGCCAATTTTAGCTGGGGTCTGGAAGGATGCATTACAGAGTCCAGTTGAGATGTCCCAGGTCTTCACCACTCCAGCTGAGTCACTTGAGATAGCAATCCCATCCCTTGCTTGTAGACTAATAGACCGAATTAAGGCTGAAGTGAATAGAGCAGACTCTGGACTAGTTGCAACTGGATCTGTTGACAAAACACCAATTTGCCAGAATCTGACTGATTTATCATCAGATGCTGATATGAGGCAGCAGGAGGAGGAAAATACAAGGGAGTGAACATATCCAGTATGGCCAATACAGCTCTCAACAAGGCAAGGGTCTGAGCTAGTAATATCCCATACATAGATGATTTTACCACTAGCTCCTGCAACAAACCTCCCATCAGGAGAGAAACAGGGGTAGGAGATGTTACCATTACTGGCTGTATTCCATTCAGCCACAATTGCTCTGGAATCAGAGTTTTGAACTGTGACAACTGCTCCATCACACAGAGCAAACTGAGTGTGGTCTGGAGAGAAAAAGATGTCATCACCACTATATGCATGGCTAGTTTGGTGACCACTGGTATCCAATTGATAGATTTTGCCACCACAAGTGAATATGATGTGTCCAGGGTCTATGGGAGAGAAAATAACATCATATACAATATCCTGCTGCTTTATAGTACGCTTGCACTCTCCTGTCTGAATGTCCCACAAACAAATTGTCTCATCATCAGATCCTGCAGCAATCCTGGTACAGTCTGAGGAGATGGAAACAGAAGTAACTGAACCAGTATGGTCATATAAGGTCTTGACAACACCACCAGTCTGCATATCCCAGAGCTTGACAGTCTTATCTTCACTTCCAGAGACAAGTGAGGTCCCACCTGGTGAGAAGGCAAGAGATGCAACCTGACCTCTGTGCCCAGAAAGAACAGCTGCCTGGCTGCCTGTGATTGCATCAAGGATGATTATGTCCCCAGACTCCAAACCAACTGCAATGGTATTGTTCCCACATGAGAGGGTTTGTGGAGTTTGGTCAAACAGAACTGTGCGAGAGTATGTTCCCCATTCACCTGGAAGTCCCCTGACCACTTTAAATGCTTGTGACAGTTCTGCTGCATAGCACTCATGAAGCCAGGATGATGGAGGGCAGAGTGGGAGTGCAGAATGGTATATCTGGCAAGGAGACTTGTGGATCATGTCAAAGTGCTCCAAAAGAAATTGCTGGCTGTCATTGGTCCACTTGCAAGGGGTTCCTGTCTGAACAAGCATGAGCACAGGTAGGCTTTGGGAGGTATTTTACATATAACTCACCACCATGTACCATTGCTGGACATCATTGAGGGCATAAACACCAATGTCAAGTTTCCCCAGGAGGCTCAGGACCTCAATCCAAAACAGAAAACAGGTTGCAAAGAATTCATTGACAGTCTCAAGGACTTCCTCAACATCAGGGCTGCTGCCAGCACTCCTCATAAGGTGGCTTGCCCAGAAGCAGCAGGCATACTTCAATGCATCCCCAATATAGGTAGTTCGTTGTGTGGGAAGATCCTCAACCTCACTGAGAATGGCATATTCATCCAATTGGCAGATATTTCTCTTCAACCCTCCCTTCATCACCTTGAGACATGAAAGCATGATCTCCCTGTGATGGATTGGGGGGCTTATTGAGAACCTTGGGTCTGTGCATCGACCTGGGTCCATGAGGAAGTCAGGGAAGGATTTGTGGAAGATCTTGACTGGATCCTCCATGGTGTCTGGAATGAGGAGGAGAGAATGGAGGGTGCGCAGGGTGCTGTATATCCTAGATGGTGTGCCACAGTTCCTGAGGAGGTCTGAGAGTGTGTTGATTGAGAGTGGATGGGAGATGAGTAGCACTGTCCCAACCACCAATTTGAAATGTAAGCAAAGGTCTTCATCTCCATCACGTAGAGCTTGCTCTATGACCTGGGTATAGAGGAGATCAATGCCTGACTTCCCTTCGTGAGAAGTGTCTTGTGGAAGCGACGTGATGAGAGCTAGCCTCTCATCGGGTGGGTGGTACTGGGATCCAACAAACTTGACAACCGTGGAAGCGTAGATGAAAAGGCCGGCTGCCTTCTTGCAGAGGGTGTCAATATCCCTCAGACCCGGCCAACCCTCTATGAGATCGCAGTTGCTCCGGTTCTTGGGGATCTCCGCTAACCGGGTCTTCAAGAAGAGCTTGATGTCGCTATTCACCAAAGACCGCTCGACTTCGTGGAGCTTGAGCACGTCCGTATGAGGCCGAAGTAGTTCCAAGCGAAATCCGGAGCGAATCCGAGGTTCTGGTCTGCCGGTGATGAAGAATTTGACCAGGGGGATCTTGTCGACATAGCGGGAAAGGATGGAGAGAAGCGCAGAGGCCGGTTCCTCGTCTTGACATTCGTCCAGGGCGTCGATGATGATCAAGGTATGGACCTGCGTCACCTGGAATGGCCTGACGATGAGCTTCTCCATTTGAGAGCAGAGGGTCTCCCGTTCAACATCGGGGCTCGCCGTCAAGGTCAGAAGCAACTCCTCTCGGAAGGGCGGATATCGGCGAGCGAGTTGGAAGGCGAGGGTGGGGAAGATGGATCGAAGGTTACTCCTGTCGTCAAAGTTTCTCGAACAGAAGAAGCTCGCCCCGAGCTTCCCGTCCGCAAAGCTCATCTCCGCAAACGTCTGGGCAACCGTCGACTTCCCGGTCCCGGCGAGGCCATTGAGCCAGAACACCCGTTTGTCTTGCTCATCGTTCAACCAATTTTCGAGCTGGGAGAGGACATCTCTCCTGGTCCCCTTCATGCATCCCTGTCTGTCCCCGCACAGGTGACCGGCGTCTGGGGTATGGTACATCCCCTTGAGAAGGGTAGCATCCGCTCTGCTCTGTTTGCTTGTTATTACACGCGAACCGATATTCGACGACCGAGACTCACGATGAGGCGACAACTCTTGTCGAACAGATCTTGTTGCAACGATGTCTGACATAGATATTAGGCCACACTACGTGGGGTGGGAGCAAGGACAAAGAAGACGAACCTGATATTCCATCATGGCGTCACGGATATCGTCGGCCAGGCCGTCAAGCTTTCCCACATCCTCTGCGCTGTTCAGGAACCGTTTAACCTTGCCTTGCTTTTCCAGTGGGATAAGGTCCTGGAGGATATTATCTAGTTTCCTGTCGAGTTGTGCACGTCAGACCGACCATTGACCTTGGAGAGTATAGAGCTACCGTTCGAGGGTCTTCCTCCTTACTTCCTCTTTCACTTCACCCTCAGGAACAGGGACACTCAGCGATTCTGCCAGCCCTTCAACCCTGGGTATCAGTGCTTCTATCGTTTGGCGACATGCCACGGTTTTCTGGGACGATTGTCAGCATCCCAGATCGGATGGAGCATGGGAGGTGGGCCATACCTCGCAATGACTTAGGATGGCCGAGAGGCCGCCTGCGACAGACTTGAGAGGGGGAAAGACGTCCGACGATTCCTTCACCATATTGATGGCTAGCTTGGTGGTAGCGTACGCAGTGGACTTCCAGTTGGATTTGTTCTCAGATACAGTATTTGGTTTAGCGGTGTGATCTGAAGATTCCGGGAGGGTGCTTTGGTCTCTTGCGGGAACGGACGGGGTTCGGTCGGAGACGGTTTGGGGGTCTGTGTTGCGTGAAAAGTGCCGTTAGATGGATGGTCTGGGATAGGGTCGTTTGCATACCGTTGGATTCCTGATCGCGAGGGACCAAGGGACTAGACGTTGGCAAAGTTGAGGTACCGATCCGAAGATCTGGAGTTGACTCTGCGGGACGTGGCGCGGTCAGGTCAGCTCCGCCTTGGCCTTCGACGGAACCAATCTCGCTCCTTGCTTCGCTTTGCGCTCGATGGAGCTTTTTTGGTACACGGAGGAGCTTTCGCCACTTCATAACGTTGCTGGATGGGTGTTGACTGGTGTAGATGGCGGTACTGATAACAGATTGCTTGCCTCGTGGCATTCATTCGCTTCCGAGTCAACGCTAAGCGCGGAGGCCAAGTTCCCTCAGACCGGCTTTTTGTGTCCGTTACACTTACCAACGCTCCTCCAGCCACTATTTCCCCTCTGTATGCAAGCTGTCGAACTCTCCGACCGGACCCACCGATCCCGGAAAAGCAGGTCCGACGGTGTTAACAGTTTCCCCTTCGCTTGACATCTCTCTCGTTTTCTCGCCGGCCCTGATCGCGACTCACCTGCAGGCCCCCCATCCCACTCAATGTGCTCACCCGTCGAGTACTTTCACTCCCGCAAGTCGTTTCCGACCCATCCGTCTATTTCCAGTGCCGAGTCGCTTAAGCACAACGGTCCGGGATGGGTGGATCGACGTGGACAACTTTCTTCCCATCCACCGTCCCTCTCGAGTTCTGCCGCATCCTCAACCTCGGACGTGGGTGCGAGCTCTAGCAAATCCCGCCCTCCCCAACGCCGACCTCTTTCTTCTCGGAAAATTTCACTCACAGATTCTCCCTTTCGCTTACGGCTGCCTTCCACGAGTCGACGTTTCGCCTCTTCAAACGGTCTCGATAAGGAACCCCGGAGACCCGCGTTGGTGCTCGGCCGGAGCAGACTCTAGAATGCGAGCGTGGTGGAGGGCTGGATTCGCGGTTTTCGTCCGGTTGCCTAGTCACTGAGCCACGAGCCCGATGCGGGTATCCCTCTCCCATCACCCGCTTTCTTCACCCTTGTTCGCATCCCTCTCCGGTTCCTCTGTACATCTGAAATCTCTCAATTACCTGTCGTTTCCGTACCACAATAAAAACAACAACTGTCTCCCTCAATGCTATCGTGGGCGTTCGTGATGCCATCGAATGTATTAAACAAGTCTCCCTCGCAGACCTCCAGAACGAAGACAGCCGGATGATCGACTCTGAACACCCCGCAGCGCTTCACGTAAAACGCGCACCCCTCGAATGGGAACTCCTAAGAGCGATACTCCTGCCTGTGTCGTTGGCGGTGTTGCATGAGCTTGGAACGGGGCGCCGGGGGTTTTCGAGGGAATGGTCGAGGACTGACAAAGCCCGCAAAACGACTTACACCCCACGGGGCCATTCCGAGGAGGGCGAAGACGTCAAAAATCTCGCCCCGCAAGAGACTAGCACGTCTTCCGGCCTACGACGAGAAGAAACTTTTGAAAGGGGAACGAGAGGCCCTCAAGTTCGATATCGACTTGGAAGTCCCTCGCGGGCAGCTTTGCGCGATAGCGGGACCGGTCGGAGCTGGGGGGTCGAGTTTAGTACAGGGAATGATTGGACGTACGGTTCTTTGACCAGAAACTGCAAAGATTACTTACAGGTTCACCGCAGAGATGCGAAAGGCCGGTGGAAAAGTGATATTCGGAAGAAGTGTTGCATATTGCACACAAACTGTCCAGGTACTCGCCATCCTTTGCGTTCCTGCTGTCGATGACTTACGAGGATCCCAGAGCGCTGCTATCCGTGACGATATCCCGTTTGGTGTCCCGCACGATGGAGAGCACTATCAATCCGCGGTTTGTGACTGTTGTCTACTTCCGGGTTTCGAATTCTTCCGGCAAGTTCACTGTCCTTCTGTTCCGACTGCGACGTATGTCGACGACCTGCCAAGGGGTGGTGGTTTGACATAAGCCCGCGAGAAGGGTGCCTCTTTGGTGGCCGGAAACAGCGCGTCAACATCCCCCGTGCTTTGTCACAATTGCGACACCACGCTCTTTAACGATTCTCCCTAGCTCTGGATGTCCACGTTTCAGAAGTTGTGTTCGAGAGTGTGGTCAAGAGAACCCTTGGTTCGATGGCCTGTACTCTCGGAACTTACTCGCTCCAGTTACTCCAGAAAGTCGACTACATCATCATGGTTTCGGATGGTGGGACTCGTGCGGAACTCATCACGAGTGGAGGGCCATTCTCAAACTTCGTCACTGAGTTTGTCACGGAACCAGAGGACTCTCCCAAAGAGCTGCCTGCTTTGGATGTCGGCAGTGAGAAGAATTTATGCCAAAATGGGAAACATCCGAACCCAAGCCACGGTAATCTGCACACCAATGGTCATGCAGGGTGGAGAGATTTAGAGGCTGTATCAGCTGGAGTGTGCCGAGATCGAACCTTTTTGTTTCCTTCGCTTACATGGATATTCCTCGCAGCACATCGAGACTGTCTGGGATGGCTCACGTGAAAATTGTCTTCCCCATAGTCACAATCTACCGAGGATCTGGTATCATGAACCCATACAGGTTGGTATTTCACATTCATTTCCCCACTGTGAATTGTTTTGGTAGGCTTGTGTTATATCAGCAGGATAGCTTAGATTTATGAATGCCTATGTACACCTTCCACCCTTTTTGGATCCTGTATACACTGATGATTGATTTCCCCAGTAGATGACAACTATGCAGACATGGGGAAGAAATGATTGTGTCATCTGGTATTTGTGATACCACACTCAATACTGTCAAGGGGGAGGGGTTGAGCTTGTTGTTGGGCCAAATAAGACCTTTTTCCATCATGCAGTTTGTTGTTGAACTCATGATGGTTGGACCTTGTAGTGATGCCTCATTGGAGTGACCTGTGCTTTGGTTAAGGACTCTTGGATTGTTGTTTTGAATGGGATGACCAGTATGTCTACTGCATCTATTCTCTCCATGTTCCATTCTTGAAGGTTGAGTCCTACACTTAGCTTTCATTACTCTGAGCTATCTTCAACTATAACCAGATCTGTATGCAATGACAGGAAAGTGGTGGAATCTGGTTAGGGGCCACCTATCTTTATGACCATGTTTGTCAAATCTGTTATAATATTTCTCTAAGTCAATCAGTCCATGGGCATTCCATTACTCTCTTTCATTTCACTGTATCCATGTTTTGTATCTCTGCTGCCTTTGTCCTCATACAGTGACCTGCACATCTGGTCTTCAGTCATTTTGTTGTCATTTGATGTGAAATGCAGCTAGTACTTTCAAAGTCCCTCAGTGTTTACTCTTTATTTTTGTGCACTGAAGTCAGTGTCACATTTCTTCTTGCATACAACATTCACACTTACATTCTGAAAACTTGCTTCACTTGCCATCTAGTCCAATCCTTCATTTTTGTGCTCCTACCATCTCTTATCCTGGCCACTTTCAGGTCAACCATGGTGTGAGGGCAACAAGGCAGTGAGGCCACAATCAATTGTGGATTGAGTAGTGTCCATCTCAACATATCTCTAATTTATCCCTAGCAATCTACACCAGATATAGAAAGAACAAACCAATGTTCAGCAGTCCCATGGTTCTATTCATTGTAGGTGTGTTTAGTGGGATTTTGTCTCAGGCATTCCCCAGACATTCCCTCAAGTTATCCAATGGAATGACCCATTTTGATTCAGATCAACATCCACTGTCACGAACTCATGATTTGGTCTTACAGATTAAGCAAATCACAGTCAAGATTCATGACATAAAAAACAGGAAGAAGGAAAACCAAATCAATTCCAAACTAGATAATGGTACATTCAGTGTTCACAACCACATTGGGAATGGTCCTCTACAAGAAGGTCATGTAAAACATGATGAGGATGATGTATGCTACGAGGACAGTGTACAAAGTGTCCATCCTGTACTTGACAATAAGAACAGCCAAGAACATTGTGTTCTAACTCAATGCCCTTCTCTAACAACACCCACCGCATTGCCTTCACTGCCTCCTGAACTCCATCCCTCATCACCAAATAGTGGAATTCCTGAAGGGACCCCTTCAAGGAAGCTTCGTTGGTCAAAGTTGCCAAACGTTCCCGAGTCTCCTGGGATTGTGGAAGGCAATGCTGTCGAAAAGGGCGATCCTCCTTGGAGTAATACAAAGCCTTCTTGGAGCGGGACTGGCGACAACATTGACGAGCCTTGTAAGAAGGCAGGGGAGTAGTAGATCAAGTCGATGGAGGAGGAGGAGACGGACTCGAGTGAGGGGAGGGAAGCAGGACTGGAAGGTCCATCCGCTCTCGTAGCTACAATGTCGCCATCATGGAGGTCGCAGTAGTTAGGGGCGGTGGGGAAGAGCCCACAGACTGAACGAGAGCCAATCTGTTCCAAAAGCGCACCAATGGGAACCCAATGAGATTCCACATAATGTGTCAATAAAGCTTGACACATTACTGACTGGTGCTGACATTCCTCAAGGTCCTTCCCCATGACCTCTTGTGTCTTCCACATTGCATGGAGCATAGTCTCCATACCATCCACTTGTTTCTCCAATTCCCAAATACGAGCAGCTTGGGCGTCCTGGATGGAAATCGTGTTGGAATGAAGTTGGCCTGCAACTTCCTCGTTCATCCTCAAACATAGTATCTCCGCTACCACGTGGGAGAATTTGGTGGGAGGATGCTGGTAGATGTTCTCCCCAGCACGATAAGACAAGTCAATCTATAACATGAGGTTAGCTTCAGGATGAATCCCCGAACGCTTCACCACATGTACCAATGCATTGGACCCATTGTGGAAATCCTGGTTATCCATACCCCAGACCTCTTCCTGTCGTCCAATAGGGATGGGGAGAGTGACGTTAACGGAGGAGGTAGACATGGTGAGCAGGGGAAGAACTTTAAGAAGGGGAGTGGAGTGGATTGATGGGGGAAAGGAAAAGCAAACTGAAGAAAGAAATGTTGAATAGCTCAAGTATAAATAACAATAAAAAACCCTTAACCCTGACTTACCGGATCTTAGATTCCATCAGACCCTTCCATCAAATATAACCCAATTAGTCCATATTTGGAGGGGAGTTTTAGATCCGGGGATTTCTCCTTGAAATGACATCAAACTTCTCAGAAGACACAGCCCATCAATGTGCAGTCTCCCATCAATCAGAAAAGAAGTTCCACAAAGCAACATCAGGATGTTCCGGTTATCAATTGGAAATAGGAATGTTCCAGAAGTATTCATATGACTCATCATTAGATGCCTCCAAGGGAGAGTAGAACTTAGCCACAGAAAATACTAGATCATGTGACCAGGATCTGGGAGTATATAAGGACGAGCCCCTCCGGCTCTCTTTTCCCCTTATCCTCAATCTTCTCTGTAACCTCTACTCCAACCAGTGAGTTGGATACCTCTCAATAAACCACTTTACCCCTTATACTAACATACTTAGCAGGAGTCTCCTGCTATTGTATGTTGCCACCCGCTCTTCCAAACCCCAATCTCCTATCCCCTTTCCCTCTCCCTCTAATCGAGGACATAAGACCTTATTTGTGGAGTCAACACTTGCTGACAAGCCTCAGTGTTAACCAGACCAGAGGCCAGCTTGTGCACTGTCCCTACTATAAGCCCTTTTCATCGTTGGATTCAGGAGCTCCTTCCCCCCCTTTCCTCGCTACTGCCAACCACTACTTTGAGTGGCGATCCATCTATACTAATCACACTCTAGCAGTTGCGACCTTTATAGTTCACCCAGCGTATTCACAAGAGAAACCCCAAGTTCTCTTCGACAAACACCCCGTCTTCTTCTGTGAGTCCTGCATCATCAGTTGGTGGGACTTCCCTACAGCTTTACCTGGAGAAGTCGTTGCCTGGTTACAAGAGCAAGCCGACATCTATCCCCAAGAAGAAAGCTTTTGGCTTTTCTCATACGCTCTCGCCGATTTCGTAGACAGATTCTGGAAACCTGTCTTCCCCTATGATTATAACTCACCCAACCTCAGACCCAATCACGCTCCAAGACTTCCCCTCACCCCTAACCACCCATCAATTACTACACCTCTGGTGCCCAGCGAACAGTAAGCAGGCATCAACCCTGACATCCACCATCTGAATGGTATTGGACACAAACAATGTTAGGCTAATGAATATTCCTATTCACAGAGATATAATTACAGAAACAGTACATCATACATTCCTACTGAGAATACAAACAATTGAAATCCAAGATTACTACCTCCCCAGATTCATAGCCAGCAACTAGATATTGACCATCCCATTGCACCTGCTGGAATTCTGCATATCTTCCAGATAGTTGAAAAACCCTTTTCCCTGTGACTATGTCCTCAATCCAAGATGGACTATAAGCCTGCCACAAAGGACCACCAATAAAATCCAAGTGAGGTCTATCAGTAAATGTCTTGGATAATGGGACAGGAGGGGAGCCTGAGGTCCCAAAGTCCCACCCCTGGATTGATGAGTCCTTGTGTTGAACCCAGATTTTTGAACCACCTGAGTGGAAGGAATCCAGATATACTTCATCCCTCTCTAACTCCACCTTACCCACATGCTTCCATGTCCACATATCCCATGCTTGAAGAACTCTATTGCCCAAGCAGAAGATTTTTGACCCATCCCCTGATATCCTAACACCACCATACCCAGATCCATCCAGTGTCTGGAGGAGTTCACCTTTCCCAGTGTCCCAGATATGAATTTTGTAGTTCTCATGCCAAATACAGATCAACCTGCCATCTATCAGCTGGAAATCCCTCCACATGTCACCTCTAGCTGGGGTTTGGAATGATGTCTTGTAGAGGCCAGTCAAAATGTTCCAGGTCTTCACCACTCCAGCTGAGTCACCTGAGATGGCAATTCCATCCCTTGCTTGTAGACCAACAGACTCAATTGAAGCCAAAGTGGATAGAGTAGACTCTTGGCCAGTTGCAACTGGATCTGTTGACAAATCACCAATTTGCCAGAATTTGACTGAGTTGTCATAAGATGCTGATATGAGGCAGGAGGAGGAGGAAAATACAAGGGAAGTAATGGCATTAACATGATCAATACAGCTCTCAACAAGGCAAGGGTCTGAACTAGCAATATCCCACACAGAGATGATGTTACCAGCAGCTGCTGCAACAAGCCTGCCATCAGGGGAGAAACAGGGATAGCAGGGTGGTTCACTAATGGCTATATGGAATTCAGCCACAATTTCTCTGGAATGTGAGTTTTGAACTGCAATAACTGATCTATTGCACAGAGCAAACTGAGTGTGGTCTGGGGAGAAAGAGATGTAATCACCATCATATCCAGGGCCAGTTTGGTGACCACTTATGTCCCATTGATGAATTTTGCCATCAGAAACGGATATGAGGTGTCCAGGGTCTGTGGGAGAGAAGCTAACATGCTCTACACGACTCTGCTGCTCCATAATATGCTTACACTCCCCTGTCTGAATGTCCCACAAACGAATTGTCCTATCATCAGATCCTGAAGCAATCCTGGTGCAGTCTGAGGAGATGGAAACAGACCGAACCCAATGAGTGTGACCATAAAAGGTCTTGACAACACCAGTCTGCATATCCCAGAGCTTAACAGTCTCATCATCACTTCCAGATACAAGCAATGACCCATCTGGTGAAAAGGCAAGAGACCTAACCTCATATATATGCCCAGAAAGAATAGCTGCCTGGCTACCAGTGATTGCATCGAGGATAATGATGTCCCCAAGTTCTGAACCAACTGCAATGGTGTTATTCCCATATGAGAGGGTCAATGGGGATTCATCAAAGAGGACTGTGCGAGAACATGTTCCCCATTCACCTGGAAGTCCCCTGATGACCTTAACTTCTGGTAACAGTTCTGCAGCATAGCACCCATGAAGCCAGGATGAGGGAGGGCAGAGTGGGAGTGCAGAATGATATATCTGGGAAGGAGAGTTGTGGATTGTGTCCAAGTGCTCTAACAGAAATCTCTGGCTGTCATTGGTCCACTTGCAAGGGGTTCCTGTCTGAACAAGCATGAGCACAGGTAGGCTTTGGGAGGTATTTTACATATAACTCACCACCATGTACCATTGCTGGATGTCATTGAGGGCATAAACACCAATGTCAAGTTTCCCCAGGAGGCTCAGGACCTCAATCCAATACACAAAACAGGCTGCAAAGAATTCATTGATTGCATTGTGGACTTCCTCAACATCAGGGCCACTGCTGGCACTCTTCACAAGGTGGCTTGCCCAGAAGCAGCAGGCATACTTCAGTGCATCCCCAATGTGGGTGGTCCTTTGTGTGGGAAGATCTTCAACCTCACTGAGAATGGCATATTCATCCAATCGGCAGATATTTCTCCTCAACCTTCCCTTCATCACCTTGAGACATGAAAGTATGATTTCCCCATGGTGGATTGGGGGGCTTATTGAGAACCTTGGGTCTGTGCATCGTCCTGGGTCCATGATGAAGTCAGGGAGGGATTTGTGGAAGACATGGACTGGATCTTCCATGGTGTCTGGGATGAGCAGGAGAGAATGGAGGGTGCGCAGGGTGCTGTATATCCTGGATGGTGTGCCACAGTTCCTGAGGAGGTCCGAGAGCGTGTTGATTGAGAGTGGATGGGAGACGAGCAACACTGCCCCAACCACCAATCTGAAATGTAGGCAAAAGTCTTCATCTCCATCATGGAGAGCTTGCTCTAGGACTTGAGTGTAGAGGAGATCAATGCCCGACTTCCCTTCGTGAGAAGTGTCTTGTGGAAGCGACGTGATGAGAGCTAGCCTCTCATCAGGTGGGTGGTACTGGGATCCAACAAACTTGACAACAGTGGAAGCATAGATGAAAAGGCCAGCCGCCTTCTTGCAGAGGGTGTCAATATCCCTAGGACCTGGCCAATCCTCTGTGAGACCGCAGTTGCTCCGGTTTTGGGGGATGTCTGCTAACCGGGTCTTAAGGAAGAACTTGATATCGCTGTCCACTGAGGATCGCTCGACTTCGTGGAGTTTGAGCACATCGGTGTGAGGCCGGAGTAGTTTCAAGCGGAATCCAGAGCGAATCCGAGGTTCTGGTCTGCCGGTGATGAAGAATTTGACGAAGGGAATGTTGTCGACATAGCGGGAAATGACGGAGAGAAGCGCGGATGCCGGTTCGTCGTCTTGACACTCGTCCAGGGCATCGATGATGATCAGAGTACAGGCCTGCGTCGCCTGTAATGGCCCGACGATGAGCTTCTCCATTTGAGAACAGAAGGTCTCCCGTTCAACATCGGGGTTTGCCGTCAAGATCGGAAGCAACTCCTCTCGGAAGGGTGGATATCGGCGAGCGAGTTGGAAGGCAAGAGTGGGGAATATGGATCGAAGGTTACTCCTGTCATCGAAATTTCTCGAACAGAAGAAGCTTGCCCCGAGCTTCCCGTCGGCAAAGCTCATCTCCGCAAACGTTTGGGCGATCGTCGACTTCCCGGTCCCGGCGAGGCCGTTGAGCCAGAACACCCGTTTGTCTTGCTCATCGTTCAACCAGTTTTCGAGCTGGGAGAGGACATCTCTCCTGGTCCCTTTCATGCATCCCTGTCTGTCCCCACAGAGGTGACCGGCGTCTGGGGTATGATACATCCCCTTGAGAAGGGTAGCATCCGCTCTGCTCTGTTTGCCGGTTATTAGTACGCGCAAACGGATACTCGACGACCGAAACTCACGATGAGGCGACAACTCTTGTCGAACAGATCTTGTTGCAACGATGTCTGACATAGATATTAAGCTACATTAGATGGGGTGGGAGCAAGGACAATGAGGGCAAACCTGATATTCCATCATGGCGTCACGGATATCGTCGGCCAGGCCGTCAAGCTTGCCCACATCCTCTGCGCTGTTCAGGAACCGTGTGACCCTGCCTCGCTTTTCCAATGGGATGAGGTCTTGAAGGATAGTATCCAGTTTCCTGTCGAGTCGCGCACGTCAGACCGACCATCGACCTCGGAGGGTATGGGGTTACCGTTCGAGAGTCTTCCTCCTCTGTTCCTCCTTGACCTCACCCTCGGGACCAGGCACACTCAGCGAGTCTGCAAGTCCTTCAACCCGGGGTATCAACGC
>Ga0307517_10003624_pt1 | contig 23994 bp, 16 predicted proteins | sample 23_EM_MG_FD_194515 | JGI IMG/M metagenome (GOLD analysis project Ga0307517, IMG submission 194515) | Populus trichocarpa ectomycorrhiza microbial communities from riparian zone in the Pacific Northwest, United States - 23_EM | ecosystem: Host-associated > Plants > Roots > Unclassified | place...
CGTGTACGACCTCGCCAACCGGGGTCTGCTGCCGCCGGGCTTCTCGCTCGTCGGCTTCGCCCGGCGCGAGTGGGCCCACGAGGACTTCGCACAGGAGGTCCACGACGCGGTCAAGGAGCACTCCCGTACGCCGTTCCGTGAGGAGGTCTGGCAGCAGCTCGTCCAGGGGATGCGCTTCGTCCAGGGCACCTTCGACGACGACGACGCGTTCGAGCGGCTGCGCGACACGATCGACGAGCTGGACAAGGCGCAGGGCACGGGCGGCAACTTCGCCTTCTATCTGTCGGTGCCGCCGCGCTCCTTCCCGGTCGTCATCCAGCAGCTGAAGAAGCACGGTCTCGCCGACCAGGAGAAGGGTTCCTGGCGCCGCGCGGTCATCGAGAAGCCCTTCGGCCACGACCTCAAGTCGGCCGAGGACCTCAACAAGGTCGTGCACGAGGTCTTCGCCGCGGACCAGGTCTTCCGCATCGACCACTACCTCGGCAAGGAGACCGTCCAGAACATCCTGGCGCTCCGCTTCGCCAACACGATGTTCGAGCCGATCTGGAACCGGTCCTTCGTGGACCACGTGCAGATCACCATGGCCGAGGACATCGGCATCGGCGGCCGGGCCGGTTACTACGACGGCATCGGCGCCGCCCGTGACGTCATCCAGAACCACCTGCTCCAGCTGATGGCGCTGACCGCGATGGAGGAGCCCTCCTCCTTCTCCGCCGACGCGCTGGCCGCCGAGAAGGAGAAGGTGCTCGGCGCGGTACGGCTGCCGAAGGACCTGGGCAAGAACACGGTCCGCGGGCAGTACGCGGAGGGCTGGCAGGGCGGCGAGAAGGCCGTCGGCTACCTCCAGGAAGACGGTATCGACCCCCAGTCGAAGACCGACACCTACGCCGCCATCAAGGTCGAGGTCGACAACCGCCGCTGGGCGGGCGTCCCCTTCTACCTGCGCACCGGCAAGCGCCTGGGCCGCCGGGTCACCGAGATCGCGGTGGTCTTCCAGCGCGCCCCGCACTCCCCCTTCGACCAGACGGCGACGGAGGAGCTGGGCCAGAACGCGATCGTCTTCCGCGTCCAGCCCGACGAGGGCGTCACGGTCCGCTTCGGCTCCAAGGTGCCCGGCACCTCGATGGAGATCCGGGACGTGTCCATGGACTTCGCCTACGGCGAGTCGTTCACGGAGTCGAGCCCGGAGGCGTACGAGCGGCTGATCCTGGACGTCCTGCTCGGCGACTCGAACCTCTTCCCGCGCACGGAGGAGGTCGAGCTGTCCTGGAAGATCCTCGACCCGATCGAGCAGTACTGGGACAAGCACGGCAAGCCCGCGCAGTACCAGTCCGGGACGTGGGGTCCGGTCGAGGCGGACGAAATGCTCGCACGAGAGGGACGGAGCTGGCGTCGGCCATGAAAATAGACCTCACCGACACCACTGCCAGCAAGATCAACAAGGGGCTGGTGAAAGCCCGCCGCGCCATCGGCACCCCGGCCGTCGGCATGGTGCTCACCCTCGTCGTCGTCACGGACGAGGAGAACGCCTACGACGCCCTGAAGGCCGCCAACGACGCGTCGCGCGAGCACCCCTCGCGCACACTCGTGGTCATCAAGCGCGTCTCGCGCTCACCCCGGGACCGCACCCAGTCCCGCCTCGACGCCGAGGTCCGGGTGGGCACGGACGCGGGCAGCGGCGAGACGGTCGTCCTGCGGCTCTACGGCGAGGTCTCCGACCACGCCCAGTCCGTGGTGCTGCCGCTGCTGCTGCCGGACGCGCCGGTGGTGGTCTGGTGGTCGGTGGACGCGCCGCGCGACCCGGCGAACGACCCGCTGGGCGCCCTGAGCCAGCGCCGGGTCACCGACAGCTACGCGGCGGAGAAGCCCGTCGACGAGCTGCGGTCCCGCGCCGAGAGCTACGAGCCGGGCGACACCGACCTGGCCTGGGCCCGGATCACCCCGTGGCGTTCGATGCTGGCTGCCGCGCTCGACCAGGTCGACTGCGAGATCGTCTCCGTCGAGGTGGCGGGCGAGGAGTCCAACCCGAGCGTCGAACTGCTCGCGATGTGGCTCGCCGACCGCCTCCACGTGCACGTACGGCGGGCGGTCTCCGCGGGTCCCGGTCTGACCCAGGTGCGCCTGGAGACGACCGGTGGGCCCATCACGCTGCACCGGTCCGACGGGGCGATGGCCACCCTGGCCCTGCCCGGCCAGCCGGACCGCGCGGTGGCGCTCAAGCGGCGCGAGACCTCCGAACTCCTCGCGGAGGAGCTGCGCAGGCTCGACCCCGACGACACCTACGCGTCCGCGCTGCGGTTCGGCGTGGACCGGCTGGGCGGCATCCAGTCGGCGGCGGAGCGGGCGGAAGCGGCTGCTCAGCCGGTGCCGGCGCTGCCGGTGCGCGCGGTGACGGAGCCGGCGGCGACCGGCGTGCAGCCGACCTCCTCGGAGAGCGGGAACTCCGACCGGCCCACCCCGGCGAAGATGCCCCCGGTGAAGAAGGCTGATCCGCAGTGAACACTCCGCAACTCGTCGTCCACCGCGACAAGGAACTGATGGCCCAGGCCGCCGCGGCCCGCCTGATCACGAAGATCGTGGACGCGCAGGCCTCGCGCGGCTACGCCTCGATCGTGCTCACCGGCGGTCGCAACGGCAACGGTCTGCTGGCGGCTCTGGCGGAACAGCCCGCCCGGGACGCCGTCGACTGGGGTCGGCTGGACCTGTGGTGGGGCGACGAGCGGTTCCTCCCCGAGGGCGACCCGGAGCGCAATGTCACCCAGGCCCGTGAAGCGCTGCTCGACGCGGTGCCGCTGGACCCGAAGCGCGTGCACGCCATGCCCGCGTCCGACGGCCTCTACGGCAACGACGTGGAAGCGGCGGCGGCAGGCTACGCCGAGGAACTCGCCCGGTCCGCCGGTCCCGAGAACCACGGTTCGGTCCCGACCTTCGACGTCCTCATGCTGGGCGTCGGCCCGGACACCCATGTGGCGTCGCTCTTCCCGGAGTTGCCCGCCGTACGGGAGACCGAGCGCACGGTCGTCGGCGTCCACGGCGCTCCCAAGCCGCCGCCGACCCGGGTCACGTTGACCCTGCCGGCGATCCGCTCGGCCCGCGAGGTGTGGCTGCTCGCGGCCGGCGAGGACAAGGCGGAGGCCGCGGCGATCGCCCTGTCCGGCGCGGGCGAGATCCAGGCACCGGCGGCCGGTGCGCAGGGCCGCGCCCGCACCCTGTGGCTGCTGGACGCGGCGGCGGCCTCCCAGCTGCCGCGCGCGCTGTATCCGCCGGCTTCCGCCTGACACCGGCAACCTGCTGAAGAGCCCGTACGACCTCGGTCGTACGGGCTCTTCCGTGTCTCAACGCCCGCGCAGCTCGCGGTACTTGGCGACCAGGGCCGTCGTCGACGCGTCCAGGCCGGGCACGTCCGCGCCCTCGCTCAGGGCGGGTTCGACGCGCTTGGCGAGGACCTTGCCCAACTCCACGCCCCACTGGTCGAAAGAGTCGATGTTCCAGACTGCGCCCTGAACGAACACCTTCTGCTCGTAGAGCGCGATGAGCTGGCCGAGGACCGACGGGGTCAGCTCGCGGGCCAGGATCGTGGTCGTGGGGTGGTTGCCCTTGAACGTCTTGTGCGGCACCAGTTCCTCGGGCACGCCCTCCGCCCGCACCTCGTCCGGTGTCTTGCCGAAGGCCAACGCCTGTGTCTGGGCGAAGAAGTTGGCCATCAGCAGGTCGTGCTGCTTCTTGAGGCCGTCGCTCAGCTCGGCCACCGGCTCGGCGAAGCCGATGAAGTCCGCCGGGATCAACTTCGTGCCCTGGTGGATGAGTTGGTAGTAGGCGTGCTGGCCATTGGTCCCGGGCGTACCCCACACCACCGGCCCGGTCTGCCAGTCGACCTCCTGGCCGTCCCGGCCCACGTACTTGCCGTTCGACTCCATGTCCAACTGCTGCAGATACGCGGTGAACTTGGAGAGGTAGTGGCTGTACGGCAGCACGGCGTGCGACTGGGCGTCGTGGAAGTTGCCGTACCAGACGCCCAACAGACCGAGCAGCAAAGGCACGTTGGACTCGGCGGGCGCGGTGCGGAAGTGCTCGTCGACGAGGTGGAAACCGTCGAGCATCTCGCGGAACCGGTCCGGGCCGATGGCGATCATCAGCGACAGCCCGATCGCCGAGTCGTACGAGTACCGTCCGCCGACCCAGTCCCAGAACTCGAACATGTTGGCCGTGTCGATGCCGAACTCGCTGACCTTCCCGGCGTTCGTCGACAGCGCCACGAAGTGCTTGGCGACGGCGTCCTGACCGGCCTTCAGCTCGGTGAGCAGCCAGTCGCGGGCCGAGGTCGCGTTGGTGATCGTCTCGATCGTGGTGAACGTCTTCGACGCGATGATGAACAGCGTCTCCGCCGGGTCGAGGTCGCGGGTCGCCTCGTGCAGGTCGGCGCCGTCCACGTTCGACACGAACCGGACCGTCAGATCGCGGTCCGTGAAGCTGCGCAGCACCTCGTACGCCATCGCCGGGCCAAGGTCCGAGCCGCCGATACCGATGTTGACGATGTTCTTGATGCGCTTGCCGGTGTGCCCGGTCCACTCGCCGGAGCGGACGCGGTCCGCGAAGCCGGCCATCTTGTCGAGCACGGCGTGCACCTGCGGCACCACGTTCTCGCCGTCGACCTCGATCACCGCGTCACGCGGGGCGCGCAGCGCGGTGTGCAGGACCGCGCGGTCCTCGGTGACGTTGATCTTCTCGCCGCGGAACATCGCGTCCCGGAGGCCGAACACGTCCGTGGCGGCGGCCAGCGCGTGCAGCAGCCGCAGGGTCTCGTCGGTGACGAGATGCTTCGAGTAGTCGAGGTGCAGGTCACCGACCCGGAGCGTGTAGCCGGTGCCTCGACCGGGATCGGCGGCGAACAGCTCCCGCAGCCGCACCTCGCCGAGCTCCTCACGGTGCTTGGCCAAGGCGGTCCACTCGGGCGTCTGGTTGAGCCTGGTACGGCCGTCTGCGTTCATTGCGACTTCAGCCTTCTTTCCTACCGACCTGGGGGCCGGTTCCAACCTAATTGATCAGCCCGTGGCGCGAGCGGTCGTCCCGTCGTCCTGCGGGGCAACAACAGGTACGTCCGGCTTGACTCCGGGTATCAACGAGGCGACGGCCAGCCCGAACAGGGCTGCCGCGAGCAGTGCCGGGCCGTTCAGTCCGTAGGTCCCCGCCACGACTCCGCCGAGCAGGGCGCCGAGCGGGGCTCCCGACGTCGAGGACGTGCGGAACGCGGAGGCGATACGGCCGACCATGGCGGCGGGGCTGCGCTGCTGCATCAGGGTGACCTGGTTGACGTTCCACACCATGTTCATCGCGCCGAGCAGCAGCATGCCCGCGACCAGGGCGGCCAGGTGGCGGACGGTCCCCATGAGCAGCAGCGACGCCGTCTGGACGCTCCCGGCCAGCAGCAGCGCCCGGACCCGCCCGGTGCGGCGCGCGATCCGCTGGGCGAGGAAGCCCCCGGAGAAGCTGCCCATGGCGTACGCCGTCATCGCGGCCGCGTATCCGGCGTTGCCCGCGTCCAGCCAGCGCGTCACGTGCAGGACCAGCGTCGCGATCAGGGCGCCCATGCCGATGTTGCACAGCAGCGTGGCCACGCAGACCGCGCGCAGGGCCCGGTCGCCCCACAGGGCGCGCAGGCCTTCCGCTATCTCCGTCCTGAGGGTGCTGCCGGCCGGGCGCGGCTCCCGCTCGGGCGGGCGGGTGCGCAGGGAGGCCACGAGGGCGGCGGCCAGGAGATAGGTGCTCGCGTCGGCCGCGAACGGCATGAAGGCCCCGGCCGTCAGCAGCAGCGGCACGAGCGGACCGGCCAGCAGACCGCCCGCGAGCTGCTGGCCGGTCATCAGCCGGGCGTTGGCGCTGCCCAGCGCCTCGCGGTCCACCAGGGACGGCAGCAGAGCCGTGGACGCGTTGTCGAAGAGGGTCTGGAGCGTGGTCAGACAGAAGGCGAGGGCGAGCAGCAGCGGGATCGAGGCGTGGCCGAGTCCGACGGCGAGCGCGAAGGACGCGACGAGCAGGCCTCGTACCAGATCCACGGCCCACATCGCGCGGCGCTGGTCGACCCGGTCCGCGACGGCGCCGCCGAGGAGTCCGAAGAGCAGCCAGGGGAGGTATCCGCAGGCGGTGACGGAGGCGATGACGAGCGGATCGTCGGTGAGCCGCACGGCGAGCAGCGGCAGCGCGGCCGTACGCAGCGCGTCCCCGAACCGGGAGATCACGGCGGCACTCCACAGCCGCCCGAACCCCCCACGCCACGCGGGTACATGAGTACCCGTCACCTCGACCGTCGTCACTGCTCCCCCTCACGATTCGTCACTTCACAAACCGTAGAGGGCACCACTGACAATCGGTCCGGAGGCGGGTCGGCCACCGGCCTGTGAAACAGCTCCGGCCAGACACCCTGTGGGCGTCCGGCCGGTTCAACTCCTAGATTTCTCCCCGCAGTTTGGCGAGCGCCTCGGCGAGGATCGCCTCGCCGTCCGCGTCGCTGCGCCGCTCCCGTACATACGCGAGGTGCGTCTTGTAGGGCTCGGTGCGCGGCGGGGCCGGCGGGTTGTCCCGGTCCTGTCCGGCCGGGAAGCCACAGCGGGGGCAGTCCCAGGTTTCGGGAACCTGCGCGTCGCTGGCGAAGCTGGGCTGTGTCTCGTGTCCGTTGGAGCACCAGAAGACGATGCGCAGCCGGGGCGCGGACTCGCCGCGCTCGGCCTCGCCCATCGGCCCCGCCCCGACCCGGCTTCCTCGGATCGCGTTGCCACTTGCCACGGTCGTAACTCCCTGCGTGATGGTGCCGCGAAGCGAGTCGGCGTTTTCGCTCCGTTGCGAGCGCCTCAGTCTACGTAAGGCCCAACGCGCGTCCAGTGGTTGGAGTTACAGCCCCTACACCTAGACGCAAGCCCCATGATAGGCCGCGCTCAGCTGCGCGTACCGAACATGGGGCCTTACGTACGGAATGTGCGAAGGAACGTGCGGTCAGCCCGTCTTCATCAGCAGGCCGAGCACGACGATGCAGGCGAACCAGAGCACACCGAGCACCACGGTGATGCGGTCCAGGTTGCGCTCGGCGACCGAAGAGCCGCCGACGGACGACGCCATGCCGCCACCGAACATGTCGGAGAGACCGCCGCCCTTCCCCTTGTGCATCAGCACCAGCAGCATCAGCAGCAGGCTGAAGACGATCAGGGCGATCGAGAACCCCAAAACCACGGCTGGACCAACTTCCTCGGATTCAGATGGACGACAGGGGCATAGCACGTTATCCATGTGCGGCTCCGCCGCGTGGCCGCTATGCCCCCGCAAGGGTACGACGGATCGCCGCTACCGCCTACACACTGCCGGACTCACTGGTCGCGGAAGCGTGCGATCTTGACGAACTCGTCCGCGTCCAGCGAGGCACCGCCGACCAGGGCGCCGTCGACGTCGGGCTGCGCCATGATCTCGGCGACGTTGCCGGACTTGACGGAGCCGCCGTACTGGATGCGGACCTGGTCGGCCAGCTCCTGCGAGTACAGCTCGGCGAGTTTGCCGCGGATGGCCTGGCAGACCTCCTGGGCGTCGCCGGCGCCGCAGACCTTGCCGGTGCCGATGGCCCAGACGGGCTCGTAGGCGATGACGATGGACTCGGCCTGCTCGGCCGGGACGTCCTTGAGGCCGCCCTCGACCTGGGAGAGGGTGTGGGCGACGTGGTTGCCCGCCTCGCGGATGTCGAGTTCCTCGCCGACGCAGAGGATCGGGGTCAGGCCGTGCTTGTAGGCGGCCTTGACCTTCGCGTTGACGATCTCGTCGGTCTCCGCGTGGTACTGACGGCGCTCGGAGTGGCCGATCGCCACGTACGTGCACTTGAGCTTGGCCAGCATCGCACCGGAGATCTCGCCGGTGTAGGCACCGGAGTCGTGCGCCGAGATGTCCTGGGCACCGTACTTGATCTTGAGCTTGTCGCCGTCGACCAGGGTCTGGACGGAGCGCAGGTCGGTGAAGGGCGGCAGGACGGCGACCTCGACGGCCTCGTAGTCCTTGTCCGCGAGGGCGAAGGCGAGCTTCTGGACGTGGGCGATGGCCTCGAGGTGGTTGAGGTTCATCTTCCAGTTGCCCGCCATGATCGGCGTGCGCCCAGAGGAAATAGATGGAGCCATGTAGGTCAGTCCTCCAGTGCGGCGAGGCCGGGGAGCGTCTTGCCCTCGAGGTATTCGAGGGAGGCGCCGCCGCCGGTCGAGATGTGGCCGAATGCGGTCTCGTCGAAGCCCAGGATGCGGACGGCCGCGGCGGAGTCGCCACCGCCGACGACCGTGAAGGCCGGGGAGTCGAGAAGGGCCTGGGCGACCGCCTTGGTGCCCTCGGCGTAGTCGGGGTGCTCGAAGACGCCCATCGGACCGTTCCAGAAGATGGTGGCCGCGTCGGCGAGCTTCGAGGCGTACAGGGCACCGGTCTCGGGACCGATGTCGAGGCCCATCTGGTCGGCGGGGATGGCGTCCGCGGCGACGGTGGTGGGGTTGGACGGGGCCTTGGTCTTGAGGTCCGGGAACCCGGCCGAGGTCACGACGTCCACGGGGACGACGAGTTCGACGCCGTTCTTCTCGGCGCGCTCGACGTACTCGGTGACGGCGGGCAGCTGGTCGTCCTGGACCAGGGAGGCGCCGATCTCGTAGCCCTTGGCCTTGAGGAACGTGAAGGCCATGCCGCCGCCGATGAGGATGCGGTCGGCCTTGTCGAGCAGCTGGTCGATGACGGCGAGCTTGTCGGAGACCTTGGAGCCGCCGAGGGCGACCACGTAGGGCCGCTTGACGTCCTCGGTGAGCTTCTTCAGGACGCCGACCTCGGTGGCGATGAGGTAGCCGGCGTAGTGCGGCAGACGGGCCGGGAGGTCGTACACGGAGGCGTGCTTGCGGTGCACGGCACCGAAACCGTCGCCTACGTAGACATCCGCCAGGGCGGCGAGCTGGTCGGCGAACTCGCCGCGCTCGACGTCGTCCTTGGCGGTCTCGCCCGCGTTGAAGCGCAGGTTCTCGATGACCGCGACCTGGCCGGGTTCGAGGCCGCGCACCGCGTCGTGGGCGGCGGGGCCGACGGTGTCCTGGGCGAACGCGACCGGCGCGCCCAGGAGTTCGGCCAGGCGCTCGGCGGGCTGGAGGAGGGAGAAGGCCGGGTCCGGGGCGCCCTTGGGGCGGCCCAGGTGCGAGGCCACGATCACCTTGGCACCCGCCTCGACGAGGGCCTTGATCGTGGGCAGCACGGCGCGGATGCGGCCGTCGTCGGTGATGAGGCCGTCGGCCAGCGGGACATTGAGGTCGGCGCGGACGAAGACCCGCTTGCCGTCCACGCCTTCGGCGAGAAGTTCGTCGATCGTCTTCATAAAGGGACTCCTAGGGAGGGCTCTTCAGATCCGAGAGGGCTGATCGATCACTACGTAGCAGACGCCAAAGGCTCGGACACTACGTAGCAAGGGCTCGGACAGCGCGGCGTGCGCTGCCCGAGCCCTGACTCACATCGAGTTGCCTGCTCTGGGAGTTAGAGCTGGCCGCCGACGAAGACCGTGAGGTCGACGAGGCGGTTGGAGTAGCCCCACTCGTTGTCGTACCAGCCGAGGATCTTCACCGTGTTGCCTTCCTGAACCATGGTCAGGAGGGAGTCGAAGGTGCAGGAGGCCTGGTCGCCGACGATGTCCGAGGAGACGATCGGGTCCTCGGTGTACGTCAGGTAGCCCTTGAGGTCGCCGTCCTCGGAGGCCTTCTTGAACGCGGCGTTGACCTCGTCCTTGGTGGTCTCGCGCTGCAGCGTCACGACCAGGTCGGTGGCCGAGCCGGTCGGGACCGGGACGCGCATCGCGATGCCGTCCAGCTTGCCCTTGAGCTGCGGGAGGACCAGGGCGGTGGCCTTGGCGGCACCGGTCGTGGTCGGGATGATGTTCTCGGCGGCGGCACGCGCGCGGCGCAGGTCCGAGTGCGGGAAGTCCAGGATGCGCTGGTCGTTCGTGTACGCGTGGACCGTCGTCATCAGGCCCTTGACGATGCCGAAGTTCTCGTCGAGAACCTTGGCCATCGGCGCCACGCAGTTGGTGGTGCAGGAGGCGTTCGAGATGACGTGGTGGTTGGCCGCGTCGTACTTGTCCTGGTTGACGCCCATCACGATCGTGATGTCCTCGTCCTTGGCCGGAGCCGAGATGAGGACCTTCTTGGCGCCGCCGGCGATGTGCTTCTCGGCGTCGGCCTTCTTCGTGAAGATGCCGGTCGACTCGATGACGATGTCGACGCCCAGCTCGCCCCACGGGATGTCGGCGGGGTTGCGCTCGGACAGCACCTTGATCGTGTGCCCGTCGACGGTGATCGTGTCGGCGGTGTGCGACACCTCGGCCTGCAGGCGGCCCAGGATGGTGTCGTACTTGAGCAGGTGAGCGGTGGTCGCGGTGTCACCCAGGTCGTTGACAGCCACGATCTCGATGTCAGCACCCTGCTTCAGCAGCGCGCGGAAGTAGTTACGACCGATGCGGCCAAAGCCGTTGATGCCTACGCGGATCGTCACGAACCGATCTCCTCGTTGGTACGCCGGCTCAGTGCCGGCGAGTTGTATGGGATGTCCCCGACCGCCTACGACCCTACCTCCCTGAGCCCTCCGTGGTGACATCGAGATGCCCCATACACGGCAGGGCGGTCCGTACCCGCCAGTAGGGGTACGGACCGCCCTTGATGTTCATGACATCGTCACACAGGGTCAGCTGGTCAGAGCGGTCAACGCCTTCTTAAGAAGGGCAGCACGGTCGGTCGCCGAGGTGACCTGTTCCAGGCCGAAGCCGAGCAGCACGGTGCGGTCGGTGGTGACCGCGCCGTACGTCTGGAAGAGGGCTCCCGTGCGGGTCCAGTCGTTCAGGACCGCGGGGCTGCCCGCGGGCGGGCCGCTCACGCTCCAGGCGCCGAGCGAGGTCTCGAAGCCCTCGGCCTGTGTCGCCGTACCGCCCACGACGAGGGAGGTGTCGTCGGCGAGGACGCCGTGGCCGCCGGAGCCCGGGTCGGTGATGTAACTGAGCGACACCTCGACGGACTTGCCTGCGTAGGCGCTCAGGTCGAAGCCGACCTGCTGCCAGCCGTTGGAGGCGCCGGTGAAGCTGTTCCACGAGCCGGTGGTGCCGGTCGCGGTGCAGCCGCTGGAGGCGATGGTCAGGTAGTGCTTGAGCCACGGGTGCTCGGCGATCAGGAAGCCCGCCTCGCACTCCGTCGGTACGGCGGTGCCGGTGGCGCCGCCGACCTCCGGGAGCGTGGTCCAGTCGTCGGCCCCGGTGGTGTGGATCTCGACGACGGCGTGGTCGTAGCCGGGCTCGGTGTCCCACAGCAGCTCACTGCGGAGCGTGGGCTTGTCGGCCGCGCTCACCCCGGTGAGGTCGATGGTGCGGGTGAGGCGCTTGTAGGCGTCGTCGGTGTGGACGGCGGCGGCCATGTAAGAGCCCGCGTAGGGGCCGTACGGGTTGACGGTCCCGGCGAACTGGCCCGCGCCCGCGCTCGCGAACTGCGGGTACGTGGTGGGCGACAGGGAGTCGGAGGTGACGCTGTAGGTGCCGGCCCGGTCCAGCGGGTTGCCGGGGGCGCCGCTGAGCGGCCCGGTGAAGCCGGCGAGCTTGCCGGAGCCGGTGAAACCGGTGGCTCCGGGGGTGGACGTACGCGAATAGGCACCCAGGTAGTACTGGCTGAAGTCGTTCGAGGGGGTGCCGTCGGCGAGGGCCACGGATCCGCCGGCCTGCTCGCCGGCCTCGATCAGCTTGCCGCCCTCGTTGAGGAAGGCGCGCAGTTGGAGCTGGGTGTCGTTGCGCGGTCCCGCCGTGCCCGAGTAGTGGACGACGGTCTTGAAGTGGTCGAGCACGCCGAGCGCGTCGGGCGCGCCCTGGGTGGCGACGTCCCAGACGACCGCCTTGCGGCCGTTCGCCTTCAGGGCGTCGACGTAGGTCTGCGCCTGGGTGGCGGCAGCACCCTCCTCGGCGACGACAAGGGTGTCGGCCGCGGGCCGCGTGGCCACCGTGTACGTGAAGTGCGCGCTGGAGGTGGGCTTCCCGGCCTTCGTCTCACCGGTGAACCACACCTCGACCTTGTCACCCGGGTCGCCGTCCTTGACCTTGGCGCGGTATTCGTCGAAGTACAGGTTGTCGTCCCCGCCGTAGGTCTGGCCGCCCTTCCAGGACTTGAGCGCCATGTCCTCCGTACGGCCGCCGTTGACGCGGTACTTGAGCTCCTTGTCGCGCACGGACTTCCGTACGACGACGGAGACCTCCTGGTCGGCGCCGCGCGAGTACGACGTGGAGAAGGTGGCCGGGGTGAAGTCGGCGGCGCTGAGGCCGACCGACGACGTGGGCCGGTCGGGGTGGGCGGCGGTCTCGGCGACGGAGAGCGCGAAGGGGATGTTCTTCGCGAACTCGTCCTGGATCAGCTTCTCGTCGTCCGGGTAGTTGAAGACGGACTGGCAGTCGGCCGCGTTCCAGGCGTCGGTCGGGTCGATGTTCGACGCGGTCTGGCAGGTCGACATCTCGGGGGTGAACATCGACATGCCGTTGACGTTCGACGCGTGGCCGTCCGCCTCGCCGTTGGTCGTGTACAGCTCCGAGGAGACCTGGGAGTGGTAGCCGGGGATCGCCGGGTTGTCAGGCGTACCCGCGAGGGCCTTGTAGAGCACGTCGTCCGGGGTCGGGGTCGCGACCTGCCAGCCGACTCCGTAGAGGAGGAGTTCGGCGGCCGAGTGGTAGTTGATGCCGTAGCTGAAGCCGATCCGCTTCTCGAAGGTGTCGAGCGCCTGGGTCTCGGGCTCGGAGGCGGGCGCCGTACCGCGGTAGGTCTCGCTGGTGGGGTTCGGGGACGAACCCTCGTCGTCGTAGCCCCACTTGTAGGAGAAGTTGCGGTTGAGGTCGACACCGTCGCCGGTGGAGATGGTGCCGTCGCCGTTGTTGTCCCGCAGGTTCTTGCGCCACAGGCGGGTGTCGGAGTTCTGGAAGGTGTAGTCGTAGCCGTCCGGGTTGGCCGACAGCACGAACCACAGCTCGGTCGAATCGACGATCTTCTTGATGCGCTTGTCGGTCTTGTAGTTGTCCAGGTAGTAGTGCATCAGCCGGCGGGTCATCTCCGGAGTGATCCACTCGCGCGCGTGCTGGTTGGACACGTAGAGCACGGAGGGTTTGGAGCCGTCCTTGGTCTTCTTCGCGTTCTTGGTCAGTTTGAGCGCGAGGATGTCCTGGCCGTCGATCGTCTTGCCGATGGACTCGACCTTGGTGAGCCCGGGGTTGGCCTGCCCGGCCTTGAGGATCTCCTCCTCCAGCCCGCCGCTTCCGCTGTACGGCCGGAACACGCCCTGCGCCGCGTCCTCGACCCGCGTTTCGGCCTTCGCCGACAGGGTGTGCTCGGTGAGGTCGACGCCCTGCTTCTCCAGCTTCTGGGCCTGCTGGTCGGTGAGGTAGACCTCGACGGCGGTCTTGCCGGCCGCGGAGAACTGGTTGTCGCCGAGTTCGTGGGCGTCCTGTCCGGCCTTCAGGAGCAGGGGTATCTGCTTCTGGGTGACGTCGGCGCGGAAGACCTTGACCTCGGCGGGGTCGGACTTCGCCGAACTCCCGCCCTGCGCCTGGGCGATCGGTGCGACGCTCGCCCCTGCGATCAGGAGGGCGCCGACAGCGAGGATCGATCTCGCTCTGTGTCTCATGAATCCCCCTAGCAATCGTCCGCCACAGCGGCGAACAATTGCCAGGCTCATGACACTTCATGATCGAGTCAAGGGGGCCTCAAGGACGGTCAAATGACGGGGTGGGTGGGGGACTTCGGCAGGGGCGGCGGATCGTGCCGGGGAGGCGAGGGGGACGCGTGTCCCTCGCGGGGACCCAGGCGGCGTTGCTCGTGGGCCGCGCGGGGCCGAGCTGTATCGAGTTCTGCGGCGCCCAAGGCGGACGTACGGCGCCGCGAGGGCCCTCGGGGAGCCCGGCCGATCTCCTTGAGGGGCATGGGGCGGCCGCGGGGCGTTTCTCCTTGAGGGACGCGGGCGTTGATTCTCCCCGGCCTGATCAGCTGGGAGGCCTGGAGGAGCGCGCACCGGTGTATCGGCAGCTCGTCGGCATCGAGACGACGGCAACCGCAGCAGAGAAGCGCCGGTGCCAGGGCCTCCGAGGAGGCCTGCGGGTCTTCCCAAGGCCGCAGTGGCCGACACGCATTCGCCCTGCGGGAGCCCTCGTAGCCTTGCCCTCGGCCCTCGGCTCCCCCGCGCCGACCGGCCGCCGTTGACCTCCTCCGGCCCGATCCGCCAGGCACGCCCGCGCAGGCGCCCCGCACCGGCGAATTGACGGCCCGTCGGCATCGAAGCCGAGGCACCCCACGACAGACGAACGCCGGTGCCGACGCCCGGACTGGGCACCCGCACCGGCGTATTGACGGATCGTCAGCCGATCCGTGACGAGTGATCGTCAGCCGACCATGTTGTCGGCCATCTCCTCGGTGATGCTGGACTCCGTGCCCGGGATGCCCAGGTCCTGGGCCCGCTTGTCGGCCATCGCCAGGAGGCGGCGGATGCGGCCGGCGACCGCGTCCTTGGTCAGCGGCGGGTCGGCGAGGGCGCCGAGCTCCTCCAGGGAGGCCTGCTTGTGGTCCATGCGGAGCCGGCCGGCCGCCGCGAGGTGCTCGGGGACCTCGTCGGCGAGGATCTCCAGGGCACGCCCCACACGGGCACCCGCGGCGACGGCCGCGCGGGCCGAGCGGCGCAGGTTGGCGTCGTCGAAGTTGGCGAGGCGGTTCGCCGTGGCGCGCACCTCGCGGCGCATCCGGCGCTCCTCCCAGGCCAGCACCGACTCGTGCGCGCCGAGCCGGGTGAGCAGGGCGCCGATCGCGTCGCCGTCACGGACGACCACCCGGTCCACGCCGCGCACCTCACGCGCCTTCGCCGCGATCGACAGCCGACGGGCCGCGCCGACCAGCGCGAGCGCGGCCTCCGGGCCGGGGCAGGTCACCTCCAGGGAGGAGGACCGGCCGGGCTCGGTCAGCGAGCCGTGCGCCAGGAACGCCCCTCTCCAGGCCGCCTCCGCGTCACAGGTGGCCCCCGAGACGACCTGCGGGGGCAGGCCCCGGATGGGGCGTCCGCGGCCGTCCACGAGCCCGGTCTGCCGGGCCAGCTGATCGCCGCCCGCGACCACCCGGACGACGTAACGGGAACCGCGACGCAGGCCGCCGGGCGCCATCACGATCAGTTCGGAACTGTGGCCGAAGATCTCCAGAATGTCCCGCTTGAGCCGGCGCGCCGCCATCGCGGTGTCCAGCTCCGCCTCGATCACAATGCGCCCGCTCACCAGGTGGAGGCCTCCGGCGAACCGCAGAATGGCGGAGACCTCCGCCTTCCTGCAGCAGGTCCGGGTGACGGGGAGCCGGGAGATCTCATCCTTCACCGCTGCCGTCATCGCCATGGGCCGATCCTTCCATGCATCCGAAAAATACGGTCGTACGCGGCGGCCAACAGCTCCGGGTCGTGCCTTGGAGTTCCGTCGGTCCGGGCCACCGGCGCCAGCTCGACCGCGGCGTCCAGCCGCTTGGCGGCTTCGGTGAGCGACGCGCGATCGGGCACGGCGGCCTCGTCGGCCAGCACCACGTCCAGGGCGAGTTTAGGGGCGTGTCGTCCCAAAACCTCCAAATGACGCTGCGGGGAGAAGCCATCGGTTTCTCCGGGCTGCGGCGCGAGGTTCAGGGAGAGTACCCGGCGCGCCTTCGTCTCGGTGAGCGCGTCGAGCAGTTCCGGCACCAGCAGATGCGGGATGACGGACGAGAACCAGGAGCCCGGACCGAGCACCACCCAGTCCGCGTCGAGCACGGCGGCGACGGCCTCGGGCACGGCGGGCGGGTCGTGCGGCACGACGTGCACGGACATCACCTCACCGGGAGTGAGGGCCACGGTCGCCTGTCCCCGCACGGTGTCGACGTCGTCGGGCCGCGCCGGATCGTGCCCCTTGACCAGGGCCTGGAGTTCCAGCGGTACGGCGGACATGGGCAGCACGCGCCCGTGCGCGCCGAGCAGCTTGCCGACCAGGTCGAGGGCCTGGACGTGGTCGCCGAGCTGCTCCCACAGGGCGACGATCAGCAGATTGCCGACCGCGTGTTCGTGCAGGTCGCCCTTGGACTGGAAGCGGTGCTGAATGACGCGGGCCCAGGTCTGGCCCCAGTCGTCGTCGCCGCACAGCGCGGCGAGGGCCTTGCGCAGGTCCCCCGGGGGCAGCACGCCCAGTTCATCGCGCAGGCGGCCGCTGGAGCCGCCGTCGTCGGCCACGGTGACGACGGCGGTGAGGTCGCCGGTGATCCGGCGCAGTGCGGTGAGCGAGGCGGACAGGCCCATGCCACCGCCGAGGGCGACCACCTTGGGCTGGGTGCCGCGCCGGCGCGGCTTTCCGCCGCGGGCCTCGACGGGCCTGGTCGTCCGTCCTTCGGGCACCACGCGGCGCAGCCTGCCCAGCCGTGGGCTACGTCCTGTCATTCCCGTCCCATGTCCCGGTGTACGACCACCGTCTCCACGCCCTCGGCCACGAGCCGCGCGGCGAGCTTCTCCGCCGTGGCGACCGAGCGGTGCTTGCCGCCGGTGCAGCCGATCGCGATCGTCACGTACCGCTTGCCCTCACGCCGGTAACCGGCCGCGATGAGCCGCAGCAGCTCGGCGTACCGGTCGAGGAACTCCTTGGCGCCGGGCTGGTTGAAGACGTACGCCGAGACCTCTTCGTTGAGGCCGTTGAAGGGGCGCAGCTCCGGGATCCAGTGCGGGTTGGGCAGGAAGCGCATGTCGGCGACGAGGTCGGCGTCGACCGGGAGGCCGTACTTGAAGCCGAAGGACATGACGGTGGCCCGCAGTTCGGGCTCCTCCTCGCCGGCGAACTGGGCGTCCATCTTGGCGCGCAGTTCGTGGACGTTGAGGCTGGAGGTGTCGATGACCAGGTCGGCGTCGCCGCGCAGTTCGCGCAGCAGCTCGCGTTCGGCGTCGATGCCGTCGACGATGCGGCCGTCGCCCTGGAGGGGGTGCGGGCGGCGCACCGACTCGAAGCGGCGCACCAGGGCGTCGTCGGAGGACTCCAGGAAGACGATCCGCCGGGTGACGTTCTTCGACTCCAGGTCGGCGAGGGAGTCACGGAGGTTGTCGAAGAAGCGCCGTCCGCGTACGTCGACGACGACCGCGATGCGTGCCACGTTGCCCTGGGAGCGGGCGCCGAGCTCCACCATGGTGGGGATCAGGGCGGGCGGGAGGTTGTCGACGACGAACCAGCCGAGGTCCTCCAGGCACTTGGCGGCGGTGGACCGCCCGGCCCCGGACATGCCGGAGATGATCACCAGCTCGGGGATGGCCGCTTCGGGCACCCCTGGTGTCGTGCTGTCCGTACTCACTTCTGCTCCGTTGTCCTCGGCGCCTTCCGGTGGAGCCTGATCCTCGCCCGTCTCCTTGTGGGTCTGATCTCGGTCCGCTGTGGGCCGCTTCTCGTGCTCGCTCATGTCTCCTGCCCCCGTCGCTCGTCCGGGGCTCCCGCGGGTACGGGCTCCCCTGGGGCGCCCGCCGTCGTCTCGGGTGTCCCGTCTTCCATGTCATCCATGATCTCTCCAGTCGCCGTGTTCACGGCGGGTGCGGCCGGGGCCGCCTGGGCGAGGGCCACCGCGATGGCCTCGGCGGTCTTGCGACCTATGCCCGGAACCTCGCAGATCTGGTCGATTGTCGCGGATCGCAGCTTCTTCACCGAACCGAAGTGTTTGATCAGCGCCTGCTTACGGGTCTCGCCGAGGCCGGGCACGTCGTCCAGGGGGCTCGCCCGGAAGCGCTTGGCACGCTTGGCGCGCTGATAGGTGATCGCGAAGCGGTGGGCCTCGTCGCGGACGCGCTGGAGGAGGTAGAGGCCCTCGCTGGTGCGGGGCAGGACCACGGGGTCGTCCTCGTCGGGCAGCCAGACCTCCTCCAGGCGCTTGGCGAGGCCGCACACGGCGATGTCGTCGATGCCCAGCTCGTCGAGGGCCCGCTTGGCGGCGGCGACCTGCGGCTGTCCGCCGTCGACGACCACGAGCTGCGGCGGGTAGGCGAACCGCTTGGGGCGGCCCTCGTCGTCCTTGAGGTCCCTCAGCTCGTCGCCGTCGGCCCACTCCCCCGTCTTCTCCTTCTCGGCGAGGTAGCGCCGGAAGCGGCGGGTGATCACCTCGTGCATGGAGCGGACGTCGTCCTGGCCCTCGAAGCCCTTGATCTGGAAGCGGCGGTACTCGCTCTTGCGGGCCAGCCCGTCCTCGAAGACGACCATCGACGCCACGACATCGTCGCCCTGGAGGTGCGAGATGTCGTAGCACTCGATCCTCAGGGGGGCGCTGTCCAGGTCGAGGGCCTCGGAGATCTCCTCCAGGGCGCGTGAGCGGGTGGTGAGGTCGGAGGCGCGCTTGGTCTTGTGGAGGATCAGCGACTGCTGGGCGTTGCGCGCGACGGTCTCCATGAGGGACTTCTTGTCGCCGCGCTGCGGGATGCGCAGGGACACGTTCGCCCCGCGACGGTCCGTCAGCCACTGCTGGACCGGCTCCACCGGGTCGGGCAGGGCCGGGACGAGGACCTCCTTGGGGACGGAGTCCCCGGTCTCCTCGCCGTAGAGCTGCTGGAGGGCGTGTTCGACGAGGGCCGCGGTGGTGACGTCCTCGACCTTGTCGGTGACCCAGCCGCGCTGGCCGCGCACGCGTCCGCCGCGGACGTGGAAGATCTGGACGGCCGCCTCCAGCTCGTCCTCGGCGACCGCGATCAGGTCGGCGTCGGTGGCGTCGGCGAGGACGACCGCGCTCTTCTCCATGGCCTTCTTCAGGGCCTCGACGTCGTCACGGAGGCGGGCGGCCCGCTCGTACTCCATCTCCTCGGCCGCGTCCGTCATCGCCTTCTCCAGGCGGCGGATGTACGTGCCGGTGCGGCCGGCCATGAAGTCGCTGAACTCCTCGGCCAGTTCGCGGTGCTCCTCCTCGGAGACGCGGCCGACGCAGGGGGCGGAGCACTTGCCGATGTAGCCGAGCAGACAGGGGCGGCCGGTGCGGGCCGCGTTCTTGAAGACGCCGGCCGAGCAGGTGCGGACGGGGAACACGCGCAGCAGGAGGTCCACGGTGTCGCGGATCGCCCAGGCGTGTCCGTACGGCCCGAAGTAGCGGACGCCCTTCTTCTTGTGACCGCGCATCACCTGCACGCGCGGGTACTCCTCGTTCATCGTCACCGCGAGGTACGGGTAGCTCTTGTCGTCGCGGTACTTGACGTTGAACCGGGGGTCGTACTCCTTGATCCAGGAGTACTCCAGCTGGAGTGCCTCGACCTCCGTGGACACCACCGTCCACTCCACCGACGCGGCCGTGGTGACCATCGTGCGCGTGCGCGGGTGGAGTCCGGCCAGGTCCTGGAAGTAGTTCGCCAGGCGCTGGCGCAGGCTCTTCGCCTTTCCGACGTAGATCACCCGGCGGTGCTCGTCGCGGAATTTGTAGACCCCGGGCGAGTCCGGGATCTCTCCCGGCCTGGGGCGGTAGCTGGAGGGATCGGCCATGTTTCCCACCCTACTGGCGCGGAGTGACAGCGCGGTGGGGCTGTGGACAACGCCGGACACGCCCGGCGGAACTCTTGCCGGAACGATTGTCGGATGTCCGACCGGAACTCCTACCGGGACTCCAGAAACGTGAGAACGGCCAGGACACGGCGGTGGTCGTCGGCGGCTTCCGGAAGGTGCAGTTTGCCCAGGATGCTGCGGACGTGTTTCTCGACGGTGCCCTCGGTGACCCACAGCCGGCGGCCGATGCCGGCGTTGGAGCGGCCCTCCGCCATCAGCGCCAGGACCTCGCGCTCGCGGGTGCTGAGGAAGGACAGCGGGTCGTCGCGGCGCTGCGCGGAGAACAGCTCGTGCACCAGGGAGGGGTCCACGACCGAGCCGCCCTTGTGGACACGGTCGAGGGCCTCGACGAACTCGTCGACGACCGTGATCCGGCTCTTGAGGAGATAGCCGACCTTGTGCCCGCCGGCCAGCAGCTCCAGCGCCTCCTCGACCTCGACGAACGCGGACAGCACGAGGATGCCGGTGTCGGGGTGGCGCTCACGGATCGTCCGGGCCGCCTTGAGGCCCTCGGTGGAGTGGTCGGGCGGCATCCTGATGTCGACGATCGCGAGGTCGGGCCGCTCGGTGTCGACCAGTTCCAGGAGCCGTACGGCGTCGCCGGCCTGGCCCGCCACCTCGTAGCCCAGGCGTTCGCACAGGCTCGCCAGGCCCTCCCTGAGCAGGACGTCGTCGTCGGCGAGGACGACCCGTCCCCGCGCGGTCTGCTGCGATGCGTCCATCGTCACGGCTCCCCTTGCCCGACCGGTGCGGTGCGCCAGGCACAGCCTGCCGGACCGGCTCGGGTACGGCTAGCCGGTAAGGGAATTGGGGGGTGACCGTGAAGACGTGACGCCGTGTCCGGGCGACTCTCGTAGGAGTGCGAATGCGGGCGGACCGGTCACCCGGGCGAGAAGCGACGGGCCCGGGCCGGAACGGCGGAAGGGCTGCGGGAGATGCGGCGGACACGGGCAGGCAGACGACGGCGGTCGGTCCGTGTCCGCCCGTACGAGGACGACACCCGGTCCCTGAAGGACCTCCTCGACCCGCGGAACCCCGACCTGGTCCGCGCCGAACAGCTGCGTGCCAGAACCTCGCGGCACCCCTAGAGCCGGACGGCTGCCTCTCCGTCCGAGAAGACCGCCCGACGCGTACGCGACGTCACCGAGTCCAAGGCTCCCCCGACCTGGACCCCGTCGCGTACGCCTCGGGCGGTCACCCGTCCGTGCGGGGAAGTGGCAGTCGTACGACGAGAGTTGTGCCCTCCCCGGGTGGGCTGGCGACGCGCAGCTTGCCGCCGATCGCCTCGACGCGGTCGACGAGGCCGATGAGCCCGGAGCCGTGCCCGAGGTCGGCGCCGCCCACTCCGTCGTCGGCGATCGTCACCTCCAGGACGTCGTTTTCGACCCGCGCCGTCACCGCCACGAAGCTCGCGCGCGCGTGCTTGACGGCGTTGGTGAGGCACTCGGAGGTCACGTAGTAGACGGCGACCTCGATCCCCTCCGGGAGGCGGCCGGCGGGGAGGCGCAGGTCGAGTTCCACGGGGACGGCGGAGCGGCGGGCGAGTGCGCGCAGGGCCGGGCCCAGGCCGCCCTTGGAGAGGATCGCGGGGTGGATGCCACGCGCGACCTGCAACAGGTCGGCGAAGGCGTCGTCCAGGCCCTTGGCGATGTGGTCCAGCTGCTCGGCGAGTTCCTCCGGCTGCTCGTCCAGCATCGACTGGGCCATTCTGAGGTCGAGTTGGAGCGAGACGAGGCGCTGTTGGACGCCGTCGTGCAGATCGCGTTCGATACGGCGCCTGGAGGCGTCCCCGGCGGCCACCACGCGCGCGCGTGACGCGGTGAGCTGGTCGCGGCCGTCGGCGTTGGCGAGGGCGGTGGCGACGAGTTCGGTGAAGTCGGCGAGCCGGGACTCGGTGCCCGGGGGCAGCGGTTCGGGTCCGGCGGCGGCCGCGACGACGGCACCCCACAGCCGGTCGTCCACGACGATGGGGGCGCCCACCGAGCGGCCCACGCGCGCGGGGCGGGCGGTGCGCGCGACCTCCGCGGCGGCGGCCGTCTCGGCCTCGGCGGCGGGCCCGCGGGCGGAACCGAGGACGGTGGCGGCCCCGTCGGCGCCGTAGCGCAGGACCGCGGCGGAGCCGCTGCTCAGGACCTTGCCCACCTGGTCGGCGACTTCGGAGAACACCTCGTGCGGTGGCACCCCGCGCGCGACGAGGGTGGCGACCCGGCGCACCGCGGCCTGTTCGCGGGCGGCGCGGCGGCTCTCGGTGACGTCGCGCGCGGCACCGTAGATCAGGCCGTCCCCGGTGACCGGGCGGGCGCTCCACTGGAGCCAACGTTCGGTGCCGTCGTCGCGGACGAAGCGGTTCTCGAACTCGGCCAGTTCGACGCCGCTCGCCAGCCGGTCGAGGACGGCACGCGTGCGTGCCCGGTCCTCCGGGTGCACGAACTCCAACCAGGGTCTGCCCAGGAGCGCGTCGGCGGAGTGGCCGAGGGTCCGCTCGAAGGCGGGGTTCACGCGCTTGAAGTAGCCGTCGAGTCCCGCGATGCACAACAGGTCGAGGGAGAGGTGGAAGATGCTCGCCAGCTCCTGCTCGGCCTTGTGGCGCCGCCCGTGCGCGGCGGCGAAGGACGCCATGGTGCCGTTCATGCCGCCGAGCAGCTGCGCCCAGGTCCCCTCGAACGCGGCGACGTCCGCGCGGTGGCCGAGCCGGTTGTCGTCGATCGCCGTGTTCATGATGTTGATCTCGCCGGCGAGCCTTTCGGTGGTGACCCGAAGTTCGCGGAACGTGTCGGCGACGGCGCCGAGTTCGTCCCGGCCCGCGTACCGGATGTCGTACGACAGGTCGCCCTCGGAGAGCGCGCGGGCGCCCGCGGAGACCTCGCTGAGGGGGCGGGTGATCGACAGCCGCAGGGTCAGCGCGAGGACGGTGACGGCGGCCAGGACGGCAAGCGACACGCTGAGGTCGCGTGCCTCACGCGTGCGTGCGGTGTCTAGGTCGCGTGCGGCGTCGCGGCCCAGTTCGGCGGCGGCCCGGTGCTGGATGCCGCGCAGTGTCTCGATGCGTTGGGTCGAGGCGGTCAGCCAACTGGCGTACGTGGGCCAGGCGTTGCGGTCGGCGTGCGGGTCGGCGAGGGTTTCGCGGGTCTTGCGGACGACGAGGCCGGGGTGCTGGAGCAGGGCGACGTAGAGCCTGCCCTTCAGGTCGGCGGGTGCGGTCCGGCCGAAGTCGTCCAGGAGCGCCTTCTCCAGGGCCGACCAGCGGTCAGTGGCGGTGGCGTGCGGGGCGTCGGGGGTGTCGAAGAGCACGGCCAGTTCGGTGCGTTCGCGTTCGGCGGCCTCGATGGCGTTCAGGAGCGCGATGTGGGTGTCGGCCGCCTGCCCGGAGGTGCGGGTCGGGCGGCCGGACTCCAGGGTGGCGGCCAGCTCCAGGAGGTCGTCCTCGATCGTGTCGTACTGGGCGGCCAGTTGGGGCGCGGTGAGCGACTCGGTACCCAACTGGAGCCGCAGGGCGTGCAGTTGGCGGTTGCGCGCGGCGAGCCTGCCCGTGACGTCGGTCGGTACGGGTCGGCCGGCCGCGCCCAGGAGGGCCGCGTTCAGGGCGTGGTCGGTGGCGCGCTGCGCAGCGGAGCGTTCCTTCAGGGTCGCCGGGCCGGGACGCAGCCGGGCCCGCACGGCGGCGATGCGCTCCCGGGCGATGGCGTCGGTCAGCGCGGTGGTCCTGAACGACAGCGCGGTCGCCGTTCGGAAGTCCCGCAGCGTCTGCGCGTCGTGCCACTGGGAGACGGCGCCGAACACGGTGAACGCCAGCATGCCGGTCACCGGGAGCAGCACCAGGAGCATCAGCTTGCGCCCGACGCGCAGCCGGGCGAGGAAGGGGATCCGGAGGGCTGCGCCGGGCCGCGGGCGCCGCCGGCGGGGGCCGTACGGGGCGGGCCGGTCGGAGCGCGGGCTGCGCAGCTCCGGGAGCGCGGTGGGCGTGACGAGGTCGGGCTCGGCTCGGAGCCCTGGCAGCACCCTACGGAGCGGGCCCGGGGACAGGGGGCGACGCACGGCGGGCTCTCAGCGGCCGGCGGGTGGGGAGTTCCGGAGATGGTGGGTCACGTGCCCAGCCTGCCCCCAACCGGCCATGATCGTCAGGGCCTTGGGGAGGACGGGTCCCTCGAAATCGGGCACGCCCGCGTAAGAGCCATGTCAGGCACGCGTGCGTAGGACCCCGTCGGGCAGGCGTCCGCGAAACGCATGTCGGGCACGTGCGCGTGAGACCCCGTCAGGCACACGCGCGTGGAACCCCTGTCGATCACGCACGCGTAGGACCCCGCCTGGCCCACGCCGTGGAGCCCCTGTCGAGTGTCGAGCACTCGCGAGCAGGCCCCCGTCCGGCACACCCCCGTAGAACCCCGTCGAGCACACACGCGTGCCGCACG
>Ga0307517_10003625_pt1 | contig 23985 bp, 27 predicted proteins | sample 23_EM_MG_FD_194515 | JGI IMG/M metagenome (GOLD analysis project Ga0307517, IMG submission 194515) | Populus trichocarpa ectomycorrhiza microbial communities from riparian zone in the Pacific Northwest, United States - 23_EM | ecosystem: Host-associated > Plants > Roots > Unclassified | place...
ATATATACCTGCAGGGATGGGATTCAGCTCTTTGTCTTTTCCCCCATCTCTGCAGGTAAGCCTCTCTCTCATGTACTAGGGTACATCCAATTTAGTCTTTTCCCCCATCTCTGCAGTGACTCTAACAAAATTCCCACAACCACATGACTGGTTGACACAGCCATCTTCAACAAAAGAAACCATTGTAAATGGTAAAAGTGACGAAGAGATATGAGGTTCCACACTTTCTGAAAGCCTCTACACCTTGTTGAAGGTGTGACTCCATGTCACATGATTTTCTATTCTGTGACATGATTATTTGATGTGACATTTTCTCTATTCCAGAAGGTCACTTGACCTGCTTACATAAGCCATCACAATTTCCTTTTTAGGATATATTGCTTTATTATGTCATCCATTCCATATCTGACATTTTTTTTTTATAGTAATGTTTTCTCAGGCTCTAGAGATACTATATATACCTGCAGGGGTGGGATTCAGCTCTTTGTCTTTTCCCCCCATCTCTGCAGTGACTCTAACACTTCTTTGGACCATGCCTGGCCCTATAGCTTTCTATGAGTGAATTGAGCACCTTTCTCTTCTGGGATCTGGTTGGTTGTTGAGCCACTATAGTATACACTGTATAGATGATCAGAAAAAAAGAGCATAGATATGCCACCCCTTCACTCACCATCTGCAACATACGGTGCATCCTGCATGTCCACCTCGTCTGCATCCTTTACAATCACAATATCAGGATCTGATATGGCTTCAACATCAGATCCAGCCTGAACTTGGGCTGGGTGGCTTGCCTCAAGGCCTTCCATACAGTCCTCCTCTCCTGCCACCTCTGCTTTCATGCTTGGGAGCCTCTGCTAGACTGTTCGTCTGAGCACCGAAAGCCACTCCAGTGAGGCTGTAGGCACTGAGGGCAAGGGGTAGTGTCCTGGGCTGGTACATTACAAGTCCATTACAAGTCCATGGACAAAGTACCAGGCAAAAACCCTTCTGGTACACCCCAAGCCCACCCAGAATATTGTCAGCATGTACACTGTCAAGAAGAAAAAGGCATTTAAATTTTTTATAAATAACAAGAAAAACACTGTTACAGCACATAATGAGGGAGAAAGGCAAAGTTGTATTGATGGGATCAATACTACTATATACTATCAGAAAAATTCCCACAACCACATGATTGGTTGACACAGCTATCTTCAACACTCCCACCCTGTGGAAACCAGGAATAGACAAGACAATAACAGCAGACAATACAACCTGACAGAAGCAAAACTCCCACCCAATAAAAAGAATCTCACCCCTCTACAACAACCAATGAATGATGGAGCCAATGCCAAAACACAGATCCAACCCAGCAATAAGAAAGGAGAAGGATATCTTGAGAACAGTCTTGAAGATGCCATGACTTGCAGGCAGAGGAAGATGGAGGAAAACACATCTTGAGTGGCAAATCTTGAAGAGTGGACAACTTGAAGAGGAGGAGCTGATGGAGGGGATAGAGAAGAGGATTGGGGCCAGTGACACATGCAGGAGTCAGCTGAAATGACTTGGATGGATGATGATCAGCATGGGGGTCACAGATGAATGGATGAGTTGGCCATTGATGAATAGAACCTCTCCTCAGCATAACAACTCCTAGACATCCCACTGACAGCCATAACCTGATCCAACTCCCACCTAACCCAGTAGCTCCAGAGATCTTGACATATGAAGACAGTGATGACGATGATGATGAAGATCCTGGGCTTGATGATATGGATGGTGGTCAGGAGGGGAAGTGGACATGTGGCGGAATGGTGGATGGATGGTGGATGGCAGTGGTGGTTGGAGGGTAGACAGCAGATCACCAGAAAACAAAAAACTCGGCATTAAAAAGGGAAAAATTGAAATAAAAGGTGATCTGCTCAGCCAATGAAAGTGATGTAGATACCAAATGAAAGAGGAGAACAGGGGCTTTCAGATGAGCCAACAATCAAGGGAATTGGACAGGGAATGGATGAGATATGGGGGAAACAAAAAGGTGAAAACTCCGAAAATTGATGGAGTTGTAGGAGGGTGACCAGGCCACCAATCAGGGACATAGGGGGCTCAAAATGATGCGTTTTTAACGCTCTTTCAAGCGCCGAAAAGAGCGCCCAAATCGGATCAAGATCGGTTATGTAAGACCTGAAAAACTCCGAAAATAGAGGGGGGATGGACTTCCTGGGGTGTGCTGGAGGATCCCTGGCCAGAGAGGGTTGGTAGAGATGGTGGAGGCCTTGAGGGGAGGTCCTAGGATGTCTTGGCAGCAGGAGAGACCAAGGGAAAAGGAGGGAAAAATGAAACATGCGAAAAATGCAAGGTGAAAATTTTCTTGATGGCAAAAACAGACCCAGGGAGAGTTGGATTGGAGTAGGGATGGTGTAGGGAGGTCCAAGCAACAAGAAAGGAGTGGAATGAAGGGTGTAAAAGAGGTGAAAAGTGTGAAATCTTCCAAGTGGAAATTTTCACCACCAGAGATGGGCAGAAAAACATAAGGGGAACATACCCAGTGTTGGAGGGGGGGATTGGTAGGCCAGAGACATATAGGTGGTCAACATGGACCCAGGAGACATAAAGAGAGACAAACAGAGGAGACAGATAGGGTGGCGACAGTCCTCCGGGCTCATAACCTGTTACAGCACATAATGAGGGAGAAAGGCAGAGTTATATTGATGGGATTAATACTACTATATATTATCAGAAAAATTCCCACAACCACATGACTGGTTGACACAACCATCTTCAACAATTGAGTGTACTCTAGTACATGAGGGAGAGACTTACCTGCAGAGATGGGAGAAAAAGACAAAGAGCTGAATCCCACCCCTGCAGGTATATATAGTATCTAGAGCCTGAGAAAACATTACTATAAAAGGAAATATGTCAGATATGGAATGGATTACATAATAAAGCAATATATCCTAAAAAGGAAATTCTGATGGCTTATGTAAGCAGGTCAAGTGACCTTCTGGAATAGAGAAAATGTCACATCAAATAATAATGTCATGGAATGAAAATCATGTGACATAGAGTCACACCTTCAACAACATCACATGTTGAAGATGGCTGTGTCAACCAGTCATGTGGTTGTGGGAATATTTTTGAACATAGTAGTATTGATCACATCAATATAACTTTGCCTTTCTCCCTCATTATGTGCTGTAACATCACACTCTTACCATTCCATTTCCCCCCTCTCATGATCACTCAATGCAACAAGAAAAAGAATATATTCAATGACTGCGAACAGTCAAGATATGGTCACTACTCTTTGGCCTCCACTACAATATATGCGCACTAGTTATTGTGGTTACCCTCAAAGTCATGGATCTCTCCTTGGTCCTCCACAAGAAGCTCATCCACCATTTCCTCTCTTATAGAAGCCCCAGCTCCAGGGGAACTTATCTGACAAACAAATTTCCTTTTTGGAAAGTCATATGACCCACTTACATCTAGCACTTATCAGGCTGTCTAGTCTAATCTCTAATCTAATCTCAATTTCAAATCTTAAATCTTGAATCTCTGTTCCCTCCATGGTCTGCATCAGAGTAGATGTCAGGTCTGGTGGTGATAGCCAAGTACATGAGGGATCCAACAGCACTGAGGTAGGGGACACCCTACCTTTGTGGCAATCTGCTCAGCAGAACCTCAATTCCCCCTATCCTCCCCCATCACCATACACCACCTATCGCCCAAACAAACACTTACACTCATTACCTTTGACCTGTTGAAGATGGCTGTGTCAACCAGTCATGTGGTTGTGGGAATTTTTCTGATAATATATAGTAGTATTGATCCCATTAATATAACTCTGCCTTTCTCCCTCATTATGTGCTGTAACATGACCTGTGTGGCACTCTCTGCTCACCATCTGTTGAAGGTGTGACTCTATGTCACATGATTTTCCATTCTGTGACATTATTATTTGATGTGACATTTTCTCTATTCCAGAAGGTCACTTGACCAGCTTACATAAGCCATCAGAATTTTTTTTTAGGATATATTGCTTGTTATGTCATCCATTCCATATCTGACATATTTCATTTTAGAGTAATGTTTTCTCAGGCTCTAGATACTATATATACCTGCAGGGGTGGGATTCAGCTCTTTGTCTTTTCCCCCCATCTCTGCAGTGACTCTAACAAAATTAGAATAAAGGGAAAAGGGATTGTGAGAATTTCATGACTAAGGGGAAACTGAGAAGTGTGGGAACAACCAATGAGAAAAAGGAGAGGAAGTGACACCATTGTCATCAGGGAGACTGATGGGGGAGCATGGGAATGACCAATGAGAAAATAGGAAAAGTGGTACCACTGTGGTGTCAGGGAAACTGATGGGATCAGGTGTGACATGTCCTGGTTGAGGAGAGGCGGATAAAAAGAGGGCGTCCTGTTGAAGGTGTGACTCTATGTCACATGATTTTGTATTCTGTGACATTGTTATTTGATTTAATATTTCTCTCTATTTCAGAAGGTCACCTGACCTGCTTACATAAGCCATCAAAATTTCCTTATTAGGATACATTGCCTGATTATGTCATCCATTCCATATCTGACATATTTCCTTTTATAGTAATGTTTTCTCAGGCTCTAGACTATATATACCTGCAGGGATGGAATTCAGCTCTTTGTCTTTTCCCCCCATCTCTGCAGGTAAGTCTCTCTCTCATGTACTAGGGTACACTCAATTTAGTCTTTTCCCCCCATCTCTACAGTGACTCTAACACAATCATGTGGTTGTGGGAATTTTTCTGATAGTATATAGTAGTATTGATCCCATCAATACAACTTTGCCTTTCTCCCTCATTATGTGCTGTAACACTCTCACAACCCACCAGACTTCTGGTGGCTTCCATTCATTTGTCATCCTGTTGAGTCAGTGCTTTGTCATTCACTTTGCCAGGACCTGGTCCATGCACCCTGGTCCATACAACAGCACAGCATGATCTGTGCGCACCCCAGTAGTATACAAGGACTAGTAGTATAGCACTGTACTCCCCAGATTTGATAACTTCAGACTTCCCCTCCTAGCTGACTACAGCCTAGTGAGGTGATCTCTAGTCTTCTTAGCATCTCCCCTCTGCCTCCTTCTGAGTGCTCTTCTATCTGCTCCCCTCTATACCTCTTGGTCACCTGATCCCCTGCTCATCTCACTGGTGCTCAGGGTTAGCTGTTGAGGTCCACCTGACACCACCACATTCCTTCCCAACAGATTCCCCAGATGAACCCTCATCCCCATAATGAACACAGAGCCTTCCAGACTCAAACACTGCCTTTCCAGATCACAGATTTCAGATGACATAGCCCCCTTGATTCCACATGGCCCACAGAAACCAGCAACAGTCACCACAGCAACCATCCCCTTAGCAACCGATCATCTCCTTCCATTCCCAACCATCAAGCAGATCAGGAACCCATATCCCATCAATCCCCTCCACCCCTCAGGTGTAGAACAACAAGGTCCAGACAAGGAGAGTGTGTGAAGAAAGATTGTAACTGAAACCTTTCAAACATTACTGAAAACATCAAACCCCTTCAGTGAACTCAACTGTTACAGCACATAATGAGGGAGAAAGGCAAAGTTGTATTGATGGGATCAATACTACTATATACTATCAAAAAAAAATTCCCACAACCACATGACTGGTTGACACAGCCATCTTCAACATCAACAGGATCACAAGACCAGACAAAGTCAATCCTGCTTACCCTGTGAAGTTGTTAGTCAAGTTCATCCAAGACTTTCAACCAGCCTTATTTGTCTAAACAACAAGTGAATCAAACAGATCAGCTTTTACTGCTCAAGTATCAAACCATTGATTCCAGAACTCAACAGTGTTTGGAATGTAAAATGTGGTGGGGGTGTGGTGTGTCTTCCACCAGTAGAGTCCAGGTACTCACTATGGGAGTATCCGGGATTGTGAGGGGAAGGTTAGAGGCTACCACATCTGTGGCATCAGAAAAAGAGGCATTTGATTATTTACTTATTGCTCTTATTTGATCTTATTTGAGCTTACTCACACAAGCCCCCTGCCATTTTGACCCCTTGAAATTGCATAATTTGTGGACCTATGTTATGCAACAACAAATAACCAAGTAACCCGCTGAAAAGTGCCAAATAAGGTTGGAAAGTGAGAAATAAGTTCCCACCACATTTACTGATGGCCCTGGGTCTGTCAAGGACAGGGGTTTTAGGGAGAGCAGCATTCTCTGGAGTGCAGATAGGAGAGGAGGGGGTGGTCTGGATAGGTTTATTGTTTGTCCAGCCTGAGATGTCAGAGTGTGTCAGGCTAACAGGACACTGTTCATGAACCCTCTCTATGTCTGGAGGGTTATTGAGAGACCCCGGAGGGTTGTTCTCATCAGACATGTTCACAAATATCATCATTTGTGTTAAGCGCTAGAGGAGTAGATGGAAGAAGAGAAAGAGAAGTGCATCATAAATGTGTGACTTTGTGAGAACCTATAGACTTGGCTATAAAATTGCACAAGTTCCTGACATCAATCACCTCTAGTAGCTTTTACTTATGCAGCCCATCCCTTCTGGGCAAGAACCACCCATCATGTAACAAAAACAAGTGTAATGGGCCTGAGGAACTGACCATCAAAAATGTGGAGAGTGCCTATTCAACACTTATACTCATTATATAATCTAGGTCCAGATTCCGACACTCTAGAAGACTTATCTGTAGGTTTTTTATCTTTGAATAAACAAATATCTGGTGCCTTTGAAGGGAACTGTCAGGACCCCATCCTGTTGAAGATGGCTGTGTCAACCAGTCATGTGGTTGTGGGAATTTTTCTGATAGTATATAGCAGTATTGATCCCATTAATATAACTCTGCCTTTCTCCCTCATTATGTGCTGTAACACATCCACTATGCCGGGTCGCAGGCAGTGCGAACCTCAGTTACTGGCACCCTTCTACGATGGAAATAATATTATCTGGTGGTATGGATAGTCACCTAGTCACCCAATGAGCAGGATACTGCAGTTTGCATCACTACGTGAACACCTAGGTTGCTCACCAGACCAGTTATCTAATGGCAGTTATATAACAGTTCCCACATTTGGGTAATTGGTCAGCCCAAGATCTGAACATGTTGACACAGGGCATCTATGTGGGCCAGGAGCTCAATTGACCCCTCCACACCTCGTTCTCGCACCGTCATGGTTGGCACATACACTCTTGGTTTGAAAAAATCCTACCTCCAGGGGGAGATGGCGAGAGCGGCCACTGCCGCCCCTAAAGCCCCCCCGGCTTTGCTCACCATCCGGAGGTGTGAGTAAGTCACACGCAACGCTACACCTAGCCATGGACGTCGCATTCTAGCTGCTACGGACAAGGACTATGCCTGTTTCCTCGTGGGGGCATGGCCTTCAATCTAGTCAGGCGAACTCCAGCAAGAGTGGGATTCCGCGTGCGAGCTTCACTCGCAACAATTTCCCGTACCCTTGCGTGCATGTAAATTCCGAGGAGGACGTTGTCACACAGCGCTGCAGAGCGTAATGAGGAGCTTGAGATCATGGTGTCCCACCCCCCGTGACATGTTCACCGTCGCTGGGAGACGGGGAACGGTGTCTGAACCAGCCATCTGGTACGACCTGGCCATCGTCCCGCTCCGGACAAGTGGAGCCCCATTACAAGTTGTAAGCGTATGGCTAGGGTGTAATAGCTACAGGCAAACCGCGAAAGACCTGAATGCCGAACACTGAGGGGAGACCATTGTGGCGCTCTCGAGAGGAGCGGGAAATCGCTGACGGGTCCGGCCCTGCTGATATGTTCGGATCTTACTCTGACAAATTACCCAAATGTGGGAACTGTCATATAACTGTCATTGGATAACTGGTCTGGTGAGCGACCTCCGTGTTCACATAGTGATGCAAACTGCAGTAAGCAAAATAGGACGACACCCCCTTTCCTGATAGGCTGATGGATTCCAAGAGTTCGGACAGATAGGTTTTTTGCCCGACAATTAATAGATGATATAATGGTGTGCATGGTGATCTCTATCTAGGAGCCAAAGGCCACTAAGACCCCTGGGGGCCATTCCCCCCCACACCCGGCAGTCTCGCCAGCCCAGCAGCGGCAAGACCCCTCGAAAAGAAACGGCCTCTCCCTCCTGGCCCACCCCTCGGACGAAATCCAACTTCGCGATTATCACGATCCGCTGCTTGCTTGACCTCAGGCATCACACCGTGCAGCGTCTGCGGAAAGCGTGAGTCTCCTTGCTCACTGGGTCAATAGGCACCCACTTACCTCTGCATGCCCCTCGAGTGCTGCCTTCATCGCCTCTTCATCCCCAAACTCCACATACGCAATCTTTTGCGCCTTTCCGGCATGGTTCTGTGGGTAGTTGACTCGAATTATCTATGAATGCTTCAGTATCACAGACCCCACACAATTTGTCAAGCCTACCCCTGCCCCGTGTTCTCCGAAGAACTCTCGAATTTCCGCCTCGTTAGCGCCGACCTGTATTCTCATGAACAATGTCCAAGGGTTTCTAGCGGGTTTCCGACTGGTGGGGGTACGCGTCCCATTGCTTTCCACGGGTGATGGTACACCTTCCGTGTGTCCTGCCGCAGACTTGGGAGCAGAATCAGAGACGGGAGATACTGGAGTGTCCTTTCCAGAGATGGATGCTTGTTCTCCTTCAGCTGTGTCCTTGCTATCTTTTTCCGCACGTTCCCGTTCTTTCTTCTCCTTTTTACGTTCCCGCTTAAGCTTCTCCTTCTCCCCCTTATCCAAGGCAATGGCTTGTGATCCGGCTGATCTATCCTCCGGAGTGGTTACAGAGTCCCTTGAAACCAGCTTCCCTGAAGCCTGAGGCGTTGTAGAAGTGACTTTATTGTTGTTGACGAGGTGCGGTGGTGTTGACCTATCGGGAATGGGAGTCGAAACCTTTGTTGGGGGGTGCGACACGTTGTTGGACGGGAGGTTAACAGTGGAGGCTCCTGGGGTAAGTGCAATGTTATTCGAGGCGGTTCTTCTGTAGGCATAGTTGAAACCTATGATAACAGCATCAACAGCTGAGGAGCCACAAGCTCGGTGGATACTAACCTTGGCTCTTCAGTTCAGCACTTACGCGGCCGTCCTTTATATCGAGCACCAACGATCCATAAGCTGCGTCGCAGAGGTTCCAGTTCCAGCAATTCTTCCATGCGGGATCCTCTGACGGAAGTGTGGGGTTGGGGGCAGCAGGATTCTGGGTGGGTATCCGCTCAACTACAGATAATGCCTTGTCCAGCAAGATACGCTGGTGTTCGTCGATAACCGCATCAACCTGATTCTTGACGCTTTCCCACACCCTATCAAAGTTCTCCTTCCCGAGGAGCAACTTGGTCCTGAAACCTTGGAAATCGCCCTGGACACTGAATTCGTTGTAGGAACTTGCATACCGGAAGTGCAACCCAGCAGATACCGTAAGGTCGGCCCTGAGAACAAGAGCAAGCTGCGCAATCATGCCTTCGCGGCCAGGACTGGCATGCGTTACAAGGAGTCTCGTTTCGGTATGGTCGTGTACACGTTGAGCAGTGTCAACAAGCTCCCCGATCTGGAGGGCGGTCGTCCACATGGTACCTTGACCACCAGCGATCGTCGCGTTGCCGTCGCCATTATCGAACATTTTGTGGGGAACGAGTGCGCCTCCTAGGCCTAGTAACCGGAGCTTGATGCCACCAAGGTCTAAGCACCTAGTAGTCGCTTCATCCAGTACGTGAAGGTTCTCGATGTCGTATGTCCCGGTTCTGAACTTTTCCACGACAACGATATCCTCGCATGCACCCCAGACAGTGTACACGGGAATTTGGAGTTTTATCTGTCCTGACAATAGGAGGGGGAACTCAGATAGCATGGAGATATTGACGGTTGATCGAATGGTAGAAGGGGGATTTTCTGGGGCGAGTAGGTGGTTTCGCTGCGCCGCAGGAATAAGAGGAGAGTACATTGTGAGGTGGCGGAGTGTCCTGTCGTTAATCCTCTCCAGGCTTGAGGATTCTTTATCATTGCCGTCAACGAGCTGAATGGGCGCAGAAAGAAAAGGGGATGCACGAACCAAAAAAGCCAAAATCGCCTGTGTGTACCACGGCGATCGCGTTGGCGTCCCTTGCCAAGTCATTGAGGGCGGATAAGCGTCCCCGGATGTCGGCAATACAAAGGATACGTCCATGGACTGAGTCAAGCACCTTGGTCTGTGTGTTGACCTGATACTGGACACGGGGAGCCGGAGAACCTGTGGGCCTGTTGGAAGCCGACGCTGGCCTGGAGCTTCCTTGCATGGCGATTCTGGGACGATTTAGAGGAGGGGATAGTGAAAATCGACCGTGGCGGACGAAAGACTGGGAACGCGAGGGCGTGACGGAACGTCGGCAAACCCCGATCGGCGGCGGGGTGCTGTCGGTCATCGTCGCACACGACCGCGACGAATGGACAGAGTCTCAGAAGACGATGACGACGAAAGGAACACTGACCACCGACAGCACTGGCTCGCTTTCGTTGGCCCAACTTCCTCCGCAGATATCTCTCGCCTCTCCCTTGCTCGCATCCCTCATCCCTCTGCCCCCCGACCCATTGATCGCATACACCATCTTCGAGCCATCCGGTGCTCTTGATCCATCTCTCCATCTATCTACCATCGAGTCTGCACGCAGATCCCTCGTTTCCGACTCTCGTTCTATTCTGAAATCCCTTCTCTTCACCGTCAAAATCCTTCCTCGGCTCCCACTGCTCTATGTCTTTGCCATTAGCTCCTCTGGCCAACGATCTCCTCCTCATAACGCATTACTCAACCTCGGGTTCGATGGACTAGTCTGTATGTCCTCTTTTCTTGTTTGTTCCATCTGGTTTCTCACTCGACACGCCATGTCGACCCTTGCCCATGTCACTCCCACAGCTTCGATCTGTTCTATTTTCCCCCTCAAAGGACTTTACCCGTGTAGTGACGCTTGCTCGGCTACCGATGAACCATGCCCCAGCTGCCTAGCCGCTCCCTCTGATCCCCTTGACGCCCCATTTTTGCCACGGCCCCTCGCACGCCAATTTCCTCGCTCTCCATTGCGAATCGTGTACACCCAACTGTTACATGGTATCCGTGAATTTGTATCGGATCGACTTGGAAGTATTACGGGCTCCCCTGACCTACTTCCGACGTTTCGGTGTCAGGACGGCGTTGTCCTTACCCGAGCAGATGGGTTCTCCGACTGGGGTACCGGATGGATCCACCGATCCAGAAACAGGTTTGTCTCTCTATTCGCTCGCGTCCTTTCCACCCCAATGACAATCTGTATTTCGGTTTCATAGAAGACTCTTATTCTGTCACTTTCAAGTCCACTTCTCTGAATCCTGTCTCCTATTGCACCCAATCTTGCGCCCCGTCGACTTGCTTCCTCTAGCACGGAGTCCTGGCGCCGCCCCCGGCTCACCAATAAGATTACTACCATTCAACGCCCCCGCCTACTACCTTGGGCCGTATGCAGGTCCCACCAGTACGCTGACGGCACAATTCGAAGATTCCCTTTGTGGGCTGGGAGTGGGTGGGTGGAAAGATCTGTTCCACAAACCTCCAGGGAAACATTCAGACAGCGTTTCATACATAATTGTTTGGGTCGCCGTGCAGAACAGACACGGGGAGGAGAAGGGTATTAGTGTTGTGTGGCCGCTCAGCCTGTGCCTTGCATTCCTTCCGGAGTTACCGCAAGCAAGGGAGAGTCTCCTACCCCTCCCGGAACTGCCTACATCTCTTCGGCTTCACTCTTCGATTCCCCCTCCCTCATCTACAACAGCGAATGTGCCACTCATTTCTCCCCAGGACATTAAATCCACACTGGGCACTATTCCTACCATTCCCCCAGTCGGATTGCCCCCGCTTGCTGCCGCTCGCTCAGCACATTCCCTCCAATCTCTGCCTTCTCGTGCCGAAATCACGGTTGACGGTGTGTCGCAGGAGGTGAGCGGATTTGTTGATTACGTTGCCAAGGAGCGGGAAAGGGAGAGAGAGCGGATCAAAAGGGAGAGAGACAACCATACAAACCCTGTCCCATCATCCCAGCCACTCGTCATCCACACGAGCGGCCCAGAAGGGGAACAAACAGCATTCTCTCCCCCAGTTGTGGTCATGACTCTAGGTGATAGCCAAGAAGTGAATGAGCCTCCTTCAACTGAAGCTTGCGACTTCTTGGACAGTCTGGACACGCATCCGGAGGTCAAAACTCAGGATTCTCCACCCACACGCGAGCAATCATCGGAGGTCACTAGCCCCTACGAAATGTACCCTGGTTTCAACACATCCTGGGCCCAGACCGCCGATCAATTTACCACCTTGGAAATCGACTATGAGATGGGTTTTAGCATGGGGATTAACACAATGGATCGTGGTGCTGGTGTTGGTGACGAGACGGGTATCACGACGGATCTGGATAACATATATGGTGTTCTCACAGATGATGACTTCAATGTTTTCGATCGTCCAAGCCTCGACGAAAACTATCTGGATCAGGCACAGTCAATTGGTCTCTTCCGTGATCCGCTGGCCCCGCAACGTGGAACTGTCCCGCCAGCTGCAGTCGCTACCTCCCCGACCAATGAAACGACGGTACACCATCGACATATCGCTGGAAACGAACACCCCGCCTCCCCTTCCCCTCCTCCATGGACTTCTACACCGCGAGTCGATCTGTTGGCACCCATTGACTCGATGGAATCCATGTCATCCCCATCTGTTTCATCGTACTCTATTCCCTCCACCCCTCAAGCTGTTCCCGATTCGAGAAGGCCCTTAGCGACTCATGGACCTTCTATATTCGACCCTATATGGTTTGCGCCAATGCATCGGACCTCCGACCACAAATATGCTTCGGGCAAGTTCTCTCTCCCCAATCAGAGAACCATACGGGCTTCCGATATCTCCCAGTACAATGCTGGCTGGCGGTTTCGATACAACGACGCCACGGACCCAAGAATATCGGTCATTCGTAGACTAAAAAATCCCCCGTTCAAGGAGAATGGGGATAGTGCCGAAGGGGAAAGCGTTCTGGGGGACGACTGGGGAGATGCATCGTCAGAGGGAGAATGCGAAGACTTGTCTGATGTCGAGTCAATCGATAACAGAAGTGCTGGATTTGTCGAAGCGACCGATATCTCGGTACTGCTGGACCGTCCCTGCACACCCCCGCCACAATTCACCCCACTGGGTCCCTCGCTCTTGGATTGCCAGTTCCACCACAGCCACCTTTTACCACTCAGCCGTCCACTACACTCCCCATCGTCCGTTTTGACAGCAACGGGACTCCAAGGCATTGTTCCAACCATATCTGTTCCAACTCCTATATCCCCCCCGGCAATGTTGGGAGAAAAATTGAGGTCCTGGGAAGCCGCAGCGGGTCTCCTCGTCAGGGAAGTAGTGGAGAACTCTTTGTGGGCAGAGAGCTGGCAAGTCAACAATCGCCATCCTTTCCATATCACTGGCGCACCGAGCACCTGCCAAGGCGACGTATCACAACTTGCAAGCGCACTTGGTACGTTGGACGATAGTCATACCTCCTTGGAAATGGGTGCTCTGTTTGACTTAGGTACGTTCTTGTTTTGTCACATATTGTTCTATTCACCACCATCACTCGTAGCCACTGGTTCCCTCCGGTCCAACCAGGGTGATATTTCATCTTCCCTGCAAAGCATGGAACCGCCCCTTTTTAGCGTAGGGAAAGGAAAAACTCTCGCCAACGTCTCACCCTCGGTGATACACTTCTGGGAAAAGACTGGCCTGCACCCAGTGGGAGGACAGAAAAATGTGGATGCCTTCGTTCTCTATGAGGGTGAAGGCACAGAGATGTTCGAACATGCTTCACGATGGTTCAAGCGGATCTCTGTTGCCTATGCAGTGCGTCTGTGCCTCTCATATACACACCGTGTTGTTTATACCGTGGTAGTCAAAAAAATTTGGATCCCACAAACCCGGCCGCTTCACGGACGGCTCACCGCCTGGATCTGTCGTTGAAGTGCGGTTCGATTCTATCCGGAGGTTCCTTCGTAAGTCTTCAGGTCCTTGGCGGATGCCTACACTGACTGACATGATCCAAAGCTACATTCGCCTCCAAGATCGAGACTTCTGAATATCTGGTTTTTTACATCATCACACCTCTGTCCATGATGACACTTGCATCTTCTAATTTTCGACAAATGCTTTCCGCCGCAAAACGTGTTTTGAAGGGGCCACCAACTGCATCCACACTTTTTCAATTTGTGCCGGAGCCCATGGTTTTTGACTCAGTGAACGAGGACCAAGGGACCATGTTTACCTTCGTGACATCAGTCTATGACCGCCTGCTTAAGTCAGTGAGCCGGGGGATGTCTCGCCCTTTGTTTGATCAAGAGGAAAGCGTCAGGACCTTGGTACAGTTGCCTGCATTTGTTCTCTCTCGCCCCCAGCACCCCAGGCCGATCTTCCTCCGGCAAGCTCCCGCTCGATCCCTGGACGTGATGGACCGTCATCTGTTGCTCCACGTTGGGTACGGCATAAGCACGTGCGGAAAGTGGATAATGGCGTCATGCATAGACCAGAGGGGTGGTGGCCATGATCTGGGGCTTTGGCTCAACCAACCAGACGATGGGGTTCCCGAAGAGTTTATTGTCAACAAAGTGTGGGAGTTTGCCATGTCGTTCACGAAACGGGCTGATGTAGAATGGAGAGTCGCTTTCTCCAAAACCGGGTCCATCAACGAACGGGAAATGGAAGGTCGGTTGGACCTCTTTGCACAACCCACAAATGTACTGAATAACAGGACAGCTTGGCACTCGAAATTGTCTCTGGGGATATCCATTCGGGGGACATCTCCCATCCATGTTTCCCTCCTTTCCGTAGCCTCAGACGCGTCGTGGGCCCTGCTCTTCCCTACAAATCCGTCCCGAGGCCTTCCTAACCTCACGAAGGCTGTCCCAACGATGAGGTTCCAAGACGTCTCCTCCACCACCTATGCCCTCATCCATACCACTCCCGTGACTCTATTCTCCTCCCTTTCTACAGATCCGTCCTTTGCGATTGAGAACAGTGTGCGGGAGCTGGATGACATAACTGCTCCGGGGGTCGGCATCCGCCCTCTATCCGTGGCGACACTGATTAGAGTCCCTGCGGACACGGACCACACGTCAGTGTCCATGTTGCACATGCACCTCTTGCTGACCCTTAAATCGGCTGGATCACATCTTCATATCCCCGACGAGGACACCCATCTGGATATCATCCATAACTTTCACGAGCTTACTGTATTGGGAGACGCGCGATGGAACCTTGGAACGAGAGCAAACCCCATTCTACCAGTTCATCTAAGTTGTCTTGAAGTGATGGATCGAGTGCTTGTGGAAGAGCTACAGATAGACTAGGGTTTCCAACTATTGGGGCTAGTTTTGATCTGGACCTTGTTCGTATTAATACGTAGCGATTATTGGGTAACCCTCGGAGTACAGAAATACGTAGTGTATCATTGATTCTTTTTATCCTTGGCACTAAAGGATCTAGGTGCTTCTGCTCGAAGAGGGGACTGGATACTCGCAAGTGCATTAACACCGAGCACGATTATTGGTACAAGCACGAAGAACACCACGATGAGGGTAAGGATAAGACCGGGAGTGAGTAGCTGGTAACGTTTCAGGATGCCAACACCAGCCATCGTGTGGTTTGGGGCTGAGAACAATGAACCCGAGTTTGCAGTTTCTTCAAGTTGGCGTCGCACGAAACGGGACGAATCCGAAGAGTAAACGATTAAATGGTCCGGAAAAGCGGAGGCCACTTTCTCCATGACTTCTAAACATTGTTGAGCATGCGGAAAATAGGGCGGCACGATATAGGCTTACCGTTGGCAAACATGGTAGAAGAATCGATTGGACTCAACGAAATTGAAATAACGTATTTGTTGCCCGGACCCTTCGATATCTCTTCACCAGGCCGTATCTTGACCACCTGAGCACCACAACGGTGGGAAACAGCGTCCGCAAGTTCGCCGAACGGGAGGTCTGGGATGCTGGGGCGAGTGTATGGGAATTGGATAGAGGATGCGGCCACAGCAAGCCTACGAACAAGGGGGGCGTCTTGGTCCAACCGCCTTATGTGGGAAGCCCTCAGCTATTTCAAAGTTCAGGCGGAAAACATGCAAACGCAGGAAGGCACGTACGCCTGGATGATCAACCAGAATCACCGCGTCGTGCCGGCAAACATCATCGTTGAAGAGAATAGTTTCTAAGATTGATTGGGAGTTATCCAGTTTGGTGACTGTGGATGGCAAGCTGTCCAGGATCTTGGAGCTGCAATGCTTCGTCTGTGACTCAATCAACATATGAAGGAGCTGGCATACCGATGGGATGTCCATGCGACAACTGGTGAAGAATCCGAGGACGCAAGTACGAGTAATGGGGCAAGCGCAGCAAGACAAATGAGCAACGGGGTCATTGAGTGCGTCGGTGGTTCCAGGTGAGAGACGGGCGGAAGTTGCCGAAGGGGGGTCGAGCCTTGGAAACGCACATGCTATGAGACGTGCACCCGTCTCATGGATCTTAGTTTCAACAAGATTTCCCGTGCAGGGCTTGATGCAGCCTCTGTTGCAACGTCTATCGGGTTTACTGCAGCTAAGCTGGGTACCAGGCTCGGCGTACGTTCGTTGACCTTTCGAAGCCGGAGGCTCGCAGCTCATTCAGACACCTCACAGTTTTCCATAACACGAGGCGTCACCACAACCGCTGCCGGCATCACCGGCTCTGTGTTAGACTATGGTCTATTTGGTGGACGTACTAGCACAGGGCCCCTTCTGTCGAGTGCCGTGGCCTCGACGCTCTCCATCATCGAACAAATCACGTTGGCCCCGATACTCATATCAGAGTCCTTGACATCAACATCGTTCACCGCAGCAATCGGTTCCTTAGACCTCGTTTCCGTAATTATGCCTGGAGGGGAAGAAGCAAGGTTCTCTCTGGCCAGCTTCATCCAACTCGTGCGGAGAGAATGGACTGATCCTGTTGGCAAGCACTTGCTCCCGGAGAAGCGGTATTCAGTGCTCCAGGTCGCCAAAGCGCTCACCGCATGGGCCACACTGCAGGGCTTGACTCACGAATGGCAAAAAAAACAGTGGTCGCCTTACCTGAGGGAAATACACCTCCGAAATTCCTCCCCTTCCGACGTGGACCCTCTTCAGTCCCCCGCTCGCGAAACTCCGGCCCTCCGCGTAACTGCGGATGTCATTTTTCCCGGGAGTAGAGGACAGATAATAACTGCAGACATCGGCGAGGCCACAGCAGATGGGCCTCGAAATTCCCGCGCCAACCCCCAGGTCACAAACCTAGAGCTCTATCTGGTCTTCCGGCGCTTATCTAAGCTTGTTCTGGCGGGATATGGGGGCACGAGCGTGCTCTTTTTTGGACTTCCTCCAAACAATTTCTCCCCCCCCGGGATCCCGCCTGGCAGTGAGACGAATCTTGCTGAAGCTGTTGATGCGTCGGAGAGACAACCTCCGCCGCGCCCCCCACACCTGGCTCATTACTCGTGGTGGAATCTTCTGCTTGGACGACACGATCACGACATCTTCCACACCCACGCCCGATCGTCCTTAGATACCCAACTTGACGCCATCCATGGGGTCGAACCACAGATGCCCAGGTACTGGGTCCTAAGCGATCATAGGAGAAAGCAGGTTGTGCTCGTAATAAGAGGTAAGAGTAAGACGGGCGTTTCAACCCATGATCGTAATAAATCAGTTTGTATGCAGGCACGATGTCTCTAAACGATCTGGCTGTCGACCTCACCTGCGAGTCCAAAGAAGTCGACTTTCATCGTAACGCACAGACAGACACTCCACCGTTATCGCCACCTGCCGGAGAAGACCCGTACAGCGACGACCATTCGTTCATTGACATTGAGGATATTCTCGAGTCCATCCCCGGATCATACCCCGGATTTCTAGACAATGATACATCTGGGTCGAATCCACCTGCATCGCAATTTTCCATCAGTGGGGACAACTATCAAGTACATGGAGGCATTCACAAGATGGCGGTGGAAATGGGTAGTGTTGGCCGGCCAGTCTGGCTTGTGGTCAAAAATGCACTGAAGAGGAACCCGTCGTATGACCTTGTTCTATGCGGGCACAGCCTCGGCGCTGGTCTTTGCACGATGTTGGGATTGGTAAACTCCCCTCAGATTACATTGACACCGTGGATAACGCTGTATCATCTTCAGATGTGGGCCGATCCGAAAAGTTGTCGCACAGTCCGTCAAGGTGGTCTGCCGCCGGGTCGTGGGGTTCAGGTTTACGCGTTCGCTCCCCCGTATGGTTTTTGCGTGAATTACAACGCCTTTTACTAAGCAGCCGTTTCCTAGATCCGTTTTAGACTCGAGGCTATCGAAACTATGTTCATCGCTTGTGCGCTCCTTCGTCTACTCATATGACGTTGTCTCCCGCTTGTCGCTTGGATCTGTTCGTGATATGACCTCCGCTGCATCCTGGCTATGCGATGCGGATGAACGAGGAAATGGCGAGGGGTATACGGGTATCTTAAGGCGAGCTTTAATTCAGAAAGCAGGATACGGGGACATCGGGTCTTTGGACTGGGTATACGCTAGAGATCTCTATCTACGTCCTCTATCTTACGTTCTTTACAGTTCCTCTCCATCAGGAGAACTCTGGAGGCAAACATGCAGATGGACCGTCTCTACCCTCCAGGAAGGGTGTGGTGGGTAATAAGAGATAACTCCGACATTGTTGCACACACCCAAGAACCTCCCGCGAGCACAAGTTGCAATGTTGCAGATAACGTCAGGCTTTACGAGGTTCTCGATGTGGAGAAAGTTTTTGGTCAGGTGGTTTTCGCTCGGGACATGTTAAGGTGCGCATTGGGATATACGTCGGGGAATCAGGCTGATCATTATTCTAAGCTCTCACATGCCTCACACATACGATCAGGCGTTGCAACAGCTATACCCATACTCTCCAGTGAACCCTTAACTAATCCACAGAATGATAAGTACAAATATTCTGTCACGGGTTATCCAGAATCAAATTTGAATGACCCCCGAAGCCGCGTGGTTGCCCGATCTCTGTCTTCAGGGCTGCGGCGGTAAAAATGATCCATTCTCTTGTCCTGCCAGTGCCAAATCAGCATGATGAAATGAACCCATCGCGGTATGCAAGGAATTCGAACTCGGAGGGGAGGAGGGAAACGACAAAGTCGGGATGATAGGGTTCGACTTCTGTACGTGAGTGAAGGAGGTGGTGAACGACTGCCTGAACGAGGCAGAGGAAGGCTCGGAGAGTCGACTCCGGTAAGTGAGGGATGATGAAGAGTGTGATGACCAGAAAGAGTCATAGGTCAAAGTCGACCCAGATGAGCTACCAGGAGAATGACCGGCAGACCCATCCAATGACGAGAGAGTTGGCTGACGAGATAAACTTTGTGACACAGGGGGGTTGGTCGTGAGTGTTGAGGAAGATTGCGTGGCTGAATTAGTTATTGGTTGGCGGTGAAAATTCGCACCGTCCGGGTTCGGTGTCGTGGGCGTTATTTCCTCCGTTGGCGTTGATAGAGACCTTGTTGTGCGGTTTGGTCGACAGTCATCACCCGGGGGTCGAACAGGCTCCCCCACTGGAACTCCTTCATCCATGAACAAACTGACGGATGGCGAAAGGATATTATTGTCCGGTCTGGGCACATTTGTCAAGGAACGCAGCTCTCCACGTTCCATTGACTCGTCCGGTTCGGACTCCGGGCGGGACTTGCGGGAGTGGCGGAAGTAGAGGTTCTCGACTTCGTTCAGATTTTGTTTAATCCTGAACCAGTCGTTTTGAGTAAAAGACAGAGTGCAGAAGAGAGGGACCTGCCATCCGTGTTCTACTTTCAGCTTTGCGTACTGCAAGCGTAGACGTAACTGCCTTGATAGCTTGATCGAAGCAGGTCAAATGCCGTCCCTCAAACAAAACGAGAAAAAAAACATACGTGAGTGGCTTTGGCTTTTTCGAATGCCGTGTAGATGCTCCTCTGTCGCCTAGATTCGTTATCGCCGTTGACACCATTGCCGGCCGTCGCGGTGGCGGGTGCGTTGAGCATTGGAGGTTGGCAGAGGGAGCGTGCCGCATCACGTGTCTGATCATCCATCCTCTTCACCAACTTGTCTTTCGGATTCATGAACAATGTTAGCCACCACCTACTCTCAGGGGCCTCTTCAGGGCTCGCTGCCACTCTGATTCTTCAACCATGTAAGCAAGCGCATCTGCTGCCTTCTCCGTAATCTGACCTGTTTCCAGTCGATTTACTCAAGACTCGGCTTCAGAAAGATGACTCTTTCCGTTCAAGGTGGGACACATCTATGAAAGCTATCCAACAAGCTCACATTGTTCAGAATCCTGAAGCGAGTCTCCGTCATACGCGTTGCGAGGGGAATTGTGGCTTCCGACGGCTTCTTGGGCTTATGGCGCGGATCCACCGCCAGCCTGATCCGGAACGTACCCGGGATTGCATTGTACATGACAGGACTCTCTCGTATTCGCTCTGGGATGGCAAAATCCCCATACTTTGCTGCCGTCCACACCCCTTCACCTTCCGAACATTCATCCACATTACCCCGCCTTTCCACCACCGGTAACCTGATCGCTGGAGCCACCGCGCGGGTGGGAGTCGGATTCTTACTCAATCCCTTCTCCATTCTCAAAGCCAGATACGAAGTATGCTCTTTGAAATTGCTCGGACATTCGCGGTGGTGATCACGCCTACAGAGTAACATGTACACGTATCCATCCTTCTCAAGTGCGCTAGTATCCCTCGCCCGGGCTGGCCCCTCCGAGCTGTTCAGGGGATTCACCGCGTCCGCTCTTCGTGATGCTCCTTATGCCGGGATATTCGTCGTCTTTTATGAGAGTATCAAACAAGAAATAAGTCAGCCCCCTGCTCGACCCACCTATTCACCTCGTTCACATTCCTTGCAGGTTATTTAGCGCCACCAAGTTCTGGCATGAATTCTGCGGTTGTGCATAGCTTTTCAGCGGCAGCCGCAGGGGCTGTTGCAACATTGGTAACACACCCATTCGATGTCATAAAGGTCTATCCACGCTTCCCCCGGCGTATTCTGCTCGAGCGCTAATAAGTACCCAGACTAAAATTCAAGTGCGGCAAGAGGAACGGTACCACGGGTTTCTGAAGACGGTTAGGACCGTTTGGAAGGTTTGTAGTACTACTTGCAAATGTAGCTACTTCATTGACCATCTGCTCAGCAACGCGGTGTCTCCGGTTTCTTCGACGGTGCTTCGCTCAGGCTCTCGCGTAAGGTAGCAAGTTCTGCCATTGGATGGGCAGTGTACGAAGGATTATTAATACTAGCAAATTGATCGTGCTTGAAAACCCTGGCATACACTACCAACCTAATGAGTGCCACTAGGAATACTCCTTCTGGATGAATTTGGCGATAGTCTGCAACTGGATATTCGAAGTTCCCTCGTAGATTGCTCCCTATCCAAGTCTGAGCTCTCCGCTAAACGAGTGGATCGTGCACACAACTCACTATTTTCGAGTCTCTCCAGAACTTCTCGATCCCCGTCTCCCTTGTGAAACCGATACCACCAGCCCATTCTATCGCCTGTCCGCTGACCTTCTGCGCAACGACACTGGCATGGTATTTGGCCATAGCAGCTTCCTTGGTGAAAGGTTTGCCCTCGTCCCTTCTCCGAGCAGCATTGTAGGTCATCAGCCGGGCGGCTTCAAGATCAATAGCGGCTTGGGCAATAGAGAACGCCATGCCTTGGAAGGTTCCAACAGGTTGGCCGAATTGGTGTCTTTGGTACGTGTAGGGAACAGCCTTGTCGAAGGCGCCTTGGGCGAGCCCGACCATCTGCGCCGCGATGCCAATTCGACCTAATGGGGTGACTGAGCAGGTGCAAAACGGGGCGTTCACAGAAAAATACACCTTCATTCAGAATCTCAATCGCTATCTATAACAGGAATTGTCGTACCAGAAGCGTAATGCGCATAAAGAGTAAAGAACTTACCTTGTAGCCTTTCCCCTCGCCACCGATGATATTCTCCTCTGGAACCTTGAGATCATCGAAGTTAAGGGTGCAGGTTGAGGATGCACGAATGCCGAGTTTTTCTTCCTTCTTAGCAATCTGAATGCCCATGTCTCTGGTGGCCAGGAAACAGGTGATGCCTTTGTATCCCTTGCTGGGGTCGATCTACGATAGTGGGAGGTGAATTATCTAATCCCGCGGGAACTTAAGGGCACATACGTTGGCAAAGATTAGGAAGATTTCTGCCTCGTACGAATTCGTTATCCACATTTTTGAGCCGTTGATGATCCAGTGGTTTCCTTCCTTTTTCGCCCTCGTCTGTAGAGCAAAGGCGTCGGACCCAGACGCAGCTTCCGAAAGACAGAATGACCCGAGCTGTACATAGCAAGTTTGCAACCTCATAATTGTAACGACCAATTAGACTTACCTTCGATTGAGCAAGGAGAGGTAAATACTTCTCCCGTTGTTCCTTGGTACCGTATTTGCGGACGACAGTATTGACAAGGGTGTTGTGAACGTCGCACATGACGGAGACCGATGGGTCAACCTTCGCAAGTTCTTCGATTGTCAGCACGGCAGAGGTGAAAGAAGATTCAGCACCGCCAAATTCGGACGGTATTTCGATCCCCATTAACTGTGTTTGTAACGATTAAACCGCAATATCGCTCAGGGGAAAGTAGCCGCACCCCTTGCTCAAACAACCCCTTGATGATCTTGGGGTCCATCATTTCATTCTCGTCCATTTCGCGGACCTTCGGGGCAACAACGTCGTTTGCAAACCGTCGTACTGACACAACGATGAGCACATTGAGCTATTAACGGTTCAGAAGGGATGGGGTGTACCAGACTCCCGAAACATTTCCTCATCCTCAGAGAGTGTGTCCAAGGAGTTTAGGAAAGTTGGTCGCGAACACGAGAACGGCCTGCCGAGACGAATGTAAATATGATGATTCTAAAATGTTCTGAGGAGAAACTACTGCCCACCGTGTGGAAGGTGCGAGGCGGTGCCTCGCAAAGAGGAGTGCACGGGATGCAGGGACTCGGTAGTGCATGCTGGACGGAAGTGTGAGGCATAGCGCTCATGTGATTGCCCAAGTACCTATGTCGGAATTTCAAATTGTATACCTTGATCACCTTAAGTCCACAAAATCGACGCGGGGAAACAGATGACGAAACAAATTGTGGCAATGGACCCACGGATCCCCCAATGACAGTTGTCTTTAGTACAGGGAAATGTCCCGACTAGCGGTAATGTGGCTTGACTAAACTCCTATGAATGTGCCGCGGGCGAGCAGATGGTATATAATATGTGGTTGCACCCTTCACTACAGATAGTATCTACGGCCAACTGAGTCAACCCGGGGTGGAATTATGTTAGCCAGTAGTTTCTGGAAGAGTGAGAATAGGTACATGAAGCAATAATGTCCAGGTGACAACCAATACCCACACGTATCCAGTAAACAATGCTCTCTGGGTGAACAACTTGATGCTGTCCCCTCACTGGCTAGACACTAAACCTAAATGATAAACTTGGTATCCAGAGAATGAACACCTCTGCAAGAGCATTTTCTGAATATTGATTTTTCATAATGTAGAAGCTGATTGCTGTTGAAATCAAATAACTAGGTAAGCACATGTAAGATTCCAATGTTCTCTTTTATCTTATCTTGTTATCCCTGCTCATCCTGGGGGGTCATTTTGACATTAGGTGGGAAGGTCTGGGATATACAGGTGCCATTGGTTGTCCACTTGCATATAATAACAAAAGAGAAACAAAGTTCATTGACTCTGTTGGTGTGTGAAAGCTGTAAGGGCAGAAGAGGTGGAAATGCTGGTGTGTGAGAAGATCTTCAGGAGGAACTTGATCAGTTCATTGTGGGGTATATGACCCTATCTTCCCATACAACAAGTACCCCTCAGTTACACCCCCCTACCCTCA
>Ga0307517_10003626_pt1 | contig 23984 bp, 30 predicted proteins | sample 23_EM_MG_FD_194515 | JGI IMG/M metagenome (GOLD analysis project Ga0307517, IMG submission 194515) | Populus trichocarpa ectomycorrhiza microbial communities from riparian zone in the Pacific Northwest, United States - 23_EM | ecosystem: Host-associated > Plants > Roots > Unclassified | place...
ACCACCATATTCGTCGCCGCTGGCCACCCATAGTCCCACTATGTCCGGAGTCCGGAGCTCGAGTCCTCCCAGCCATCCCAATAATCAACAACACGAGCATCACATCTGGCCGGATACTAACTCACGGTGAAATACGGCCACCGGGGCCGAGGCTGCTGTAATAGTGCGGGCCAAGACTCTTATTCTATGGTACACCCTGTTTGTGAATCCTCTCCCAGCACCCGCTGTATTGATGTCTGAGGTCCACCGTGTTTGGCTGAAGGCTCTCGAGGACATATCCGACGCAGGAAATATTGAACCATCGGTGGCAAGCATAAAAATAGTAAGTGGACGCTGATACTCAAACTTGACGCACTCGTCGTGGGTGCTTACTAAATGTGACAGATACGCGCCAGACACTCTGCAGTAAGATCCCAGTTTCTGTTCCACGTAAAGGAACGCATTGGAAGATATTACAATCTCCCCCGAGACCCGACGGCGATTGCGCGTAGGGTGGACTACCTCCTCGAGAGGGATAGATTCATGTGTTCCCCGAGAGGGTATGAGGTAAGTGTGCGCTTTGTGATAGCCCGGCCACAACTAATGCGTATGGACTTGACCCAGCAAGTAACGAATCGATTCCTCGCGCCCCAGATCCCCGAGGCAATATGGGGAAAGTACTTCAAGGGCAGGAAAATGCGTGGGATTGCCGAACCTGATTTTCTTGGTCGCATCAATGGCACCATGGTATGTTTAACCTGTGCCATACTCTGCCATACTCTGCGAGCATGGCAAACCGGAATCTATCTTGAAACATGCGTCTTCAAGCCGGACGCAGTAGCAGGTGAGCCTGACCCTGAACCTGGTGTTCTCTAGTTCCGGCCAGGATGCTAACCTCATGATGAGCTCGGAAGACCTCTTTGCCCGCCAGCGCCAGACGTGGGCCACGTGCCCAGACTGGGTACAGACAATGATCCTCAAGAACATTCGCGAGACCATCAAAGCGAAAATGGAGAAGGTGCATGTGATACAGCAACATCGCCGTGAAGCGTTTACTGAGGATTGGGAAGCAGTTGCGGCAGAGGTGCAGAGTCAGATGTCTAGACGGCCCCCCCACGGGCAACTCCTCCGATTCCGACACGCCCAACTCCACGCATTCAGACTAGTCCAACTTCACAGATTGAGAGTCAAACTCCCGGCAACCTGCGTATTGGAGCCCTGGCTGGAGCCCTGGATAACGAAAACGATTCAGAGGAAACTGTCACGTCTTTCGTTTTCACCCAGGTGTCGGCAACCCGGCTACTCAACTTCCTCGATTCGGACCTACAGACTCCGAACGGCTCACAGGAGGTGGCTGGGGGGCTAACTTTGGATAATACTGTGACTCCGACTACATTGCGACAGCTCGCGCTCAGCCTTGATGATCTAGAGCCGGCGGAGGAGACTACTAATCCGTCGGATATGGAGCAGGGGGGAAGTGCGAGCATAGATGCGGGTAGTTAGAATGCTGAGCATGTGTAGTGTAGTGGTCTTGCGATGCGGTCTCACATATAGGAAAGTGTGCGAGGAGCCTAGTCGTATTACGATGAGGGCCTCTAGCCAACTCAAGGAATTCAGAATAGAATTAATAGAAGCAACACTCAACAGGTGCATCTTGGCGATCAGGATAGTAAAACACATCGTGACAGCGTTTGAAAGAAGAGAAGTGCCGAGGCGGAGGATCAGGATGCCATTAGACTAAGTACACGATACGTCCGGATGAAAACGCGGCATCAGATAGAGTCACGATCGGATCAGGATGCGGCATATATAGGGCGTAAGATGAGGAAGAAGTGAGCAGGGGTTAGGAAGGGAGAGATGCGGAGCGTGGGATCCGGACGAGGTCTGCAGGGTGTGAAAACATTTGGACGTGAGATCTCAAGATGAGTGAAGCCCTGACGTTCGCTGAGAAGGAACCGGCATCTGGGCTGGAGAGTCAGAAATCCGACGCAGTCACAACGCAATAGCGGAGGACCCGACGCAGTAAGAATGGAAGAGGCGTAGATCAGGGGGAGTCAGAAGGTAATAGAGGAGCACCAGACACAGTCTAAACACACAGGACCTAGGGCTCCGTGTCCGGATGGCGTCAGGACCGATGGCGCTAGGTGACGCAAAGTCAGGACGTGACGTCGATCCGACGTTACGTCCTGATTCGCGATAAGCATTCCGACGTCCCTGGCGTCAGATGCACGGGGCGCACAGGACGCAAGGTATTATTTTTGCTGATGTATCACGAGTCAAGGAGAGAATTGAGCTCATCAAACCACAGCACCACACCGACGACCTTTTGGAACTGAACCTGCATCTGACGAGCCTTGTCAGGTATTCAGGAAAGCTACTACAAACGCCCAAGGAGCGTCAAAGGGCTGGTCGGGATGGTCGCGGTAACGTTACAGAACCCGCGAGTTAGTGCTAGCAATCTTGATTGTGTATGGCCTGCCCTGACATCTACTGCTAGTGGCTCTTGCGTATTGGGAGTCGCCATTTTCGCCGCGAGCTTTCAGAATCTATATTGTTCGTCTACCTGGAGCACTGGCGGCCCCGCATCCCTTCCTCGGCCACCCATGGTGTGTAAGCGATTCGAACCACGGAATCGCCTGGGGGGTACTCGCTAAACCAGGCATCACGCATCTGCTACGGGTGGTCAGAGAGCAAGATGTCGAAGATGAAATCCGATGTCCCCGGTATCTCATCGGTTCGACAGGCGAGGGTGCCGCCAGACTACGTTATGACCCCGAAGTTCCTCGCCCCCTACGCCCACTTATATTCCTGAACCGAGTTGACGACATTCGTGTCTGCTTTCTCACAAATAGTGGTCAGGATTCTCTAGACCTCATGGTTATCGAGTCACGCCCAGAAGACAGCGAGGAGATTGACGAGACGCCCGAGCCTCCCAATGGGGGGTATCCCTTTTTCGACCCGACCATCTGTGAAGAGTCGGCCGGCACAGAAGATGCGGTACGGGCAATAGAGGAGGAGGAGGAGTGGTTTGACGAGAACGAATAGCTACAGCCCGAGGCAGAGAGAGCGCCTTGGGCGCCTCCTGGTGCTGCCGTTATCGTTGTAGACGACCGCTGCGTAAGTATCTAGACTGAACAGGGACTTACATAAAGATTGGATGGCTAATTCCTGATATAGGACCAGTCACCCGGAGTTCTGGGCCCCTCAAGGCTCCAGAGGAATATTCCATCGCAGATGGAGAAGTCAGCCCGCTCCCAACCATCAGCGCCGGCGTCGGGGGTGCCCTTCTCTCGCCTGTCAGGCCCTTCAGAATCTGAGAGGCTCCGTAAACTCCGCGAATTTGCCCTGGAGAACCCCTGGGCAAACAGATTGTTGGCGAAACCCGAGCACGTAGCGGAGAGGCTTCAAGGGTATGATAGCACGGAGGACACACCACCTGCCACACATTAAAATCGTGCCGAACACTCTGTCTCATCTCCCCCTGCTTCAGCTGCCGGCCGCCATCTCTCGACTCCAGAGCGAATGATAGAACATTCCTCCCCCATAACTGATCTCCCGCCATCGACTGCCAATGTGGCCCCGACCCCGCCACCAGCATCTGTGACACCCGCGGCACGCCCATCTTCAGTTCAGAGTTCTGAGCACGACTCAGCTAGTTCCCCATTCGTACAGGAAATACGCCTTTCTGGAAGTCGTCGCTAGGGTCGAAAATGAGATTTCTAGGTTTCGGGATGAATTGTTTTTTCATTTTTACCCCTACTACTGCCTTACACGCGCTGTGCCATTTCCTTGGAGACACAGTGTCATCCAATTTAGTTTCTCCTTATGATTCCCAGCTAGTATAGTAATAATACCATTGCGCGCCCCTTGCTTCAGGTTCTCTCATCCTTACGTCCCCTTATGCTGATGTCTGATAACCTTTTCTGCTTTGGGCTGGACTCGCATTCTCTGTCCATAACCAGACTCACGTTAGCCAAAAGGAGTGGGGTATGCACTATGTGAAAACTGAGATGAAGAGATTTAGTGGTGTTGATTCGACGTCCGGAGATGAGGTTTGAGATATCTAATCCGCATTGGTCGTGGCGTGTGTCTTGCTAGACCCAGTGTCGCTAACGGATACTCGTTGTGGCTAGTTTTTGCATAGGCACTACTGATATTAGCGACGCCTCCTACTTTACTGACACCACGAACCTCTTCGTACCAGAGCGTAGATGAACATCATACCTGAGCTCGTCCAGAGTACCAACATAATGTTGAACAAGCAGAAAACACCTTTTTGCAGTTGAATAGATTCTTTCAATACAGAGTGATTGTACGTGAATCGCACCCCCCCGCCCCCCCCTTAAGACGTAGCGTATCAGACCTGAAGCGTTCCCTTGCCCAACAACTACAAACTACCAATATTCACATCGCATGGGATACATTACACTCACGCATTCTAATCCCTATTCTCTCTGAAAAATCTTCATCAGTCTCTGGTATTCTATGATGTCTAGACAAGCTCAAGGCAAATCGCTCAGTCAGCCAACTTCATGAGTAGGCAATCTGGAGTGGCGTGGACGCGACGCTATACCCGCGCCGAGGGGCTCTAGATCAGGAGCACAGCGGACCGAATCAGGCAGCTCTCATTGTACAAGAACACTGCCTGTCGAATCAAGCAGCTCCCAAGGTACACAGTTGTCCGTTCGCAGTTCTTCCCCACTACAAACCACAAGACACCCCATTTCATGATCCGTGAAGTGGGCAAGAAGGAGGACCTTTCAGTCCACTCGGTATAGTGAACCTGAGCGGGAACCAGATGCATAACAACAAATAGCGACAGTTCGTCAGAGCAATGAGAGCAGCGATACGTAACAGAACTCTCGCAGATCTGATGAAACTGAATCGGACACAGAACCAGACGCAGAAGACAATGATATCCCAGATGATGACATGGGATCAGGGTCTCGTCACCGATCATGAACTGCAGACAGACCACAAGCAAACACCGAGGTTTCAAATGTGCAAGTTTCGACTACCTCCGGAGCTCCTGAGCGCTACAAGTCGGACCCCCCCAAGCGGCTCAACCATGTATAATTCAGGGTGGTGCGTATACTCCACCACCGTTCACATCTTTCAGTGTACCACCATATTGGTCGCCACTGGCCACCCATAGTCCCACTATGTCTGGAGTCCGGAGCTCGAGTCCTCCCAGCCATCCCAATAATCAACAACACGAGCATCACATCTGGCCGGATACAAACGCACGGCGAAATACACCCACCGGGCCCGAGGCTGCTGTACTAGTGCGGGCCAAGACTCTTATTCTATGGTACACCCTGTTTGTGAATCCTCTCCCAGCACCCGCTGTATTGAGGTCCGAGGCCCCCAGTGTTTACCTGAAGGCTATAGAGGACATATCCGACCCAGGAAATATTGAACCATCGCTGGCAAGCATAAAAATAGTAAGTGGACACTGATACACAAACTTGACGCACTCGTCGTGGGTGCTTACTAAATGTGACAGATACGCGCCAGACACTCAGCAGTAAGATCCCAGTTGCTGGTCCATGTAAAGGAAGGCATTGGAAGATATTACGATCTCCCCTGAGACCTGACGGCGATCGCGCGTAGGGTGGAGTACCTCCTCAAGAGGCATAGATTCATGTGTTCCCCCAGAGGGTATGAGCTAAGTGTGCGCCTGGTGACAGCCTGGCCACAACTAATGCGTATGGACTTGACCCAGCAAGTAACGAATCGGTTCCTCGTGCCCCAGATCCCCGAGGCAATATGGGGAAAGTACTTCAAGGGCAGGAAAATGCCTGGCATTGGCGAACCTGATTTTCTTGGTGGCATCAATAGTACCATGGTATGTTTAACCTGTACCATACTCTGCCATACTCTGCGAGCATGGCAAACCTGAATCTATCTTGAAATATGCGTCTTCAAGCCAGACACAGTAGCAGGTGAGCCTGACCCTGAACCTGGTGTTCTCTAGTTCTGGCTAGGATGCTAACCTCATGATAAGCTTGGAAGACCTCTTTGCCCGCCAGCGCCAGACGTGGGCCACGTGCCCAGACTGGGTACAGGCAATGATCCTCAAGAACATTGGCTACACCATCAAAGCGAAGACGGAGAAGCAGCATGGGATACAGGAAGATCGCCGTGCAGGGTTTACTGACGATTGGGAAGCATTGGCGGCAGAGGTGCAGTGTCAGATCTCTTGACGGCCCCCCCACTGGAACTCCTCAGATTCCGACACGCCCAACTCCACGCATTCAGACACGTCCAACTTCACAGATTGAGAGTCAAACTCCCAGGAACCTGCGTATTGGAGCCCTGGCTGGAGCCCTGGATAACGAAAACGATTTACAGGAAACTGTCACCTCTTTCAATTTCACCCAGGTGTTGGAAACCTGGCTACTCAACTTCCTCGATTCAGACCTACACACTCCGAACAGCTCACAGGTGGTGGCTCGGGGGCTAACTTGGGACAATACTGTGACTCCGACTACATGGCGACAGCTCGCACTCAGCCTTGATGATCTAGATCCGGCGGAGGAGACTACTGATCTGTGGGATATGGAGCAGGAGGAAAGTGCGAGCATAGATGCTGGTAGTTAGAATGCTGAGCATGTGTAGTATAGTGGTTTTGGGATGCGTTCTCATATATAGGAAAGTGTGCGAGGAGCATAGTCGTATTAAGATGAGGGCGTCTAGCAAACTCAAGGAATACAGAATAGAATTAATAAAAGTAATGCTTAACAGGTGCATTGTGGCGATCAGGATAGTAAAACACATGGTGACCGCGTTTGAAAGAATAGAAGTGCCTAGGCGTAGGATCAGGATGGCATTAGACTAAGTACAGGATGGGTCCGGATTAGAACGCAGCGTCAGACAGAGTCACGATCGGATCAGGACGCGGCATATATATGGTGTAAGATCAGGAAGTAGTGGGCAGGCGTCAGGAAGGGAGAGATGCAGATCGTGTGATTCGGATGAGGTCGGCACGGTGTGAAAACATTAGGACACGACATCTGAAGATCGGCGAAGCCCTGACGTTCGCCGAGAAGGAACTGGCATCACGGCGGGAGCGTCATAGATCCGACGCAGTCAGAACGCAATAGCTAAGGACCCGACACACTAGTAATGTAAGAGGCGTAGATCAGGGGGAGTCGGGAGGTAACAGAGGAGCACCAGACACAGTCAGGACGCACAGGACATAGGGGTCCGTGTCTGGATGGTGTCAGAGTGGGTGGCGCTAGGTAACAGAAAGTCAGGATGCGCTGTCGATGCGACGTTACGTCCTGATTCCCGATTAGCATTCCGACGTCCCGGGCGTCAGACCCACGGGGCACATAAGACGCCAGCTATTATTTTTGATGATGTTCGAGATATGGAACTCAAGAAAAATGTCCTTTGCCCGGTGGAATGTCTGCATGTAGCTTTCAGTGTAGGAAGGTTTGTGGTGTATGACTGCGATGTTGAGCCATGCGAGTGAATTCCACCAGCGCGCTAACACAGTTCAAAGCGCTCTTGAAATCGTAATACCGAGAACCGTGATGATTTGGCAATGCCGACGCCAATATGGCCGAAATACAACAGCCGAGATTGCGCATCTCCTTTCCTTCCCATTGTGTGATTTCGCAATAGGCCTTTTTCGGTACCCTGAATCCGGTGTAAGGAGGAATTTCTTGCCAAGCATCGTTGAACGCCTGCTGCTGTTTATGCCTTTTCGGGAATACTCCCACCCATTCCATCATATGTTTGAATCAGGCAAGGTGATGTTGTGCAAGAGGTTCTGCTTGTGTAGGCCCGCGGGGCTTACTCAGACGAGTCCGGATTATACATTGTTTCTGTCACAAATTCTGACTTAGCCAATTTGTTTTCACATGACTAATCAGTTATTAGTCATCCCCTGTTTATGTTTCACGCTATGAAGTCGCTTGACTCATAGTTCTAACATGACTACGCATTTGCGAGTCATCGTTATGATTGGTTGAATGTTTTATGACTCACGATTGTGACGTCGCATGAGGTAATGACTTTCGCACATGACTCATGTTACGAGTCATGGGTTTTACGCATGTGACTCATTTGAGCACATGGCTTGGGTTATGAGTTATGATTGGATAAACGAATGTTGCGCGATGACTCATGTGAGTCATCGATGGGTTTCGCGCTATGACTCGCTATGAGTCATAGAGATTTATGTAGCGCGAGGTGATGAGTGACCAGGGTTAGGGTTGTGGGAAGATGCCTATATAAGGGACTTGGGATCGCCCAAGGAGATAGGATCTTCACGCAACCATCTAAGTAATACAACACTTGGATACTGGAGCACGGGCCAAGCCCTTTGACAGTGACCTTCCCGTGGTGCAAGATATACAAACCTATTACTCTACATCTTACGCAAACCTTTACAGCTCGAACGCGAGCACCTAGTCCTCTAGCGATTGGACTTTGTACCTTCCGGTCTTATAACGATAAGACTTCCTCGAACGGGACTATGAAGATAGTCAACGATCACGATATGCACTACGATTAGTCGTTCCCCGTTTAACGAAACACCGACGGGAATGTGTTTGTTACATTTGGTTGCGTCATTACCTACAAACGCTGAACGACTACACGAACGAACAAAAAAACAACAAACTGGAACTCTTTATTGAGACATTCTAGTTACGACGAAAAAGCAAGAAAGAAGAAAAACCCACAAATCAACTCGGTATCACCTCTCAAAAGGGAAAAAATATCGAATTTCTTTTTTCTGGCATGATTTGTGCACAAATCCCGAAAGCGAGGGGGGAGACCGGGGAGCAGGGGGGGCTTGTCGGCTGTGGGTCCAGCCGATGGTGCGAGAGGAGCTAGAGGGAAAAGGGATTTGGAGACAAATACCTTTAAAACCATAGGTTCCTCTGTACGAGACGAACGAAGATACGATCGAAGCGAAGACGAGAAACAGATAGAACCTATCATCATCAAGTCAACACATAGGTTCCTCTGTACGAGACAAGCAAAGATACGATCGAAGCGAAGACGAGAAACAGATGGAACCTATCATCATCAAGTCAACACATATGTTTCTCTGTACGAGACGAACGAAGATACGATCAAAGAGAGACGAGTCAGAAGGAACCGATTCCACGACAATCCAACCATCTTACTATCTAAAAACCGATAGTACTTCCTCATGAACGATAGGATCGAGGAACTGAAGCAGGGAAAACAAAAAATGACCATCGAAAAATGGGAATTTTTTTTTTTGCCCTTAAGAGGCAGTAGCCTTGTGGGACCAAGGCTGAAGGGGGACGGGACCTAAAATGGCTCGATACGAAAGATACCAGACACATGGACCCTCGAAATCCATGCGATAGTACTCAAGGATTCTCGCCAAGCAGAACATGAGGAAATTGGTTACACAAGCACGACAAGACAAAGAAACGCTCGAAACAACAAGACACAACAAAAGAAAGAAATGCTCGAAACAAAACGACACGACAAGACGAAGCTCAGTATACTCGAACATCAAACGTGGTGGGAGAGGAGCCCAAAAGAAAGAAACGCTCCAAAACAAAAAGACACGACAAGACGACGCTCAGCGTACTCAAACATCAAACGTGGTGGGAGAGGAGCTCAAAAGAAAGAAACGCTCGAAAACAAAAAGACACGACAAGACGAAGCTCAGCGTACTCAAACATCAAACGTGGTGGGAGTGGAGCTCAAAAGAAAGAAACGCTTGAAACAAAACGACACGACAAGATGAAGCTCAGCGTACTCAAACATCAAACGTGGTGGGAGTGGAGCTCAAAAGAAAGAAACGCTCCAAACAAAACGACACGACAAGATGAAGCTCAGTATACTCGAACATCAAACGTGGTGGGAGAGGAGCTCAAAAGAAAGAAACGCTCGAAAACAAAAAGACACGACAAGACGAAGCTCAACGTACTCGAACATCAAACGTGGTGGGAGAGGAGCTCAAAACGAAAAGAAGGAGATGTCCTGAGGAAATGAAGATCAAACGTTTGAACCTTCATGGCCAAACGGCGAGTACTTATGGATCGCTCGTGAGACCAGAAAGGAATTGATTTCCCGACCGAAGGATGAAGACGAAATTCTTTTGATAAGAATTATCCGATGCAGAAGCATCATACGACATGCAAGACGACCATACGATTACGACGCAATTCTCTTGATAAGAATTATCCGATGCAGAAGCATCATACGACATGCAAGGCGACCGTACGATTACGACGCAATTCTCTTGATAAGAATTATCCGATGCAGAAGCATCATACGACATGCAAGGCGACCGTACGATTACGACGCAATTCTTTTGATAAGAATTATCCGATGCAAGAGCATTATACGATACACAAAGCAACAAAAGATGACACACACACCTTGGGGTGGACAAAAAGATTAAGGAACGAAGCGGATTTCAACAAAGCATAAAAGGAGATCTTGAGAACACGAAAGGATTACGAACATCATCCTCAGGATAACATTCTCAAGACCAACGAACATCCTACAAATCACACTTCAACCTTTTACACTTTCTTCACTTCCAAATACCACGAACAACACGATATGAGAATGTCGTACAGCCAAGCAGTCAAAGCATCCTCAGCCTCCTCCTCCTCCTCAGCAGGTTCTGCCTCGCAGGCACCTGCTGAAGCACCAACCACCCCTCACGCGGCCATGCACTGGAGTGCATGCTTCAACGATCGGTGCGACGTGCACCTACGAGACAAAGAGGGAGCCAACTGGTTCCCAAAGCAACCTCGACGAAACCAACCAGGCCGACAAGCGAAAAAGGTCCACTGGGGTGAGCCAGCAGGCCTCGGCAACAAATACGATGATATGGTGAACTTCGTCGAGGAACTTCAAGAACGAATGGAGAGGATGGAGAAAGAGATGGGAGACCTCCGGGAGGAGAACCGGAGCTACAAGAGAAGGTGTGTGGTGGCCGAGGAGTCGGCAAGGAAAGCAGGGATCGATGCCCGACGGCGGGCATACGACAACGTCGAACTCAAGATCCGAGTTCGACGAGCGATGAGCGAAGCGGCAGCCCTGGTGAGAGAGCTTGACCGCGACAGCGAATACTCGACGGCGGTGGGATTACCGCCAGCCATCGAAACAAACGGATCCCCACACAACGGGGACAAGAAGGACGAAAACGACGCAGGAGTTATATCGGCCTAAAAGGAACAAGAAGAAGACCAGCAAACGAGAAGCTGGGGGATAAGTATTTAAATTGTTTATTTCCTTTGTGTTTGGAATTTGAAAAGTATGTTAATGTTTTATGTTTATGTTTATGTTTTTGAGCATCGTGAGACCGATGCTAAGGGGGAGATGACCTAATGTCACAAATTCTGACTTAGCCAATTTGTTTTCACATGACTAATCAGTTATTAGTCATCCCCTGTTTATGTTTCACGCTATGAAGTCGCTTGACTCATAGTTCTCACATGACTACGCATTTGCGAGTCATCGTTATGATTGGTTGAATGTTTTATGACTCACGATTGTGACGTCGCATGAGGTAATGACTTTCGCACATGACTCATGTTACGAGTCATGGGTTTTACGCATGTGACTCATTTGAGCACATGGCTTGGGTTATGAGTTATGATTGGATAAACGAATGTTGCGCGATGACTCATGTGAGTCATCGATGGGTTTCGCGCTATGACTCGCTATGAGTCATAGAGATTTATGTAGCGCGAGGTGATGAGTCACCAGGGTTAGGGTTGTGGGAAGATGCCTATATAAGGAACTTGGGATCGCCCAAGGAGATAGGATCTTCACGCAACCATCTAAGTAATACAACACTTGGATACTGGAGCACGGGCCAAGCCCTTTGACAGTGACCTTCCCGTGGTGCAAGATATACAAACCTATTACTCTACATCTTACGCAAACCTTTACAGCTCGAACGCGAGCACCTAGTCCTCTAGCGATTGGACTTTGTATCTTCCGGTCTTATAACGATAAGACTTCCTCGAACGGGACTATGAAGATAGTCAACGATCACGATATGCACTACGATTAGTCGTTCCCCATTTAACGAAACACCGACGGGAATGTGTTTGTTACAGTTTCCTATTTTCACGCCCAACCGCTGCAAGTATTCTGCAATGCCAGATACTTCTGCTGGCCAATGCCTCAAGGCGTGCTTTCTATATAGCATGTACTTGCGGGTCTTATACATCCGCCGCGGATCCCCACTGAGCTCCTCACACCGAACCTCACACTTTGGGCATGACTTGCTGCCTATTCCCTGCAAGGCTGCATGCTCAGCATAATCCGCCATCCAGGCCGACACAATGGGAAAAGAAAGGCGTGTTTTGCCATCTGCACAATCTATTACCGTTCCTTCTTGGGCAACCTGCGGTAATGGTGCCAGGACAAGATGGAAGACAGCCCGCAGGACATCCGTGTTGGTCTGCCGCTGGGCTTCGTTAGCACGTGTTCATTCGCCAGTGAACTTTGGGGGTACTGGAAGCCATGCCAGAAGCAGGATTGGCATCTTGGCAGGGCTGCTTCTTGTCCTCGAAAGAATATTACCTATCATCATGTATACTGGCCAGGCTTTCTTATCTCCGGAGAAATTGGTAAGGTGTGTCTGGTCAGAGAATCCGATAATGGGCACCACTGTGGACCTGGCAGGCAAAGCCTTGTACCAAGGAATGGAATGGGTTGTTAGCACTGGAAACACCACTCCAAGAAGTTGTCAGGACCTATCTCATACTAGCGTATCCCACCACCAGTCCGCCGTATGCATCTGTGAATATACTCACTCCCCACTTGAATCATATTCTCGAATAGGTGCGTAAACCATATCTGCGCTATACCGACCTCCCAGATCAGGTAGCGGCCACAGTCAATAATATTTCAACAATAGAAAGTTGTTGCATGTCGACCATCTTCAATACTGGCGTCTGCCCACACCAAGTATTCACGAAATGGGTCCAGTATGTCGAGGTGTTGTCGCAAGGTATAGGCGGACCAGAATGATCTGCTATCTGTTCTGCCTAAACCTTCTGCAAAGTACGCGTAGATCTGCGACTTGGTTACCTTCCTCAGGACAAACCAGCTCGCCAAATTAAAGTCCTTTTCAGATGAGAAACGTCTCCAAGGGTCATCGGTCATGGCCTTGTGGAGCTCTGTATAGCCAGCAACTTCGCCTCGTGGTCTGCCAGCACCAAGAATAGTTTCTTGACCCGAAGGGCGCACACGGACCGGTAGGTGGGAAATGTCTTCCATGTCTGAATCGTTCTACATATCAGCTATCTCACCACTTGGTGTATGCAAATCTGGGATCTCGAGCCTGCAATGAGATTCGTAGTCTGAGTTGGTCAGGTTTTCCAGTTCATTGCGAACAAAAGCAGGTCCCATGGAAGCAGAGTCCGCAATCGCACTGAGGGAAAGAGCCATATTAAGATGCATTGTCAGAAGGTGTTTTTCGTATGCAGCGGCTTGTTGATCATGTCGCCTGCAATAAGGACACTTTGTGGTCTTTGGGGTTATCGTGTGTGGTGTTTGTCGTTCAAGTAGCCTGGCGGATGGGTAAGGGGATGGGCTGAGCGCCTGGAGCAGAGTCAGTCTCTCAAAGTGATGGGTAGGTTTCTTTCAAGGGGTGAAGCGGACAAATTTCAAGTTTGTTTAGTCGGCTGACGAACGGGTCCAGACATTCAAACTGGCCACCGGTATTTACAGTTTAACTTGTGAAACCTGTTCATTGTTGAGAGTATGGGAGGGCCTTGGCTCATGGGTCGCGGCTCCCATGCGGCTCCATTGTGGCTTAAAACGTTATATGAAACCTATCGTCATTGTAGGTGGGTCACGTGACTTTCCAAGATATTCAAGTTTGTACAGGGTACAATCCTGCGAACGCCACTAAAACAGTGCTCGTGCGGCCTATATAAGCTCCCTCTTCCCCCCCTTCAATCTCCTCTCCATAATCCTTTCCCCAATCACAATCACATCCTCGATCCACCAGCACATCCTAACAGGACCCACCAAGCTCAGCATAACCTCTCACTCGTCTGCAGTACTATCACCCGTGTATCCTCAGCTCATTTCAGATTACCTATCTGCGTTTCCCTAGCCAATAACCTTTTCACCGCCATTACCATCCGCAGAACTCCCTTTACGATCTGCCACGCCGGCTGTATTATTTTCGGATCTTCCACAATCCGTCATCCTCAAAAGTACCAGCATGTACTAGCGGTCATCCTCCATCCGCTCAGGGACCATTTAAACTCCCCCAAAAAGTAGCCTTTTTCTGATCCATCAACCAACCCCAACCCCGATCACTATTACAATGGCAGCCTCAAAGGTTGGTCTCACTTTCGAAAAATCAGTGGCCTCTAGAATTGATGGTTATGTTACCTTGTGTAAGCACGTTTGTGGCTTGCCCCACCCACGAACCTATAGTCCAGAGTATAAATCCTGGCGAAATCCTATGAAACGTAAGCTGGACCAAGACAGGATCCCAGGGTGGAAGCAGAGTACCGCCAGACAATGGGCGGCCATCCAGGCACATGCTCTTACCCTCCGGCCTGTTAGCCAGAGGTCGGGACTCTCACAGGCTAATAACCCCCATGGCGAACGTTTTACTGAATGTCTCGACTTTTTTCTAAAGGAGAGGGCCAAAAACATCCAGATATCTTAAGAGACATGTTGAGAGCACCCGTTGCTGCTGTTCCGGTTGGGAACCCCACCCACACCAGAAATGATAGTAAGTTATCCCCAAGGGTGCACAATAAAGATGTACCATATATGCTGATACAGCTGCTACAGGTCTCGCCGTTCCGGGGTCTGTCCGTCTCTGCATAGATGAGTCATCCGTAGTCCGCCCAAGCAGCCCACTGCCTGTCGAGATGGACAAGATCCAGTGGCAAAGTCGTGGACATATTTACTGGATGGCGCTACCTGAGCCCACCTTTCCAAACCTGCTAGAGGGGAATAGACAAAACCATCGCACCTTGTGTCGGATTTCGTATGCTTATTGGTTCGACGAAACAGGGTACACGTCTGTTGCAGGACGATCCAGAGCAGATGCTGCCGCTTGGTCAAATGCTCTGCACAAATAGCCGCCTTGTCCGCATACATTAGCAAAAGAAAAACCTTGCGTTCTGGCTCTCCCCACTCACCCTGTGCGCCGGACGTTCCATGCGCTTATAATGTAAACTCCTGTTCTCGGTGCGTCCGCCCAGGCTCATTCCGTCCGCACGTGAGAGGGCTGCGTCCCGACGCATTTGACCCCCCCTGGGGCAGCCACCCCACCGATACTCTACCCCCAGCACCCAGCCTCTTCATCCCTTCGCTCCCAATGCACCCGTTCCCATGCTGCCCTTTTGCGGACATCTTGCGGCCACAACATCTCTCCTTCCGGCCTCCTCTCCCGATAGGCCAGTCCACAAGGTTTCCTTCCATGATACCCTCTCTCCTTTAACTCCGTCACTAACCTCTCCCTGAAGCCATTTCTCATCCTGAACCCCACCAACATCACCTCCGCTTCTCCCACACTCCTGGATTCCCTCCCTCCTCTCGCGTATTCGGCGGACGTTTTCCCGTCATTACTTCCTCTGCCCTCATCCCTCCCAATACGTTCAGCCCTTCCTCCTCCACCCTCTGATCGTAGCCCCTCTTGTCCCATATCCAGCGGACCTCCCCCCTCTCTTGCGCTTTTGTACGGCTCTCTCCTCAGCTCACCAAATCCTGTCTCGTCTACTCCATACCTCTCGCCGCCTCCCCGGCCTCTTACAGTCCGCTCGCAGGCTCCCACCATCTGCCTCGGGCTCTTACAGTCCGCTCGAGGACTCCCACTGTCTTCCCTGGCCACTCACAGCCCCCCAGACTCATTCCCGTTCCTGTCAACCTACAGCTACCCACTAGACGACTTACCCAAACCTGCGCAGTTTATAACCCTGCCCGACACATTCCCCTGCCTTCTGAACCTACAATTGCCCGCTAGATGCCTCACTCATACTTGCATGGCTTATAACCATCCGCCCAATTCATTCTCATACCATTTCTGCCCACCGACTCGCACACTACTATTGTTTGACCATTCCTGACCCTTTTAGCACGCGTAATTTAATTTAATTTTATTACATATATATACACGATCAGCGAGTGGTGATAAAACCATTCTCCCTATCGTCTCGATCGGTTTCTTCAACATGCGATTCCGCCTCCCCACGGTCTTGGAACTGCGCTGCACCAACCAGTGTGCCCGGATTGGGCCCATGTTCTTGCCGCAGCTCGTGCCGACCATGTCCTCCTCCTGTATCCACGAGGCCTCCAGCGGCCTCTAATTCATCCAGCTCCCTATCACTACCAAACTCCTGCCTCAATGCGTCCTCATCATTGTCATATCCTGGGGTCCTCTTGACCCGCTTTCCCTGCTCCTTCGCGATTCTGGCCTCCAATGTCGTCGTTATCCGCTGGATTATTCGACATTGCCAAACTCTTCCCGTTTTGCCACAGGATCGTGTCTGCCATTCCAGCAGCGCTATCTAACCGTTAGCTGACCTTTCACCCGACTCGAGTACTTGGTGGTTTCAAAAGTATCCATATGCCTGGGCCGTCGGGGGATCCGGAGACTTTCGAAAGCTGCCAGTACAGATTGGTTTTCTTACCCCCGGAAGTGGCCCTTGTGAAAGCCACATTATCGATACAGATGCCAGCCCGCCAACCTCGCAGTGAATGACATAATATGGCGCCTGTCAGACAGATAAACGGGCCATCGATCTTATCCAGGAAACCCTCATCCATCATGCCTTTCCTGGTCAGGCCAGTGTAATATTGAACAAATATCACACCCGGAATCTGAGGTGCTAGGAATCTAAGAGAAATTGGCTGTCCGCTGGATTAGCTAGATTTACTCTTACTCCGCTTAGAAACAATCCCGACAAATGTCAAAAAGATACCTCATAGCTGCCCGGCAGGCAAATGACCCTATCCTCCTCCAGTAGGTATTCCACTCTTCGTGCGCAGGCGGTAGGATCCTCAATATTGAGCTTATAGAGTTCTGTAATAGCATTCTTTGCTGTATGCAGATACTGATATCTGCATCCGCTGTGCTTTACCCGGATGTGCAAATCAGTGACCAGCAGTCACAGCATTTAGTCTAGGATAGGGCATTGGTTATCGATTAAGGGTAACATACCTGGTCATTTGAGGGTGGGGTAGCATCAGCAAAGTCGAGAAAGCCTAATTTGGTCCGGCATCGCTCCAACATGTGCGGACCTCGTCAGTCAGGGTAATTGGGTCCGGAAACTGAGTGACGAAGTTGTCCAGTCCCACATCAGGTCTCTGGATCTGGCCAGAATGGTATGCTCAAGCCCGGTTGCCATATTTCGCCTACTGCTGGCTTGCTGTCCCCCGCTATCCAATTGGCACACCGTTGGATCAGGGTGACTTGGGGTTATCACAGGAATCGCAAGTGTATTCAATTCTATGGAGGAACTAGAGGAAATGGCAGATGTGAAACCGTTTTGGCTAACTCATACTTGAGCAGACATTCTCCGTCCGTGGTAACTAATCCTCGTGCTCGAATTCTGGGTATTCCCAGGGGGGATTGTGAGTATTGCGCTCGGCGAGCGAAGGAACTCACGCCCAATAGTTCTTTGCGCACCCCAGGCCGATGGATCATCTGTATCCTCCCCATGATGGCCTAACTCGTTCTCCTCACTCTCCTCACTCTCCTCACTCTCCTCACTCTGGCCATTATTACCCTGATATTCCCCATCATTACAGTCCAGACTCTCATCCGCTGACTCTAAGACCTACTGCCGGTTGTACAGGACAGGCTCTGGTACCTGGAGTCGTCGAGAAGCTGGCTCGCGCACGGCATCCCTCCTCCTACCTACAGCGGACCCAGTCATAACAGACTCGACACTGGGTGATGTTATTATAGTTAATCCGTCCCTGGACCCAGATCCCCAGAAACGTCAGCGAAGGACCTCCCTTTGCCTTTGCCTTTCCTGCCTCGATGAACGCGCTCGGTCCGCCATAAGCCGCCGCTGTTGTTGTGACATAGTGTGCAGGTGAATAGTGATAGAAGAGAATTGCAGTGCATAACGTTGAGGTGCAGGTGGTGTCAGGAAGCCTCCATTGGTAGGTAGCTAAGGGCACGATATGGGGTGTGAACTTGGAAGATCGAAATGGGCGGCCCAGCTTTCTTAAGAACTAAGGACATTCACTGTTCATCAGTCAGTTTCATGTCCGCTGGCGTCAGCACACACTGCGCGTCCAAATTGCAGCTTCATACCTGATATAGAAATTTCTACAAGAAGACCTGGCCGCGCTGCGATTTTACTGGGGCAATACGAGTGTTAGGTACTTGGGGTTCCTGAAAGAGATAAAAAAACGTTTATCAGAATGTACGGAGTAATCTAGTTTGAGTAGGTCTGCCAAGTGGACAGAAACAAATACGGGTAATGCTAGGGCTCGGACCCGGACGCTAATTCCTGAAAGTGAAAGCTGCTGCTAAGGCTCAACGGATGGGATATAAGATGAAAAGCTAGGATAGGAATAGTAATCAAAGGGGCAACCCCGAACGAAAAACGGCTAGGGAAAAACAAGAATCATCTGGACAAGTCCCAAGAGCAAACCGCTAAAGCCAGCAGAGAGAACATATTCCAAACGAAAAAGAGCTGGAAAAGAGCAAGAATTATCTGCGAAGATTGCGAGAGCTGGTCCCACGAGCTGACCCGGTAAACACAGAACAGCTAGTGGCAAACAAGAATAGTCTGCAAAACTCTAAGAGGGACCCCGTAAAGTAACAAAGTGTCCGTAGACTACATTGGGTTTGGGCAACCCGGAACGGCAACAGCCGGGCCAATCCAAAGAAGAAATGTGCGGGAAAAAATACAAGGATAACTCGCAATACTCTAAAAGTTAAACTCCAAATGAAAAACACCCAAAGGAAACACCAGCAGGATCTGCGGATAGTCTCAGGTCTAAATTAAGTATACTGATCAGGGCAAGCAGCCCAGACGTAGCAGGCTAATCTAAAACAGAAATAGTCATGAAACAGCGAGAATAACATAAACTCTAGAAACAAAAGTGAAAACACCAAAAGGAAAAGTCGAAGGGTCCATCGTGGCCTAGTACTTGTAAATTGTTTGAAATGGATCTGCACCCTCAGCTAGCTAGACATTGGCCACATTGGTCGGGGCAGGAGAGCTTTGTTCACAGAGCTAGTGAGCCAGGACAGAACGGACTTGAGCGGACTCCCAAAGCCCGTTTCTGCCTGAACTGCGGCAGACCTTGCCAACAGAATGGATGAAAAGCCTGGTACTAGTGTTCGTTACGGGGGCCCGTTTCGACAAACGGGGTGCCAAGAGCGGGTTATTAACTGCATATTAAAAAAAGAATTGTCCAAATCGGACCAAAGCTGAGTGAGATAGAGCTCTGTGAAGTTGTCTAACTTCAAAAAGCTCTATCTCAGTCAGTTCTTCTCCAATTTGGATGATTTCTTCGACCAGTTAATCAGAATAACATATGTAATTTTGTCCCCGCTCTTCGGAAACGGGGCCCCGAAACGAAGCCTACCTGGTAGTGGTAACCGGAACTTACCAGGTGTAGAGTATGCACTCGATTCGGTTAGAGAGTCAGCGGGCGGGGGTAATTCTTGACCGACTTCTTCAGCTGTCAGAATATCCGCACACACATAGCCGGTAGGCGGATAGGAGGGGGAATGGCTTCTGCCGGGCGTATTGACTTGTGTCGCCAATGTGTTGACAGGCTGCTCGGCCTCTGAGGCCAGCATCACAAGATTCGGGGCTGACCTTCTCGCCTCTGCCAGCTCAAAGGCTGCAGACGCATGATGGTGACCCGGATTGGGAGCAAACAGAGACGGACTGTTTGTCCGATTAGGCCTGTCAGCAAGTTGCCGACTCAGATTATGCTCCCCATCGCGTGTGTCCAACTCAACCTCAATGCCTACATCGATTGCCCCCACCTGGCGGGCCGGCCACCTTCCTCTGGGGTTCCGGACTTCCATCTGAAGCGTATGGCTCATCGGGCTGTTGCATGACCGTGAGGTTGCGTTTACCACTGTAATTGGCTGGGATCCGCGATGGTTTCTTTAGGTCTGTCTCCCGTTCTCCTTGTCTACTAGACCTCCAAACACGAGTGCCCAAGTTAGCACGAGGGTCAGAAGCTTGTGTCCCACAAGACTCTGGCTCTGATTCGCCAACGTCCGCCCAATTGATGCGGTGTGTTCGCCTAGTGCTTTTTGTGGTATTACCACTCCTGGTGGGCCTTGATGAGGTGGTTCGCTTTGTGGCCGCAGCGAAAGACTCTGGCTGGTGGCCATCTGAGCTCTGTCCATCATCGCTCCCGGCGGACCCGTCATACGAGGCATTTGGAGGGGGGCCCCGGTTATCACGTGGAGCAAACCTGTTCTCACAAAGAGGAGGAGTGGTATCCTCAGTATCATTGCTTCCATGGCAACAGAAGAGCAGATCCATTGGTTCACTTGGCGGATTCAAAGACGCCCATATGCAGACAAGTCGTCTATTTGTGATTCGGATCATTTCGGCAAGCGGCAGCAGCTCCTCTGGATCGTCCTGCAGTAGACGTGTACACTGTCTCGTCGGGTCAATAATCATACGAAATCCGACTGCCGGTGCCATGCTTTTGTCTATGCCCACCAGCAGGTTCGGAAAGGTGGGCTCAGTTAGCTCCATCCAGTAAACATGTCCACAACTTTGCCACTGGATCTTGCCATCGCGACAGGAAGTGGGCTGCTTGGGCGGACTACGGATGGCTCATCTATCCAGAGACGGACAGACCCTGCACAAGTGAGCCCTGCAGGGGCTGTATTAGCATATGTAGTACATCTTTATTGCAGACGCTTGGGGATAACTTACGATCATTTCTGGAGGGGGTGGGGTCCGCAACTAGAACAGCAGCAACAGGTGCTCTCAACATGTCTCTTAAGATACCTGGATGTTTTTTTGCTATGTCCTTTAGCAAAAGGTCGAGGCATTCGGTAAAACGTTCGCCACGGGGGTTATCAGCCTGCCAGAGTCCCGACCTCTGGCTAACAGGCTGGAGGGTAAGAGCATGTGCCTGGATGGCCGCCCATTGTCTGGCGGTACTCTGCTTCCACCCTGGGATCCTGTCTTGGTCCAGCTTACGTTTCATAGGATTTCCCCAGGCTTTATACTCTGGACTATAGGTTCGTGGGTAGGGGAAGCCGCAAATATTCTTACACGAGGTAACATCACCGTCGTTTTTAAAGGACGCCAATTTTTCGAAAGTGACAGCCACCTTTGAGGCTGCCATTGTAATAGTGATCGTGGTGGGGGGTGGTTGATGGATCAGAAAGAGGGTGTTTTTTGGGGGGGTTTAAATGGTCCCTCAGCGGATGGAGAATGCCCGCTAGTAGATCCTGGTACTTGGGAGGACGAAGGATTGTGGAAGATCCGAAAATGGAAATAGAGCGGGCCTGGCGGACGGTAAAGCGAGTTCTGCCGATGGTAAGGGCTGTGAGGAGGTTATTGGCTAGGGAAACGGAGATAGGTAATCTGAAATGAGCTGAGGATACACTGGTGATACTGCGTATGAGTGAGAGGTTGTGCTGAGCTTTGTGGGTCCTGTTAGGATGGGCTGGCGGATTGAGGATATGATTGTGATTGGGGAAAGGATTATCGAGAGGAGATGAAAGGGGGGGAAGAGAGAGCTTATATATGCCGCACGAGGACGGTTTTAGTGGAGTTCGCAGGATTGTACCCTGTACACACTTGAATATCTTGAAAAGTCACGTGACCCACCAACAATGACAATAGGTTTCGGTTAAGGTTTTAAGCCGCAACGGAGCCACATGCGAGCCGCGACCCATGAGCCAAGGCTCCTATAGTCTCATCTCCACAAAGAACAGGTTTCAGAAGTTAAACCGTGAATAACGGTTGGCAGCTTGAATGTCTGGACCCGACTAAACTAACTTGAAATCTTCTCGATTTACCTCTTGAAAGAAACCTACCCTTGACTTTGCAAGACTGACTCCGCTGCAGCCGCTCAGCCCTTCCGCTTACGCATCTGCCAGCCTACTTGCAAGAGAAACACCACACACGATGACCTCAAAGACAACAAAGTGCCCTTATTGCAGGCGACGTTGTCAACAAGCCGCTGCATACGAAAAAACCTTCGGACAATGCATCTTGATATCGTTCTTTCCCTCAGCGCGATTGCGGACGCGGCTTCCATTCGAGCTACTTTTGTCCGTGATGAACTTGAAAACCTGTCCGACTCAGACTACGAATCTGATTGCAGGCTCGAGATCCCAGATATCCTACAGGAAGTGGTGAGATATATGATATGCGGAACGATTCAGACACGGAAGAAGTTTCCGACCCACCAGTCTGCATGCGCCCTTGGGGTCAAGAAACTGTTCCCGGTGCCGGCAGACCACTCGGCAAAGTTGCTGGCTATAGAGAGCTCAACTAGGCCACGACCGATGACCCTTGGAGCCCTTTGTCATCTGAAAAGGACTTTAATTTGGCGAGCTGGTTTGTCCGGAGCAAGGTAGCCAAGTCGCAGATCGACGCGTACTTTGCAGAGGGTTTAGGCGGTAGGGATAGCAGATCATTTTTTTCCACCTATACCTTGCCACAATACCTCGACATACTGGACCCATTTCATGAATACTTAGTGAGGGCAGAAGCCAGTATTGATGATGGTCGACTTGCAACAATTTTCTATTATCGAAATATTATTGACTGTGTCCGCTACCTGATCCGTGAGGTCGCGTATAGCTCAGATATCGTTTACGCACCTATCCGACAATATGAAGTGCGGAGCGATTATATTCAGAGATGTATACGGCGGACTGGTGGTGGGATACCCAGGTATGAGATAGGTCCTGATGTAACGGGGTCTTGGCACTGGAAGTTAGTCCAAGGCACACAACGACAGGAAGGTCCTAAACGATAACACTCGTTTAGCGTGAGGGTTCGGAGATGACAATCTCAGATCAACGCTGATCGTGTAACGATAGATCAGGGTCAGGGTTCGTGGGTTCTTGGCGTGGGACTTGGATATCAGAATAGAAGACGTTATATTCTGAAGTACAAGAGTCGTGAAAGAAATACCAGGTAGCGTAAAGAATCAAGGAAATAGGGGGCTTATTTTTTTCTTTTTTTTTCTTTTTTTTTTTTTTATATCATGTATTCGTTGTTAAAGTACAAGAACCCGTGTAAAGCGCTAGCTATGACGTAAACAAAACTATAAAACAATCCAACGGCCCGCTTCACCTCCTCATGGGACAAACAAATACCCCCCGCCCGTAGGCAGGCAATCAAACAAGGAAACCCCGCCGTACCTCCAAGACCCTATGGTATGGGCCTAACCGCACACCAGCCACCAGCCTAAACTAATGGGGAGGAAAGCATAGGAAAGAATAACCAAGAAGAAAACCAACATAAAGACGTACAGGAGCAAAGAAACCCTTCGGCAGGCCCCCCAAGACAAAAGAAAAGATTCTTACGGCACCAAGTGCCGACGGGGAGGGAAGATAAAACTACTGTTGCCGGACGCCTAAGGGAAATCCCCGAACCTATCGGCTTAGGGGCAAGGCCTTGTCACGGGCGGACTGCCCGGAATGTCGGCGACGCTTCGGACTTTAGCATGGGCCCAGGAGGTAGTGCTATACCATGACACAGCGTAACCTAATGCGAGGTTTGCGACTGTAGAGTAAATCGCAGGAGCGGATGAGGAGGGCGAGGGGAGCCACCCGGCGAGGAGAGCCACTCAGCAGTAACGGTGCCAGCAACGGGGAAGGGGCAGTAAGGTGCCAGCTGGACGGCAGTAAGGTGCCAGCAACGAGGGTGTAGCAGTACGGTGGAAGCGGATCCGACGCGTGGGAAGCGGGAGGAGGAAGGCTCGCCAAACAACCGAGAAGTACGAACACGGAGGACGGAGACGGGGTCACAGTTTTTCGAAAGCCGACCGTACCGATCCTGCAACTCAGGAGAGAGTGCAATACCAGAGAGCAGGGCCAC